>Ga0209536_100008647_pt1 | contig 15246 bp, 15 predicted proteins | sample DeeMarSeWOR28_12_FD_187461 | JGI IMG/M metagenome (GOLD analysis project Ga0209536, IMG submission 187461) | Marine sediment microbial communities from White Oak River estuary, North Carolina - WOR-2-8_12 (SPAdes) (version 2) | ecosystem: Environmental > Aquatic > Marine > Intertidal zone >...
CCGGTAGACCTCCGCCCTGCAAGGTCAGCAGAGCGAGCGTAAGCGGAGGGAAGGTGCCAGCCCTCTAGAGCTCTTGCGGAGTAAAGTCAATAGGCACTTTTGGTATGTGTGTAGTGGTGACCGTGGAGCAGAATTCTTGCTAGGACCAGTGGATGTGAACGATAAAGACAACGCTCCCTTCAATCCTTCGCTGGCTCTGATTAGTGGCGTTTTGGCGGTTTCCACCGGGGCCATCTTTGCGCGTCTGGCCGAGGCACCAGCCCTTGTAATCGCAGCATACCGGGTTGGTCTAGCTTCACTGATATTGGCTCCCATTGCTTGGCGGCAGGTTGGTGATGAACTTCTTGGTCTAGAGAAGAAGGAATATCTTCTGGCGGGATTGGCTGGCCTTTTTCTCGCTTTGCACTTTGGTACTTGGATTTCGTCTCTAAACTACACCTCCGTGGCCAATAGCGTGGTGCTGGTAAACACCAATCCGATCTGGGTTGGCGTGTTAACCCCCCTAATAAGCAAGGATCGTCTGAGCTGGATGACCAGAATCGGAATCGTGATCAGCGTCATAGGCGGCGTTATTATTGGTGCCGGGGACTTTGTCATTGGAAGACAGGCATTGTGGGGCGATTTCTTGGCCTTACTCGGCAGCATCTGTGCTGCAATGTATCTATTACTGGGCCGTAATTTGAGACAGAAACTCTCGTTACTCGCATATATAGTCCTCTGTTACGGTAGTGCGGCAATCATATTGTGGTCATTGGTTTTTGCCCTGCATCTACCGATTGTTGGTTTCAGCCCGGGCACTTACTCGGCATTTATCGGCATGGCCCTGATTTCGCAAATCATTGGCCACAGCAGCTACAATTGGGCGCTCAAATGGTTCAGTGCCAGCCTCATCGCCGTCAGTCTTCTGGGTGAACCCATTGGCGCCACCATACTGGCTTACATCATATTTGGGGAAACCTTAACGTGGACGAAGTTTGTAGGGGGCACTCTCATTCTCGCCGCCATCTACCTCGCGGCGCGCGGCGAGAAGACGTAGGGGATTTATCATTTTCCATAATCTTGGTATTTTTAGAGCTCTCTGAGAATTCTGTGAGCGCTGTGAGAGGTCAAATGCCGGTTATTTCACAGTCAAGCTATGTTCCTCCTTTTGGTTTTAGGAATGGGCACATCCAGTCGTTGTTTCCCACCCTATTTCGCAGGGTGAAAGGGGTTACCTATGAAAGGGAGCGAATCTGGACACCGGACGACGATTTCTTGGATCTTGATTGGTCCAGGGTGGGGGCAAAAAGGCTGGCAATAATTACTCACGGTTTGGAGGGCAATTCGGAACGTTGGTATATCTTGGGAATGGTCAGGGCATTGAACCGCAATGGTTGGGACGGACTGGCCTGGAATATGAGAGGCTGCAGTAGTGAGCCAAACAGAAAGCTCCGTTTTTACCACAGTGGGGCTTCCGAGGATCTCCACGCGGTCATTCAATACGTGATCGCTGAAGAAGACTACAGTTCCATCGCCCTTGTCGGCTTCAGTTTGGGTGGTAACGTGACCTTCAAGTACCTGGGAGAGCGCGGTCAGGGAGCGAATCCTGCAATTGTTGGGGCCGTGGTCTGTTCAGTCCCTTGCGATCTAGCCTCGGGTGCTGAGAAGATGGCAAGGTTTTCAAATAAGTTCTACATGATCCGATTCACTCGAATGCTCCACAAGAAAATAAAGGCAAAGATGCGCATCATGCCGGACAGGATTAGCGACGAGGGCTACCGTCAGATCAAAACATTCAAGGAATTTGACGACCGCTACACTGCACCGATCAATGGATTTCGAGACGCAGATGACTACTACCGTCAGGCAAGCTGCAAACAGTTCCTGCACAATCTAACCATTCGTTCTCTGCTGGTTAACGCCAGAAACGATCCTTTTCTTGCCCAACCCTGCTACCCCATAGAAGAAGCAAAGGCAAATCCCAACTTATTTCTTGAGATGCCAGAATCTGGAGGACATGTGGGATTTGTCTCCTTCAACAAGGAAAGAGAATACTGGTTTGAATCGAGGGTGGTATCATTCCTGAACGAATCTAGCCCGGATATTTCATGAATCACTTGCTGCGACCACGAAACTGGGAACCCGCTCAGTCCCGCAAGCGGGCTCCCAGTTTCGTGGTCTCGCGACAGCAATTCATGAAATATCCGGGCTAGGATTTTACCTGATGTGGGGTGCGAAAAGTTTTAACCTCTATGAATAATTGGCACGATATGTGCTCGTCTGAAGAGCATCTGTTTCGAACATAAGGAGAAAACCATGAAGCAAAAGGTTGATGTGTTGGAACCTTTGAAGGCGAGCCTCTTGACCCTCGATTGGGAAATTAGTCCCCAAACTATAAGAAAGTTCGAGAAGGAGCTTGAGGGGCTGAAAGAGAAACTCGCGAAGGATCGCTATAGCAAAAGGTTGATCGAGTTGTCCCTGCCGATTTGCAACTATTTGAGAGTCAGAAAGGGATCGGCCTCACCCACCTCCATGCAGTTTCTCCATGCAGCCACGCGCACCCTGCACCATTTTCGGCAAAAACGGCAACCGGCAGTTGCCGAGCGCAAAAAGGCGATAAAGAACCTGACTGATAAGTTCAGGGATCTGCTGGCAGATGTGAAGAAGATCAATGTAGTGATAGCCAATGCCACGGCTGCGCCAAAGAAGAAAATCCCCGCCAAGAAGCCCGCAGTCGGTAAGATCGGAAAGCAGTCACCCGTGGACGTGGTCCTCAAGACCATAAAAAGCCATGAAAAGGGTATGGACATAGCCACACTAAAGAAGATAACAGGCCTGTCTGACAACAGCATCAGAAACATTCTGTACAGGGCGGGGAAAGAAGGCAAAATAAAGCGAATAAGTCGAGGCGTCTATGCCTCTGCCTGAAGCCCGGATATTTTATGAATTACTTGCTGCGACCACGGATATGGCCGTGCCCGCCCGCCTCGCCTGAGCGCTCGCGACCCGCCTGCAACTGCGAGGCACGAGGGGGCAGGTGGCGGGCAGGCACGCCCATCTTATTCGCGCTCGCTGCGCTCCGCTCAGTCCCGCAAGCGGGTTCCCGGTTTCGTGATCTCGCGACAGCAATTCATGAAATATCCGGGCTAATCCTTCTGCGGAGCTAAGAGGTCTGCAAATAAGGCCAGTACTCGAGATGAACCCGCCATTGTACTGATTATTCCGGTTTAACAAACATGGGGACTTCGCAGGCATGATCCAATCGTACTTCATAGCTGAGGAGGGGGTCACAAAAGGGATGGGGTTTCCTCTGGAAACTCGATTGACCATCGGCCGCGGAGAGGAGAATGACATCAGGTTTTCCCATTTTGATTTGGTTGAGTGAAAATTGTGTACAACCAGACCAGCTCTCCTATTCATTTGCCTTCATTTTGTTATGAGCCCTTTCTTCTTCCTGTTTTAACCTATTCTCTATAAGCCCGATCACCTGGGTGGGTGATTGTTTGAGAAGGATCGTTTGGAACTGGGCGCGATAATTCCTTACACCGCTTACACCCAGAACAATAATGTCGTATACTTTCCAGCTGTCATGGCGCTTTAGCATCCGTACTTCCACCGGGACCTCCACCCCCTTCCAGAGGACATTGACTTTGACGAGAGCTTTGGAGTCGGCCAGCGGGTGTTGACTCAAATAAATGACTTCTTCATTCGTGTATCTCTCCTGCAGCCTGGTAATATAGTATTTGCACAAAAATTCGGAGAAAACTTCTATGAATTGTCTCCTCTGACTTGGAGTGAAGTTGCGCCAGTTTAAACCGAGAACCAGCTTAGAGAATTCTTTGAAGTCGAATGCTTCCCAGGCAGTCTCGCAAAGGATTTCCTGCTGCCTGTCTCTCTTGGTGGTATCCTGGTACTGTGGGTCTTCCAAGATGGCGATACCCGTATTGATGCTTTTCTGCAATACATCTATTGGTTGCTCGCTGTGGCTTAGGGAGGGTGTGCTCAATAGCACCAGCAAACAGATGAAGAAGCTTCTTCTCATCAAAAAATCTCTTAATAAAGACCGTACTCGTAATCAGTAAGGTGCTTTCCTCTCGTCATTCATGCTTGAGGTATCTTGCAACCGTTTGCCCCACTGTGGAACTGTGTGGTAATGTTTTGTGTCAGACACCCTCGAGGGAATCTACACGTGTGAAGTTTCCTTTTATAGTCATGAAAGAGACAGAATTCCAGTTTATCAAAGAACCATGAAGGAAGCTAGACGAGGACAGACAGAAGGGCGATAGTTTTGAACTCAACCACAGCAATCCAATTTAATGTGATAATGCCCTGCAGCTTGTTGGAGAAAATTAGAAGTCCCGTTTCCACGGGGCTAGAAGCGATATTCAATTACGCCTGTAATGCTACTTTGGGTGAATACCTGACCCTCCACGTTTACTAATAAACCAGGAGTCAGGGAAACGCTGAGGCCGCCGTAGGCACCGAAGCTATTTTCCTCTTCGAGGTCATCTTCGAATTTGACCGAGGTAAGGCCCGACGGAATGTTTTCCAACTGTTTACGGTCGGTATCTTCACGATAGACGAAATAGGTCCCCCCAACATAAAGGGCAAACCGACTCCGGGCAAAGCCGATCTCTCCTTTCCCAGTAAAGTCCCACCAGTCGGCGTTTTTCGTAAACCTGTTGCCCTCAATAGACTGGTATTCGGTATCAAGCTTGCCTTTATGGTAATCTGCTTCCAGTGCAGAATACAAGCCTCTCAGGTTGCCAGTTTTCATTTCGAAGAGATTCAATCGTGCTCCAACCCCATAAGCCAAATTAAAGTCTTCAAAATCGTCGTAGCAAGCTCCTATCTCCCCAAATACCTCCAAAAAGTCTGTAAGTCCGAACCCGACACGCAACATGGAGAGGTTCATATCGGTATCAAAATCATTTTTTTCGCTACTGGATATAGGGAGATCTTGTTTGGTAGTCGTGGTGCCGTCCGAAGTGACGCTCGTACGATCGGTCAATTCAGTATTGACCTCCCGGTATGTCTGCCGCCAGGAAAGAGAAAGTTTTCCTGCAGAAATGTTTCGGCCATATCCTCGCCGCTGCAACTCAGATATCTCCCCGGATGGTTTTTCACTGGTCTTAGCATCAGGTTTGGGTGGAGGATATGTTTCCTTTGGGCGCTCTTCTGTATGTGAAACAGTGGGGGGGGCCTTTTTCGCAGCCTCCACTCTCTGCTGACTAGACTGTATCGTAGGAGGTTTCTTGCCAACCGACGGTGCTGTTTTAGAAGGCTGGCTGAGCTTTATGCCTGCGGTCGCCGCGGCTACCGGCGCTGCTTTCTTTGCAGTCCTTACCGGTTTTTTCGAGTCGTCCCGGATAAGAGATTTTTTGTAAATCGCCGTGTACTTGGTTAGCCCCCTTTTTTTCAATTCCGCGCTTTGTCGTTTGGCTTGTTGCAAAGAGGAGATCGGACCGACATAAATACGATACCAGTATCCCTTATTTTGCACTCGCTCGCCGCTAACCACAGAACGATATCCTTTCTGTTGCAGACCCCGAGCGAACTTGGTAGCGTTATCCTTGGCCCTGAATGAACCGACATGAATGTAATAATACTTCTGGGCGGCAGAGAGGTGAGTTGGAGTAGTTACTACCCAGGAAACGGTAATTAGCGAAATTAGAGTCCACCACCAGAAACTGCCAGTCCTTCCCGGCAAAGCTCTGACTCGTGAATGATTGCGGTTGGACCCTGTCAGGGTTACTAGTTTCATGGCTGTAACATCCCCGCCAATTCAGTTGTTTTTTGATTACTTGGTTTCCGCCCCGATCATTCCTACACACCCTCGCAATAAGGGTGCCAACTGACAAAGGGAAGTTAAAGCTTTGAATTGACTTAAAATGATAGGTGATATCAAAGGGATAGTGGTATGCTGGGATGAGCTGCCGGCGGCGATTGATCGAGATGCTGCTGAATTTCAAACACCAAGCTGCATCAAAAACCCAGAAAAAGGTGGAATGTCAGGCAGAGGGACTGTGTTGTTGACAATTTCCGTTTCAGTGTTCATTATTAAACACTATTTAGTATTTAACCGTGAAGGCAATATGGACGTGTGGACGTCATCTAAGATGGTCGGGAGTATTGACGAGTTGCCATGATTAACATCAATAGAGTGCAGACAATCTTCAGAAGAAATGTGTGGGAGGTTGAGTTGTCCTCTCTGCCCAGGTGGAAGGCCTGGCTCACCAGGGTGCTTCGGGTGCTCTGCGTGGTAATACGTGATATGTTTGAAGGACAACTCACCCTAAGAGCCATGAGTCTGGTCTACACAACGCTACTAGCCATAGTGCCACTGCTTGCAGTCAGCTTCTCTGTTCTGAAAGGATTCGGGGTACACAATCAGATAGAGCCTCTTCTGCTTAATTTTCTAAAGCCATTGGGTGAGAGAGGGGTCGAGGTGACTTCCCGCTTGATCGGATTTGTGGATAGTGTCAAAGCGGGGATCCTTGGCTCAGTAGGTTTTGCACTTCTTATTTACACTGTTATCTCATTGATTCAGAAGATCGAGCGAGCCTGTAACGACACCTGGCACGTGAATCGAAGTCGCCCCCTGTCACAGAAATTCAGCGATTATCTGAGCGTTATCCTCATTGGCCCTGTACTGGTGTTCTCAGCACTCGGCATTACGGCGTCGGTAATGAGTACATCGGTAGTTCAGAAAATGGTGGCCATAGAGGTTTTTGGCAGTCTCATGGAAGTGGCGACTAAACTGGTTCCTTACCTTCTGGTCATTGCAGCGTTTACCTTCGTCTACATCTTTGTACCGAATACTAGGGTGCGGTTCCGCTCTGCCCTCACTGGCGGACTGGTGGCGGGCGTCCTGTGGGAAGCCAGCGGCTGGGGTTTTGCCTCTTTTGTGGTGAAGTCCGCCAAGTACACTGCGATCTACTCCGGCTTCGCCATCCTTATCATGTTCATGATCTGGCTCTACTTGAGTTGGCTTATTGTACTTGTGGGAGCCAGCGTCGCTTACTACCACCAGCATCCCGAGTCCGTGACTGCTCATCGGCGCGAGCTGCGGCTCAGTAACCGCATGCAAGAGAAGCTAGCCCTATTGATTATGTTCTTGGTCGGGAACAACTACTACAACAACCTCCCCCCACTGACTTTGGAAGAATGCGCCCGAAGTTTCAATGTACCCATGGAAGCTTTGGAGCCCGTAATGGATGCCTTGGAAGGGTATGGTCTCTTGACCCAAACTGCGGACGAGCCGCCAACCTATCTGCCCGCCCGACCCTTGGATACTACAGGGCTCAAAGACGTTCTGGATGCTGTTCGTGGGGCTAATGAAATGGTTAATCTCAAGCCGCAGAGTGAATCGGCAAAGCTTGCCGTTGACCAGCTCGTTGACCACCTCGACCAAGCCATGGCACGGGCACTCCGCAGCAGCACCCTGAAAGACCTGGCACTGTCAAAGCCGGCCCCGGTTACCCTGGTATCGCAATCATCACAAAAGGTGGACCCATCTTCCGGTGAGGGTTAATAGTCTGGCTGAAGCAGGAGTGAAAAGATTTGTTTGAGGATCAGAGTATTACCTTTAAAAAATAGACAGACCATCCTAGGTTCCAATCGGCAATCGTCGCTGATGTATCATGAGACATTTATGTCTCATTAATGAATCTGATACAGTTGTCAGCGCTAGCATCTATTGTTATGTTTGAATATAATAGATCTCAATGAGTTAACTGATGTAGACATCCCTCAGCTGCGAAGTGTCTCAAAGCTGTCTCATCCAGCATGCATGACCAGTCATGGGGACTGATTGAGAATCCTGGTTAACTGTTTAATATCACCTAAAATATCAATAAATTTCCTTATTGACTGCTTTGGCACGAATTATGATCTACTAGTATCTATACAGATACCGGAAGGCAGACAAAGGGGGGAAAGATGTCTGATGAGAAATGTCCACTGTGTGGATCAGACAGTTTTTATGTTAAAGATCCTGCGGATCCCTATGAAATCTACGAATTTGATCTGAAGGATGGAAAGATCGTCTTTCATTCAGACACCGATGAATCCGAAATACCGGAGGTTCAGGGCGAGACCGAGACGTATTGTAACCGGTGTGCCTGGCACGATAAGCTCAAGGCACTGAGGTGGAGGTGATAGAAGATTTAAGATTGAAGCTTTAAGATTTCAGATTTAAAAACATGGATCTGTAGTTGAAAACTTCAATCTGCATTCTGCAATCTTAAATCCTAAAGGAGGTTTCAAGATGAAAAAGGTACTGATTGCCTACGACAGTAGGACAGGCAAAACCGAGAAGATGGCTGAGGGCATAGCTGAAGGTGTCCGTATGGGAGGGCACGAGCCGGAACTCAAAAAGATCACCCAGCTCAAAAATGAGGAAGAAGTGGCAGGATATGATGCCTATGTCTTTGGTTCGCCCACATATCACAGAGACATGATCGGTACAATGAAGACCTTTCTGTTCCTGGCACAGAAGGCAAACCTAGTGGGCAAGGTAGGAGGGGCATTTGGCTCATATACCCATAGTGGTGATGCACCGGCATTGGTTTTCGACACTATGGAACATGTATTTAAAATGGACATGACCAATCTAGGTTCTTTTAACTTAAAGGAAGATCTTGTCGATGGAATGGAAGGCTTACATGCCTGCCAAGATTACGGCAAGGGTATCTGTGAGAAATTGGGGTAGCATTCTGAATCCTAAGGGTGAGTTTATTCGAAAGAGCCATGTCGTCAGGACGTGGCTATAGATTATGGCCAGCCTCAGGAGCTTTGACAGAGTCTTGTTGGAGTACTCCATAAGCCAGAGGGACTGGCAACTTGTGCTGAGATCTCATATGGACTGAATTTTCGATGAGTCCACCGCCCGTGGCTTGATGGTTTTTGGCACGAGTTGTGCTAGGTGTACCGGTTTGAAGACAAAAAGATTTGTCGATTGACTACCAAGGGGCTGCGAGCTAACTGCCCCGTGGTTCTAGCCCGGATATTTCATGAATCACCTGCTGCGACCGCGAAACTGGGAACCCGCTTGCGGGACTGAGCGGAGCGGAGCGAGCACGAATTATATGGCCGTCCCTCCGGGCGTCGTCGGGTGTTCCTTCGACTACGCTCGGGACAAGCTCACCCAGGGACGTACTGTTCAGGTACGCCTCAGGTCCAACACCCTGTGGTTGCCCGGTGGCCCGCCCGCCTCGCCTGAGCGCTCGCGATGGCGGGCAGGCCCGCCCATCTTCACGGTCTTGCGACTGCAATTCATGAAACATCCGGACTAGGGAGGAATGCGGCCTTGAAAATATTGATTAGTCACATTTCTGACGAAGCCTTAATAGCTTTACTGCTTAAGGATTTTATTGAGTCCACGTTTCTTGGGCAATTTGAAGTATTGCTAAGCAGCAATTCTGGCGACAGTGGAGTGGGTGACAAATGGCTCGTGGGGCTCGATGGTGCACTAACAAGTGCGGATCTTCTTCTGGTCCTGTGCAGTCCGAAATCAATTCGCCAACCGTGGATCCATTTCGAATTTGGCTGTGCCTGGACCAAAAGCCTGCCAATCAGTTGCCTCTGCCATTCTGGACTAAATAAAATTGGTCTGCCGTCACACCTTCGCACCTTTGAGGTGCTGGATGTTGATGATGATAATTTTATGGAGCAGCTTTTTGAAGATCTGGCAAAGCGTTTTGGTATCCGACGGCTCCCGCGTTTGTCCTATGATACCATGAAAGCCGAGTTGCGGGCTACCTTGGTATCGCTTGTCCACACGGCTAAACATGGTGATGAACCGATTTCAGTCGATGATCTCAAAAGAGAATCTGGATTTGAACGGCAGGAAGTTGAGGCTGCTGAAGCAGCCCCCCTACTTGATAAAGAACTAGAAGAGAAAATCAATGAGAGGATTGAAGAAAAGATAAGAGAGCAAAAGGAGCCCAGTAAACCGGAACCCCCAAAACCTAAGCCCCAGAAACCACGCTCATCGCCCGGGAAGAAGGTCAAAGTGAAAGGGCTCCGTAGTAAAAAGAAAGATACTCCGAAAGAGACCGAAAGTGTGCAGAAAAGAGTTCTCAAGCTTCTGGCCGCTGCGGGAGATACAGGTTATCCCCTGGAAGACTTGTCGGATCTACTGGGGATTGTTGAACCCAAATTGGAACCTTATCTGGATGTGCTGAAAGAGCAGGCATACATAAATATAGCTGTTGAGGTCGGCCGCCCTCCAGAATACAAGATTGCCGCGAAAGGGGAGCAGTACTTGGATGAAAGCAAGCCTACTTAAACGACTGCTTTTCCTCTTTTCAACGCTCGCCGAAGTCTTCCCCAGCAATCACTGCTAATGCCCGGGCCGCTTTCTTTCGAACTGTTTTGTTCTTGTCGGTTAGCGCGGCCGACAGTGCTTCTATGGCCTTCGGGTCTTTAATGTTAGCCAGGCCATCCACCGCATTACCTCTCACCGTTGCGTCCTGATCCTTCAAGGCTTCAATCAGGGGTTCCACTGCACTCGGATCCCTGATCCTACCCAGTGCCTCTGCGGCATGGCTTCGGACATCCCAGTACGGATCATTGAGAGCAGCAACGAGAGGTTCTACTGCACTCGGTTCTCCAATCTTGCCTAAGGCTTCGGCCGCACCCATGCGAACATGTGGCTTCTTCTGTCTATCTTCCAAAACCCCAATGAGGGGCTCCACCGCTCGAAGGTCATGAATCCTTCCAAGTGCTTTCACCGCCTGTCTCTGTATCAGTGGATCCTTGTCATTCAGTGCCGCAATCAAAGGTTCCACTGCGCGCGAGTCCTTTATTACGCCCAACGCCTGCACTGCATTACTTCTGACAAACGGATCGTTGTCTTTTAGGTCAGCTATCAGAGGCTTTACAGCCGGCTTGCCAATCCTCGTGGATATTTCTATGGGTTGCCGTCCGAGGGAAGCTGTCTGGGACAATTCGTAATCTTCGTCAAGGTAGCGTCGAACTTTCTTTGCACTCCATTGGAGTTGAGCGGCAATTTCATCATCGTTTAAGCCTTCTTCCTGAAGCGACCTCACTATCAAAAGCTCCGCCTGCGGTTGAGGGATGAGCTGGTAGCCCCTCGTTCGCATACAGCGAGCGATCATTTTCTGATCAGTTGCATCTGATTTACATGTTGCCAGATCAGTCCTCATGGTTGAATCCAGGGTATCTCGCTGGTACCAGACTTGTTTGGGTTTGGTGGCGGTGGCGCAGGCCATCAGAGAAAAGCTAAACAGGGCGGGAAAGATGATTCTTAGCGGGTGAGCCATAATCGTTGGTAATGTCGCATTTCGCATTTGTCATCCACTTTTGTAGTTTTTCTTTTCTAGTCCAGCACCCCTATCACTTTTATCTCTCGATCGTCAATGAGAGATGAGCAACGCTCAATGAGAAATGTGCTTATTGGTTTCAAAACCCACCTGCTGTGCTGGTGGTATAGCGTAACTTTGCTTGTAAAATAATAATTACAGCGCTTCCATTATCATGGTCAGCGTTACGAAACCGACAAATACGTTTACCCCTCCCCTGGCGGGAGGGGGTAAAGCCTGCCCGCCATCGCGAGCCTGCTCGCTCAGGCGAGGCGGGCGGGGGGAGGGGGAAAAACAATGAGGTGGAGTCATTGTATCTTTCACCCCCACCTTAGCCCTCCCCCGTCAAGGGGGAGGAGAATTGAGGCGTGAGGCTTTGGCACCGCAATGGGTATTGTTTGCTAAATTGCCCCCTAGGGGGCGCCACCCTTTCGGGTCGGCTCATGGAGCAAAGCCCCCGGCTATGCCGAGGGATGCTTTACTTCCTGGTACCTAGTGCCTACCAGGCTCTCCCTCTCGTCATTCGGACTTCGAGTCTCTGCACGGCCAAAGAGCAGGTGAAGGTCAGTACCAGATATAACAGGGTTACCGTAATCCAGATCTCAAAGGTGAGATAGGTTGCGGCCATCAATTCCATACCCTGAAAAGTCAACTCCTGGATTGAAATAACTGAAACGATAGAGGAGTCCTTAATAAGGGATATGAACTGTCCTGCCAAGGGCGGAAGGATTCGTTGCACTGCCTGGGGGAGGATGATGTGGCGCATCTGTTGCCATTTTGATAAACCAAGGGCGTGAGCAGCCTCCCACTGTCCCTTGTCGATGGACTGAATTCCAGCTCGGACTATCTCGGCAATATATGCGCCCTCAAAGATCGCCAAAGTAACAAGTGCAGAGAAAAAAGCCGAAAGAAGCGATGGTGGGGCAAACAGGAGTGCACAGAGCCGCTGTGTGGTCTCTGATTGTGCCAAAATGAATTCATCCAAACCCAATACCGGCATTATTTGACCGCTAACGAAGTAATAAAAGATAAAGATAAGAACCAAAGGAGGCATATTGCGAATCAATTCTACGTAAGAGCGTCCAAGTAATCTATAGAACAAACCCTGGCTTATGCGGCAGAGACCCATTATCGTTCCTAGAATAGTGGCCAGGACGGTACCCCAGATACTGAGACGAAGAGTAGTGAAAAGCCCCTCCATGATCAGATTGGCTGCCCATTTGCCGGTCTCCTGGTCGTAACGGTAAAGGTACTGGGGTATGGCTTGCCAGTTCCATTTGTAATTCAGCCCTACCGTGATCCTGTAGCTGAGATAGACCACCGCAGCCAGGATGAGAGGGGAGAGGATCAGGTCAAGAGGAGTTATCTTGGCTTTCTTTTTTCTCAACACGGTCAAGTCAATCCTAATCGGCGGGCAATGCGCACCTAAATTATAAAACGTCTAAAGTGGTCACGGGTGATCCTATTCGCCGCGTGGTCCCAGTTTGTATGCTGCTCCATGCCCTATCCCCTCCTAAATCCGCCATCCGCAATCCGAAATCTACATTCTTCCTACTGAATGAGATTCTCCCACTCTCTGGTGTTGAACCAATAATTGTGCCGCTCTTGCAGCCAGCCTTCCGCCTCAACAGTCCGAATCCAGCTATTAAAGTAATTAAGGGTGTCAATGTCACCTTTGCGGACAGCAAAACCAATGAGCTCGAGCGAGAACGGTTGTGTAATTGCAAACAATGTGTCCGGATATCTGAGGGCTTGGTAGGCTGGCGTTGGCAGGGAAGCGATAACAGCATGCAGCTTGCCATTGAGCAGTTCCTGATAAAGCTGGGGTTCCTCAGAAAAAAGAAGAAGCTTTGCCTTGGGCATCATTCTTTTAATTGCAGGAACGGATGTGGAACCAAGCCGGGCACCGACAGTGACATCAGGTCGATTGAAATCTTCTGGCCCCTTGAAACCGGCAGCCAATTTTTTGTGGGCGCAAATAGTCTGGCCACTGTAGTCGTAGGGTATGGTGAAGTTGACCTTGAGGTTGCGATCCGAGCGTATAGTCATGCCACCGATAATGACATCGAACTTCCCGGTAAGAAGTGCCGGGATGATACCATCCCACCTGGTTGGGACAAACTGAACTTTAACCCCGGTATCTTCTGCCAGTCTGGTGGCAACGTCGATTTCAAAGCCAATAAAACTACCTGTCTTGTCCTTCATGGCCCATGGAAGAAATGTGGACATACCGACACGGAGTACCCCACGCTCAAGTATCTTCTCGATCATGCTCTCGGCTGCCAATTGCTTCTGGAGTTTGCCTGCTGAACCTGATGCCACCATGAAACACATCAGGGAGATTATGATGAAACTTTGAAAGAGTGCCCGGCGAGTCTTCATTTTTTTCCTCCCTTTTTTTGTTCTCCTAGAGCATGGAGAAGACGAAAACAACCCCTGTTACCCCAAGCCGTTTGCCCCATGCGCTATGGCCTCACAGGATTTGACTAATAAACTGCCTTGTTCGTGCCCTCTGCGGATTGGAAAAGATTTGTTCTACTGATCCTTCTTCCACAGTCCGTCCTTCATCCATAAATATTACCCGATCACCGACTTCGCGGGCGAATCCCATCTCATGCGTCACCACAACCATAGTCATTCCTTCCTGGGCGAGGGTTTTCATGACATCAAGGACCTCACCAATCATTTCCGGATCGAGAGCACTTGTTGCCTCGTCGAAGAGCATCACCTTAGGTACCATGGCCAAGGCTCTGGCAATGGCAACGCGCTGTTGCTGACCGCCACTAAGCTGGCTAGGATAGCTCTGGACTTTTTCAGGAATGCCGACCTTCTCCAGAAGTGACATGGTCACTTTGGTAGCCTCTTTATGGTCCTTTTTCCTGACAAGCATTTGTGCCAGATTAACGTTTTCCAGTACAGTCATATGTGGGAAGAGGTTGAATAACTGAAACACCATGCCTACCTCTTTGCGGATTTCGAGCCGATTTTCCTTGTTGTCGTCAAGAGGTATACCGTCGATGGTAATAGTGCCTTTGTCAAAGTCTTCAAGGCCGTTCAGACACCTGAGAAACGTTGATTTACCAGCACCGGAGGGGCCGATAACTACAACAACCTCGCTGCGCCGGATCTTGGTGGAGAAGTCATAGAGAGCTTGAGTCCCGTCGGGGAATGTCTTGTGGATGCGGTCCACTTCAATGATATAATCGCCCAATTTCGTCCCCTGCATGCAATTCTCCGGCACAATGTTAGCTGCCAGTTTTCAGGCGGTCCGCAATGATATCAGCCATGGTTGACAGCACAACAGTAAGAAAAAGGTAGATGGCCGCCACCGTGAACCAAATCTCAAATGTCAGAAAGGTCTCACTAATTATTACCTGTCCCTGCATGGTTAGATCGTAAATGGCAATAGTGCTGACCAGGGCTGAGTCTTTGATAAGCGCGACCGCCTGGCTGGTGAGTGGAGGGAGAATGTATCGAATCGCTTGCGGTAAAACAATATACCGGTAGGTGTGAAATGTGCTCAGCCCGAGACTATGAGCCGCCTCCCACTGTCCTCTGGCGATGGAAGCTATTCCAGCCCTGAAGATTTCTGACGCATATGCGCCCTCGAAAAGGCTAAGGGCCAGGACGCCCGCAGTAAAACGGTCGATGCCCAGTACCGGTGCCACGACAAAATAGAGGAAAAACAATTGGACCAGAAGCGGTGTATTCCGGATCAACTCCAAGTAACTGCGAGCCACGCCCCTACCTACCAAGGAATCTGACATTCGTAGGAGTGCCGTCGACAATCCAAAAAAGAAGGAAAACACCAGGCTCCAGCCGCAGATTCGCAACGTGACCAGCAATCCCTGAATGAGAGGACCGAAAATAACCTTACCATCTTTGACGCTCAATATGTATCTGGATACCCGGTGCCACTGCCAGTTGTAGCCCAAACTCT
>Ga0209536_100008648_pt1 | contig 15246 bp, 13 predicted proteins | sample DeeMarSeWOR28_12_FD_187461 | JGI IMG/M metagenome (GOLD analysis project Ga0209536, IMG submission 187461) | Marine sediment microbial communities from White Oak River estuary, North Carolina - WOR-2-8_12 (SPAdes) (version 2) | ecosystem: Environmental > Aquatic > Marine > Intertidal zone >...
GAAAAAGCGAGTCGTTATACTCCAATTCATACGAGCCTTTGAACGAAAGAGTTTTGGCATAAGGGAAAATTAGGCCGACCTCAATTGTGCTTATATCCGAAACGGTCACGCCTTTTTCGGCGGCAACCGAAGTGTAGGTTGCGACTATATGACAGCCGATACGGCCCAATTTCCCGTCAGGATGGTAAACAGCAGATTGGGCAAAAGTTATATCAGATATTAAGAATAAGAAACAAAGCGCCATTGATAGCCCTAAAGACACAAAAGTATATCCGGTAATATTTGATCACGTAGACATCCAGAAAATATAAACAAATTTGAGGGCTTTGAGGTGTTGGAAAACATTGATGTAGTCAGCTTGGATAACCCCGCTAAAAAGGTAACTACAAAAGAGAATGATGCAGGTTCAATCAAGAAGAAATCCTACCAGAATGTCGTAACAGACGTGACAGGAAGCTGTAATTCCGAAACCGCGTGTCACATATAGAATTGAAAAGTATAAACCGCCCAAAGCTCTCTGAACAAAGCTTCCTATCAAAAAAATATCTCCTGCAGGACCGACATAGTGAAAGAGTGAAAAAAGCAGGGCCGCTGTTATCGCGGCAGAGATTGCAGCCCTGTTCCGCCTAAGGCCCAGTCCCTTTTGATAAATCAGAAGCAGAAAACCGAGGAGAAAAGCTCGAAAAACCAACTCTTCATAAATCCCCGCACCGCAATAAAGCACCAGATGTGAAAACTCACCCGGTGCCGCAGCTATAGAGACGCTAAAAATCGGAACCAGCTGCCCGAAGAACAACAAGAGAATAAGTGCCAGAGCCAGGCTTTCCAGGAATGACAACAGTAATATTTTGGGATTGATCTTCAGACTGGCCCGTGTCCGATATTGCCACACGGCGAAAAAAGCCGCCAGGACGATAGTGGAAGCGAACATGGAACGGATTGAAAACATACCAAGAAAGCGCATAATGAGAGCGTCCGCTCCGTTGATATAGGTCGTATTCAGAACAACTGTCCCGGCATGATAAATACACAGGAAAGGAAATACAAGGGCGGCGGAATACACCGGACGGTGTGTTTCTTTCCAGTAATTTTTGATCGTCCCAAACATAGGCAATGCATGATAACCGATTTCTTTAAATGAAATAAAGCAGTCGCAAAATCATTCAAATTTAATGAATTTAGCATTGGCAGCTGACAATTTTTCGGATTGATCCTGCTCGGACATGCTATCATAAAAATGTTGCCAATGGTTATGAAGGGTATTCGTGAAAATGGATAGGAACAATGCTGGGGGGGTGATAGACACCCTGGGTCGCCCGTTGCGAGATCTTCGTATCTCGATAACGGACCGATGCAATTTTCGCTGCAGTTATTGCATGCCGCTTGATAAATACGAGTGGATAGATCGCCACGAAATACTCACATTCGAAGAGATTACGCGCCTGGCCACCCTGTTCGTACAATTGGGAGTGGAAGAGGTCAGGCTAACCGGCGGGGAACCGCTTCTGAGACACGGAGTGGAGAAACTGGTCAGCTTGATTTCGGGCATTCAGGGCCTGAAGGACCTATCCCTTACGACCAATGCATCCCTTTTAAGCGTGCAGGCAGAAAGTCTTGCGAAGGCCGGGTTGAACAGAATCAACGTTAGTCTCGATACAATTAATCCTGAAAAGTTCCGGGATATGACACAAAGGGATGATCTGGGAAACGTTCTTAAGGGGCTTTCATCGGCAGCAAAAAGCGGGCTGAAACCTATAAAAATTAATTCCGTAATCCAGCGCGGTGTAAATGATGATGATATAGAGGAATTGTTGGAATTTTCGCGAAAGAACGGTTTCCAGATCCGGTTTATCGAATACATGGACGTAGGAAATTCAAACAACTGGGTTTCGGATGGAATGGTTCCCAAAAACGAGATCCTGAAAAGAATAAACAGCCTTTTCCCCCTTGAAGAAATAGGTAGAGACGACAAAAGCGCTCCTGCTGTTGAGTATCGTTTCAAGGACAACCTCGGGAATGTGGGGGTTATTGCATCCGTGACGGAACCCTTCTGCACCGGATGTACGCGAGCGCGTTTAACCGCGGATGGCAGGCTGGTTCTCTGCCTTTTTTCGGATCAGGGCTTCGACCTGAAAAAGTTGATACGATCCGGCGCGACCGATGCGGACCTCATCTCTTCCATCCAGACCGCCTGGATCCGAAGAGAAGATCGCTATTCTGAAGAGAGGCTTGAAGCGATGAATTCAGGCGAATACAAGCCGAATTCTAGGAAAAAAATTGAAATGATCCGTCTCGGGGGCTGACGATTATCCTGTAGAATTACTCCTAATTCAGTTGTAAGTTCGATATCTTCTTACAGCAGCTTCAACGTCTGGAATATCGAAACGATAATCGATATGGCTGTAAGTACAATACAGGCCAACGCGGCTATCAGGTGTTCCACACGTTCCTGCTTCAACGGATCCAAAATCCAGGCCATACCGAATCCACCTATAAATCCTCCCGCATGGGCGAAATTATTGACCATTCCACCAGGGTAAATTAAACCGAAAACAAAAAGGATAACGGCGTAGGTCATCGCCTGTCCGCTGATTCGGCTGCTGCCTCCCCTGCGTCCATAAACGACCAGTGCGCCTAACAGCCCGAAAACAGATGCGGATGCTCCAATGGTCAATGGAATGCCAAAAAGAGTACTGAGAAGAAATCCTACAATGGATGATACCGTATAAATAATAACGGTTCTGGACATTCCATAGAGTTCGGCCGCAGCCGGTGCAAGTTGGCGTACCCAGAGGATGTTGAACAGGATGTGAAACACACCACCGTGCAGCCAGGCGGCAGTGAGAAGGGTCCACCACCTGCCATGTTCCAGGACGGGGTAGGTGCCGCTGGCGCCAAAAGCAAAAAGACTGAAATTGCTCGGCGCCAATATCATAATTCCTCTGGTTTGAACGCCAGGCAGATCAAAAAGCAGTGTTGCAATATAGAGTGCGACACATCCCCAGGTCACAATAGTCGTGAATCCAAGGTTAAAGCCGAGTCGCCGCAGCAGGGGCGCAAATCCCCACATACCCGGATTTCGCTTTCCGCAGTTCCAACATTCTCTGTCGTTGACGCCCACCAGTTTGCCGCAGAAAGGGCAAACAACCGAACCTTCCCTTTGCCGCTTTAACATCGAATCCTCATTCCTGTTTGTTAAGCACAGGAACCATTCTGGCACTTTCCTCTCAGAGTTCCAGCTAAAACATCCGTAAAAAAACGGTGGGAAGATCCTGGCATAAAAAGCCATCGGACGCAAATGACAATGTAGGGGCAAACCTTGTGTTCGCCCGTCTTTCCGAAATCACGGGCAGCCGCCCCTCATCCATAATCGTTTCTACTCCAATGATTGTAATGGCGAACCTTGTGTTCGCCCTGTCACAAGGGGAGTGGGTAGTAGGTCGGGGGGCAAGTATGTTATGTATAAACGGATTTTTAGCATATAGTTGTATTTTAAATAGGGGGGCGCGTTTTGCGAAATATCAGGATTGCGGTTATCGGCGCCGGAAGCTGGGGGACGGCATTGGCGCAATCCCTTGCGGGCTCGGGCCATGAGGTGCGGCTCTGGGCTTATGAAGAAGAGGTTGTGAAAGCTATTCTCTCCAAACGGGAAAACCGCATATATCTTCCCGGCATAGAGATTTCCAAGGCGATCCTGCCGACCTCTGACCTTTCGCGTGCCGTCGAAGATGCCCGATATGTTCTAACCGTAATGCCCTCCCATGTCTGTCGCAGTCTCTACACCAGGATGCTTCCATTCCTCCAGCAGGAAACGATTCTGATAAGCGCAACAAAGGGGTTGGAAGAAGGCAGCCTGATGCGCATGAGTGAGGTAATACAGGGTGTTGTTGAGAAGCGTTTTAATCCGGCAATAGCCGTTCTGTCCGGGCCCAGTTTCGCCCGCGAAGTGGCCGAGGGTCACCCAACTGCAATCGTCGTGGCCTGCAAGGATTCCAGGGTTGCCAGGTCGGTTCAGGAGGAATTCTCATCGGAAACATTGCGCCTTTACACGTCGTCCGATGTAACCGGAGTGGAACTCGGAGGTGCGGTTAAAAATGTCATTGCAATTGCCGCCGGTGTCATAGAGGGGCTGGGATTGGGACATAATCCAATGGCCGCACTGATTACGCGCGGCCTCGTTGAAATTATACGTCTTGGGCGGGCGATCGGTGCCCGGAGTGAAACACTTTCGGGTCTGGCCGGATTGGGCGACCTTGTTCTGACCTGTACCGGTAGTCTCAGCCGGAATCGTTCCGTAGGTGTCGAACTCGGCAGAGGTAGAAACCTGAAGGACATCATCGAATCGACGAATACAATTGCCGAAGGAATCAAAACAACCGGAGCGACTGTCGAGCTGGCCAAAGCACACAGTGTAGAAATGCCGATCACGAACCAGGTTCACCGCATTCTGCAAAACGAAATATCTCCCCGGCGGGCGATAAGCGAATTAATGGAACGTTCTCTTAAGGATGAATAAGATCCGGTGAAAAAAATATTACTGGATGCATAAATCTGAATTGCCTGAAAAAAGCCCAGACAACCTTTAATTTCTTTTTTTATAAAGCAAAAAGATCTCCTATAATCAGTTCACTCTATATAGGATGTTCAAAATATGTTGAAAATCCGGTTCGCCCGAAAGGCTGTTTTACCCCCAATCGGGGGTAATAATTCCTGTTTGCTGCTCTATCCCTGGAGAAAAAATGCCACACGAAAAAATTGGAGCTGTATCACTGCCGGCGCTAACGAAGCTGGGGCTGACTGCCTTGTTTCTCACGTATTTCCTGTCTGCTTTCATGGTCAACGGCTTGGGCATCGCATCACCCAAGATTGCCGCCGACCTGAACGGAATGGATCTATTCTCATGGGCCATATCGCTGCCCGCCCTTGCCGCTGCGTTTGTCACCCTGCTTTATGGAAGACTGTCCGATCTGTATGGGCGAAAAATTATGCTCATGATCTCTCTTGTCTTTTTCCTGGCAGGAGCGGTCCTGGCCGCAGTCAGCCAGACGTTCGTATTTAATATCGCGGCCCGCATTATCAATTCTCTAGGTTACGGCGCGCTCGCAGCCCTCTGTTTCTCAGTGATCGGTGACTTTTATGCGCCCGTACAACGGAGCAGATGGACCGGTCTGCTGCAAATTGCTGCGGTCGCAGCCGCGCCTCCCCTGATTGGAAATCTTGTAGACAAATTAAGCTGGCGCTACTTCTTCTGGGTTTTCGTCCCGGTTGCAATCGCTTGCATGATACTTGTCGCTATCGGTATACCTTCGAAAACTGAGCGCTCAGCTCCTAAAATTGATTATATCGGCGCCTGTGTCCTCGCTATCGCTTCGTCGACCATGATTCTTGGATTTTCCTATGCCGACAGGCGACCGTGGCTTTCCATAAATGTCCTTGGTCTGCTGCTGATTTCCCTTGTCTGCTGGTGTCTGTTTATCTGGATTGAACGCAAAACAGAGGAGCCGATTCTGGACCCTCAGGTATTTACAAACCGCACCTTTCTCACTGCCGCCGTAGCCTGTCTCCTGTCGTTTTTCGGGTTTGTAGGCATCATGAATTACTATCCGCTTTTCCTGCAGGGGGTTCAGGGTACCACCGCCACATTGAGCGGGTGGGTGCTGTGGCCGTTCAACATGCTCCTGGCCGTCATGGGAGTGCCGGCAGGATTGTTGCTGGCTAAAACGAAGCGCTACAAGTGGATGTTGGTATCGAGTTACGGAATCCTTACAGTCGGCATATTCTGTATGGTCTTTTTCAATGTTGGGACTCCCATCTGGCTGGGCGTTCTCGTAATGGTGCTGGCCGGACTGGGAGTGGGTTCCATACCGACCATTAATATTTTAATTGTCCAGTTCGCTCTTCCGAAGCGGCTGCTGGGCATTGCAGTGGCCGCAATCTTTTTTATAGTAGCGATCAGCCAGGCTGTCACGCCCGCAATCATGGGTTCGGCCATGAATGTCACGTATGAAAAAAAATTGCAGAATTTGCTGCCGACGGAAGTAAGTCTTCAGATGGATGAAGCGACATTCGAATCCCTTGCCGATTCGCGCGTTCTGATGGATGAGGATGCCATGGCGGGGTTGGAAAAGGCTCTCAGCGCCGATGAAAACCTGTACACTCAAACGGTTCACGCCATTCGCAGTGCGTTGAGATCCGGATTGAAAACAGTCTTCCTCATAGGCGCCATAACCTTACTGGCAGCTTTCCTCTTTATAACAACCATTCCGGAAGTTTCGATGGATACTGAAGTTCAGGATAAAAGGTCGCAGTCATCGGCTACTTGAGGAAATAGTGGCCCCAAACGGGGATGACATGTACCGGTTGTTCCGATTGGCTTCCCTCGGGCGGTTTCGGCTTCAGGTATTCCGGCGGCCGGACAATCTTGTAGGTTAAAGCGTTCGGCTTGCAGGTGATGATGCACAGACCGCAGCCTTTGCAATTTTCAGGATCGACGGAAGACTTCTGTTCTTCGGGTTCTTCTGCAGCCTTCATGACGACCGCTTCAAAAGGACATCGTTGGACACACTCCTCGCAGCCGATGCATTTCTCTTCGTCCACGACAGCCAGAAACCGGTTCGGTGTCATCAGATCCCACCGCTTTGAACGCGTCACTGGGAAGAGATTTTCACAACAGCAGTCGCAGCAGTAACAATCCCCCCAGTGCACCAATCCGGCTTCCTCGGCTTCTCTCACAACGGCAAGGGATTCCTCAAGAGACACTTCCTTCAACAGCCGTCCGGGCTGTCTCAGATAGTACTCCCCTCTTGGCCTGTCAAAACAAGCGAAACATGTCATCAGAGGCAGGTCGCATTTATGCCCCCAGGAGACGCGGCAACCGCATGGAGCCAGAATTCTGCTTTTGGCGTTTTCGATTCGGAGTTTCCAGTTTTCCTCAGGAAGGATATCCTCCGGTTTGATATTCGGGCTGCGTTCAAGCGCTCCAATCGCCGGCCAGATAGGCAGATTACGGCCGGTGTTCCGGATCATTTCTTCGATATGTTCCAGAAAGTGATAGGACCATTCATTGTAAAAAAAGTCAGCCCAAAGCTCTTTGACTTTTTTAGACAGGGCATAGGGACCGGTGTGGGGCGCTGTATCCGCAACGCATTCATGGTGAAAGGCCAGCAGCGTGGTGTGAAAGGCATACTGGGTCAAACCCCGGGTCAGCATCCCCTTATCCACCAGCACATCCAGTTTTTGGGAAAGGTCCTTTTCGTCGATATCCAGTTTCCCGGACAGTTCAGGACAAGTTGCGGGCTCAAACAACTCGAGACATATTCTGGCCTCGTCCGGAGTCAGCATCGCATCCAATATTTTCAAAAAGCGATCAGATTCCCAAACCCCCAATTTGTCCGATAACTCCTTGTAAACACTGTTAGCCGACATAGCTATTCTCCTTTAGCAAAATATACATTGCGCCCATGGACACGGTCCCCCTACGAATCCTCGCACGAAGTGCCGGAGAACGTCTCTTCGATCCACGAAATCCAGCGATTCAGGCCATCCTGTGTCTTTGCAGAAACAGGAAAGACCCTGGCGGAAGGATTCAATCCGCTGATTATGGCCGGAAATTCTTCCAGTTTGAAATCGAAATGGGGCAAAACGTCTGTTTTATTTACCAGAACCACATCCGCTTCAACAAACATCACCGGGTATTTATGGGGCTTGTCGTCGCCTTCCGGGATGCTAAGTATAACGACTTTTTTATGCGCCCCGAGGTCGAAATCAGCAGTGCAGACAAGATTCCCCACATTCTCAATAAAGATCAGATTAATCCGGTCGAGATCCAGTGCGTCCAGCGCTTTTCTTGTCATCCGGGCGTCCAGATGGCATCCCCCGGAGGTATTGATCTGAACTGCCGGTATATTCAGGCGGGTGATTTTATCCGTATCCATGGAAGAGGCGATGTCGCCTTCTATGACTGCGATTCGATATCTGTCACGCAACCGGTGAATGGTTTGCAGAATCACGCTGGTTTTGCCTGAACCGGGGGACGACATTATATTGATCATTCCAATATTGTGCCGGTTTAGCAATTCCCGGATTATTCCCGCTTCTTTTGTGTTGGCTGCCAAAATATTCTCTTTTACAGTCAATATTCTGGTACCCATTTATTCCACCACCATATTTTCAATGTAGAGTTCTCTTCCGCCGACAATCTCCAGTCGACTACCCGAACACTTTGGACAGCGAAATATCTGTTTCTGCATGGGGAAGAGAATATCACAGTCTCGACATCGCAGTTGTCCCGGAACATGCGTAAAGTTAATATTCGCACCAGCGGCGATCGTGTCTTGGCTGAGAAATCCAAAATAGAAGTTCACAGCATCGTCTACGATACCGGTATAATCGCCCACAACCAGGTTTATGCTTACAATCTTTCGCGCGTTAGACTTCCGGGCATTTTCAAGTGCAAGGTTCAAAAGCGATTCAACAATGCTCTGTTCGTGCATGGATGTTGTACGTGATGCGTATCAAATTCGGAAATTACTGCAACGATACTAGCCTGAGTATTGCAGGCTTATAGGCAGCATCCCGCATTGCAGGCATTCAGCTGTCGGCCGCAATAAACCGCTTTTTGATATACCAGCGGCTATCGCGCTTCACAAGCTCAAAATACTCGCGACCCTGTTCAATAAGCCGGTAGTTTTTCCTCCTGTTTCTACCAGGCACTTTATGCCGTAAATGATATGGCATTTTCAGAAATTTTAGTCATAATTTCCAAAATCATCGCTGTATACAGCCGGTCTTTACAAGGAGAACCTATGATTCAAAAAATCGTGAGAATAGCAGGCCTGCTCTGCATCGCCGCACTTGTCCAAGCCGGGAGTATGGCTGCCGGCCAGGAGAAGAATTGCACCCGGGCAGTGCTACAGACGGCGGTTGACAGCTATCTGGCAGCACAAAGATCCGGGGATTCATCTAAGATGTTGCTGGCTTCGGAAGTGAAGTATATTGAAAACATGACAGCGATCAACAAGGAAGAGGGCCTCTGGAATACTCCGTTGCCTGTCGCTTTCCATCGCAGTATTCTCGATGTCGAAAGTTGCCGGACATTCACTGAAGTTATCGTTTCGGAGGGCGACCACCCGTATGTTTTCGGAACCCGTCTGAGGGTCAAAGGCGGCAAGATTACGGAAATCGACAGCCTTGTTACCGATGAAGACGACTGGGCCTTCAACGCCGATAATTATCTGAAATACTCGACGGCAGAGGACTGGAGGGTTCTGAACGAGGACGAGCGTTTGAACAGACAGGCATTGATAGATGCCGGTAACGCGTACTTCGATCATTTTTCCGACAGGACAGTCCAGATTCCTTTCGGTACTCCCTGCGCCCGGCTTGAAGGGGGAATGTATACGACCAGGGACTTTGACGATCCCAATGCCTCCTGCGATATCGGTTTTCCCGTAGACAAACTGCCAATGGTCAACCGGAGCTATGTAGTCGATGTAGACATGGGAACGGTTAACATTTTCTGCCTCTTCGGCAACCCACCAGGCGCGCCGGATTCCCATACATTTCGTTTGGTCAACGGAAAACTTCGGTATGTTCACACGCTGACCCTGACTGTTCCCGGAGTGAGCAGCGAACAGATTATGGGACGGCAACCCAAGCCGAAACCGAAGGGCCAACCCACAGGCGACTAAAATTAATGCCTACGGGAGGAAATTTCCAGGGTTCGGGGATTCATTTCCGATGATGGAAAGACTTCGACCGTTACCGGTAAATCAAAGGACGAAAATGGACAGGAAGCCACGTCGATCACAGTGTATAAATAGCGGTAGAGTGCATTCATACTTCTGCCCGGTACCAATCGCAATCGTAAAGAGAAATCGCTGAATATTCATACTCTGGGTTTCTTCAGATTAAGGGGAGAGCCGATATGAAGACAGATAGCATTTTGGGGGGATGGATGATTCTCGCTGCCTGCCTTCTGGCAATTACGCCTTTGGCTTCGGCCCAGCAGTCTTGTGAGGATCTTGTAAAGGAAACGCTGCCGAATGTAACCATAAGCAGGTCCGTTTTTATGGATGATCCGCTCGGATTCTTGGCACCCGAAACACCCGGGATATTCGGTACTCCTGCGGGTTTGAGAGTCACAGCGTCGTTCTGCCGCGTAATCGGTTTTATCAATCCTGTCCCGGATTCACACATCGGTTTTGAAGTCTGGCTGCCTCCAGCCGATAAATGGAACAAAAGATTTCTGACAACGGGCAATCCAGCTTTTGAAGGGGCGATCAAGTATCAGGGGCTGGGTACCGCGCTCGAGAAAGGTTACGCGACCGCCTCAACGGATACGGGTCACCTCGATCCGGGCCACAAGTGGGGCATGGGACATCCGGAAAGACTGGTTGACTGGGCGCATCGAGCCCTACACGAGACAACGGTTGTTGCAAAACATCTTATTGATGTATTTTACGGTCAAAAGCCTCAATACTCGTACTTTGAAGGCTGTCACAACGGGGGACGGCAGGGTTTGGCGGAAGCCCAGCGATATCCCGACGATTATGATGGCATCCTATCCGGCGATCCTGCCTTCCATCTCACATACCTCCAGCCGGGCTCCGAATACCTCAGCTGGGTGGCGCTGAAGGACGGTGTGGATGCGCCCGGATATATACCTCCCAGCAAATACCCCGTCCTCAACCGGGCGGTGCTGGATGCCTGTGATGAGCTGGATGGAGTGAAAGACGATGCCATAGAAGACCCGACCCGCTGTAATTTCGATCCGGCATCCATTCAATGTCCGGGCCCTGAAAAGGCGTCATGTTTGACCCCTGCTCAGGTGGATACGGCACGACTGCTTTACGGGGGCGCCAAATTCGCGGACGGTACGCAGATCTACTCCGGTTTCGAACCGGGCAGCGAACTGCTTTGGGGAGCCATGATCGCAGGCCCGGAACCCCTCTTTATCAACAATGATTTTTTTAAATATATAGTATTCGAAGATCCCGACTGGGATTTTCGAACCTTCGATGTGGAAGCGGATACCAGGCGAACCGATGAACGCCTCGGATCGCTGATAAACTCCATTAATCCCGATCTTACGGCATTCAAGGAAAGTGGCGGAAAGCTCCTTGTGTACCAATCCTGGAATGAGACCTGGGTTCTGCCGCGTACCATCACCACTTACTACAACAAGGTGCTGGAAACCATGGGGGGAGAGGGTGAAACTGACGATTTCTTCCGCTTGTTCATGGTGCCGGACATGGATATGTGCCCGGGAAGTTTCGCAGGCACGTTCAACGCCATGGGTGCGCTTCAGAAGTGGACGGAAGAGGGAATTGAACCGGATCAGATAACAGCTTCCTATACAGACGGTCCCCGTGTTTATAAAACCCGGCCTGTGTGTGCGTACCCTGAAGTAGCGATCTATAAGGGCGAAGGCGATCCCAACAAGGCGGAAAATTTCAGCTGCGGCGTGCCTGCCTGGTAGAACCATTCATGGGAAATATTATTGAGGGATGTCCGGCCTTTCACATGTTATGGTATCGGTACTTTTACAGTTTTTAATACCGCAACTGGAAGGCAGACGGAGAAATGCGGGTTAGGGATGCGTCCGCAGCCGTTGCCTCTTTGAGACAATGCCCCATCGCGTAAATTGCAAACCATCGGGGTTTTCTGCGCCCGGTCTCTTGACTCTGCTATACCGATCGGTATAGTAATATCCTCTATGAAACATGCCAGAAATACGATACTAGATGTGGCAATGAAGCTCTTCGCTAAAAAGGGTTATGCCGGGTGCTCTATTCGTGAAATATGCGAGGCTGCGGGAGTCACAAAACCGGTGCTGTACTACCACTTCCAAAATAAGGAGCATCTCTACCAGGAGCTTATGCTCGATATATTCAGTCATACCCGGAAAAATCTGATGCGTCTTGAGAAGTCCACAGCGCCTATACGGGAACGGCTGAAACAGTTTGTAACTGCGGAATACCTTGATACTCGCAGGGATCCTGAAAGCGTCCGGCTGCTTTTCCGGATGATGTTTTCTCCGGAAGAAAGCTACCCCTATTTTAATTATGTGGAAGAGTTTCAGCGGGAACGAAAGATCATTGCCGATTGCCTGCATAAAAGCGATGAAGATTCGAAACATAATGCGGATCCGGATTTGATCGCTACGGCAATGATGGGGACCATGCTGATACAAATCCTGGAGTTTCTTTTTACCGGAAAAAAGACCTTGACACAGCGCAACGCACAAAAGCTGATCGACGTGTACCTGCCGTCTATCGGATCAAATAGTATACCGATCGGTAAAAAACGAGGACGTCCATAATGTTTATGATTCGTCAATTTCATGTTTTCTGCATTTTGTTTGCCGCCTGTATGGTACCGGCAACAGCAGAGGATGCGATCTCACCTCTGACACTCGAGAAAGCGGTCAGGATGGCATTGGAGCGACATCCGGACATTCTCATGTCCCAGGAGGAAACAAACGAACTGCGGGGCAAAATCAAGGAAGTAAGGTCCGACGCATTTCCGCAGGTTTCTTTTCAGGGCTATGGTCTTCGGCTCCGTGATCCAAGCATCCTGAACAGCTCCAGTTTCGATGATGTTCCTCAGGAATTCAGGGACGCCCTGATCCCGAAGGCCAACAATATGTTCGATATGGGGTTGAGGGTCAAACAGCCTCTGTATACTGCGGGGAAAGTCGGTACCGCTTTGCGTCTGGCTGAAGTCAGTCTGGAAGAGACGGAGACAAACGGGGAATCGGTCCGCAGGCAGCTGACATTTATGGTTATTCAGGCATTTCACAACCTGCTGCTGGCGCAAGCTAATAGCAGTGTCATCCGGGAAACACACGCGCAAAGACTGAAGCATCTGGAACAGGCGAGGATTCGGTATGAAAACGGAGTGGCTACTGAGGTGGACGTCCTTCGGTCCGAGGTTAACGTGGCTAATATTGAGCCTGAAATAATACGTGCCGACAACAGGGTCCGACTGGCACGATCCGAATTGAACTACCTGATTGTTGTCGATCTGGAAACACCCACGGAAATTGTTGGGGAATTGGAATATCTCCCCTGGAATGCGGGCAGCCTTGAAGATATCCAGGAGCAAACGCTGGTGCGACGTCCATCTATTAAGAAATTGCAATATCAATTGCAGCAGGCGCGGTTGACGCTGGCGCTGGCACATGCCGAAAATAAGCTCAGTGTAGATCTGGAGGGGCAGGTAGGCTATGCGGTCCGGGAACCTCAAAATTTTTTCAACAATGATTTTTCAAAATGGAGCATCACCTTTAACTTCAACCTGCCTTTGTTTGACAGCGGAAGAAAATCGGGATTGGTCATGCAGGCCCAGGCTCGCGTTCGTGCAGCAGAGTACGGGCTCGAGAAGTATGAAAATGATGTTCGACTGGAAGTCAAACAGGCGTATGACGATATGCAGTCGTCGGAGAAAGCCATTCATGCAGCTCGGTTGAGCGTAAGCCAGGCCGAGCAGGTGCTGGAGATGATGGAGGCGAACTATCAATACGGGGCTGCAACAACACTGGATGTTATGGATTCGCAGACGACGCTGGCAACGGCTAGAAATGAAGAGATCAGGGCCATTTACGAATATGAAATGGCAAAAGCACGATTGAGATTGGCTTCGGGCAGTCCTATCCTGGAACAGGAGGTAAAACGGTGAAGATTCTGTTTTTACGATCATTGTTCGTTCCGGCATTGATAGCTGCCGTAGTCGGTTTGGCGGGTTGTCAAAAAAACGCTGAAGAAATGTCGAAGGAACAAACAACTTCCAGATCCGTTGATGAACTTACAGTCAAGGCTGCACCTGCGAAGCGCAGCGATTGGATCAACACCGTGCCCATTTCCGGGAGCCTGCGATCACGTTCAACCGTTGACGTTCAACCGGAAGTTGGAGGCCGCCTCGTTCATACTCTCGTAGTCGAAGGAGACCTGGTTCAAAAGGGGCAGCTCCTGGCGGAAATAGACGATGTGAACTACAGATTGGCCTACCAACAGTCAGCCGCTGCATTGACTGTTGCGCAGGCGGGCCTTCTCCAGGCAAAGGTTTCAGCTGAATATGCAAAAACTGAGAAGGAGCGTGCCGACAATCTGCTGGAAAGCGGAGGAATAACGCAAAAAGACCATCAGGCAGCCGCGACAAGCTTGAAGCAGGCGGAATCCCAGGTCAGTCTTGCAGAAGCGCAATGTCTGCAGGCTGAGACTGCTCTCGCAATTGCAGAAAAGGCTTTGAAGGATTGCAAGGTGTATGCTCCCGCCGGAGGTCAAGTTCAAAAGCGTTGGTTGGACGAAGGATCCCTCCTGAATCCGGGTGTTCCTATTTATACACTTGTGGATAACAGTCAACTGGAACTTGAGTGCGTGATTCCATCGTACCACCTTGCATCCATTCGTCCGGGTCAGAACGCTGAATTTATCACTCCTTCGTGGGGAGAGCGTAGATTCGACGCTATCGTGTCGGCTATTAATCCGACAATCCAATCGGAAAACCGTTCCGTTAAGATAAAACTGAAAGTCGAAAATCGGGGAATGGAGTTGAGAAGCGGGATGTATGCTAGAGGGAAGATTTTTACGGGAATGGAAAAGAACGTAGTGGTGATTCCCCGGGATGCTTTGATTCCGGAACAGGAAGTTTCGGAGTACGGCAATATATATATCGTTGAGGATGGGAAGGCGAAACGCAGACGTGTCCGGATAGGCGGAAACGGTCAGGACAGCGTATGGATCCGCGAAGGCCTTGAAGAGGGGGAGATGGTAGTGCTGGAAAAGGGACCTTCGTTGGAGGAGGAGACTCCCGTTCGAATTGTATCCGGTGATCCGGATTCCGGGAGTTGAGAGATGATACTTTCAGACCTTTCCGTTAAACAGCCTGTTTTTGCCACAATGATGATGGTGGCGCTTGTTGTCCTTGGTATTTTCTCCTTCAGGGAATTGCCTATTGATCTGTTTCCGGACGTGGACATGCCCGTAGTTACCGTCCAGACTCTCTATCCCGGAGTTTCTCCTGAAACAGTTGAGACAGAAGTTACCAAGCGAATTGAAGAGGCTATCAATCCTGTCGAAGGTGTAAAACAAATAACCTCTACATCGACCGAAGGTATTTCTAGTGTAATTACCGAGTTTGAGCTCGGCACCGATATACATACAGCAGAGCAGGAAGTTCGAAGCAAGGTAAGCGCCTTGCGACAGAATTTCCCCACAGGAGTTGAGGATTCTGTTATTCAGCGAT
>Ga0209536_100008649_pt1 | contig 15244 bp, 17 predicted proteins | sample DeeMarSeWOR28_12_FD_187461 | JGI IMG/M metagenome (GOLD analysis project Ga0209536, IMG submission 187461) | Marine sediment microbial communities from White Oak River estuary, North Carolina - WOR-2-8_12 (SPAdes) (version 2) | ecosystem: Environmental > Aquatic > Marine > Intertidal zone >...
GCCGGGGACCGCTTCGCGGTCCGCAACAGCGGGGCAACGGCTGTCGTCGAGGGGGTGGGGCTTCATGCTTGCGAGTACATGACCGGCGGGCGCGTTCTGATTCTTGGGAGTGTTTCCCACAACGTGGGTGCCGGCATGACCGGTGGGGTGCTCTAAATGCGACGGGAGAATGCTGCCCACATCAACTCTTCCTTTATCGTGCCTGAGGAGCTGACCCCGGACGAAGCCGAAGAGATCCTGATGCTTCTTCGCAGGTATTCGGAGCACGCTGACAGCGGCATGGCACGGCAGTTGGCTGACCGCTGGGACACGGAGCGTGCGGGTTTCCTCCGCTACATCCCCCTGGCCGCGTTGAAGTTGGCGCAGCGAGATGTGCTGCTGTCTCCTCGCTGAGGGAAGCCTGTCAGCCCGCCGGGCGGGCGCCGAACGGCCCAGCCAGCCACGAAAGGCCGCAGCATGTTCAACGCTCACCAGAGCTTCAACACCGTTTGGCTCAGCCGGAGACAGCCCGATTCGAATCCGGGATCGGGAGTAGGGGATCATATATTTGATCGCCCCAAAACCAACGATCATCGCGCGGATGATATAGAAGGGCTCCTCCGGATCGATGAGCTCTTCCAGTTTCTCTAGTGTGTAATCGACCGGATAGCAAGTTCCCTCCTTCGTGACGAGGAAAACCGTCTTCTCCATCGCACAGAAGTTGGCGGTCTCCGTGGCCTCGACCTTTCGGATCTTCTCGTCGAAATGGATCAGGAACCACTGCTTGGAGGCAGGCCTCCCCAGGCGGAGCTCCTGGAGGAGTCCCTCGAGCGAAGGGGAATAGGCGGTCCGGAACGAGAGCTGCACCAGGACGGACGAATGAGACGGGGCGCTGGGGGGGGTCCCCGGGGGGCTCGCGGGTTCTGCTAGAAGCCTTGTTTCCTTACGTGCCTGTAGGCCACATACGCCACGGCTCCAAGCTCCATTGCCCCCAAAATCGTGTACAAGGTGTTCATCTTCTTTGCACTCTGCACATGAAGCAGATAAGGAGAGAGTAAGTCGGCTTTCGGCTCACCCGGGGGATCGAGAAGGAATGGTGGCACGCCTGCCAAGGGTGAAGTGAATCGGGACGACAGAATGAGGGGCCCGGGCTGATAGGACGGAGGAAATACGAGGGTTGGCCGGCCGAGAGCGATTCCGGGGTCCAGAAGAACGACCCCGGTTGTTTTGAGCGTATCGGCAGGGAAATTTGAGTCCTGGCCCGACGCCGGGATGGTTCCGATCCATACGACAGCCACCAGAGCCGTCGCGCGTCTGAGGAGCCCGCCTTGGAGATGAACCGGGACCATGGCAAGGAGTCCGGAGGTAAAGAAATCCTGTCCCATCATAGACATCAAATCGGCAAACCGCAAGTATTCCCGGAAAACGACCCCCGGATGGGAGCGTAGCGGTGAGACGATCTCTCCAGTTGCATGTCGCAGATTCTCGGACTAGATTTCGGGGTGCCACGCATAGATCTGCACGCTACGGAGCAGAGAGATGCCCTCGCGAGCACCAACCAACGCTGCCATTGCCAAGCTCCTGGATAGGATTGGCGATCTTCTTGAGGCAAAGGAGGAGAGTCCATTCCGCGTCCGAAGTTACCGAAATGCCGCCCTCTCCGTGCGGGGGAGTAAGAAGCAGCTTGCCGGAATTCTGAAGAAAGACGGGGAGCATGCACTCACCGAGATCAAGGGGGTCGGTGAGAAGCTGGCGGGGCTCATTGCAGAGTATGTTCGAACGGGCCAGGTCGAGTTGCTGAACGACCTGGAAGAAGAAATCCCCGCCGAGAAGGTGCGCCAGGCTCCGAAGCATGTGTTCGAGAAACCGATCTCGATTCCGGTCTCATTGGTGCTTTCGATCGACCAGGAATACCGAACTCAGGCGAGGGAGAACAAACTGAAGAAGATAGCCCCGCGCCAGCAGAACCCGGAGCGGAAGGCATGGCTTCCGATCATGGTCGCCGAGAAGGGTGGATACAAATTCACAGTGATGTATTCGAACACTGCGCGCGCTCATGAGCTGGGCAAGACCGACGACTGGACGGTGGTCTATTATGCGAAGGGAAAAGGTGAAAACCAGTGCACGGTCGTTACAGAATCCCGCGGGGTTATGAAGGGGAAACGAGTGATTCGAGGTCGCGAGGCTGAGTGCAAAGCGCACTACGGAGTGTGATCAACTCCTTCTGTGGCGTGTCGGGGGGTGTGTGTGTCGAGACTTCGTGTACCCGGTGGTGCCGGGAGGCTGAATCCTCCCCAGAATACGCAGGAACCGGGGGGGGATCCGTGGCTCAGGTTTTGCATACAGGGTAGGTGATGGAGACCCTCCAACAGACCGCACCCGATCGGCTCGAAATCCGTAGCGGAGGGGGGCGCCTGTCGATCTTCGGCGTGCTGTTTCTTGGTGCCGGCGTTTTCGTCACCCTGATCGGACTTGGCACCATCGAGCCTGACAAGGCCGATGAAATCCCGGCATGGGGCTGGCCCCTGATCGTGCTCACGGGAGCAGTCTTTGTTGCCGTGGGGGGTGGTCTTGTCTTCGGCAGGAGCTGGATTATGATCGACTAGAGCAGGGGGAGCGTGACCAGAGAGTGGGGGCCGCTTGTTCCAATGAAGGTTACCGAAACCCTCTTGCATGAGTTCGATGCCGTGACGCTCAAGTTCGAGGCGGGGAATTCTCAGATGGATTGCCTCCGAGATGATTCCGTTCTTCGAGAGCACCGAAACGCCCGAGGTCGTTCGCTGGGGCTTTCTGGCCTTTGCGGCGCTCATCGTCTTGATTCCGCTCATCCGGAACCTGGTATCGGTCCTTGGCTTCAGCAGGGTGGCCAGGATCATCACTGCTGCTGCGGGAGGCATCCGCGTTGAGGAGCGAACCGTCACGCGGAGGCGTCTAACGGAGGTTCCGGCGGGAGCTGTGCTTGATATCGATGACAACAATAGTGAAAGGAACAAGCGCTCAGCAGGGGCAAGAGCCGTGACTGTCAGTGCCAACGGGGCCTCCTGGGATGGGAATGCAAGAAGCACGCCCTCTGGCATCCCTTCCTGGGTAGAGTGGCAGGGGGGGTTGTCCGTTCAAAAGGGATCACCGTGAAGAGCCGAACAGGTCTTCTTGTGTTCGGAGCCAGTCTTCCCGACGACGAGGTGACGTACCTCCATTCGGCGGTCCGCGGGGCCCTTACCCGGTGTTGAGGCATGCGCCCGCTCCCGTGGCACCTGACCGCCGAAGGACAGGTGCACCGGGCGCGAGAAGGTATTGACCTAAACCAATCCTGCAGGAGGACACCCAATGAACAACCGTATGCGTTGCATTTGCCCGCCCTGGGTGCTCGCGCTAGCGGCGGTCGCATGGAGTGTGACCGCCGGGATCACGCGGGCACAAGACTCCCCATCACATGTCCTGATTGTCCCCCCCAGTGCCACACTCTCCTGGGATCAATTGAAGGAGAACGAAGCACGCGCTCCGGCCATGCCCGAGGGTGCGCTCTCTGTTCATCCCCCGAGGCAGACGCCCGGTCCGATCGCACTCGATGATCGTGCCTGGCGATCGGAAAACCTACTGCCCGAGGAGAGGGGCACGCCTCCATCGCTCCGCCGAACGCTCCTGACAGCGGCCCCGCCGGTGGCGACGGCGAGTTTTGAGGCGCTCCCGGACAACAATACACGTATCCCACCGGACACGCACGGTTCAGCCGGCCCGCTGCATCTGATGACGATGCTGAATACGCAGGTGAGGATTCAGGACAAGAGTGGGACTTCCATCAGCACAACGTCGCTCTTCTCGTTCTGGGCCGTGCTGACGGGGAATCCCTTCGATCCCCGGGTCCATTACGACGCCACCTCGGGGAGGTGGATCGCTGCGTGCGTGGCAAATGCGCAGACGGATTCCTCGGAGGTGTACTTCGCCATTAGTGCCGGGTCAGACCCCACGGGAGCCTGGACGTTTTATCGAATCGATGCTGATCCCACCTTCGGAGGCCCCTGGGCCGATTTTCCGACGATCGGTTTCAGCAACCAGTTCATCGCCATCACTGCGAACATGTTCCAGGTTAGCGGGACCTTTGCCGGAGCAAAGATGTGGGTGCTCGACAAGGCCGGTGCGCTGGCTGGTGGTGCTGTTACCGTTACGACATTCGCCGCGGGCTTTGACGCGACGCTCGGCGGGGGAATCTCCGGGGCAACGCTGTATCCCTGCGTCAGCTATGGCTCGACGACGACGCTCTATATTGTGGACAACACAAACTACTACCAGACTTCGGATACGACATTCCTGCTCAGGCTCTCACGTCTCACCGGAGCAGGGACCTCGCCCACCTGGGCACCCCTGCCCGGCTCCTCCTTCGGTGCGAATGGGCTCGTGCGGGCTTCCAACAATTTCAACAGCACGCAAATTGCTGCCCCACAAGGGGGCTCGATCATTCCCATTGCCACCAATGACAAGCGGATCATGAACGCTGTCTACAGGAATGGCCGGATTTGGTGCACCCACAGCGCTGGCCTGCCGGCGAAGATCGCGCCAGCCCCGAACCGGACGGCGGCCTTCTGGTACGAGATCAACCCCGCAGCCATGCCTTCGCCCATCGTGCAATCCGGGGTGTTCGACGGCGGTGCGGGAGTTCATCACACGTTCCCTTCAGTCGCTGTGAATAGCGCAAATGACGTCCTGGTGGGGTTCACGCGTGTGGACGGCTCCCGTTTTGCCGAGGCGGTCTTTGCAGGCCGCCGCGGGACAGATCCAGCGGGGTCGATGACCTCCATTGGTGTGCTCAAGGCAGGAATGGGGAGCTACACGAAGTTCTTCTCGGGATCGCAGAACCGCTGGGGGGACTACAGCAACACTTCGGTTGACCCCGTCGATGATGTTACGCTCTGGACCATCCAGGAATACGCCGCCGAGCCGGTTGGGTCAGACAGCAACAGCGGACGGTGGGGGACCTGGTGGGGGAAAATCGACCCTGCGGTAGGCTTGCCGGTTGTCCTGGCCGAGTTCACAGCTGAGCGGGGGGAAGACGCGACGGTGGTGCTGCGCTGGGTGACGCTCTCCGAATCGAACACGCTGGGCTTTGAAATCGAGCGTGCTGTCGATGAAAGCGTCTTCGGGACAGTTCCGGGAAGCTTCACCCCTGGACGCGGTACCGCTCTGGGTACGCACCATTACCAGTACACAGACCGGATGCCGCCCCGTGGTCGCCTGCGCTACAGGCTGAGGCAACAGGATCTGGATGGCGAGGTGTACTATTCCGATGCCGTTACTCTTGAACCGCTCCTTGTGCGAGACGGCGCACTGCCGCTCGCTTTCGCCCTTGCCCAGAATTATCCCAACCCCTTCAATCCCCGGACGACGATCCGATATACGCTCCCCGAACGCACCCGTGTCGTGCTGATCGTCATGGACTTGCTGGGTCAGGAGGTGGCAACCCTCGTGGATGAGGTGCAAGGGGCCGGGGAGTGGAGCGTGACATTCGACGGTGGAGAGGTAGCGAGCGGGGCATACGTATACCGTCTGATGGCCGGGACATTTCTCCAGAGTCGACGGATGATGCTGCTCAGGTGACGCCGCCTGCCTGTGGCCACCGTCGTTGCACGGAGCCTGGGGCTCGAGTCCTCCGACGGACGATTCTGCTTCTCTTCGATCTCCGAATCGAGGGGTTCTCCCAAGGCCGGGTTACACCCTGCGCGGCGGCGGGGCCGCAGGGGGAGACCGCAGCTCTGAGCGGATACGGTTGAACTTCTCTCAGGATCTCCTCTAGATGGTGCGAGCCGATTCTTCACCGGCAGCACGCCAAGAGCTATGGTCAGCACAGATACGAATGCCCACCGGGAGGAGTCATCTTCACCTCGGTACCACCTTCGACTGCAGCCAGGGGGAGTGGTTCAGGTAGCCCTGGAGGGTGAATGGAAGCTCGGACGCGCATGGCCGCGCCCGGAGAAAGTGCTGGGCGAGCTGGCCTCGGGGGCGGATCTCCGGAAGGTGCAATTCTCCTCGGAAGGTCTGACAGGATGGGACTCGGCGCTCCTGGTGTTCATTCAGGGTGTGCGGAGATTGCTGAAGGAGAGGGACGTAGCGTTCGACGAGACAGGCTTGCCGGCGGGAGTCCGTCGACTGCTGAGTCTTGCTGCTGCGCTCCCTGCGCAGGATGATTCCTTCGCTGCCGACGATGAGGAATCGTTGCTGGGCAGGATCGGATCGGCCTCTCTGGAAGCAGTCTGGACGGGCCGTGATGTTCTGGAATTTCTGGGGGAGGTCATCCTCAGCAGCGTGAGCCTGCTGCGGGGGAAGGTCGCGTTTCGGGTTGCCGATCTTGCCCTCTATCTCCAGGAAGCAGGTGCGCAGGCGCTCCCGATTGTCTCCCTGATCTCCTTTCTCATCGGGATCATCCTGGCGTTTGTGGGTGGCACGCAGCTCGAGCGTTTTGGCGCGACCATTTTTGTGGCCGATCTGGTTGCAGTTGCAATGGTGCGGGAGCTCGCACCGATGATGACCGCCATCGTGCTTGCCGGGCGGACCGGGGCGGCCTACGCTGCTCAGCTGGGTACGATGGTCGTAAACGAGGAGATCGACGCATTCCGTGCACTCCGTGTTCCAGTGATCGGGTTTCTGGTTCTTCCACGTCTGATTGCGCTTTCCCTCATGGTACCGCTGCTGGCGCTCTACGCTGATTTCATGGGAATCGTTGGGGGTGCTCTTGTCGCACTGGTCACGATGGATATCTCGCTGCTTCAGTTCTTCGAACAGGCTCAAAAGGCCGTGACTCCCTTCTCCTTTGTCCTCGGTCTGATCAAAGCCATGGTCTACGGGAGTCTTGTTGCGTTTGCAGGAACCTACCAGGGAATTCGGTGCGGTCGATCGGCGGCGGCCGTCGGAGCGGCGACCACTTCGGCGGTGGTGGCCAGTATTGTGATGATTGTGGTGGCAAGCGCCATAACGACCATCGTCTACGATGTTCTGGGGTGGTAAGCGGGACAATTCCCGGAAGCAGGCAGGGGCATGGGGAGTGACAATATCCAAATCAGCGTAAGACATCTGGACCTGGCCTACGGCTCCCTGGTGGTGCAGCAGGACCTGAGTTTCGACATCCGGCGCGGTGAGGTCTTTGTGATCATGGGAAAGAGCGGATGCGGGAAGAGCACGCTGATGCGCCATCTCATAGGACTCCAGGAGCCGCTGCGGGGGGAGGTTCTTTTTGACGGCACCGATCTCTGGAAGTGCAATCCCGAGACACAGAGCGAAATTCTCCGCCGGACGGGCGTGCTCTTTCAGAGCGGTGCACTCTGGAGCTCACGAACCCTTGCGGAGAATGTCGCCCTTCCCCTGGAGGAATACACCGGCTTTAGTCCCGGCGAGATCCACGAGATCGTGTCGCTGAAGCTCTCCCTCGTCGGCCTCTCCGGGTTCGAAGACTACTACCCATCGGAGCTCAGTGGGGGGATGCGGAAGCGTGCAGGCCTCGCGCGCGCGATGGCGCTCGATCCGGAGGTGTTGTTCTTTGACGAGCCGTCCTCCGGTCTTGATCCGGTCTCCTCCCGCCGGCTGGATCAGCTGATCCGGGAGCTTTGTGACAGCTTCGGGACGACAGTCGTGCTTGTCACGCACGAGCTCGCGAGCATTCTGGGCATCGGCGATGCGGCGGTGTTCCTGGACAGTCAGGCCAAGACCATCACGGCGCGGGGGCACCCCAGGGCGCTGCTCAAGGAGGCGGGCAACAAGCGTTTGCAGGAATTTCTGACACGGGGTGCAGCGTGAAGCGAGCGAGTCCTCAACTCATTGGCGCGTTTGTGATTGGTGCTCTTGTGCTGATTGTCGTGGCGGTGGTCGTCTTCGGTGCCGGCGATTACTTTGCTGACAAACACCGCTATGTTGTCTATTTTCGCGCGTCGGTGGATGGGCTGAGCGTGGGAGCGCCTGTGAAGATTCGAGGGGTTCGTATCGGCACCGTTCGCACCATCACAGGATTGTTTGACGATCAGGGGGAGTTCTACGTCGAGGTGATCATAGAGGCGAACTACGATCTATTTCGCGGCATCGGAGGTGCAGGAGTTGTCGATGATCCTGAGGCGATGATGCCCGAGCTGGTCCAGAGAGGGCTCAGGGCGCAGCTTGCCCTGGAGAGCTTCGTCCTCTGGCAGCTCTTCGTCCGTATCGACTATTTTCCCGGTACTCCCGCTCACTACATGGGCTTCAGTGACTCCTATGTTGAGATCCCCTCGGTCCCGACCACAACCGAAGAGCTAGAAGTCAAGGTGAAGGCCGCGATCAACACGATTGCTGCCTTGCCACTCGAAGGGATAGGCCAGGACCTTCGGACCGCGCTCGGGAGCATTGACAGCCTCATGAGATCTCGCGAGCTTTATGAGCTCATCGTCACACTGCGCAGTGCCGGGCGCGCTACCGAGCAGATGATGAGCTCGACAGATGCTCGCCTCGCCACGCTGACCGAGCAGACGGGCGTCATTGCGGGAGCCCTCGATTCCACGCTTGCCGAGGCGCGGGTACTTCTTGCAAGCCTTGACGTGGCGGCGGAAGATCAGAGGATCCAGCTGGCCACGCTGGTGGAGGAGGTGACGGCGGCGGCGCGCGCACTCCGCCTCCTCAGCGATCGACTTGAACGGAACCCAGAGGCGCTTCTCAAAGGAAAGTGAGTATCCATGGATAGGACAGTGCGAGCTTCATCTCTCCTGCCGTTCCTCACAGCGCTGCTTGGGATGGGTATTGCCGGATGCGGAACATCCGAACCATCCCGCTTCTACCTTCTCAAAGCTTCTGCGTGGGACACCTCGCAGAGTGTCAGCGCAGGAAAGATCCGTGTAGGATTGCACGCTTTTGAGCTTCCCCCGTATCTCATGCGACCCAACATCGTGACCGTGCAGGAAGGCAACCGGATTGAGATCGCCGAATACGACCGCTGGGCGGAGTCGCTCGAGGCAAACCTGATGAGGGTGCTGACCATCAACCTGACACGCCTGCTGCCGGGAGCTTCCGTCTATCGCTACCCCTGGCGGCGCGTGCCGGGCGTTGCGTTCGAGGTTGAGGGGGAGGTTCTTCGGTTTGGTCTCGAGGACGATGGGAACGTGCGCATGGTTGTTCAATGGACGCTTCGCAATGGGGGAGATGCGGTGGGGGTGGACCACCGCTTCGTCTTCGCGCGCCCCCCTGTGGGAGAGGGTGTTCCGAGCATCGTGGGGATGATGAATCAGGCCGTGACCGCACTGAGCCAGGAGATTGCCGGGGAGATCAGCCGGGCAGACGGCGTGCGGACACAATGAGTCGGGCTCTTCCACGCTCGGCAGGGGGTCCTCACGCCGACGGTGGAGGCACGGGGAGGCAGGATATGAAGTTTGCCGACACGAGGTGAAGTATGACACTTGATGAAGTGAAAGACGCACTGCGAATCCTGAGTGCGGAGGACCGGAGGAAGGCACTCCTGTTTATCTTGGAGCTTGAAAAAGACCATGTTCGTGATCATGTTGCACCCCAGCTGATGGAGGACCTTGAGGGGGTCACGCGCGCGGCGCAGGAGGCATTCGAGAAGATCAAGCAGCGCTTCAAGGGTACCTGAGGAGTCTAGCAACAGACCACGACGTGCTTCGCTCGGTTGCACGCCGGATCTCCTGGCCATCTTTCATGACGATACTTGTCCTCATCGGTGTAAATCTCGTCGTCTCACTTCTGGCGTTTTCCGCCTTTCGCGCCCGAGACAATCCCGAGCGGTTTCTCTTCACACCGGCGCGTGTTGCTCGTGGGGAGAACATCTCCGGTATGATTCTGTCTCAGTTCTCCCATGCCGATCTGGGTCACCTCATTTTCAATATGCTCGCGCTCTACTTCTTTGCCCCGGTTGTAGAGCATTTCTTGGGGGTGGGTGGTCTGCTCGCCATCTACGCACTCTCGGGCGTGGCGGCAACGTTTCTGACGTTGATCGTCCACAAGAATGACGCCCGCTATCGGGCGCTCGGGGCGAGTGGCTCGATCTCTGGGGTGATCTTCGCCTCGATTGTCCTCTATCCCGGCATGAACCTCTATCTCTTCTTTGTTCCCATACCGATTCCGGGCCCGGTCTTTGCGGTGGGTTATATCGCATACTCCGTCGTGATGGCACGCCGTCAGTTCGGCAACATCGGCCATGAGGCGCATATCGGCGGTGCCGTTGCGGGATTCCTGCTAGCCGGGATGCTCTCTGAATCGGGATTCACCCCGCTTCTGCGGAGCTTCGGGGACCTCTTCTCATAGCGAGGCTCTCCCGAGAGCTTCCCCGTGCTGACCGAGTGCGGTGACCGATCGGGTGGCGCACATCTTCGCAGGCGAGGCTGCCCCTGTGTCGTTGACTGTGTCCATCATGCTCGATACCTTGAGTCCCTCTTATCCGTGCTGGTGGTCGCCATCTCGATGCACGCTGTCTGCTGTATTGTGGCCCTGCCAGCTCATGCACCAGCCCTCAAACAGGCATTGGGGTCGCTATGACGATCAGGGGTTCAGTGTTCGTCGCGACAAGCGTTGACGGTTTCATTGCACGACTGGACGGCACCCTTGACTGGCTTCCCCAGGGCGATGCGGGTGCAGAAGACTACGGGTACGCTGCCTTCTACCAGACGGTGGATGTGGTCGTGATGGGGCGGAGGACGTTCGAGACATGTCGGTCGTTCGACCGTTGGCCCTACGAAGGAAAACGCGTGGTGGTGTGGAGTCGAGGCTCCCCGTCCGTTCCCTCCGCACTTGCGGGGGCGATCGAGCTGAGCGGGCTCCCCCCGCGTGAGTTGATGAAGCATCTTGAGCAGACGGGCTCGAGAAACGCCTATGTTGATGGAGGAATGACGATTCAGGCGTTCCTTGCCCACGGGCTCATTCAGGATCTCACGATCACGCAGGTGCCGGTATTGCTCGGGACCGGCATATCGCTGTTCGGACCGATGGAGCGTGAGTTGGGCCTGCATCTTGTGGTAACGCGGGCATACCCAAACGGCCTTGTGCAGACCAGGTATGCTCTTGAGGCTTGAGCGCGACCGGCCTTTGCAGGGTGCAGGATCTCGGTCCGTGTGCATCCCGCCGCCCATGTGCTGTTGAGGCAGTGAAACGGGGAGGATCCAATGAAGGATGAACTGCATGTTGTGTTTGGATCGGGGCAAGTTGGTTCGACTCTCGCCGATGGTCTCCTCGCCGAAGGATACAGGGTGCGTGTGTTCAGGCGATCAGAGAAGGGAGTGCCCGTGGGGTCGGAGTTGTTCCGGGGGGATGCGACCGACGCTGCGGCGTGCCGAGCTGCGGCGAAGGGGGCGGCGACGATTTACCATTGCATGAACCCCCCCTATTTCGCCAAGGTGTGGACTGATCTGGTCCCTCGCTTCATGAGGAACCTCATTGAGGCTGCCGGTGGGGCGGGCGCACGGCTCGTCGTGCTGGACAACGTCTACTCGCTCGGGAGGCCCAACGGAAAACCGCTCTCGGAGGAGTCTCCCGTGAACCCGTGCAGTCGCAAAGGTGAGATACGCGCAGTTGCCGCAGCGATGCTCTTCGAAGCGTATGCCCGGGGAGAAGTGCGAGGAACGATCGGAAGGGGGTCGGACTTCTACGGCCCCCGGGGGACAGCGGGTCATCTCGGAGATCAGTTCTGGCCATCGGTGATCGCCGGGAAGAGTGGCCGCGTAGTGGTTGACCCCGATGCGGTCCACACCTACCATTACATTCCGGACGTGGCCAGAGGACTGATGATGCTGGGAACCGCCCCGGACGATGCCTTCGGGCGGCCCTGGATGTTGCCGTGCGCTCCGGCAGAAACTCTCCGGGAGCTCCTCGGGAGACTCTCAGAGGCCTTCGGTCGCGACATTCCGCTGAGACGACTGCCCCGCTGGATGCTCAGGACCCTTGGCATCGCGCTTCCCATCTTCAGGGAGCTCGAGGAGATGATGTACCAGTGGGAGGAGGCCTTCATCATCGACGACCGGCGCTTTCGGGAGCGGTTTTCCGTTCAGCCTGAGGACCAGACTACAGCAGCCCGGGAGACCGTTGAATGGGCGAGGCAGTGGTACGGGAAAGCCCGCCGCTGATGTCACCGGACGGGGATTCTCGGGTGACTGAACGCAGCGCCGAAAGGTCGATCTCTCCCGTCAGGGCGGGTCTGGTCTACGCCGCCTTTACCGTCCATTTCGTGCTCCTTCTGGTCGGCCTCTTTCCATGGCTCAGAGATGGTCTGCAGCTGCATCCAGCGCTGTGCTGGTTTCTGACCGGTTATGCGCTCTTTGTCCCGATGGCCGTTCTGTCGATTTTGCTTACCCGACGCCAAGGAGCGGTCACCGGCGGTGAGATCGCGCTCGCGCTGAGACTCAAGCCGCTCGGCAGCCGGGACTGGCTCACTGTGATTGGGGGGACCATTCTTGTCGTGCTCCTGACCGGTGCCATTGCGACGCTTGTGAAGCTTCTTGGGCCTTCCCTGGGCGTCCCGCCCCTCAAGACGACGCCCTGGTTTCTTGCTTTTGAGCCACTGCAGGGCGCGGAACAACTGCTCTTGATTGTCTGGGCGGGGATGTTTGTCTTCAACATCCTCGGAGAGGAGCTGCTCTGGCGGGGATATCTTCAGTCTCGCATGGACGCGCGGGCGGGATGGATGTGGGGGTCGGCCTTCTGGGCGGTGTTCCATCTCCCCTTCGGTCTCAATCTTCTGATCATTCTCCTCCCCGTGCTTGTTCTGCTCCCTTACGTGGTTCACAGGACCGGCAATACCTCAGTCGGGGTCGCGATCCACGCTCTCTACAACGGGCCGGCGTTCCTTCTCGTCGCGCTGGGCGTTGTGCGCTAAGGTCCGACCCCAGCCTGTCGCTCCTGCACAGACTCCTCAGGCAGCCCGAAGAGGCTCTTCTCTAGCCGCGCGACTCCGGTCAGGGGCGTGTGGCTGAAAGGGTGATGCTGCGCAGCCCAAAGGGGAGAGAGCCGTCGAGCTGATACGGTTTCTCGGCCACGAGTTGCAGATCGGTGAATCCCGCCGCACGGACGATTGACAGATACTGGTCCTTCTCCAGAGCACCAGCCACGCATCCGGCCCATTCGAGCATATCATTCCTGATGTTCTCGGGAATCTGCCCGACGGAGACGATATCGGAAACGGTGAACTTCCCGCCCGGACGGAGAACGCGGAACATTTCGCCGAAGGCGGCAGCCTTGTCCGGGACGAGATTGATGACGCAGTTGCTCAGGATCCGGTCGACAGAGGAATCCTCTACCGGAAGCGCCTCGATCTCACCCAGCCTGAATTCGACATGTTCGATCTTCAGCTTCTTTCGATTCGCCTCTGCACGATCAATCATCTCCTGCGTCATGTCGACACCGATGACCCGACCGGTGGTTCCTACATAGTGAGAGGCCACAAAGACGTCAATGCCAGCGCCGGATCCGAGGTCGAGGACGGTCATACCCGGCTGGAGATCGGCAGATGCCGCCGGCGTGCCGCAGCCGAGGCCCAGATCGGCGGCCTCGCGAATACTCCGGTCCACACCGGCGTAGAGATCGTTCATTGTGATTGTGCCGGCGATCCCGCTCTCGGTACCGCATCCGCAGCTCGGGCCGCAGCAGGATGAGGAGGACTTGGCAAGGGAGGCGTACTTGTTCTTGACGGCTGTCTTCACGGTGGTGGAGTCCATGGTACTGTTTTCTCCTTAGTTGCGGTGTCTGAGAATTGCCGGGGTGATTCGCGGCTTGATGATGCCAAAGGTGGTACAACATCCCCTTTTGATCCGGCCGGAGAGACGCTGCGCGTCCTTAGTTGCGACCGGACTGGAGCGAAGGACCGATGCGAGAGCTTCGAGGATTCTCGCATGGTTCTCATCCTGCGGCTCGGCAAGGGAGTAGAGCTTCCAGAGTCCTTCCCGTCGCTGCACGACGAGGCGCGCGCGTCGCAAATAGGCGAGATGGCGGGACACCTTCGTCTGTGTGGCTCCCATGACCTCTTCGATATCGCAGACACAGAGTTCTCCCCATGAGAAGAGGAGGTTGAGTATGCGGAGCCGCGATTCGTCGGAGAGCGCCCTGAAGAGTGTGGTGAGTGTCGTCATTCCGGTTCTGAAAAGTATATTCGCCTAGCCAAATATAGGAGCTCCCCGGGCAAATGTCAAGCGCTGATTCGCGGAGTGCCGTCGGCCGCCCCTTTCTTGCATTTTTCTTTCAATTGCCACACTCTAGAGCATTGACCACGGGAGGAATGCCGCCAATGAGGACGCGACGCCTTGGGAAGACCGGTCCTGAGGTATCTGTGCTCGGACTCGGATGCATGGGGATGTCAGAATTCTATGGCCCTCGGGACGAGACCGAAGCAGTGGCCACGCTTCATGAAGCTATCAGTATCGGGATGACCTTTCTGGACACTGCCGACATGTACGGAATCGGTCATAACGAGGAACTGCTGGGGCGGGCACTCAAGGGGAGAGGTGAGCAGGTGTTTCTGGCCACAAAGTTTGGGAATGTCCGGGGTGCGGATGGGAGCTTTCTGGGGGTCAACGGGACACCCGCCTACGTGCGTTCGGCCTGCGAGGCGAGCCTGAAGCGCCTCGGGATCGAGACCATCGACCTTTACTACCAGCACCGGGTGGATCCGAACACCCCCATCGAAGAGACGGTGGGAGCCATGGCGAGGCTCGTGCACGAGGGCAAGGTCCGTTACCTCGGGCTTTCGGAGGCAGCGCCGGGAACGATCCGCCGCGCGCACAAGATTCACCTGATCACTGCCCTTCAGACCGAATACTCGCTCTGGACGCGCGATGTCGAGCCGGAGATCCTTCCCCTGTGCCGCGAACTGGGGATCGGATTTGTCGCCTACAGCCCGCTGGGGAGAGGCTTCCTCTCCGGCAAGTACACACGCCCGTCGTCGTTCAAACAGGGGGATTATCGCGTGAACTCACCCCGCTTTCAGGGGAAGAACCTGGAGGCAAATGCCGGGCTTCTGAAGATCTTGCAGGAGATGGCCTTTGCGAAGGGGTGCACCCCTGCCCAGCTTGCCCTTGTCTGGGTCCTCTCACGCGGTGAGGATATCGTGCCGATTCCCGGGGCGAAACGGAGGACTCACCTGCGGGAGAACGCAGCAGCCGTCGATATCGGGCTCACCGATGCCGAGGGTGAGGAGTTGGATCGGGCATTCCCGCCAGGCGTTGCATCAGGGGCCCGCTACCCGGAAATGGCGATGAAGGCAGTCAACCGATAGCTCCTTGCATCCGGACGGCTGGTCTTTCACTGTCATCCATGCACCCGG
>Ga0209536_100008650_pt1 | contig 15244 bp, 13 predicted proteins | sample DeeMarSeWOR28_12_FD_187461 | JGI IMG/M metagenome (GOLD analysis project Ga0209536, IMG submission 187461) | Marine sediment microbial communities from White Oak River estuary, North Carolina - WOR-2-8_12 (SPAdes) (version 2) | ecosystem: Environmental > Aquatic > Marine > Intertidal zone >...
TGGCGCGCAGTAATGTCGTTACTGGAATCTTCCGTTTGCCATTTATCTTTGCGGATATCACTCCGGCACTGCTGGTATCGAACTCGAGCCAGGCCCCGCGATTGGAGATTAGCTTGGCGTGACACAATGGCAGTCCACTGGAGGTGTCTTCCTCAACCGTGAAGTAGACGCCGGGTGAGCGGAGTAACTGGCTGACTACCACCCGTTCCGCTCCGCTGGTGATGAAAGTACCCCGGACGGTCATTATCGGGATGTCACCGAGAAAGAGGTCCTGTTCCTTTATTTCCCCCGTCTGCTTGATGAGCAGCCTTGCTTTCACATAGAGCGGAGCGGAGTAGGTCAGGTCTCGCTGAAGGCACTCCTGCTCTGAGTGACGGGGTTCACGGAACTCGTAGCTCACAAAGGTGAGTTCCAGTCGGTTACCGGTGAAATCTTTGATGGGGGAGATTTCCTCGAGTACCTGTCGCAGTCCCTCCTCCTGAAACCAGCGGAAAGACTCCAATTGCACCTCTATGAGGTTGGGTACTACAAGTATCTGGGGTAGTTTAGCATAAGACTTTCGAGAAACAGGATACAGACCAATCTCAGTATCCGCCAATGACATAAACACAACCTCTCCACCTGCATTAAATGCAGGCATAATAGTACTGCTGCTTTACCGTGGGCGCATCCCAAAGCAAAGGATTGGGTAGGTAAGGATTAAAATAACAAAGGTAAAAACCTTGTGAGGCATATTATCGCAGAGTAATCGTAGCACTCTATGGTCTATTTGTCAAGCCCATCCCAGCATCATTTTTTAAATCATTAGTTATGCCGAAATCCCGGCAATCCCCTTACCCAGTGCCAGCAGCCTTTCCACGCGGGCCAGACTGTTGCTTTCGGCGTATACGCGGAGCACTGGTTCCGTGCCCGAGAAACGAATAAGCAGCCACGTCTTATCTTCCAGTATGAAGCGAAAGCCATCGGTGGTGTCTTTCTTCATTACTCTGGAACCGTCGATAGTTTCCGGGGAACTTTCTTTCATGTGGCTGAGGATTCTCTCTCTATCGCTCTCAGGGAAATGGATGTCCGTCCGTCGGTAATAGTGTGGGCCGACCTTGCTGTAGAGGTACTCCAGGAGTTGTGCCGGAGTCTTTCCGGTCTTGACCATGAAGTCGAGAAAATAGAGTGCCGCGACCACGGAATCACGTTCCGGCACGTGTCCTTTGAAACCATAGCCGCCGCTTTCCTCACCGCCGATGATGGCAGCCTGGGACAACATTACCGGAGCAACGTATTGGAAGCCTACTGCAGTCTCATATACGGGTACATTATAGATTTCACCGAGGCGGTCGACCATACTGCTGGCAGTGATTGTTTTCACTATCGGTCCGCGTTCCCCGCGGACTTCGAGAAGGTACAGACATAGCAGGGCAAACACCTGGAGTTGGGTGAGGAACTCCCCGTTTTCGTCAATGATGCCAATGCGGTCGGCGTCACCGTCCTGAGCAATGCCGACATCGGCCTGTTGTTCCCTGACGGCTGCCGAGAGATTGCTCAGGTTAGCGGCGATGGGTTCGGGGTTGATTCCGGGAAAGGCGGGATTGCGCTCGTTATTAATCTCCTTCACGTCGATGGTACTGCCGTCGAACAGTGCCTTGAGGTAACCGGCGCCGACCCCATACATGGCGTCGACGATTACCTTCAGTCTGGCGCGGCGCATTTCATCCAGGTTAACAAAGCTTGATGCCCGCTCCAGATAGCTGGGGGTCAGGTCGAGTGACTCCACCAGTTTCTTCTCGCGGGCGACGTCGAGCAGGATACGGTTTGTTGTGCCGGCATTGAAGGCACGGTCGATGAGCTTCTCTACCGCAGCGATGACCTCGGACGGGGCACTGCTACCGGTGGCTGTCCTGAGCTTCAGACCGTTCCACCGGGCCGGATTATGACTGGCGGTTATGATGATGCCCCCGGCCGCTTCCTTGACGGTGATGCCGTAGCTGACTACGGGCGTCGGTACCGGGTGTGGGGTGAGAAATACCCTTATGCCGTTGCCGGCCAGCACTTCAGCGGCGGCCGCGGCGAAGTCTTCGGAGGCAAAGCGGTTGTCGTAACCGATGATCAGCCCCCGGCTGTCCAGCCCTTCCTGTTTCAGGTATTCGGCAATGCCCTGGGCGCAGAAGCGTACGTTATCAAAGGTAAAGTCCTCGGCGATGACTGCCCGCCAGCCGTCGGTGCCAAACTTTATCGGGTTTTTCCTTTTTGCCACTCTCTCAGCCCCTTTCTTTGAGTCTTAGCTGGCGGTAGCCGCTTCTTTCCCGAGGAGATCGCAGAAGTAGAACGAGTCCCTGAGCACCACTTCCCCCCGGTTGCAGGCGACCCTTTCTTTGAATATTGGCCCGTCAAGTACGAATGAGTGAAACTCACCGTTCTCGCCGCAGGGGTCGACTTCCGTCGGAAGTTCAGACAGGAATCCCTCATCAATTGTCCTGCCGATGAACCTTTTATCCAGAATACTGGAATCGATGCAGGTAACGATGGCCTCGAAACCAAGGGCAACGAACGACCGCGCGAGCGTCTTCGTATCTCTCTTCCAGAGGGGGAAGATTGCCCTCATCCCGATTTTTGCCAGGTTGTCCTCGCGGTATTTCCTTACGTCTTCTAAAAAGATGTCGCCGAAGACCGCCGCCAGAACACCGTCCTGCTTGAATCTGGTGAGGCTCGCCTGCATCCTTATTCCGTATTCCTCGGTTGAGCAGTCTTTAGGGATAAATATAACCTTGAGGGGCAGGCCGAGGCAGTCCGCCTGTCGTTCCAGCAGTACCCTGGGGACGCCGTGCATGCTGACGCGGTCATAGTCCTCGGTTACGGTGGTCAGCAGGCTCACTACCTCATAAGTCTGGCTCTGTATAATGTCGTAGAGGGCGAGAGCGCTATCTTTACCGCCGCTCCAGCAGAAAAGGACTTTTTCCATCGGGTGTATTATACACTAAATTACAACTCTTCTTTTTCTCTTGGGAGCGAGTATAAGGAAAGAGGGGCTTTACCCCTCTTGAATTCCCCCTTTTCTGTTCATGTCGCGTAGTATATGGTTATCCCAGGGCCTCTTTTCTAAGGACTTCGGCCTTGTCCGTCTTCTCCCAGGGCAGGTCAAGGTCATCACGGCCGAAGTGTCCGTAAGCAGCCGTCTGCCGGTAGATAGGGCGCCGCAGGTTGAAGTAACGGATTATAGCGGCCGGCCTAAGGTCAAAGTGCTTGCTGATTAGCTTGTCGATAACATCAATGTCAACCTTGCCTGTGCCGAAAGTCTCTACGGCCACGGAGAGCGGATGGGCGACACCTATGACGTAGGCAATCTGTACTTCGGCACGGTCGGCCAGTCCGGCAGCAACGAGATTTTTGGCGATGTACCTGGCCATGTAAGCCGCCGAGCGGTCAACTTTGGTGGGGTCTTTCCCCGAAAAAGCCCCGCCACCGTGACGGGCCAGTCCACCGTAGGTGTCTACCAGAATCTTACGGCCGGTGAAACCGGTATCTGAGACCGGACCACCAATGACAAAGCGGCCGGTGCCGTTAACGAAGAACCTCGTCTCGCTGTCAATCAGTGAGGCGGGAACAATTGCCTTGATGACCTTGTCGATTATATCCTTTTCCATTTTTTCGCTGCTGACGTCGTCATCATGCTGGGCGGCAATAACCACGCTGGTAATCCGCTTCGGAACGCCTGTGCTGTACTCCACGGTCACCTGCGACTTACCGTCGGGCCGGAGATAGGACAGGGTGCCATCCTTTCTCACCTGGGCCAGACGCCGGCACAGCTTGTGCGACAGGGCAATCGGTAGCGGCATCAATTCTGGGGTCTCGTTGCAGGCAAAGCCCACCATCATACCCTGGTCGCCGGCTCCGGTCTGGTCCAGCTCATCGGTATCCGAGGAGTCTTCTTTCAATTCTCGTGACTTGCTTACCCCGAGGTCAATATCGGTTGACTGTTCCTTGATTGATACCATTATGCCGCAGGACTGGTAGTCGAAGCCATATGCCGGGTCGGTGTAGCCGATATCTTTAACTACCTCGCGTACTATTGATGGTACGTCGACATAGCAGGTTGTAGTGATTTCACCCAGGACCATCACGAAGCCGGTGGTGCAGGCGGTCTCGCAGGCAACCCGCCCCATCGGGTCCTCGGCCATGATGGTATCCAGAATGGCATCCGATATCTGGTCGCATAGTTTGTCCGGGTGCCCTTCGGTAACCGATTCTGAGGTCAGTAAATATTTATCTGAGTCATAAAAGCTATTGGACATATTTTCTCCTTTCTATGTCCCTTCATCCCAGCTGCTGAGGTATTTTTTCTGTTCCTGTGTCAACGTGTCAATGGCAATGCCCATGGCATCCAGTTTCAGGCGGGCCACTTCTTTGTCAATCTCCTGTGGAACGGAATAAACCTTGGTTTTGAGTGTCCCCTGGTTCTTTGCCAGGTATTCCATGCAGAGCGCCTGGTTGGCGAAGCTCATGTCCATGACACTGGCTGGGTGTCCTTCGGCGGCGGCCAGATTAATCAGTCTGCCCTCACCCAGCAAATAAAGCTTTCGGCCATCGGCCAGTTCATACTCTTCGACGAACGGTCGAATTTCTCTGTGGCTACGGGACAGACTCTCCATGACCGGAATATTTATCTCCACATTAAAGTGCCCGCTATTGGCCATCAGTGCCCCGTCTTTCATTACCTCGAGATGGGCTCTGTCAATAACATTCTTGTCACCACTGATAGTAATGAAAACGTCGCCTATCCGGGCCGCTTCCATTAGTGGCATCACCTGAAAGCCGTCCAGTACCGCTTCCAGCGCCCGGACCGGCTCGACCTCGGTGACTATCACGTGAGCGCCCATTCCTTTGGCCCGCATGGTAATACCGTGCCCGCACCAGCCATAGCCGCAGACAACCACTTTCTTGCCGGCCCACAGGATATTGGTAGCCCGCGTAATGCCGTCAATGGTACTCTGCCCTGTTCCGTAGCGGTTGTCAAACAGGTACTTGGTCTGGGCATCGTTCACGGCGATGATGGGGTACTTCAGGTCGCCCGATTTCTCCATGCTACGAAGTCGAATAACGCCGGTGGTCGTTTCCTCAGTGCCGCCGATGACGCCGCTGATGAGGTCTTTCCGCTTGGTATGGAGAGTACTCACTAGATCGGCACCATCGTCACAGGTGATGTGGGGGTGACTGTCAAGGGCAGTGCTGATGTGCTGATAGTAGGTTACCGAGTCCTCCCCTTTGATGGCATTGGTAGGTATCCCGTATTCTACCAGGGCGGCAGCTGCATCATCCTGAGTGCTGAGAGGATTGGAGGCGCACAGGATGGTCTCGGCACCTCCGGCTTGTAGAGTAAGTGCCAGGTTAGCCGTTTCGGTCGTAATGTGGAGGCAAGCAGCGATTCTGACACCGACCAGCGGTTTCTCTTTTGAAAACCTCTCTCTGAGCAGACGTATCACGGGCATCTCGCGGGATGCCCAGTCTATGCGCCGCCGGCCTAACTCAGCCAGGTTCGGGTCTTTGACGTCATAGTTCTTGGTCGAAGCCATTAATTACTCCTTTTGTACCAGTCTAAGGGCTGGTGTTACTTCCCTTTGGTCGACCGCCCTTGTGAAGACGAGGATTTTCCGCAGGGCATCTCTCTAACGGCATCGGGCAATCCAGACAGGTATCCCTATTATACTCCTTACAACCATCGAGCCAGGGCACGTCACCGTTAAATTGCCCGTACAGGGGGTGCTTATTGGCCCTTTCCTTCGGTGGCCTTCCTGCGTTACTCATTGGTGTTTCCCACGCTGATAAATCAGGTCAAACTTTATTTGCTATTGCTTTAATAACAAAGTCCAGTCTCATAATATGGTGCACTTGAACTAACGACTGGTATTGTATCACAAATCCAGCGGCATAATTCGACTGAATAAAAGGTTTGAAATTCGTCATCCTTGGCTACTTAAATACCCCGAACTGTTCGGTAGCGAGTTTGCAAGCTATTTCTAACCAGAAGGTTCTCTGGGGATAATACGGGCATACGGATAACAGTTTACCATATCTTCAGGGTTAGAATCATCCCTCTTAAGCAGTATTTCGCAGTGCTCTCTTGGTCATGACGAGCGGTGGAGGCGTGCGGGCTTTAGCATCACCAGTCGTGCAAATGGGAGAAGTTATAGAACTCCTGATACCTCTCGGCAATCTCTTCAGTTGTAAGAGTACGGAGTCTTGCCACACCGAATTCTTCCACGGTAAAGCTGGCGGTGGCGCAACCGTGTATTGTCGCTCGCCTTATGGCCGGTTCGGAGAATTCATCAACCTGGTCAAGATAGCCGAGAAAACCACCGGCGAAGGTGTCCCCGGCCCCGGTCGGGTCCTTGACCTGCTCCAGCAGGCAGGCAGGGGCGGTGAAATAGCCGTCCATATCCACCTTGACGCAGCCGTATTCACCGCGCTTGATTATTACCATATTCGGCCCCAGTTCCAGAATGCCCCTGGCGGCGGTAAGGATACTCTCTGTCTCACCGAGGAGGCGGGCCTCCCCCTCGTTCATGGTCACGATGTCCACCATGCTCATTGTCTTGATGAGGGAATCCCGCTTGTTTTCAATCCAGAAGTCCATGGTATCTATCATCGTCAGTTTTGCCCCGGATACCTGCTCCAGTACCTCCCGCTGGAGGTCAGGGTCGATGTTGGCCAGGAAGACGATGTCGCTTTTCTCGTATCCTTCGGGGAGGACGGGGTGGAAATCGGCAAAGACATTCAGCCTGGTATCAATTGTCTCGGTGATATTCGACATGTAGTCATATCGTCCCGACCAGCGGAAGGTCTCCCCCTCGACCACCTGGAGCCCCCGGGTGTCCACTCCCCGTTCACTGAGAAACTGGATTTTCTCCTTCGGGAAGTCGGTGCCGACCACTGCTACCAGGTTCACGTTGGTATAGAGACTGGCAATCGCTGAGAAATAAGTGGCAGAACCGCCAACCTCTTCCGTGACTTTGCCCATTGGCGTCTCCACCGAGTCGAGGGCTACCGAACCGACCACCAGGATACTCATACTGCTGCCTCCCGTGTCAAAGCTGGGGTACCTTTATTCCCAATATAGCCCAAACAGGTCGGCTTGTCACCCCCTACTCTTGTTGGAGTAGACCTGCACGAACCTGCCGAAGGAGCGGTCGTAGGTCCTCTCGACCTCCTGGGGAAATGTGCAGGCAGGTAACTCGTCAGACCTGAGGTGATAGGTAATACACTCGCAGCACTTACCTTTCCTCGGGCAGGGCTCGTAGGTACAGTTGCACGTGGCCTTGTTGGCCTCGATATTACATTCCATCCGCAGGTACTCCTCTCGTGGCATCTTTATTGTCTTGATTTTTCGCAAAGACATACCGCAGGATATGGGTGTGCGGTTGCTCTCCGTGGTCTTCCGGCTCATGAATGATACCGGTCTCGATAATCTCAAAATCACGAAAGTGCTCTCTCAGGTCTTCCTCGGTGAAGTAATGCGTCGGTCTGCCGGGTCGGCTTTCATAAGTATTGCTCTCAACTTCCTTACCCTGCCCGAAGCTCGACTCTTCTTCGGAAAAAACAGTGAAAAAGGCCAATCCCGGTTCTCCCAGCTTGTCAAGGCATTCTCTCAGAAACAGCCTTCTATCATTCTCACCGAAGAGATGCAGGACGTTGTAGCAATAGATAGCGTCATACGTGCCGGGGACAGGCGACATGTCCAGCACAGAGCCTTGATAGGCCTTGGTTGCAGGGTCGAATTGCCTCGCTATATCGCAGGCGGTTCTGGAAATCTCGACGCCGGTCACGTCGAAGCCTGATGACGAGAACAAACTGGTGTTTCGACCATAGCCTGAACCCGGTACCAGTATGCTTTTTACACCGTACCTGCGAAAGAGTTCCAGTGCCTGGGGGGCTGATTTGCTCGGGTCCTCTCCCCAGACCTTGCCTTCCTCCCCGAACCGTTTCTCCCAGAATTCCTTATTACTATACATCACAAATTATCCTGTTCTTACCACGTATTAATTTAGCAGAATGTCGTCCTGGAATAAGGGGAGTTTAGAAGGAGCGAAGCCCCTCTTTTTTATACCCTCCCCCTTCCCTCTCAAGGGGCTTGTATTATAGGTGCCGTTTCTGAGTCTTATTGTCATTCCCACGTAGGTGGGAATCCAGGAATCGTGCCTAATTATATAAAGCTGGATTCCCGTTTTCACGGGAATGACGACTTCTGGTACACAACCCCCTCTTCTCAATATCCTTGGGTAATTAATGGGGGTGAGGATGAAATAATCTTTATAGGTACCGTTTCCTGATATCTGCCGATAGCTCCGCCAGCAGCTCCAGGGCCTGCCCCGCCGCCGCCTCGGTTTCCAGCGAGGCTATCTGGCAGCTTGGTGTCAGTAAGCCCTGACTGACCAGTTGTTGGAAAGGGACACCTTCACGGGTGAAAGGCGCCATGGCCTCTTCGAGTCGGTCCTTGAGGCTGGCAACCGTCTCCCCGGCCAGTGTCTCCGGATTGTTGGGGACAATCCCCCAGGCAATCGCCCCACCCTTTTCAAGTAACTTTTTGACCTCGGCGGGATAGAGTGCCAGCGACTCCGCATAGTTGTAGGTATCGAAGCTGATAATATCCGTATCGGTCTTGAGCAGAATTGACCAGTCGGTGTTGCCGCAGCAGTGAATCCCCTTGACGCCGTTGATGCTGCTGAAGACATCGTTAATCAGACCGATAATGATCTCTTCGGAGAGCATCATGCCCACCGAGCCGAAGGCAGACATATACGGCTCGTCGAGGAACATAATCGTTCTCTGCGAGAGCTGACCGAGTACCTTCTCCTGCCAGCTCGCCTTGAGCTTGAGCAACTTCGGTATGGTATCACCGAGTACATCGTCGTAGATTATCGACTTGCGGTTTTCGTCGGTGACCATCATGCCCAGCGTGACCGGTCCGGTTATCTGTCCCTTGACCGCCCGGGGTGAGAGGTTCTCCCAGCCCAGAAAGGTGTGCAGACCGGCAGCGTACTCAGCCCCGATTGGATACTTGTTGAAGTCATCGGCCAGGAAGTCGGTATAGAACTGCCCCAGTTCTTTATGGGCCTGGGTGCGGTCGACATAGATACGCTCGTTTTCTACCACCAGTCCGGGAAGACCCTGGCTGTACTGGACGTACATATTCTCGTTATAGGAGCGGTTCGGCAGTTGCGGCCACACCGGTATGTCCCGCAGGTAGTGGACAACCTGGGCGCAGGCCTCCCGCGGGTCGGTCTGGGGCATGCCACCGATAGCGGTTGGTAAACAGCCGAATTCTATGTTCGCCATATTTTCCCGGGCCTCACTTTATGTATTTGCCTATTATCAGGTCGAGCCGCTTCTTTATCTCCGGAGTAATTGCCTCCGGGGCGGTCACGATGGCCGTCCGCAGGGCATTTGCACATTCACAATCACGTGTATCGGATATTCTGGCGATAGCCCTTGATATTATCTCTCTGATGGTTTCAGTGTTATGTTGAAGGGTCTGGATAATAACGTCGATGGCGATTGGCTCGTCGGTCTCGTGCCAGCAGTCGTAGTCAGTGACACCGGCGATACAAGCGTAGCAGATTTCGGCCTCCCGCGCCAGCTTGGCCTCCGGTGAGATTGTCATTCCGATGACGTCCACGCCCCACGACTTGTGCAGGAGCGACTCTGCCCTGGTGGAGAACACAGGCCCCTCCATTACCAGGTAGGTACCGTGCTGGTGAATGGAAGCTCCCACTTCTTTCCCGGTCTTGTACAGGAGGTTACTGAGCTCCGGGCAGAAGGGATGGACGAAGAGGGCATGGGCAACAATGCCGTCGCCGAAGAAGCTGCTCACCCGTCCCTTGGTGCGGTCGATTATCTGGTCGGGGATAAGGAGGTCACCGGGCTTGAACTCCTCCTTGAAGCTGCCGCAAGCGCTGACGGCGATGATGTGCTCCACGCCGAGCGATTTTAGCGCATAGATATTGGCGCGGACAGGTATCTCCGAGGGAAGAATGCGGTGCCCCCGCCCGTGCCTCGGCAGAAAGGCCACCCCCACTCCCCCCAGCTTGCCCACGGTGATGGTGTCGCTCGGCCTGCCGAACGGGGTATTAACATTTACCTCTTCGACATTCTCAATGCCGGGGATATCGTAGAGTCCGCTCCCCCCGATAACCCCGATTTTAGCCTGTGGCATTTAGTGGTTCCTCCTGTCCCCCAATGTTTGCCGTATTATACCATGCCCAGTGGTAATAAATGTTATTTAGTAGAGCGGGATAACGTCAGTGTCCCTTTGACAAAATGCCGTATTTATGTTATCTTTTATTTAGCGGGTAAGTCCTGCATCAAGCGTGTCATCGGAAGGTGGCATAAACTAGCTGTAAGCTAGTCGCTCGCAGGGTCCGCTATTTTTGTTTCCTGAAGAACAGCCTTCGTTCGATTCTGATTCTACTTCGTAGAAGGTTGAACAACCTGTAGTTTCCCGAGCTGTATTTCCGGTATATGCTGTTACAGATAACGTCGATACCCTGTATCCCATAGTCCTCGTGAGAGTCCATGTGGTGTATTTCCAGATTGATGTCTGGCCGGTTGCCCTCATACCAGGTCTTATACTTGAGGTAATCGTTGAACTTGAAGCCCGATGTCAGTGAGATAGTCCTTCTGTCAACATTTACAAAGATTTTGGTGTCGGCCGGTTGTTGCAGGATTATGGGCACCAGGGAAAGCCCCACCATGTAGTTGTAAAGTATGTTGGTGTCTTTCTGAAACTTCTTATCTACGTTTGCCTTTTTTACCGTTATGGCGTGTATATCGATATCCTGAGCGGCCAGTCTCGTCAGCAGGTCTCGCTTGATCTCGCTCCTTGTTTTGTACCCCTTGAGCTCGGTCTCGCGGGGTATATCATGCTTCACCTTGACCTTTTTGACACTGCGTCGAAAAAGGGTCGTGTTGTCCATGGTGACACAGGCGATTGTGAAGAACCTGGTGCTTTTTTCGCTGAATCCCAGGTCGCCCGACTCGTCAAGGTATATGTGCATTCGACCTGCCTATCCTGCTACCCTCCCAATCCCTCGTTGAAAAGGTTTCCTTATTATACCGCGCTCGGTGATGATGGCGGTGATGTACTTGTGGGGGGTGACATCAAAGGCAGGGTTGGCCACCTCGCACTTCTCGGGGGCGGTGCGTACCCCTCGGAAGCCGGTGACCTCGTCGTGGCTCCGCTCTTCAATCGGGATTTCCTCTCCGGATGCCAGCGAGGGGTCGATGGTGGTGGTGGGGACAGCCACGTAGAAGGGGACTTTGTTCTCCTTTGCCAGTACCGCCAGGGTATAGGTGCCTATCTTATTGGCGGTATCGCCGTTGGCAGCGATGCGGTCAGCCCCGACGATGACGCAGTCGACCTTACCTAGTCCCATAAAATACCCTGCCATCGAGTCGGTAATCAATGTCACAGGGATGCTGGCTTTCTGCAATTCCCAGGTGGTGAGTCGTGCTCCCTGGAGGAGGGGGCGGGTCTCGTTGGCGAGCACCTTTATTTCTTTACCCTGCTCGTGGGCGCGGATAATTACGCCCAGCGCTGTGCCGTAGCCGGTGGTCGCCAGTGGGCCGGTGTTGCAGTGGGTGAGCACGGTGGCGCCGTTTTCGATAAGGTCGGCCCCGAACTCGCTAATCCTATAGGTGGCCTCGGCCTCCTCGGTGTGTATCTTCTTGGCTTCTTCCACCAGGATTTCTTTAATCTGGTCTACGTCACTTTCGTCAACAACGGCTTCGTTAGCGACCCTCTCCATGCGCTCGACCGCTCTGGGGAGGTTGCGAGCGGTGGGGCGGGCATTTTTCAGGGTCTCGATGACTACTCGCAGCTTTCTAAGGAACTCTTTGCTTGAGGCCGCCTCAATCTTCAAGGCACCGAGGGTGACCCCGTAGCCCCCCGCCACCCCGATGGCTGGTGCTCCCCTGACCTTTAGCTCTTTTATTGCCAGGGCCAGTTCCCGGTAGTCAGTAATATCGAGATAGACCGCTTCTCCGGGTAGTCTGGTCTGGTCGAGGAGCCTTACCCGGTCGCCGAGCCACTCAACTGGTTGATAGTCGATTTTTATCTACCTCACCCCCTCGGTTCCCCTCTCCTTCAAAGGAGAGGGGGAAGAGAATTAGAAGAAGAGTTTCACCCTTCTTCTAATTCCCCGATTAGTTAAACCTCTTCATCGTCGCATCCAGGCCTTCAGTCAACAGGGACTGGACGGCATCACTCACCCTCGGAATGACCTCTTCGAAGGTCTTCTCTTCCTCAGGCGTCAAATTGCCGAGTACGTAGTCGACAACCTCGGCGTCCTTGTCTTCGACGACGTCCGGTCGCCCGATGCCAACGCGGATGCGGGTGAAATCGCTGCCACCCAGTGAGTCGGAAATTGACATAACACCTCGATGTCCGGCGGAGCTTCCTCCCTGCCGTATCCGGATTTTTCCCGATGGCAGGTCAAGGTCGTCATGGATGACAATCAGGCGGTCGCGGGTGACCTGGTATTTCCTCACCAGGTGGCTGACCGCCAGTCCGCTACGGTTGACGAAGGTCTGCGGCCGGGCGAGCACGACCTGCTTGCCGGCCACCTCCCCTGAGCCAGTCCGCGCCTGTCCTTCCTTCTTATCGAGGCGGATGCCGTTGTTCCGGGCAAAGTAGCTAACGCACATGAAGCCGATATTGTGGCGGTTCCGGGTGTATTTATCACCCGGATTACCCAGTCCCACAATTAATGTGACGTCACGTTTTTTCTTCCAGAAGAGCAAGAATCGTTCCTTTGTTTTATTTGACTGTACCGAAGAATATTTCTTCTGTCACTTCATCGGTTTCCGGGTCCCAGAAGAATACTCTGCCACGGACAATAGCTACACACCATACGGTCGCGGTTTCACCATCCTCCCATATATCATAATCAGCGGACACTATGTATCCGTCTTCAAGTGCGTCCTCCTGTATCCTCAAGGCCTTTCTATACCACTAATCGGCATACTCAGTTATCGGTTCTTCTGATATATCATTTGTGCTGAGCCAATCTTCGAGTTCCGCGAGGGAGGAAAAGTCTCTGGGTGGATATACTTCCTTGATTCCGTCCAGTTCGGCCTGCAGCGCCTCATATTCGGCCGTAGAAACGCCACACCCTGATAACAGTAACACTATGAGGCTCAACATCCCCGCAGCCACCACCAACCGGCTTGGGTGTTTCATTGCTACCTCCTTTTTGCTTCCAGAAGAGCAAGGAACTCTTCCTCGGTTATTTGCTGGGTGCCCAGCGCTTGGGCGCGCGTCATCTTACTGCCACCGGGGTCTTCCCCGACCACCAGATAGGTGGTATTGCGGGTGACATTGTCCTTGGCAGTACCACCGAGGGTCTTTACACGTTCTTGGGCTACCTCGCGACTGAACGCATCCAGTCGACCGGTGATGACGAACTCCATCCCGACCAGAGGTAGTCCAGCGGCTTCGATTGGGGTCCTTTTTGGCCAGACACCGGCCGCTCGCAGTTTCTCAATGATTTTAAGATTCTCTGACTGTGCGAAGAACTTGGTGATGCTCTCGGCAATCTTTGGTCCGACCCCTTCAATCTCCAGGAGCCTCTCTGGGGAGGCGTTCTTCAGGTCGTCCAGGTCCTCGAATTCGCGGGCGAGTAGCTGCGCCATCTCACCACCGACATGCCGTATCCCCAGGGCGAGTATAAGCCTGGCTAACGACCTGCTCCTGCTGGCTTCGATAGCCGCCAGCAGGTTATCGACGCTCTTCTCACCCATCTTTTCAAGCTGTGATAACTGTTCTCGCTTGTCCTTCAGGGAGTAAAGGTCGGCGACATCGTGGATAAGACCCTCATTCAGCAGGGTAGCGCTGAGACTCTCCCCGATGCTACGGATGTCCATAACACCTCGCGCGACGAATAGCTCTATGCCGTGCTGCACCTGGGCGGGGCAGGCAGTGTTGGTGCAGTAGTACATCGCCTCACCCTCAGGTCGGACAACCTCGGCGCCACAGACCGGACAGGCCGGGCGACCTGTTTTCTTGTCGAATATTGTCTCTAACAGGTTGTATTCCTTCTCGCTGCCTGTACGCTTGCTTACTATCGGCCCAACGACTTCTGGTATCACTTCACCTGCCCGGCGTACCGTTACCCAGTCGCCCTCGCGGATATCTTTACGCCGGATATCGTCTTCATTGTGCAGGGCGGCCTGTTTGATGGTCACCCCGCCCACCTTTACCGGTTCGAGGATGGCGTAAGGGTTCAATGTGCCCGTCCGCCCCACGCTGATGGCAATTTCCTTGAGGCGGGTCGTTCCCTCCACTGCCGGGAATTTGTAGGCGATTGCCCACCGCGGTTCATGCCCGACGCTGCCCAGGCGGTCCTGTCGGCTGACCGAGTTCACCTTGACGACCACTCCATCGGCTTCGTAGGGCAGGCTCTCGCGATTGTTCACCCAGCGCTGGTAGTACTCCTCCACCTGTTTGATGTTCTGCAACAGGGCGTTATTGGGATTTACCTTGAACCCGAGCGATTTCAGGTAGTCCAGCCTTTCCCAGTGGTTGTCCGGGACGGCTTTCCCCTCGGCGTAACCGAGCATGTAGATATAGATATCCAGTGGGCGCCGGGCGGTGATTCGCGGGTCGAGCTGCCGTACCGAGCCGGCAGCGGCATTTCTCGGGTTAGCGAATACCGGCTGTCCTTCCCGTGCCCTTTCCTGGTTCAGCCGGTTGAAACCGGCCACGGGCAGGAAGACCTCCCCCCGCACCTCAAATCTTGGCGGTGCCTCGCGGGACACGGAAAGTGGCACGCTCCGGATAGTCCTCAGGTTCTGGGTGATGTTCTCACCGCGGAGGCCGTCACCGCGGGTCGCCCCGGTAACAAGTTGGCCATTGACATAGGTCAGGGCTACCGCCAGTCCGTCAATCTTATGCTCGCCGGCAAGGTCAAATTGCTGTCCGTCTAATAGCCTTGAGGTCCGGGTATACCAGGCTAATAGCTCATCCCGAGAAAAGACATTACCCAGAGACAATAAAGGCAGGGGGTGTTCCACTACACCGAAGGCTTCTACCGGAGCAGCGCCAACACGCTGGGTGGGCGAGTCTGGAGTAAGTAACGGAGGATATTGCTCCTCAAGTTGCTTCAGCTCCCTCATTAACTGGTCATATTCGGCGTCGCTGATTTCGGGGCTATCCAGAACATGATACCGGTAATTGTGGTAGTTAATCCGGGTTCTTAGTTCC
>Ga0209536_100008651_pt1 | contig 15244 bp, 6 predicted proteins | sample DeeMarSeWOR28_12_FD_187461 | JGI IMG/M metagenome (GOLD analysis project Ga0209536, IMG submission 187461) | Marine sediment microbial communities from White Oak River estuary, North Carolina - WOR-2-8_12 (SPAdes) (version 2) | ecosystem: Environmental > Aquatic > Marine > Intertidal zone >...
CCGGCAGCGCAAAATGCTCCTCGGTGTGATTGGAGTAAAGTTTTTTACCTCGCTGGTTAAAAATATTAATTCTGAATATATCATTTTCCCTGCTTATTTGTTTTAACTGTTTATTGGAAATGTTACCAGTTTCATACAATCGCTTAATCAATCTGGCATTGTTCATCAGACGTTTTTTGGCGATATCTTCAAGATATTGATTTGTCAGAATACTGTTCTTTGACGCAGTAAGAAGCGATTCCAAAAGGGCATGAGCCTGTGATTCCATCAGCTGAAAAAGTTCCTTTTTACTCTGTGAAAGTTCAATAAGTGCACTGATAATCATCAGTGAGGCGAGTGAAATGAAAATTAACACAATATTACGTGATTGCTGTATCAGCGATTTTTTTGTTTTATTGGTATGCATTTTTTGATGAGGTTGTCGCAGAATAATGGGTTAATAAATTTGTCATCCCGAAGGGATCTGTGCTATTGCCTGATGAGCTAAAACAAGCAACGGCAAAGATCCTTCCAGAATGATAGTCTAATCAAATTAATAAATTCCTTTGCGTCTCTGCGGTTAAAAAGATGTTTTAAATATCGAATTTGATGCCTTGGGCAAGAGGTAGCTCATGCCCAAAGTTGATTGTATTTGTCTGGCGACGCATATAGGCTTTCCAGGCATCGGAGCCGGATTCCCTGCCACCGCCGGTATCTTTTTCTCCTCCGAAAGCTCCACCAATTTCTGCTCCTGATGTACCGATGTTGACATTGGCGATACCACAATCGGAACCCCGGCAGGATAAAAATTCTTCCGCCTCATGCATGTTTGTTGTAAAGATAGAAGAAGAAAGGCCTTGTACCACACCATTATGAAGTTTGATTGCTTCGGACACGTCTCCTTTGTACTTGATCAAATACAGTATCGGGGCGAAGGTTTCTTCCTGTACAATATTATAATGATTTTCAGCTTCAGCAACAGCCGGTCTGACATAACAACCGGATTCATAACCTGGACCGTCCAATACCTCACCGCCATAGAGAATTTTTCCCCCTTCTTCCTTCAATTTAGCAAGTGCTTCCTGCATTGTATCGACCGCTGCTGTGTCAATCAGGGGACCCATATGATTTTTTTCATCAAGGGGATCACCAATCACCACACTGGTATAGGCTTTAAGGATCGATTCCTTCACTTTATCATAAATGGACTCATGAATGATCAGACGACGGGTACTGGTACAGCGCTGACCGGCAGTACCGACTGCACCAAAAACGATGGCTGGAATAGCCATTTTTAAATTAGCATCGGGGGTTAGAATAATAGCATTATTGCCCCCCAGTTCAAGGATGTATTTTCCCAAGCGTTTGGCAATGACCTGCGCCGCATGCCGTCCAACTTCTGTTGAACCTGTCAGGGAAAGTAATGGAATTCGCCGATCATTGAGCATTTTTTCTCCGATGGTCCGGCCGGAACCGACGATGAGTGAAAATACACCTTCTGGCAAATTGTTTTCCTTAATGACTTCAGCAAGAATGTTTTGAACCGCAATTCCTGTTAACGGGACCTTAGATGCTGGCTTCCATAAGTTAACATCACCACAAACAGCAGCGATCATGGCATTCCAGGACCAGACAGCTACCGGAAAATTAAAAGCAGAAATAGTAGCAACAATCCCCAGGGGATGATATTGATCATACATCCGGTGATTGGGACGTTCGGACTGCATGGTAAAGCCATAGAGTTGACGGGATTGCCCGACCGCAAAATCACAGATATCGATCATTTCCTGAACTTCACCCCAACCCTCCTGCAGCGATTTTCCCATCTCATAGGAAACCAGTGTGCCCAGGGGTTCTTTATATTTACGCAAAGCAAGTCCAATCTGGCGAACGATTTCTCCCCGCTTGGGGGCAGGAACCTGACGCCAGAATACAAACGCTTCTTCACCCTGTTTGATGACATTTTCATAATCTTCCTCAGAAGAAAGATAGACACTAGCAATATGTTTTCCGTCAACAGGAGAATGGACTTCTAATTCACCCTGATCGGTTGTTTCATTCCATTTTAATCCTGTGGATGAACCGGGATTCTTATCCTTAATTCCTAAATCCTTTAGAAACTGCATAAAGACTCCTTTCAAGCTTAACGTTAAATATTACTATGGTATGAAAGATCCTGGATCCTCGATCCTTAAAAACCTTAATCTTGGATATTCCATGTTGAATATTGGATATTCAATTTGTCTCTCCATTCAATCCCATATCCCATATCTCACATCTCACATCTCACATCTCACATCCCGCATCTCAAAATTCAAGACTCAAAATATACAATTTTAAATTGATTAATAGAACATTTTTGTACTGTTAGAAGACAAAAAATTCAACAATCACTTTGTGAAATAAATATCATTACCAAGTTTGTTCAGACATTAAATATTGTGTTTATATGTTTAATAATATCAAGATTCTATCAATTTTTCCGATTATAAAAGAAACATCTGTCTTTAGATGAGTGGAATGGTACGTTTAAGTGTAAAGCTGCTTTTTGAGGAACAACTTGATGAACTTAAGATTTCAGGATCATTGGATAAACAAATTTTATGAGTGATGGAAGCGAAATAGTTGATCACAATGAAGGGATCTAAATGAAAGACAATTACCGCCCTAAAAAAAGATCTGTTAGATCTGAAAAACTTGGAATACTGATACTCATTGCCCTCTGCCTTAGCGGGTCGTCTGTGTTTGCTCAATCCTGGGTGGGTGGCGTTGACAGTTTGTGGACAACGGCAGGAAATTGGGACAATAATTCCGTACCCGGTTTTAATGATAATGTAACCATAAATGCCAGTGACCGGGTTGTCCTGGAGAGTGCTATCGGGCTTTGCCGTTCGATTACGATTGGCACCAATGATACGCTGGTCATAAAAAGTGGAGATAACCTTACGGTAGACCTCGATGTTATTATCAATGGGGTTTTAACTCTTGAAGGAACGTCCTTGCTTAGTTACGGTCAGGATTGGTTCCGTAATGGAATTTTCAATTATAACCAGTCAACCGTTACACATACCGGAAATAGAGCTCAGAATATTGTTTACAGCGAAACATTTTATAATTTACAATTTAATAAAACCAATCAGGTTGTCACCAACTCTGCTGCCATCACAGTCATGAACGACCTGACAATAACCGCCGGAACCTTTGAAGTGATAGATAGTAATGGTGATGATCTGATTGTTCATGGGGACGTCATCATCGGCACCGATAATACAGACGCTCTGGATTTAAGAGATAATAGTGCAGACGGTATTACAATCGTAATTGGCGGAGATTTCAGTATCAATAATAGTAATGCCAACAGTTTTCAGGCAGGAACAGCTTCCACAATAATCTTTAATGGCAGCGGATCTCAACGGTTAACACCGTCAATAAGTGGAGATGGTGAAACCTTTGTCAATCTTATTGTCCGCAAAAATGATGCCGACCGTCTGGATATCGATAATCCGGTTCAGGTCCAAGGAGATATGAAAATAGATTCCGGGCTGGTAAAACTCAACGGGAATCAGCTCATCCTGGGCACAGATTCTGCGGATTCACTGATTGTCGAAGGAATTTTGGAAATTGATGGTGGAGCAACACTTAAAATGGAGAATGGCACCAGTCTGACGACCAACTCCGGTGGAACACTCTCTGTCGTCGGATCTGCTTCCAATACAGCAACAGTGACCCGGAATTCCGGAACCTATAATTTTGAGATCAATTCCGGGGGAACAATAAAAGCCCGCTATTATACAATTGAATATATGAATACGTCCGGTCTGCAGATAAACGACGGGGCAATTATCGATGCTACTAATAATTTCAGTGATGGAGCTATCGATAATATCGCTTCAACCGGCACCGGACTTAATGTCGGTGATATATCCGGATCCCAGCAAAGACTGATCATAGATAATGTGGTTTTTCCTACTAATCCCGGCGTGGGGTCATACAATGTGGCTAAATCCAATTCAACGGATACGCTTGAGTTTACAAATTCTACCGGAAATTTTACCGGAGAATTTTTTGATAATGATCCCAACAATCTGGTGATCTGGACAAATGCTATCCTCACCAGGCAATGGGTTGGAAATATCAGTAGTGATTGGGGAACTGCCGGAAACTGGTCTCCGGCCGGTGCACCGGGTCCCGGAGATAATGTAGAAATTCCGGCGGCGATCAGGATACCGAGTATAACCTCCGCCGCAAGTTGCAACGACCTGTTGATCCATCAGAATGGCTTGCTGTCTGTTGGAAATGTTGCGCTTAGTTCAAGTCTGGATATCAACGGGAATTTAACGATTGGAGATTCGACCGGTGCTAGTAACGGTTCCCTGACTCTCTATCTGTCTTCTACTGTAAATATCGGTGGTCATTATTATAAGACAGATGCATCCATTCTAAATGAGAACACATCTATAATAACCCTTGATGGAGATTCACTCCAGAAGATCACCAGCGGAGGGATCGCAGCTGCTGATCAGTTTTACACTCTGACAATAAACAAATCGGGCGGTACAGTGATCCTGGCCGATGACATTTTGATTCTGGGTAATTTTACGATCAGCAACGGCACCTTTAATGCCGGCAGTTACGATATGACCGTCTATCAAAACTGGAACAATTCGGGAACCTTTACAGCGGGAACAGGAACGGTAACATTTGATGCGCCCTCGGCCGGACCGTTTGATATTACTGCCGGCGGTTCCTCCTTTAATCATCTGACGATCAATTCAGCCAACGAAAATAATGTTCAACGCCTGATGAGTAACCTGGATATCAATGGTGATCTTACAATACCCCAGGGGACAATCAATACCAATGGATATGATATTACTATCGGCGGCAATTGTGTGATTGACGGCGGTAATGGCCATTTAACCGCCGGCAGCGGTACGGTTTCTTTTGATGGAACGACCGATCAGAGCATCGATCCCGGTACCGTTTCCTTTAACAATTTTACAATCAATAAATCTTCAGGAACAGCGACCCTTGCCGATGACCTGATTGCTGCCGGTAATCTGACAATAAGCAGCGGCACATTCAATTCGGCCGCACGGAATATCAATGTGGGCGGCAATTGGAATAACAGCAGCAGCTGGACCCAGAGCGGTGGTACGGTCAGCTTAGCTGCAACCGATGCCGGTCCTTACAGCATAGGTAATAGCGGAACAGGGTCCTTTAATAATCTGCTCCTTGACGGCACAGGGACGACATATGCTCTGACCAGTGGTATAAATATCGATGGTGATCTGACAATCAATACGGGCAATACACTGAGTGCAGGCGTAAACACGATGAACTGTTCGGGCGACTGGACCAATAACGGTACGTTTCAGTCAGGAACCGGAAGCGTCGTCTTTGATGGCGGTACCCGTCAGCAGGTAAATAATGGCCTCAGTTCATTTAACCTGCTTACGATCAATAAGACAGCCGACCGGGTAGAACTGGATGCGGCGACAGTGCTGGACAGTAACCTGACAGTTCTCAGTGGCGAGCTGCGAACAGACGTCAGTTTGGATGTCAACGGCAGTATCAGTATCTCCTCCGGTGGGACCTATAATATGAATGGCGTAGCGGCCACGGTTTTTGGTGGACTTGCCAACAGCGGGACCTTGAGTAATGCCGGGTCATTGACCTTTGACGGCAGCAGTGGCGGCCCCTATAGTATCAACTCGGGCGCTTCCTCTTTTGAGGGTATCACCCTAAATGCCAGTGGTCTGGTTTATCAATTATCAGGTACAACCGATATCAATGGGAATCTGAATATAACGGCCGGTAAATTGGATTTAAACGGCCACACCTTGACTTTCGGAGACGGCGCTGCAGATGCGATTACGGTGAGCGACACGCTTGAAATAGATGCCGGCGCAGAACTCTCTCTTTTTAGTGGTACATCAGTGGATTTTAACGGCGGCGTCGCATATATCGTGGGAGAACCGGCCAATAATGCAGTGGTCAGCGAGCAATCGAAAAGTGGATCTTACACCTTTAGAGTGAACAGTGGCGCAACGCTTCATGCCCGCTATGCGTTATTTGAGTATATGGATGCCAGCGGTATTCAGTTGTTATCCGGTGCTATCCTTGATGCGCTAAATAACATCAGTAATGTGACGTTTGATAACGGAACATCCGGCGGAACAATGCTCTATATTGAGAATTTATTTGGTCTGAATCAGGTGTTTACAATTGTCTCTGCTTCATTTCCATCAAATCCTGGTGGAGGTGCATCAAATGTTACAAAATCTGTTTCATCTGATACGTTGGATTTTCAGTCTTCAACAGGATCCTTTGCCGGGGAAGATTTTGATAATGATCCCGGAAATCTGGTGCAATGGGGGAGTGTCTCTGATCTTCTGACCTGGACAGGAAGTGCCAGTACCAACTGGCATACCGCCAGTAACTGGAATCCGGTTGGGGTACCTGATGCAACAAAGGCTGTTCTCATTCCTAAACAAACGAATGATCCTGTAATCGGCAATAATAATGCAGCTGCCTTAGAGGTGACAATCGGTTCCGGCGCAACACTGACCATTCAGGATGGATTTGATTTTGACATTGATGGGAATCTCGTAAATAGCACCGGCACATTTATTGTCGGAAGCACAAACAGTACAGTTAATGTGGCAGGCGACTGGTCAAATAACGGCACCTTTACGCATGGCAATTCTACCGTAACCTTTGATGGTTCCGATGTGCAATACGTTACCGGCGGCGGAACAGGGAGCGGTAAATCATTACATAATCTGAACTGTATCAATCCGGATACCATTCAACTGCAGGGAACACTGGATGTTGACGGGGATCTTTTTATCTTGAATGGTTGTTTCTACATGAACGGCAATCAGCTGATTGTTGGTGAATCTGCTGGTGATTCATTATCAGTTTCTGGAGAATTATTGGTAGACGATGATGCTGTCCTACAAATGGCGGATGGGGCGGTTATGGTTGTTGCTTCAGGCGGGGATCTGCTAATCCAGGGAACCTCAATCGCCAATCGCCCGCAGATCACAAATCAGGGTAGTGGCAATTATTCGATCGATGTGTTGAGTGGAGGAGCAATAACACCAAAACTTGCCATCATCGAAAATACAGGTGGAAATGGAATTCAGATAAATAGTGGGGCGACGATCACATCAACAGCGAAATTTGACAGTGTCCTCTTCCAAAATGGCGATGGTACGTCATACATAACCATAGGTAACGCACAAACACTGAACACAGTTGGAGTTCAATTCGATTCAGCTGCCACAAGCCGGCCAGCATCTAATGTAGTATACACCGGGAGCGGGCGGATCAGGTTTTCAGATTATAAAGGAACCATGTCCGGCGCCGGATTTGAAAACGACAATGGTATTGCTCCTTATGGCAATGTTCTCTGGGATTTTTTACAAACGGAGGTGATTAATAATGGCACACAGACTTTTGGAAATGACGCTGTGATCTCTTCTACGGCCAATCTCGGTTCGGTGACAGTTGAACTGATAGACCAGACGCTCCGTATCGCCCCGGCCTCCGTTGCCCGATATTATACGGTAGAACCTCAGAATAGCACGAATGCAACGGTCAGGCTGTATTACGGTGAGGATGAATTAGGGAGTGAAGTAGAGAGCGATCTTCAAATGTGGAGACGCCGCAATGATGTCTGGGAACAGTTAGGAGGTGCTGTTAATATCACTCAAAATTATGTTGAGGTTTCCAGCGCTGTCTATACCTTTTCCGCAGGCGTCATTGATACCTTGATATTAAGTGATGCACAAAATGATGCCTCTCTGCCGGTGGAACTATTGAGTTTTGATGCAGAGGTTTTAGCGGACAGCGTTGTACTTAAATGGACGACGGCAACGGAACTCGAAAATGCTTTCTGGATAATAGAACGAAAAGAACTTTCTCATTATGAATATAATATGATCCAGGATGGGGCAATGACGATAGAAAAAACCCAAAATGTATATCGTCAGCTGACACAAATCCAGGGTATGGGATCCAAACCAACCTCAACCGACTACATTTTTGTTGATCATGATGTGGATTTAAGTGACGTATATGCTTATCGTCTGTCAAGTGTTTCGATCAATGGTGAAATTGAGTATTTTAAACCGGTCATTGCTTCCTATTATAACGGAAAAACACCAGAAACATATACGTTGGAACAGAACTATCCTAATCCCTTTAATCCGTTAACCACAATCAGGTATCAATTACCCTATGATTCGAGGGTCATTATTGAGGTATATAATATCCTTGGGCAGAGCGTAATCAGATTGGTGGATGATAAACAGGATGCAGGATTTTACGATGTACAATGGAATGCACAGGGGCGTAATGGCGAAAAAGTCGCTTCTGGTGTATATATTTATCGCATGATGGCTGAAGCAATTGATTCCCATGAGAAATTGTCGATGAACAAAAGAATGGTGTTATTGAAATAGTTATTTGATAGGTTATGACGCGACAGCTTTCATATGGCTACAACGCTCCTGCGTTGTAGCCGGTTTAATATATTTCCCCTACCCGTATAGATGAATTTTCTCGCTTAATTATCTATATTTCAACAGATACGAACAATAATTGACAGGATATCTGTATGAACAAAAAGGAAGTAGCCCATATTCTAGAGGAAATTGGGACGATCCTCGATTTAAAAGGGGAAAACCCGTTTAAAGTAAGGGCATACTACAACGGTGCCCGCATCGTAGAAACATTGGATAAGGATCTGTCTGAACTTGTGGAAAGTGGTGAAATATCAGAGATAAAAGGTATTGGAAAAGCCCTCGCTGAAAAGATTACAGTTCTCATCAAAGAAGGTTCGCTCCCCTTTCATGAGGAACTTAAGTCATCAATACCAGAGGGTTTGCTGGAGATGCTTAAGATACCCGGTTTAGGTGCGAAAAAAGTCAAGGCAATTTATGATAAGCTTGGTATTAGTAGTATCGGCGAATTGGAGTACGCTTGTCGGGAGAATCGTTTACGCGATCTTGAGGGATTTGGTCAGAAAAGCCAGGACAAAATTCTGCAGAGTATTGAATTACAAAAGAGATATAGTGAACGTTTTTTACTTCCGGTTGCAGAAAATGAAGCAAATAATATGCTGGCGTATTTAAAAAAGAACAGAAAAATTCTCCGACTGGATATTGCCGGTAGTCTTCGTCGAAAAATGGAGACGATAAAAGATCTTGACATTATTGCCAGCTGTAAAGAGACAGACCGGGAAGCACTGATGAACTATTTCGTCTCCTTTGATCAGAGAATGCAAACCATTAGTCATGGAAATACCAAATCAGCGATTGTTTTAGAATCAGGGATAACAGCGGAATTGAGACTGGTAGATGATAAGGAATATCCATTTCTTCTCCAACATGCCACCGGTAGTAAAGAGCATAATACACAAATGCGACGTCTGGCAAAGGATCATCGTCTCAAAATGAATGAGTACGGATTGTTCGATGGTGATAAGCTAATTGACTGTAAGGATGAAGAAGAAATATACACAAAATTAGGTCTTCAGTTTATTCCTCCTTCAATCCGAGAAGGGATGGGTGAAATCGAGGAAGCCACGAAGAACAATCTTCAGCCTCTGTATGATGGTAGACCTTTTTATGGAATTTTTCATGTACATACAACTTACAGTGATGGTGCAAATACAATACAAGAGATTGCAAAGGCATGTCAAAATTTAGGATTTGAATATGTGGGGATCTGTGATCACAGCAAATCTGCTTTTTATGCAAACGGACTTTCTGAAGAGAGGATAAAAGAACAACATGAGGAAATCGATCGATTCAATGCATCAAATAAAGATTTCAAGGTTTTTAAAGGTATTGAAGCGGATATTTTACAGGATGGTTCTCTCGATTATGATGATAAGGTCCTTTCGAGTTTTGATTTTGTTGTTGCCTCAGTACACAGCAATTTTAATCTTTCTGAAGAACAGATGACCAGTAGAATCTGTCGTGCTTTAAAGAATCCATATGTTACCATGTTGGGTCATCCGACCGGGCGATTGCTGTTGGCCAGAGAGCCCTATAAGGTGAAGATGGAAAAAGTGATTGAGGTTGCTGGTGAAGAGAAAAAAATTATTGAAATAAATGCCAACCCCTTTCGTTTAGATCTTGATTGGCGTTGGGGCAAGCCGGCAAAAAGTAAAGGAATTAAAACAGCAATCAATCCTGATGCACATTCTATTGAGGGCTTACATGATTACCGATACGGGATCGGTGTGGCACAAAAAGGGGGGTTTACAAAAGAGGAAATATTGAATTCCTATACGACGAGTGAGGTTGAAGAACATTTTATAATGAACCGCAAAGGACGCTAAGAAATTAATCTTATCTGGTTTGTCATCCCCGCAAAAGCGGGGATCCATGATAATAGATTGGTTAAATGTAATTAGATTGGATTCCCGCTGGAGTTTATCCCGCACTTGATGAGGGGCGGGAATGACAATGAAGACTCTGCGCCTTTGAAATCATGGATGATTTCATCCCGATATATCTACAGGAAGTAGATATTTATATCGGGGCTTTGTGTCTTTGTGGTTAATTTCTTAAAAAAACTTGCATTCTCTACAAACGTAAGTTATATTTATGTCAAATAAATGACCGGCAGTCATTAAATATATAAAAGTTAATAGAATTAAATTAATTTTAGGGTGAATGAGTGGGAATCGCAGAACGCAAGGAAAGAGAAAAAGAACAAAGAAAAAATGACATCATCGACGCTGCTGAACGCGTCTTTTTTAAAAAAGGACATGAAAATGCAACTATGGATGATGTGGCTGAAGCAGCAGAACTGAGCAAGGGAACGCTCTATTTATATTTTAAGAACAAAGAAGATCTTTATCTGGCCATTCATCTTCGTGGAAATAGAATCCTTCATGATTTATTTAGAGAAGCAGTCGGGCAGCAGGAACTCGGTATACAAAAAGCACGGGCGATCGGCAGGGCCTATGTTGACTTTTTTAAGAACCACCCGGACTACTTTAATGCAATGTTATATTTTGAATCACGTGATATTGATTTTGAGGACCAGGATTCTATGGCCTTTGAATGTCTGGTGGAGGGAAGATCGACCTTAGAGTTACTGATAAAATCTATTGTAACAGGCATTAACGATGGATCCATCAGGTCTGATATAGACCCGATTAAAACAGCTATCAATCTATGGGGACAAACGACAGGTGTCTTACAGATCGCTTCATTGAAGGAAAAAATGGTATTGATGAAAAACTTCAATATAACTGCACAAGATGTGATTGATTACAACTTTGATCTCATCTATCACTCACTAAAAGCCTGACTTTTTTTTGCCTTAAAAATGACGGTGAGTCAGATAATTCACGGTCGTATAGGAGAATACATATGAGAAATCTCTTTATCATTTCATTCATCATGATCTTGTTTATATCTGCCTTCGCGCAGGATGATCCGCTTGAATTCTATATCAAGATCGGATTGGAATCGAATCTTGCTCTTCAACAACAGGAATTATCACTGGAACAAAGTATCCAGGTACTTAATGAAGCGAGAGGATTATACTTTCCTTCAATCGATATAGGCGCTCGCTATACCCGGGCTGGCGGAGGACGTGAAATTACGATCCCGGTCGGAGATCTGGTGAATCCAATTTACAGAACGCTCAACGACTTGCTTGAGACACAGGGGTTACCGCCGGCTTTTCCTGAAAATATCCCGAATGAAACAGTGCCTTTTATCCGCGAAAAAGAACACGAAACCAGAATCCGCCTTACTCAGCCAATCTTCCAACCGGCAATCTGGAATAATTATGGATTGAAGTCGGACCTCAATGAGATCGAGGAATTAAAAACCAGAATGTATAAACGTCACCTCGTTAACGAAATAAAACGTGCATACTATAATTATTTAAAAGCCAGCCAGGTTGTGGATTTGTACAAAAAAATTATTGATCTTCAATCTGAAAATTTGAGGGTCAGCGAAAAACTTTTTGCAGCAGGAAAAGCTACACAGGATGTTGTTTTCAGAGCAAAGGCAGAGCTGAGCAGAACAGAGCAGGAGAAGATGAATGTTGAAAATCTGCAACGCCAGGGAAGATCGTACCTGAATTTTATCATCAACCGGCCTCTTGAAACAGAAATTCTTATCACTGATACAGAGACACCTGAAAATTCTGTGGCATTCGACTATGAATCGGCAAAAAATCACGCTTATTTACACAGAGAAGAGATCGAACAGATTAAAAAAGCAGTAACTGCTGCGGGAAAAAATGCGGCAATTGTCAGAAGTAGGTATTTTCCTGGACTAAATGCTGTCGTTGATTATGGATTTCAGGGTACAGAATATCAATTTGATAAAGATAATGACTACTGGATAGCCTCGCTGGTTCTGCAATGGAATCTTTTTAGAGGATTTCAGGATAAAGCAAAACTGGAACAAATTTATCTTGAAAAACAAAAACTTTCGAAACGTGAGGAAGAGATACGTAATCAAATCGAACTTGAAGTAGAAAGAATTTATGACAATTTAACAGTGGCCAGAAAGACAATTGATGTTGCCCGGCAGCAGGTTGAAAGCGCTCAGGCGTCATTTAAAATAATTCGCAAAAAATTTGAAGAAGGTGTTGCTGCACAAGTTGAATATCTCGATTCACAAACAACTTTAACCAATGCAGCAATAAATGAGGTTATTTCTGAATATGATTATTATATCACCTATGCCAATTTTGAACGAATAGTTGCTTTATATGAATTTTAATATTAACCGCAAAGGACGCAAAGGATTAACAAAGTTATTAGACTTTACGCTCTTTGCGGTTTAAAACTATTTGGAGGTTAACATGAGAAGGTACATAAGTCCGTTCATTATATCGATATTTTTTATTCTCTGGTTTTCTTCTTGTTCTTCGGGAGAAGAAACACGACAAAGTGAAACAAAAGTAAATGTTAAAGTAGCACCTGTTGAGCAAAAGTCATTAGCAATACCGATTCACACAAGCGGTAAGCTCTATACATCAACCGAATCAAAACTATCCTTCAAGATACCGGGAATTATTGAACAGATTTACGCTGATGAAGGACAAATGGTAAAAAAAGGTTCATTATTAGCCTCCCTGGATTTAGTAGAAATGAAAGCAAAAGTCAATCAAGCACAGAGTGGCCAGAAAAAAGCCCAGAGAGATCTAGAGCGGGCACAGCGACTCTACGCTGATAGCGTTGTCACCCTCGAACAATTACAAAACGCCAAAACAGCTCTGGAGATTGCTTCCGCGGATGCTAAAGTAGCAGAATTTAATCTGAGATACTCAACCATTTATGCTCCGGAAAGTGGAAAAATCCTGAAGCGGTTTGCAGAGGAAGGAGAATTAATCGGAGCCGGAAATCCTGTGTTTTTATATGGGGCAAATAAAGAAGGATGGGTACTGAGAGCTGGTGTTACCGATCGCCAGATTGTCCAGTTGCAATTGGAAAACGAAGCGATAATTACCTTCGATGCTTACCCTGAAAAAAAATTTGCAGCGAAAGTATCTGAAATAGAAGCGGTTGCTAATCCATATACTGGGACATTCGAAGTAGAAGTGCAACTCGAACAAAGCAATATTCATCTGTTTTCAGGGTTTGTGGGAAAAATAACGATTATACCTGGTATTGCAAGGGAATACTCGGTTATTCCTATTGAATCTCTTGTAGAAGGCGATCTGAACGAGGGCTATATCTTTAGCGCGGATCGGAAAAGTAATATCGCTACAAAGCACAAAATAACGATAGAAAAAATTATTGGTAATCAAATGCTGGTATATGCAGGACTTGATGGTATAACAGAGGTTGTTACATACGGGGCTCCTTACTTAACAGCAGAGGCCATGATTGAAATTGTGGAATAAAAATATAGGGTAATTATCAATGTCAAAATCCAAATGTCAAATGAATTCCAAAATCCAAATGCTCAAATTTCATTTTGCAACAAATGCATATAAATGAAATTTGGCATTTGGATTTGGGCATTTGTCATTATTTATTGTGAGGTAATATATGCGTTTACCAAAATTAGCAATTGAGAATCATCAATTTACAATTATATTGGTTCTATTACTGGTTCTATTTGGCCTTGTTTCGTTTCTGACAATGCCCCGTTCTGAGGACCCTCAGGTTTCTCCTGCGGCAAGTACGGTAATTGTTGTATATCCGGGAGCAACGCCTGAAGATATGGAAGAACTGGTGATCGATCCTGTCGAAGAAGTGTTGAATGAACTGGAAGATATAAAACATATCAAATCAAGGGCAGAGGATGGGATGGCCCTGGTCAATATTGAATTTTTATCGGGGACGGATCCTGATGATAAATACTCAGATGTTGTGCAGAAGGTCAACAGTATTCGTAGTTCGTTACCAGAAAATATTGTTAGTCTGGAAATTCAAAAATGGTCCGTCTCAGATGTCTTCATTCTACAACTTGCCCTCTTATCTGACTCGGCAACCTATCGTGATCTTGAAAAGGAAGCGGATCGCCTTAAAAAATCATTAGAAACAACTGCTGGTGTGAAAAAAGTAAAAACATGGGCCTTTCCTGAACAAGAAATAAGAATCTCAATCGATATGCAGAAAATGGCACAAAACCGTTTAAGCCTGAATCAGATTATTTCTACCATCCAGAGTGCAAATCAGAATATCCCGGGTGGATATGTTGATATTGGTTCTAAACGCTTTAATGTTCAAACAAGTGGATCATTTGAATCAATTGAGGAAATTAAAACAACAGTTGTGAATAGTTCGGAAAATAATCTGCTCTACTTAAAAGATATTGCTGAAATATCATATGATTATGAAGATGACACCTATTTTGCCCGATTTAAAGATAAAAACGCCGTATTTATAACGGTGAATCAAAAGGTTGGAACGAATGTTTTTACAATCAGAGACGCACTTGAAGAAAAGATTCAGTCTTTTGAGAGTGGTCTAATAGCCAGTATCGAAATGGAGATTGTGTTTGATCAGACAGACAGTGTTGCCTATAGACTGAATGGATTTTTTATGAATCTTTTCCAGGGATTAATTCTTGTCGGTCTGGTCGTCCTACTGGCAGTTGGTCTAAGAGCATCAGGCATCGTGATTCTTGTCATACCGGTTTCAATAATGATAGGAATCGGATTTGTTGATCTAAGCGGTTATGGTATCGAGCAAATGTCAATTGCCGGACTTGTTATTGCTCTCGGTCTGCTGGTTGATAATGCAATCGTTGTCATAGAGAATATT
>Ga0209536_100008652_pt1 | contig 15243 bp, 18 predicted proteins | sample DeeMarSeWOR28_12_FD_187461 | JGI IMG/M metagenome (GOLD analysis project Ga0209536, IMG submission 187461) | Marine sediment microbial communities from White Oak River estuary, North Carolina - WOR-2-8_12 (SPAdes) (version 2) | ecosystem: Environmental > Aquatic > Marine > Intertidal zone >...
ATTAATGGTGCCCAGGGGCGGAATCGAACCACCGACACGGGGATTTTCAGTCCCCTGCTCTACCGACTGAGCTACCTGGGCATTGATGATTGGAAACCATTGCACAAAAGAACGCGTATTAAAGCGGTTGAGCGGTAAAGAGTCAAGCACCTCGCTATCAATATCTCACAAATAACCTTGCTAACTGCTTGTTTAAACATTGATTCATGTGTAGGTATAATGAGCTTTCTGAGCCAACCAGCAAAATTTCCGCAGCATGGATTGGTAAAATTCGATCAAGAGGCTGATTATATTTCATGTCATTGAGTGATTCCGGCAATTCCGAACAGTATCCCACGTACCAGTTAGTCAAAACCCGGTTACAAAAGCAGCTCGACAACGGGTCCACGCAATGCGATTTGTGTCTTTGGCGCTGCAAAATTGTCCATGGCCAGCGTGGATTCTGTCAGGCCCATGTTAATCGTCATGGCACTTTATACAATCTGTCTTACGGCATAATCAGCGCGATTGATATTGGTCCCATCGACGACAAGCCGGTCAGACACTACCGACCCGGATCACAAGTGATGTCGGTAGGTAGTTATGGCTGTAATTTTCGCTGCAAGGGCTGCCATAACCTGGAGATTTCCTGGGGGGTTACCGCGCTGGATGATCTGGCCAAAGGCGAAAGCACCTCGGCCTATGTCACACCAAAACAACTGGTGGATACGGCAAAACGGTTTGGCGTAGAGGGCATTGCCTTTACCTATTCAGAACCGGCTGTATGGCTGGAGTACGTCATCGATGTATCAAAGCTGGCAAAGCAGGAAGGGCTATATACGGTATATGTATCCAACAGTTTTGTTACCCAGGAGGCGCTCATTGAGATGGCGCCATATGTTGACGTACTGTGTTCGGATATCAAGAGCCTCTCCAATGACTTCTATAAGGATCTTTGCCCGGTCGCCAATGTCGACCAGGTGTTATCGTGCATCGAACAGGCGAAACAACTCGGTATTCACGTGGAAGTGCGCACTAACGTCATTCCCACCAAAAACGATGATCCGGACGAACTGGAAAAAATTGCGATCTGGATTCGCGATCATTTGGGCGCCGACAGCCCCTGGCATATTACGAAGTTTTTTCCGGCCTTCCAGTTATCCCATATTCCACCAACACCGAACGAGTTGCTGTGGACCGCGCATGAGCGCGCCAGAAAAGTCGGCCTCAGCAATGTTTACGTCTATGGCGACAAAGGCTGTGACTGTGCTACGGAAAACTTACCCGTGGATCATTTTTTACAGGGACAACCGGAGGATATTTATCGCACGAAAAAGTGCGCGGCAAGCTGCTGCGGTTCCGAAGGCGTTGTGCTGAAAAAGTATGAACAGACTGATTCAAATTAACCGAATCAATGCAGCGTATAGTCTGTTGCCTGATCGTGTTGCGTAACCCTTACTTTGAGCATCAATGATTGCTGACGATCACGGCATTCTTTGCTTAACTCTACCAGATTCAGCAACACATTCTTTTTGAATTCATCACGCCAGTGACTAAGAGAAAAATCTTCGTTTTCCCGCCAGTCATCCAAAACTCGATTTAGTCGCTCACTGGGCAACGATGCCAGAGAGTCGCATAGACTCTGCGGCATTTCCACCAGCGAATCACAGGTTTTGTCATCGTGGTGTAAAACAGAAAACTGCTGTAAATAGGTATCACAATACGGCTTGTCATTGATGAGAAAATACAAGGAAGCAAGATTTACCGGATCCAGACCAAAGCAACGAAAATAGGGCAGGGATAACTGATCAAGTTGCGACTTCACCAGCAAGTGACTATCCGCGCGATCAGCTACCACAAATTCATAAACAACTTTCAATCTACAACTCCCTCAATACCTCACAGCAACTCAAGACTCTTTGGGGGGAACAAATGCATCCGGCATTTCCGCGTTGTCCTCAAACAAAAATTTACGCATCTGCTCTTCGAGAAACGCCCGATGCTTGGGGTCAATAACCGATAAACGGTTTTCATTGATCAGGATGGTTTGGTGACGCATCCATTGCTGCCAGGCTTCCTTGGAAATGGATTCGTAAATTCGTTGCCCAAGTTCTCCGGGCAGAGGAGGGCGATCCAGACCTTCTGCTTCTTTGCCCAGTTTGGCGCACTGTACCATTCGCGTCACGATATCCCCTCTATTTCCTGTTAAATCATATAAGATTAAAAAATTTGTTTCGCCAACTCATTGATAAGGCGCTTGACTGGTGCGGCCATCCCACCCTGCGTTGCGCTCTCTCCTTTATACCAAACCCAGTCGTCCTGATCCATTATCCTGTTAGAGATGGAGCGGGTTCTTACCACTATAGGTGTAATATCGAGATGAAAATGACTAAAGGTATGGCGCAACTCAGGCCATACGGCGTGCCGGGAGACACTTAACCCCAATTGCGTTTTACACCAGTGATCAATGGCTTGGCCGGGTGGCAGCTCGGGGAATGCCAGCAATCCCCCCCAGACACCCGAAGGCGGCCGGCGTTGCAACAAGATCTCGTGGTTGGCGTTACAGACCAACAGCATTTGGGTTTTACGTACCGGAATGGTCTTCTTTGGTTTGCTATGCGGAAATTCTGCTTGCCGTTGCGTGATAAATGCCTGACAACCATCATTGATAGGGCAGGCCTGACAGCCAGGTTTGCTGCGTGTGCATATGCCACTGCCAATATCCATCATCGCCTGGTTGTATTTGGCAACGTATTTTTCTGGTGTTAACTGTTCCGCTTTTTCCCATAATTGACTGGCAGTCCTGGTGGTCCCCGGCCAACCCTCAATCAGAAAATAACGGGCCAACACCCGTTTCACATTTCCATCAAGGATGGCGTGAGGTTGATGACAAGCTAACGATAATATGGCACCTGCAGTAGATCGACCAATACCGGGCAATTCACACACCTGTTCAAAATCTTCGGGAAACTGCCCCTGATGTTGGTCTCTAACCAGTTGCGCGGCTTTATGCAGGTTGCGGGCACGGGCGTAATACCCCAGGCCGGACCAGTGATGCAGAACCTCATCTATCGGCGCATCCGCCAGACTTAACACATCGGGAAAGCGTTCCATGAAACGCTCGTAATAAGGAATGACCGTATTTACCTGCGTTTGCTGCAACATGATTTCCGAGATCCAGACCCGGTAAGGCGTACGTTGCTGTTGCCAGGGCAGATGTTTACGGCCATGCGTGTCGTGCCAGGCAATCACGCACTGGCTAAATTGCTCAGATTCACTCATGCTTAAAAAAGCTTTTTCAGTTTCTCTTCCAGTTTTTTCTTAAGTTTGTCTTCTTCTTCCTTGAGTTCTTCTTTCAGCTTCTGTTTTTGTTTTTCAATTTCCGCCTGTTTCTTGGCTTCCAGCTCCTGCTTCAACTCCTGTTCTTTCACTTTCAACTGATCTTTAAACTGGTCCGCTACGGCCTTGCGAAATGCTACTTCGTCAAAATCGTATTTCAACTGTGTATAGGAACCTTTAATGCGTACTGGAATGGGCAGGCCTTTCAGGTCACCGAGATCAGCACCCCCCTGACCTTTGCTGGTACCCACCACGTACGAAGTCAGCAAATAGTCGATATGCTCTTTAATCAAATCCACCTCCCCGTGACCGTCAATACGAAATATCGGTGACTTGCCCTTTAACTCGGTGTTATCCACCACGCCGTTTTTGATAACTGCTCTGCCCGTCAGTTCGGTAAAGTCCGTTTGTTTCAGTTCATCGGAGTGCGTATAGGATTGTCCCTTCACGAGCGCCTTGCCCTGGCGTGCGTATTCCGCCAGGTTAAATCCTTTCAGCGCACCGTTCGCAAACTCAAAATCCACCGCACCCTGCAAAGCCGCCATAAGTTGCTTCGTGGTCAGGCCTTGTGCCTTGATGTCTGCGTTGAGTTTCACGGCCCCGGATACCGGATCGTTGTCGATGACCGCTTTAAGGATCGGCGCTACCTGCACGTCGGAGACTTTTTCCTTCACCGCCACTTTTAACTGGTCACCCGTCGCATCCAGTGTGATATCGCTATCAAAGCGTCCGCCGGATACTTTGCCACTCACCGGTTTTAAGCGCAGCAAGCCTTTTTTGGCATTAATGCTGACAACCAAATCATTGATCACAATTCTCGACGCGGTAAGCGCCCCAACATTCAACTGACCTTTCACATTCAATGCACGCAAAGGTTCCAGCGGCAATGGTTCTTCGCCGGCATCGGCCGTTGTTTTGGGCGCTGGTGCAGTAGTCGGTTGCGTGGCAGGTTTTTCTGCCGGTGGCGGCAGATAGCGATCGATATCAATGGCATCCACATCCAGCCGAAAGTTAATGGCTGGATCCGCGAAATTGCTCACACCCAGCAGGCCATTGACGTTGGTATCATCCAAACTCAGTTTCAAGGGCCTGATAGTGGCTTGCTGGGTGTTACCCGCCAGACCCAACTCAACACTGGCTTTTTCCAATACATTGGGATCTGCGGTTTGCGGTACTTCGATGCCCAGCGTTTTAAACACTTGTTTAGGTGACAGGGATGCAATGTTAATGTTGCCCTCAAAGGCAGGCTTCGAAGTTATCTGGTTGGCATTGAACTGTCCCTGTATCTTGATACCCAGGGCTTCCAGGGCGATGGCAGAGACCGCCAGTGTTTGCTTTTGCAGATCCAGATCCAGTTGCGAACTGAAATCAACATCTGCCTTGTTGCCTGGCAACATGTCACCTTGTGCCTGCACTACGAGCTGCAACGGCTCCAGCTTGAAATGCTGTTCATCCAGATTCCAATGCATCTTGTCTACAGAGAGTTTAATGTCAGCCTGCAGTTTGGGTTGTGCGCTGGTAAGCCTTGTCTCCATTTCCAGGGATACTGGTTTACTCAGTTCGATTTCACTGACGGTCACATTGAGATCCTGCAACTGGTAAGACGCTTTGGCCTGCGCATCATCCCAGGCCAGTTGCGCGTTACGAATTTCCAGTCCGCCAATTTTAACGCCCTGCAACACTTCAGAAGGTTTGCGTGCCGGCGCCCTATCTTCGGGTGCAATTGGTTGTTCGGGTTTTACATCCGCGGGAGCTTGTTCCTGTTTTACCAGATCATCCCAGTTGGTTTTACCCTGCGCGTCACGCGCCAGATTCACCTGTAAGCCGTGCACGATGACCTTGTCGACAGTCGGTTGCATGCGTAACAGGGATAAGGTATCGATTCTTACTTCGGCATTTTGCAGGCGGGCAAAGGCCTGTTGTTTAAAACCTGGCGCGTTGCTAAGCTCAACGCCACCAATTTTAACGCCCAGCCAGGGGAAAAAAGACTTTTCTAAATCGCCAGTGAGTTTAAGTTCACGGCCCGTAGCATCGCTGATGCTTTTTGCGATGGGTTCGCGATACTCGTTCAAATCCAGTGTCACCAGCATAATGGCTGCAATGACGAACAGCACAATGGGGATCGCGATAATGATTCCCAGAATTTTTAATGCGCGCTTCATTCGTACCCCAGTATTATTAAGATTCTGTGTTGTTAAGGTTTTGTGTTGCTAAGACTCAATTACGATAAGTGGTGGATCATTGGCTCATTGCTTGATTTATCGCCCATGATAATGTCAGAATCACCTGATAATGATAAACCCGTTTGGTCGCAATCCAAGTCGATTGTTCAATCCATTGGTATAATTGTTTCATTTTTTACGAGAGTTACGCATACGCATAGTAAGATAGGGGATAAGGATAGCCAAGCAATGCCTCAAACGGAAACACAGGCGGCCCGCTTCAAAGCCAGCAACGGTGATACTGCAACCGTTGCGGAACTGGCGACTACCTTATATGACGAAAAAGACCGCATGAAGCGAGCATTAAAGCGTCTGGGTTTATTCTGGTTGCTGTCGATTGGCTCGATCCCGATTATTTTTGCCCATTGGGTGCTGGTCCCGGGCTTTTTCATCGCCGGTCCTATTGCGGCAATGATGGTGTACCGGATTGAACAGGCGCTGGATCAGGCGAGCGGCCTGTGCCCAAACTGCAATGAATCCATCACTATTCAACTGGAAGCGAAAGACACCCTGCCCAAATGGACTTACTGCCCATCCTGTAATAAGTCCATACAAATCGACCACGCATGAACTTGAAACCCATCCTCGCCATTATGGTATTAACGATTTTCTTTGCGGCAATCATCAGCGCCATCGGTTTATTTTTGTTTCAGACGGGCTGGTTCAGCTAAACCAACTGTGGCACTCCAACCTCTAGCCCATTTCCTGCTGCAGCAAGACGAGAAATTTGCGCAGCGCCTGGCCACGATGGCTCAACTGGTTTTTTATATCCGATTCCAGTTCCGCGGCTGAACAATCATGAGTTGGCACATAAAAAACCGGGTCATAGCCAAACCCGTTTTCACCGCTTGGTTCGTACAGGATGCGCCCTTCCCAGGTGCCCTGGCAAATTAACGGCGTGGGATCCTTGGCATGCGCCATGTAGACCATGACACATTGAAAGCGCGCAGTGCGCTCCGCATCCGGCACCCCTTTTAATGCCTCTAGCAACTTATTGAGATTGGCTTCATCCGACGCGTCTTTGCCTGCATACCGTGCGGAATAGATACCGGGCTCTCCGTTCAGGACGTCCACTTCGATGCCGGAATCATCCGCCAGGGCAGGTAATCCGGCGTGCGCGGCCGCATTGCGGGCCTTTATGATGGCGTTTTCCACAAAAGTTAAGCCGGTTTCTTCCACGTCCGGCACGTTAAATTCCGTTTGTGGTATCGCTTCAATATGCAAACCAGTGAGTAGCTGGTTGATTTCGCGCAACTTGCCTTTATTGCTGCTGGCCAGCACTAATCGGGAAATGTGAGGTTTCGTCATGGGCGAAGACTCTAATCCTGTTCTAGGGCCGCGCGTTGTTTTTCCATCAGGGTGTCAATCCCGTGCCTAGCCAGGTCGAGCATGGCGTTGAGTTCATCGCGACTGAAAGCATGGCCTTCCGCGGTACCCTGCACTTCGATGAATGCGCCGCCGTCATTCATGACCACGTTCATGTCCGTTTCCGCGCTGGAATCCTCGGCATAGTCCAGATCCAGGATGGGTATCCCGTCGTAGACACCCACCGAGACCGATGCCACCTGGCCGTAGATGGGATTCTTGCTGACGAGCTTTTTCTCGATCAAATGGTTCACGGCATCGACTAACGCCACATAGGAACCGGTAATAGACGCGGTACGGGTACCGCCATCGGCCTGGATCACATCGCAATCCACGGTGATCATTTGTTCACCTAGCGCTTCGAGGTCTACCACGGCGCGCAACGATCTCGCGATAAGGCGTTGAATTTCCATGGTTCTACCACCTTGCTTGCCTCTTGACGCTTCCCGGCCCATGCGTTCGCCGGTGGAACGCGGCAGCATGCCGTATTCCGCGGTAACCCAGCCTTTGCCCGCCCCTTTCAACCAGCGGGGCACATGACTCTCAACACTGGCGGTGCAGATGACCTTGGTATCGCCAAACTCCACCAATACCGAACCCTCGGCATGTTTTGTGTATTTGCGGGTCAGACGAATGTCTCTGAGCTGATCGGGGGCTCGGCCACTGGGTCGCATAATCTCTCCTTATGATTGTTATTCAATCGCAGGCCGGATTATAACGCGGAATCCGCAAGGGGGGTGGTTTCACGGCTCAACGTCACCAGATCCCCGCCAAGCAATCGGTTTATAAGAATATTTTGCCAAAGCCGGGTAACAGACCTGCTGATTAATTGGACTCACGGCGCGAACTTTGGTATAAAACGCAGTTCTCGCGTCCGGGTGCCGGACTCAATTCAGAATTTGGAGATGGAATCATGGCTAGAATCTGTCAGGTAACGGGTAAAAAACCGGTGACCGGCAATAATGTTTCACACGCGAATAACAAGACGCGACGTCGCTTTTTGCCGAACCTGCACAAACACCGTTTTTGGGTAGAAAGTGAAAATCGTTGGGTAAGCTTGCGTGTTTCTACCAAAGGTATGCGTATCATCGACAAGCTGGGTATCGACCAGGTGTTGTCCGACATGCGTACACGCGGCGAAAAAATTTAAGGTTAAGAGGTTAGGTTCATGAGAGACAAAATTAGACTGGTATCTTCCGCAGGCACTGGGCATTTCTACACAACCACCAAGAACAAACGCACCATGCCTGAAAAAATGGAAATCAAAAAATTTGATCCTGTCGTGCGTAAACACGTGATGTACAAAGAAGCGAAGATCAAATAAACGCCATTTGCAAATTAATTCCGAAAGCCCGGTTTACCCGGGCTTTTTTCTGTCGTATAAGAAGACTTCACAAAAATTCACTGGATACAGCAATACCAAGGAGCCCCCTGTTTATGCTACGTGCGTTAATGGTAATACTATTGGTTGCAATGAGTGGTAACTTGTATGCTCGCAGCCTTGACTTTAACTTTAGCAGTGAATCCGTTCAGGCCAAGTACGCCACTTTGATGGGCGCTACGAATTACGGCCGCACCGAACTGGGTTTTGGTTTCCTTTACCATGAAGACGATAATTATCTTGGCGAAGTGAGTTTGCTGGTGATCGATGAGGCCGGCAGTAAATCACCAGGACTGGAAGCCGGTGTCGGTGTGAAATTCTATTATGGGCAGGCTGATGAACCGGATGTGAGTTTCTCCGGTATTGGTCTGGGTGGTCAGCTCCGTTATCGCCATGCCAGCGTTCCGCGCATCATTTACAGTGGTGCCTTGTTCTACGCACCCGGTATCGTGTCGTTCCAGGATGCCGATCAGATTTTTGATGCGGTCGCAACCATTGAATTTGAAGTCATACCCACGGCGAATGTCTACGTGGGCTATCGTTACATTGAAACCGAAATCAAGAACCGTCCCGATGTAAAGATTGATGATAACGCTATTCTGGGCATGCGCTTTAAATTTTAACTAAGACCAGCACCGCGCCACTCTGTCATCACGCGGTTAACACAATTTTGCCTGTTGCCTGCCCGGATTCCAGTCTCTGGTGAGCGGCACCCGCATCCTCGATTTTATAAGACGAGTTATCAATCAGAGGTTGCAACTGCGAACGATCAGCGAGTTGCGCAACTTCTTTCAGAATCTCACCATGGTGTTCGCGCCCTATATCAAGAAGCAAGGGTATCAACATGAACACTACGTGCAGGCTCAGCCCTTTGCTGTGCATTAAACTTAAATCCTGAGCAGACCGCGTTGACACTGAAACCACCGTGCCATTGACCGCTGCCGCTGTAAATGATTTCTGGATATTATCGCCGCCCACCGTATCAAACACTACATCGAAACCTTTGCCTTCAGTGAATTTGTTCACGTAAGTCTCAACATCCATTTGGCGGTAGTTAATGGCATGGTCAGCCCCAAGATCTCTGGCTATGGCGGCTTTGCTGTCTGAAGAACACGTGGCATAGACGTTAGCACCACGCGCACGCGCTAATTGAATACCGATATGTCCCACGCCGCCTGTGGCACCATGAATCAGGACTTTTTGTCCGGGCTGTATTTGCGCTTTATCAATAAGCGCTGTCCACGCGGTAATACTTACCAGTGGTAGTGCTGCGGCCTCCCTAAAATCCAGTTTGGCTGGCTTTAGAGCCAGCAACCGGGCGTCGGCGAGTATATACTCGGCCAATGCACCACCGGTACCTTTTACACCGCCGGCACAAGCATAGACTTCATCACCAACATTAAAACCTTCGACGTTATCGCCAATTTCCTCAATGGTACCGGCAACATCGCCATGTAAAATGGCGGGGAAATCCGGTGCAATCGCAGCCAGTTTGCCCTGGCGGATTTTGCAGTCCACGGGATTCACACTGGTGGCAGCAACTCTTATCAATACCTGCCCTGGGTAGATTTGCGGACGCGCGACGTTCGCTTTTTCAAATACCTCCGGTTCGCCGAACTGCCTGATAATCATTGCTTCCATACATTCCCCCTGCGTACTCTTATAATGCCCTCATGCTTCGAGCATTAGTATCTGTTATTCAACTGTGAGCCTAATGCAGCATCCATTGTTAATGGCAGCATCATACCGTGTCAGTAAATCATGATTCAATTCGTTAACGAGTGACATGCTGTAGGCATTTTCCACGGTTCGTGCACGGGTATTTGTCGGTTACACATTTGCCCGCGCACAGACCCAGACATCAACACGTTTCGCCCCCTGTTTAAGCAGTGCGTGGCTTAATTCACTGACGGTAGAACCGGTCGTCATGACATCGTCAACGATAGCGACATGTTTGTCCTGCATAGCGTTGCGCACATGAAACGCATCCTTAATATTGATTTTGCGCTGCTTTGCTGGCAACCCCGTTTGTTCGCGGGTGGACGTGCGGCGCACACAACTATGCAAATCAAGTTTTATTCCCAGTGAGGCGGCAAGAATCCGTGCCACCTCCGCTGCCTGATTGTAACCGCGCTGTTGCAAACGCTGCTTATGCAACGGTACTGGTAGCAATACATCGGGTAACGCCAGCGCCTGTTGCTGTATGTCCCTGGCCATCAGCTTCCCCAGCAAGCGGGCGAGATGCAGTTTCTGATTGAATTTTAATTGTTGAATGATGCGATCTAGTGGCGGCGCATAATCGGCAAACCGATAAACAAAGGCATAGGGGGGCGGACTCTGCAGACAACTGCCGCATAACCGTTGCTGGTGGTCAGAGGTTTGCAAAGGTAAGGCGCATCGAGCACAAACCGGCGTCAGTGTTCGAAGTTCGGAATAACAGGGCGAACATAAATCCAGGTCGTTATGCCCCATTGCGCCACACAACACACATGGCCCGTTGCGTTTAAATAACGAACGAAATACGTCCACTTGTTTACTTTTTACCTGCCGCAAAGTTGACAATCCATGGATTCAGGATAAGATGATCAGGCTAAGCGCATCCTATTTTATAACTAATTGTTTTTTAAGGGAGATCATTCATGGATAACGCCAGTTACCAACGCATCGATTCTATCACGGCAAGGATCCTCGATGGCGGCGACATGACGACTGACGAGGCAAAATGGATGATCCGTCTCGAGGACGACTTTCTACCCTGGCTGATGGCTGGCGCGGATCGCATCCGCAAAACCTATCGTGGCAACGAAATCGAAGTGTGCGCAATCTCCAACGTGCGTTCCGGCAACTGCTCTGAAAACTGTTCGTTTTGCTCCCAGAGTGGTCACTACCAGACCAGCTCACCCGTGTATAACTATATTTCCAATGAAGAACTCAGCCGCCAGGCGCAACAGGCGCGCGAGTGGGGCGCCAGTGACTTTGGTGTTGTATCCAAGGGTTGGGGTGTGCGCTCCGACAAAGAACGCAAACAGTTGAAAGAGTATTTCCAGACTCTCGAGCAAACGTCCGACATCGGCCGCTGCGCGAGTTTGGGTGCACTGGATGCCAACAGCGCCGCCGAATTGAAAGCCATGGGTATGGAAAACTATCATCATAACCTGGAATGTGCGGAAAGCTTTTTCGACCAGGTTTGTACCACGCACACTTATCAGGAAAATATTGATACCATCACGGCCGCTATCAATGCGGGCTTGCGCGTCTGTAGTGGAGGCATTCTGGGCATGGGCGAAAACCTGGATCAACGCATTGAACTGGCAGACACCTTGCGTCAATTGGGTGTGGAATCCGTGCCGTTGAATTTCCTGAATCCGCAACAGGGCACGCCGTTTGGTGATCGCACACCGATGACGCCCATGGAAATATTAAAATGCATCGCGGTGTTTCGTTACATGCTGCCGCGCGCCGAAATCCGCATTGCCGGCGGCCGCCAGTTCCTGGGCGATATGCAAGCGATGATCTTTATGGCAGGCGCCTCCGGCGTGATGATCGGTGATTACCTGACTACAAAGGGACGCAGCGTCGAGGATGATCTGAAAATGCTGGCAGATCTTAAACTGTCGCCGCGCGAAGATACTCAGCAGCGACGCGCCCAACGCGAGTCGGCATAATTTATCGCTACGCAACATTCAACACTCCTGCTGTAACCAGAACGCCGTAACGTTTGTCATTGTGACCACGCCGTTTGAAACCGCCATCGCGCAATCCTTAAATCTGCGCCGGGAACAACACCTTTATCGTTCCCGGCGTATTATCGATAGCCCGCAAGGTCGGCGCGTTACTATTGGCGGAAAATCCTACCTGTCGTTTTGCAGTAATGATTACCTCGGTCTCGCCAATCATCCCGCCGTTATCAAATCATTGCAAAAAGGCGCTGAGCAATATGGCACCGGCAGCGGCGCTGCGCATTTAATCTCCGGTCATAGCCAGGCGCATCACGCCCTGGAAGAGGAGCTTGCAGAATTCGTCGAACGACCACGGGCGCTGTTGTTTTCCACTGGCTATATGGCGAATCTCGGCACAGTGGCAGCGTTGCTGAATAAGAGTGATGCCATATTCCAAGATCGCCTCAATCATGCCTCCTTGATAGATGCCGGTTTAAGTAGCGGCGCCCGTTTTCACCGCTATGCGCATGGTGATGTCGATTTCTTGTTGGCATTGCTCGCAAAAAGTGACGCGACTAAAAAACTGATCGTCACCGATGGTGTGTTCAGCATGGACGGCGATATCGCGCCGCTCGACAGGTTAAGCCAGGTTACTCGGGAACAGCATGCCTGGTTAATGGTGGACGATGCCCATGGCCTGGGAGTCATAGGTGAAGAGGGCAGGGGAACGCTTAATTATCATGGAATGTCGACAAAAGACGTGCCGGTTTTGATGGGCACTTTGGGTAAAGCCTTGGGCAGTTTTGGCGCGTTTATCAGCGGCGAAGAAGATCTGGTTGAGTATTTAATTCAGGAAGCGCGAACGTATATTTATACCACGGCACTGCCACCGGCCATCGCAGAGGCAACGCGTACCAGTTTACAACTGGCACAGAAGGAGCAATGGCGCCGTGATAAATTACAAAGCCTGATAAAAAGATTTCGCAGTGGTGCCATGCAACTTGGTTTACAGCTCATGGATTCTTCCACGCCGATTCAACCCATGCTGATCGGTGATAATGCCAGGACTCTGCAGCTCAGCCGACAATTATTCGAGAATGGCTTGCTGATCTCCGCCATCCGGCCGCCTACCGTTCCTGCCAACACGGCGCGTCTGCGCATTACCTTTAGTGCGTCGCATGAAGAACAGGATATTGATTTGCTGCTCTCGCAACTGGAGCAATTAGTTTAATGTTACATTACGAAACCCACGGCAAAGGCAATCCCATTGTGTTGCTGCATGGCTGGGCACTAAACGGACGCGTATGGGATGAAGTCGTTCCCGCGTTATCACAATACGGGCAAGTGATCACCGTGGACTTACCCGGGCATGGCAAAAGTGATCTACCAGCTAATGGTCGTTTTGATCTGGATACGCTTGGCGATGAAATAAGACCTTTGCTAACAGGAAATGCAATTGTCGTGGGCTGGTCGCTGGGCGGATTGACTGCGTTGAATCTTGCGCACCGTTATCCGGCGTTAATCAAAAAGCTGGTAATCGTGGCTGGCTCACCGCAGTTTGTGCAATCCAGCGACTGGACCCATGCGATACCTCAGGAAACCTTCGACGGATTTGCGAAAACCTTGGTCGATGATTACCGTGCCACTATCCAGCGGTTCCTTGCCATCCAGGCATTGGGTAGTGAACACGCCAGGCACGCAATCATGGCGTTACGAGAAAGAGTCTTCATCAACGGAGAGCCACAGCTAACAGCATTACGGGCCGGTCTCAACCTGTTGAGCAACAGCAATGTGCGCAAGCAATTGGCGAATATTCATTGCCCGACATTAATTATACTGGGCGGGAAAGACACCCTGGTCCCTGCCAATGCCGGCGCAGAAACCGTGGCATTGTTGCCTGATGCGCAGCTGGAAATTATCAAGGGAGCCGGTCACGCGCCATTCATATCCCATGTAAATGAATTCTTACATGTAACTACAGCGTTTATCAATGAACCAGAATAAAAAACCTATCGCAGCTATCGACAAACAAGTAGCGCGGCAATCATTCAACAAGGCCGCCAACACTTATGACGATGTTGCAGTTTTGCAACGTGAAGTAGGGGATCGCCTGCTGGATCGCATGAGTCTCGTGCGTTTGATTCCCAACACTATCATTGACATTGGTTGTGGTACCGGTGATATGACGCTAAAGCTGCTTCATGCATACAAGCAGGCACATGTAATTGGAATGGACTTTGCGGAACAAATGCTGGGTAAAACGCGCACCAAATTAACCTGGCGGGAAAAGATACTGGGGCGGCGCCTTACATTGCTTTGTGGTGATGCAGAACAATTGCCTATCGCAGATCAAAGCGCGGATCTTATATTCTCCAACCTGACCTTGCAGTGGTGTAACGACCTGGACGCAACATTTGCCGAATTTCGACGTATTCTGAAACCCGGCGGATTACTTATGTTCAGCTCCCTGGGACCAGACACATTAAAGGAACTGCGCAACAGTTGGCACACCATCGATAACAACCTTCATGTGCATCCCTTTATCGATATGCATCATGTAGGCGATGCTTTACTGCGTGCACAGCTGGCGGACCCGGTCATGGACATGGAATACTTCACGCTAACTTTTAATGACGGCTTTCAGCTTATGCGTGAACTTAAATTACTTGGCGCCCATAACGCTACCGTTGACCGCCCGCATAGCTTGACAGGCAAGTCCCACATGAAGCATATGCTGCAGGCTTACGAACGATTCCGCAACGACGGCAAGTTGCCCGCCACTTATGAAGTAGTTTATGGACATGCCTGGTGTCCGGAACAATCCAGGCAGCCCAAATCAGATACGGTCAACGTCAATTTCAAAAGATAAACAAAACACACAAACTATATTCACTTCCATGAAAGGTTACTTCATTACCGGCACTGACACAGGGGTAGGCAAAACAGTTGTCTCACTTGCCTTGATGCATGCGCTGCAAGCGCAAGGAAAAAGCGTTGCAGGCATGAAACCTGTCTCTGCAGGCTGTATAAAATCCAAAAATGGCTTGCGCAATGATGATGCTGTACAACTTCAAAAAGCATCCTCTTTCGAATTATCCTATGAATTAACAAATCCTTTTGCCTACGAACCACCCATTGCCCCCCATATCGCCGCGCACCAGCTTGGTGACCAAATTAGTATCAACAAAATTGAGGATTGTTTTAACGCGATAGCCAGTCAATCCGACTTAGTCATTGTGGAAGGCGCAGGAGGATGGCTGGTACCCATCAATGAGAACGAAACCATGGCCGATGTCGC
>Ga0209536_100008653_pt1 | contig 15241 bp, 15 predicted proteins | sample DeeMarSeWOR28_12_FD_187461 | JGI IMG/M metagenome (GOLD analysis project Ga0209536, IMG submission 187461) | Marine sediment microbial communities from White Oak River estuary, North Carolina - WOR-2-8_12 (SPAdes) (version 2) | ecosystem: Environmental > Aquatic > Marine > Intertidal zone >...
CGGCGGCGGTAGCAACCCATCGTGGGAGGTGTCCTCCAGAGGTACGTAACCGAGGGCAGAGGTGTCCCAGGGCCCGTATTCGATGACCAGGTCCCCGTAATCAGCGTCATACACCTCGATCAGCAGGTCGTAGTCGCCGGTCGGATAGCCGGCCAGCAGTTCTGTTTCCACTTCGTAATCGTCAGTGCCCGAACTGCCGTGAATCGAGAACACGTCAGTTTCGTAGAACAGGTTCCAGATGCCGGTCGGCCCACGCAGGAACAGCCTGGCATAGACGTCGGCGTCGGCGTAATCGGTGTCGACGTCGAAACTGACGCGGAAATAGGTGTAGTAGCCGTCCAGGTCGAAATCGTCATAGAGCTGCACCCGGGCGTCGAAGATGCGGAAGGCGCAGCAGACGACCGCGTGCTTGCGGGCGGCTGTCGGCCTGTCCTTGCTCCCGGAACGAGCGGGCCCGGGAGCCTCCGGCGCCTCCAGCAACGCCGGGTCGCGACGCCCCGGGCCGGCACGGGCCTGCTCGAATCCGGCGACGGAGCGACTTTCCGGGATCGTGGTCCGGGACTCACCCTTGCCTTGGCCCGCCGCGGCAAGGGCGGCAGCGCTGAACAGAGCACACCCGAAAGCGGCGGTGACCGTGAATATTCGCATGACAGATCGCTCCTTTTCATACCGTCACGCCTCGAGGATGGAGCAGCGCGGCTGAACCCTCGCTGAACGGTACAGGCGGGCTGACGGGTCTAGACTTGGGGTAGAGGACAGGCGAACACCACCGTCGGGGACTGCCCGGCACCCGCGAGGGAGACCATGGATATTCGACACCCCACGCTCGAGGACGCCTTCGTCGAGGATCATCGCAAGATGACGATGGGGTTTTTCCGGCTTCGGCAGAGTCTGGAGGCCGCGGACTGGACGGCGACCCGGCAGCTGGCTGCGGATATTGACCGGGATGCAGGCCCGCATATCGAGTTCGAGGAAACGATTTACTATCCCCGTCTCAAGCCCCTGATCGGTGCCGGCAACGTGCGCCGCATGTACGAGGAGCACCGGATCGGACTGGGTCTCATCCGCGACATCCTGGCACGCGGCGATGAAGCGCCGGATGAAACCGCCAGGTACTGCCTGGCCGATCAATGCCGCCAGATGCTCGATCATGCGCAGAGTTGCGGGACCCTCATCAGCCACCTTTCGGCCCTGCCGCCGGCGGAGCAACGGGATCTGCTGGGGGAGCTGGAGGCAATCCGCGAGCTCGGAGTCCGGTGGACCGAGTTCGCAAGTCGTAAACAACCCGGCCACCGGGAGACCAGGACACCTTAACCAGGGAACCTGATTCGTCGGAAGCGCCATGTGCCGTCTATACGGATTTCGCGCCAGCGAACCCACCAAGGTGGAGTGCAGCCTGGTCTACGCGCAGAACGCGCTGCTGAGCCAGAGCCTGGCCGATCTGCGAGGGGAAGCCCATCCTGACGGCTGGGGTATCAGCTGTTACGAGAACCACTTCCCTATCGTCGAGCGCCGCGACACGGCGGCCCACGAGGACGAACAGTTCAGCCTGGCCGCCGAGCGTGCGTACGCCAAGACCGTGATCGCCCACGTCCGTAAAGCCACCGTGGGCGGCCACTCCCTCGACAATACCCACCCGTTTGTCTATGACGCCTGGACCTTCGCGCACAATGGGACGCTGCGCGGCTTCGAGCAGCTGGCAGAGGCACTGCACCGGGAAACCGACGAGGATCTGAAGGGGCTGCGCCGCGGCGCCACCGACAGCGAAGCCATATTCGTATGGCTGATGTCCCGTCTGCGCCGGGCATGCGGCGGGGACCCGTTGCCTCGGCCCGACCTGGACACGCTCGTCGCCACCGTCGCGGAGTCGATCAGAGAACTCGACGAGCGATCCCGGCAGACCGGGACGGAGCGGCTGTCGCGCCTGAATTTCCTGCTCACGGACGGCCGGCTGCTGGCGGCGTCCTGCAAAAGGAACACGCTCCACTGGGTGGAACGGGACGGCATCCACGACTGCGAGATCTGCGGTATCCCCCACGTACACCACGATCCGCATCGTCGTTACCGGGCTGTGGTCATGGCGTCGGAACCCATCAGTCACGAAGAGTGGCAGCCCGTGCCCGACAGCAGCGTGCTGGCGGTGGACGAGAAAGTGTCAGTCTCCATTCACGACATCTAAGCCGTTCCCGCCGGCGATTCTCTCTATCAGACGTGGAATCTCCCGGGCCACCGTGGCCTCCACCTCCGACCACGTGTCCCCCACCACCAGCAAATCCAGGCGACCGGATCCGCCGATTCCGGCGGCATTCATCAGGATGACCCGGCCGTCGCCGGTCGTCCCGTCGTACAGGGATGTCTTGAGACCGGACAGGAAATCAGACAGCCGAATGCGTCCGATGTCCGCCAGGCGGTAGCGCCGGGTGGTATAAGGACGTAGCACCCAGTCACCTGACAGCCGGTTCATCAACGTCATCGGTATGGAGGTCCCGCCCCAACGCCCGTTGCACTCGATGAACTCCAGCCGACACTCGTCCAGGTCCGACCCGGTGAGGATGAGATCGAAGGAGCAGCGGCCGACGTAGCCCAGATGCTGGAAGAGCACCGCCAGCAAATAGCAGCGCCGGGCCAGGACCTCGGTCACGGATTCCGGCAGATCCAGCGACCGACTGCCGCGAAACTTCATCGTCCGGTCGTCCATGAGCTGTTCGAAGATGCCCTCGATCACCGGCGGCCCGTCGCCTGCCGGCGGGATCCACAGCTGGGCCGAGGGCGTGCAGAGCACGCTCGACTGCCAGCAGCTGACCACCATTCGCCGCGGGATCACCCAGGTCGACAGCGGCAGACGCCTGCGGAGCTCTGCCCGGATGCCCCCCGGAGGACAGCCGCGGAAATCAGCCGCCGGCAGCCGTACATTGCCGGCGCCACCGGAGCTGTTGGGCAGCTTGATGACGATGGTGCGAGACGAGTCCGCCAGATGGTTGATCACCTGTGCCAGCCCGGACACGTTGTATACCAGGTGGGTGCGCGGCAAGTGGGCGCGACCGAAAAGCCCACGCACAGTCCGTGCGAACCAGCCTTTGTCGTTGACAAGCCGGCAGATTCCGGGGAGCGGCCCGATGACCTTGATTGGGCGACGGCTGGCCGATCGCAACATGCGGGCGAGGGTCCATGCCTGGCGATCGGCCATGTAGGGATGCAGATAATGCAGCCGATTGCCGCGAAGCAGATGGATCAGGCGTCGACGAACCGACCGATCGGTCCAGGCGGCCACGCACAGCCGCATGGGATCCCTTAAAGCACGGGCGTGCAGCCACTCGACTTCACCCAGTCGCAGGGTGTCGCGGCAGTACTCCCGGAAGAGCGGCGTCGGCGCCGTGCAGGTGACCACCACGTCACCGCTCGATGCCCGCATGACCGCGCGCTCCTGGAGCACCACGTTTTCCGGGTGCCGCTCGGCCAGGGCCGTGCCGCTCATGTCATCCAGCAACAGCGAAGCACCCTCAGACAGGCGGCTGGCCTGCAGATCGACATACGCCCGGTCGGCAATGAGTGCCGGATGAGCATGGCGCAGGCTATCGGCGAACTCCAGGGTTCGCTGCAGCGCGCGCCCCTCCGGACGCGCCTGGATGTGGGCGAGGATGGGCAGCACCACAGGCGCCTCCGCCCGGATCCGGCTCCGGACCGCCCGGTCGCGGTAGGAATTACCGCGGCCTCTGCCTTAATACTAGATTGGCACCGGCGCGGCTGCCGCGCTTATCGCGCCCGTGCCCTCCGAGGTTTCGCCCCAGGTTTCGCCCGAGGTTTCGCCCCAGGTTTCGCCCGAGGTTTCGCAGCAGAGCGAACTTTTGTGCGGGGATTGAACACGGCCTTCTCCAGATCCACGAAGGCCTGCTCGATGTAGTCCGCCAGCTTGTTGAGGTCGCCGAGCTGCCGGGTGCCGATGAGCCCGAAGTGCAGGGTTCCCGCATAGCTGAAAAGGGTGATGTTCAGGCGATTGCCGGGCATCAGGGTACTGACCGGACACATGTCCTCCATCCGGGCGCCCTTCAGGTAAAGCGGGTTCCGCGGCCCCGGCACGTTCGAAACCAGGGTATCGCTGATCGGCGGAAGAACATTACTCAGGCCCAGCATCTCGGTGAGCTGGGCGCCGAGCCCGGTGATGATCGAATACATCACCACCGAATCCGGCGGCACGCCATCCACCTGATTTCGGACGTTGCGAAGCGTGAAACCGATCTCCCGCAGGCGCTCGTAGGGATCGTCGGTCCGGTTGGCCAGATCCACGGTCACAAGTCCGATCCGGTTGCCTTCTTTCTTGTCGCCCTCGCCACGCAGGCTGACCGGCATCTGGATGGAAATGGGACGCTTCGGATCGTCGCCCAACTCCTCCAGGTAACGGTGCAAGGCCCCGTCCACGCAGGTGAGTGCCACGTGATTGAGTGTCGCCCGGCACATGTCCCGGATGCGCTGCACGTCGGTCATGGGCACGCTGGCCTTGGCGAACTGGCGATCGGCCACGACCCTTCCCGTCAGCCCGGTGTGTCCGTCGGACCGGAACGGCAGAGAGACCGCATTGCGTGTCAAACCGACCTGCTCGAGGGCCAGCTGGGCGACCAGCTTGGCCAGGCCCTTGGTGGTCCGGTACCTGTCCAGCGAGCCAATCACCAGGCTGCGCAGCATATAGGCGGCCGCCTGCTTGCTCGCACGCCGGCGGCGCCTGCGGCCGCCGATCGATGACCAGACTGGACGGAGCTCCAAATCATCCGGCGATTCGCTCAGGCTTCGGGCGGTCCAGTTCGTCAGGGTCACGCCGTCGGCGTAGGCATGGTGGATCTTGGAATAGATGGCGAACCGTCCGCCCTCCACCCGGTCGATGATGTGGAACTCCCAAAGAGGCCGGCTGCGATCGAGCAGCGGGGTGTGCAGTTCGGCCACTGCAGCGTACAGGTCACGCCGACTGAGCGTCTTCTCCGGCCTGTGATAAAAAACGTGCTGGTCGATAACGAACTCGCGGGTCGCCCGCCAGCGCGGTCCTCCGAGAGCGATGAAGTCGATTACCTGGTCGAACGGCTCGCTGGGCTTGTCGTAGGACCGATACTCCTCAAACAGGGCGTGGACGAAATCCGCCGGCGCGTCGGGCGGTTTCTTGAGTACCCATAATCCGGCGACATGCTTGGGGCTGTCCTTCGTCTCGGTGATGAAGAATCCCAGGTCGAGCAGAGAAAGTTTTTTCATCGCGTTGGAATACGGCGGTCCGGTGGACCCCCGTCAGTTTGTCCAGTGGTTATCCTAAAAGATGGATCATACCCTGCCTCTGGTAAAGGCTCGCGATCCTTCCGGCCAGGATCGTCACCGGGCAATGCCGCCTGGTTGGAGCCCGGAGACAGTCCCGGAACCTCCGGCACCGGTCCGCATAGGCCAGCTCCACGCCATCCGGCGCCACCCACTGCATTGACAAACCTCCCCATTCCTTCATGATCGGGCCAGCGACGGGAGCCTCTCACTACGCATATGTCGTTCATCGCCGAGCTCAAACGCCGCAACGTGGCCAAGGTGGCGGTCCTGTATATGATCGCCGCCTGGCTGTTGCTGCAGATCACCGACGTCCTCTCGTCCCTCCTGCCGGTGCCCGAATGGACCGGCTCCCTGGTATTCATTCTCCTGGTCGTCGGTTTCCCGCCGGTAGTGATCTTCTCCTGGGTATACGAACTCACGCCTGAGGGCATCAAGCGCGAAGAGGAAGTCGACCGGACCCAGTCCATCACGGGCGAAACCGGACGCAAGATCAACATCACGATCATCGCGTTGCTGGTCCTGGCCATCGGCACCGTCGTGGTGGATCGGTTGATGCCGCGGCAGCCGCCGGCAGCCGAGACCGCCGTTTCCGAAGAAGCCGGGACGCCGGAGGCAGTCAAACCGGCAGACCCATCCGAACTGGCGGCGGAGAAATTCACGTCGCCCGCCGATCGATCGGTGGCCGTGCTGCCCTTCGTCAACATGAGCGGCAACCCGGAGAACGAGTATTTCTCCGATGGCTTGACGGAAGAGCTTCTCAACGTGCTTGCCAAGATGAACGGCCTTCGGGTGGCGGCCCGCACGTCGTCGTTTCGCTTCAAGGGCGAGGTCGGGGACCCGGCGGAGATCGGCCAGGCGCTGAACGTGAATCACTTGCTGGAGGGCAGCGTGCGCCAGTCCGGCGATCGAATCCGCATCACGGCCCAGCTCATCAACGCCTCCGACGGTTACCACCTGTGGAGTGAGACCTACGACCGCACCCTCGACGACGTCTTCGCCATCCAGGACGAGATCTCGAGGGCCGTCGCCAGCGCGCTCGAGGTGCGCCTGCTGGGCGGACCGGACGCCACCACGCCCGTTCGGGTGGCGACCCGCAACATGGATGCCTACAACGCCTACCTCAAGGGCACCCAGCTGCTGGCGGGATCCGGGGTCGAGACCTACCGCGCAGCCGAAGCCCAATTCGAGCACGCGCTGCGTATCGACCCGGGCTTCGCGGCCGCTCACGCCGGGCTCGCCCGGGCCTGGGTCGATCTCACCAACTGGGGCACTCTCGACTTCCAGGAAACGCTGCCCAAAGTCCAGGCGCAGATCGACAAGGCGCTCGAAATCGATCCCCAGCTGCCGGATGCGTGGGTCCTGAAAGCATGGATACGATTCTGGAGCGACCCGGTGCGCCGGGACCGGGCCGGCACCGTGGAGGACCTCAGACGGGCCCTTGAACTGGAGCCCGGCAACGCGCGGGCCAGTCAATGGCTCGCCCAGGTGCTCGGGCAGATGGGCCAGCGGGATGAGGCAGTCCGTGTCCTCGAGGAGGCGATCGAGCGGGATCCCCTGTCCGTCGCCCTGAGGATTCAGATGGGCAACACCCTCGAGGTCCTGACCCGTTTCGAGGAAGCCGACGCCAATTACAGTCTGGCGGTTGAGCTCGCCCCCAATGATCCAAATGCCGTCGGGCAGTTGGCGGGCTTCAGACAGAACCGGGGCCAACTGGCCAAGGCCGTCGTCCTCAACGGCCAGGTTCTGGAGCTGGATCCGCTTGACCCCGAAGCACCTGCACTTTTGTGGGTCGAGTACATGCACATGGGGGACGACGAGCGGGCCGAAGCCTGGCTCGCCGAGACGATACGACGAGATCCCGAAGCCGAGGTGGGCCCGCTGGTTCGGGCGGCGCTGGCCTATTACCGAGGCGAGGACGCGGACGCTTATGCCATCGCCAGGGAAGAACTGGCACAGCCCCTGAATAATCGCTTCGGCTCGGTATCCGTGTACCGGATCATGGTGCGAGACATCGCCCTGGCCCGGGGCGAGGTGGCGGAGGCCGAAGCGGTGATGGAAGACTGGTGGGCCGGTATTACTGACCCGGACTTCGACATCGATCCTGACCTGAATTCGCTCATGATACGTCTGCAAGCCCTGCCCGTAATCTCTGCCAGGGACGGTCGGGAAACGGCAGAGCAGATCGCCAAAGAACTGCTGTCTCGATACCGCGATGGATCAACCAGATTCTCGTTGGCAGATCAGGCTCAGCTGCTGGCCTACCTGCACGGTTTCCTGGGAGACGCGGAAAGTGCCGTCCGGCATCTGCGGGAGCGGGACCGCATCTCGGTGCGGGATAATCCCTGGTTCTGGTACGAGCGAAACTCGGTGCTGGGGCCCATCGCCGGCACGACGGATTTCAAGGCCTTCATGGCGGAGCTCCGATCCGCGGCCGCCGAGCAATTGAAGATACTGAGAGCCTCCGGCGAAGAGCCGCCCCTGCCCAGGATCTGAGCACTTTCCGGAGGTTGTCACGACACGTATGTCCTTCATAGAAGAACTCAAGCGGCGCAACGTGGCCAAGGTGGTCGTGCTGTACGTCGTCTTTGCCTGGCTGTTGCTGCAGGTAACGGACGTCCTGTCCTCTCTCCTTCCGGTCCCCGAATGGACCGGCTCCCTGGTATTCATCCTGCTTGTCATCGGCTTCCCACCGGTGGTGATCTTCTCCTGGGTCTACGAACTGACCCCCGAGGGACTCAAGCGGGAGAAGGACGTGGACCGGAGCCAGTCCATCACGGGACAGACCGGCCGCAAGATCAACATCCTGATCATCGTTCTGCTGATTCTGGCCATCGGCACCGTTGCCGTGGACCGATTGATACCGGAGAAGGTGACCGACACCGTGGTCGTGGAGGAAATCGACGCACCGGAGCCCGCCGATCCGAATGCGCTGGCCGCCGCCAAGTTCGCCCCGGCGCCGGACAGATCGATCGCGGTGCTGCCCTTCGTCAACATGAGCTCGGACCCCGAACAGGAATACTTCTCCGATGGTCTGTCAGAGGAACTCCTGAACCTGCTGGCGAAGGTACCGGATCTGACGGTAGCGTCCCGCACCTCTGCATTCTCCTTCAAGGGGAAGGACGTCAAGATCGCCGACGTGGCCAGCGAGCTCAACGTGGCCCACGTGCTGGAGGGCAGTGTCCGCAAGGCCGGCAACCAGGTGCGCATCACCGCCCAGCTCATCGATGCCAAACGGGACGTACACCTGTGGTCGGAGACCTGGGACCGGACCCTGGACGACGTCTTCGCCATCCAGGACGAGATCGCATCCAGTGTGGTCGAGGAATTGAAAGTCACGCTGCTGGGCCAGGCGCCGGAAGCGGAGACCACCGATCCAGAAGCCTACAACCTATTTCTCCAGGGGCGTCACCTGGCCCGGCAGGGTTCCAAGGAAAGCATGCTGAAAGCCATCGAAGTCTTTGAGCAGGTGCTGGCGATCGACCCCAACTACGCCCCAGCATGGAATGGGATCGGCACGTCCTACACGAATCTAGCCGGCGGCCAGGCCATTCCCCAGGAGGAAGGATACGCCAAGGCCAAGGAAATGGCGGAGAAAGCCTTGTCCGTCGATCCAGAGAGCGCCGAGGCATATACGGGTCTGGGCTGGGTGGCGCGGGTGAACGGTGACTACGAGACGGCAGCACGCCATCTGGAACGGGCCCTGGAACTGGCGCCCAACGACGACAAGGTGCTGAATGCCGCCGCTGTCCTGCTGGGTGATCTGCTCCGCTCCGAGGAAGACCTTCGAATCCAAAAACTGCTCGTCGAGCGGGACCCGGTGAATCCCTCCTCCTACCACAACATGGGCATCGTTTATTACTCACTCGGCGACATGGACGCAGCGATCGCGTCCTTCGACAAAGCCATCACCCTGAGCCCGGACATGATCCTGGCCAGCTGGTGGCGGGCGTACATGCACTGCGTGCAGGAGGAATACCAGGCGTGCCTGGACGGTTACGCCGCGGTGGGGGAATTGACCGGCAATGACGCCATCCGCCTGCAGGGCGAAGCCATCGCACTGTATGGGATGGGACGCAGGGAGGAGTCCGCGGCGGCGCTCGCAACCCTGGAATCGGATTACTTCGAAACCTTCCCGTACGTGATCGCCACAACACACGCCCAACAGGGTCGTATCGACAAGGCCATTGAGTTGTTCGAACGAGCGTATGAACAGCAGGGCGTCGTCGGGATATCCTTCATCCACAGGGATCCCTTGATGGCGTTCCTGAAGAAAGACCCGCGCATGCAGCGGTTGCTGGAGGAAGCCGGCCTGTCCGAGGAGCAGCTTGCGGAAATCGAATTCGAGGTCGATATCCCGGACTAGTCCGTCTTCCCTGGCCCGCCCGACCACTGCCGACCTTCATTCACGGCGCCTGCAGTCAGCAGGCTCGGAGTCGGTGGCAGACCGATCCGCACTCCGACCCGTCCGGCAGAGATCCAGCCCAGGCGCCCTCGGTAAGACCCTCGTCGCCCGGGGATCCGTCGGTTCACTCGGTGTTCCGCGCCTGATAGGGCCGGTGGTTGTAATACTTCGGGAATCGATCGAGACGGACGTGCAACCAGGCCACGCCGTCGCCCGAAGTGCTGATCCAGACCGGTTTGTCATCCTTCAGCCAGCCCCTGGCGGCCTCGCCGACGTGACGCCACAAGGCGTGCTGCAACTCCCGCGGGGCGTTACGAACAAAGGCTGCCAAGTGGGCGTAATCACGCCGCTGATTATCCGGGCAAGGCGCCACCAGTACCGCGTCGTGGCCCAGGTTCGCGAACACGGCGATTCCGCCCTCGACGCCCGGAGACCGGAAATGTTCCCCGAAGATACCCGGTTCCGGACTGAGCCCCGCCAGCGAGGGGCTGTCGATCAGGACAAACTCGAAGAGCCGTCCCAGCGTACGGCGGCTCAAAGGCGGTGTCTCGAAATAGAAGGCCCGGAATGGCGCCTCGGTAAGCAGCCCGACAAACGCATCGACAAATTCCGCGTCCCCGCGCCAGCGGTCAATCACCTCCACATAGGTCACGACCTTGCCGTCTCTTGCCAACCGGCAATGGCAGCCGCGGGTCCCGGCGATGGGCCCGATGTCGGTGGTCCATGTCACGAAGATGCGGCTCCCACTGAAGATCTGTTCCACTATAGACTCGTGGTGCCGGCGCCTGCCAATCCAGGGCGGACCGCCCGGTCGCGACTCGCGGCAGCATCATCCGGACTGGCCGCAGGTAAGCGTTGCCCGCGCCCGATGGACATGATTCCCGGCGTCACTGACGATCACCGCATCCACCGTGGCGTCACGTGCGAATAAGACGATGACGGTTCGAACCCGGCTATTCGAGAACCTCAAGTGATTACGACCCTCATATTCGACCTGGACGGCACTCTTGCCGACACCGAAAGGCTCCATTGCCTGGCTTATCAGCAGGCGCTGGCAGAGTTCGGCGTGGACATATCGGACACGGAGTATGACGAGCACTGGATCCGCCGGGGTCTGAATATCGACGAATTCGTCGCCGCCCGCGGGCTGGATATCGATCCGGACGTGATCCGACGGGATAAATCCGTGCGTTTCGGGCGCCTGGCGAGGACCGAAGCCAAACCCATGCCGGGGGTGCACGCGGCTCTCGAAGCGCTACGTGACCGCAGGCGTCTGGTGCTGGCCACCTCGTCCCACCGGGACGCGGCTGCCGCCGTCCTCGATACCCTGGCACTTGCCGGGTGCTTCGAATACATCGCCACGAAGGAGAACGCCACCCGCGTCAAGCCGGCGCCGGACGTTCACCTGCACGTTATGGACACCGTCGGCCTCACCCCCGGGGAATGCCTGGTAGTGGAGGACGCGGAGAAAGGCGTCAAGGCGGCAGCGGCTGCCGGCATTCGCTGCGTGGCGGTCCCCAACCCTCATACCGCAGGCCATGATTTCTCGCAGGCGACACGGGTGCTGGCCTCGTTGTCGGAACTGACACCGGACCTGATCGACCGGCTCGAGTGACGTCGACCTTCCGGTCCGGCCCCGGAACCCGACAATCTACTTCTGTTTTTCCGCCTTCCAGCGCATGGCGTTAGAGACACGCGTGCGGCCGCTGGAATGGTCGTGCAGCAGCATCTCTTCCAGGGCGCTCGCCTCGATCTTGCGGTAATCGGAGGTGCGCCTGGCGACCCGGGCAAACCCGTTGGGCTGGCCCGTGGACTTGACCGCGAACAGATCGGCTTCCAGCTGACCTTGCCGGATCACGTTGTTAATCACCGGCGTTGCCAAGAACAAGTAAATCGACAGCAGCGCCGCCAGCCGTGGACGCGTCACGCCGGGGAAGCAGGCCCGTTGCGGCCGCAACTGCCGTCGCCCACAATCTTCCGTAAACCGGAACGCCCCATGGCGGTGCGCCCGTGTGCGGCAGAGGAGAGCCGGCCGTGACAATTCAACGTGATCCGTCCCATCCGATCCCGGTCATCGAGACGGAACGCTTGCTGATGCGCGCATTCAAGGTCGAAGATCTGGATGACTATGTGGCCATGTGGGCGGACCCGAACGTGCTGGAGCACATCGGTATTCCGCCCTCCTCCCGTGAGATGACCTGGACTCGACTGCTCCGCGCCCACGGGCATTGGGCCCTGATGGGCTTCGGTTTCTGGGCCGTGGAAGAGAAGGTGTCCGGCCGGTTCGTCGGCGAAGTCGGATTCGCCGAGTTCATGCGGGAGATGGAGCCGTCACTGGTGGGCACACCGGAGATGGGATGGGTGCTGTCGGCCTGGTCTCACGGCAGAGGCTTTGCGACCGAGGCAGCCCGCGCGGCCATCGGCTGGTGGGAGGTCAACCGCGTCTCCCAGCGTACGACCTGCATTATCAACCCGGGCAACCGGGCTTCTCTGCGGGTGGCGGAAAAGTGCGGGTACCGTGAGTTCGCACGCACGACCTACAAGGATCACCCGATCATCGTTCTGGAGCGCACGCCATGAGCGTCATCGACGACTGTCTCAGGAACAACCGTGCCTTTGCCGCCGACTTGACGGAACCTCCGCCGCATCTGCCCCCGGCAAAGCACATTGCCGTTGTGGTCTGCATGGATGCCCGGCTCAACACCCGGGCCCTGCTCGGCCTGGCCGACGGGGACGCTCACGTCATTCGCAATGCCGGCGGCGTCGTCACCCGGGACGTCATTCGCTCCCTGATCGTTTCCCAGAGACTTCAGGGTACGCGCGAAGTGATGCTGATCCATCACACGGATTGCGGGATGCTGAAGTTCAAGGAAGACGATCTCCGCCGCCAGCTCAGGCAAGAGGCCGGCAGCGAGCCCGAGTTCTCCATGCGAACGTTCATCGATCTGGAGGCGGACATCCGGGAGTCCATCGAGCGCATCAAGGCCTGCCCCTATCTGCCGCACCGGGACGAGGTCAGGGGATTCGTTTATGACGTGGACACGGGACTCCTCCACGAGGTCATCTGATCGCCGCCGATCGCTTCGTCGGGTCAGATAGCCAGCCGCCCCCCTTCCCGCGGTTCGACTTCGATAGAATGATCGCCCGTCTTCGAGCAGCATCAATATGTCCCAATGCAGAAATTGCGGCGCATCCCTGGAAGCAACCTACTGCCCTGAGTGCGGACAGAAGGACGTGGATCTGGAGCGCCCGCTCACCGAACTGATCGGGGAAGTCCTCAGGGACATCATCGATCTGGATGGTCGGGCGGCCCGAACTGTCTGGGCGCTGCTGGCGCGTCCCGGCCGGCTGACACGCGAGTACCTGGCCGGTCATCGCCGGCGATACACGCCGCCGGTACGCCTCTACCTGATCGTCAGCGTCGCGTTTTTCCTGGTGACAACCTGGGTTGTGTCTCAAGGCATGCTGCTGGAGGAGGGCCAGGATCTGGCTGCGGATGCACCGGGCCAGGCTCGCTTCGCCGGCGAGGAACTGCCCCGTCTGATGTTCTTGCTGTTACCGGCTTTTGCCCTGCTCCTGAAGCTGGCCTTCTGGCGAAGGCTGTACTTCGATCACCTGATCTTTGCTCTCCACTTCCACACCGCGGCCTATATCACCCTGGCATTGATTCTTCCGCTGGAGGATGCAACCAGCCAATACTGGCTGGCGATCGTGGCGCAGTTCGCGCTGGTCTTTTACCTGATCGCCTACCTGCTGCTGGCTCTGCGGCGGGTGTATAACTGCAGCTGGGCAGGCGCCGCGACCAAGTCCATAGGAATACTCCTCGGTTACCTCGTCATGGTCTCGATGGTCATCGAGACCGCAAGCAGTTTTCTGATCCTCGGCGACTGAAGCGTCTCAGGGGACGTTCGGCACACCTGCGATCGAGCCGGCCCCAGTGTCCCGCAAGGGACCGGGGCAGTACAGGGCACCGGCCCGACCCCTTGCGATCTTCTCAAGCAGCCGTCATGGATCAGGCCAACATGCTCCTGAGCATCCAGGCCGTCTTCTCATGAACCTGCATTCGCTGGGTCAGGAGGTCGGCTGTGGGCTCGTCGGCAGCATCCTCCACCAGGGGAAACAGCTCCCGCGCAGTCCGCACGACGGTTTCCTGGCCGATCACCAGCTGCTGGATCATGGTCTCGGCATCAGGGACCTGCTCTTCTTCCTCGATGCTGGTCAGCTTGGCAAACGCAGTGTAGGAACCTGGGGCCGGCTCGCCCAGGGCCCGGATGCGCTCGGCGATCTCGTCCACCGCCGTGGCCAGCTCGGTGTACTGTCCCTCGAACATCAGGTGCAGCGTGTTGAACTGGGGCCCGGTGACGTTCCAGTGATAGTTGTGGGTCTTGAGATACAGCGTGTAGCTGTCGGCGAGCAGTCGCGACAGGCCGTCTGCGATCTGTTTGCGCTGTTCCGGTGAAATCCCGATATCGATTTTCATAATCTGGTCCTTTGATAGTGATCCGGTTTTGTTCACGCACTCGTGCTCATCAACGGCGGGCGGCGGCGGCGCGGGCGCGGCGGCTCTGACGGCGACGACGCGAACGCTCCAGGAAGGCTTCGTCCAGCGAGCAAGTGCGCCAAAATTGGTTGAGAGTGAGCAAATTTAAAAGAGGCATGAATCGTCTCCGTTTATAACCGCTGTCATGGTAGAGAGCCCGAATTCATTCGTCTAATGAATAAAATCAGTCTTTTCGATAGGTACAGCCTATCGCGGTTCACGCCCGAAACCTGCTGAAGGATCTCCGCATCGGAGGCACGGTGCGGGCCACGTCCGAAACCGCCGGTCCGGGAAACCGGCGTCCGCGAACGATGGGCAGGATGGCACATGCGGACAGCGCCCGGAGCTTATAATCCCTCCATGCGTTACGTCGAGCCGGTCTTCCGCCCGCCCTCCGAGGCCCGGTCCCTGATCCTTCAGGTGACCAACGGCTGCTCCTGGAATCGCTGCACTTTCTGCGAGATGTACACCCAGCCGCAGAAGCGCTTCAACTTCAAGCCCATCGAAGTGGTAGATCGGGAGTTGAGACAGGTCGCTGCATCCGGTTTCCCCGTGCGCCGGATCTTCCTGGCGGATGGCGACGCCATGACCCTGTCCGTACGGCGCCTTCGGCTGATCCTGGAACGGATCCGCCATCACCTTCCGAACGTCCAGCGGGTTTCCAGCTACTGCCTGCCACGGAACCTGCGCCACAAGACTGCGGACGAGTTGGCCGAGCTTCGCGAACTGGGCCTGAGCCTGTTCTACGTGGGCTGCGAGTCCGGTGACGACCTGGTGCTGGAGCGGGTCAGCAAGGGCGAGACATTCGCGTCCTCACTGGATGCTCTTAAAAAGATCAAGGCGGCGGGCTCGAAGAGCTCGGTGATGATCCTGAACGGCATGGGCGGCAAGCGCTACAGCGAACAGCATGCCGTGAATTCTGCACGGCTCATGAACGAGGCTCAGCCGGAGTACCTGGCCACTCTCGTCGTGAGCTTCCCGCTGGGGACAGAGCGTTACCAGGC
>Ga0209536_100008654_pt1 | contig 15239 bp, 14 predicted proteins | sample DeeMarSeWOR28_12_FD_187461 | JGI IMG/M metagenome (GOLD analysis project Ga0209536, IMG submission 187461) | Marine sediment microbial communities from White Oak River estuary, North Carolina - WOR-2-8_12 (SPAdes) (version 2) | ecosystem: Environmental > Aquatic > Marine > Intertidal zone >...
ACAGACTGGACTTGCAAAGCTGCCTATTTAACATCATAAAAGTACATGCTTAATATGACCATTGCAATAAATATTTATTGAAAATTAACCGGTGAAGAATGCAAATCAGACCCGGATATTGAGGCTCCAGGCTTCAATGCATTTATTCAATACACTCCTATCCCAGATCAGAGTGATTTTTGAATCAAATAAAATCTGTTTTTTAACTTAAAATTTTTGTATGCTACGGCTTGATACACTATTTCCTCTAACCCATTGCGATTTAGAGTATAAAAATTGTGAGACTTCTGAAAAGATGTTTTAATGTCATTTTTTCAGAAATCTCTTCGAATAAATTAAGCGGGTGTTTGACTGAATAAAAAATACACCGTGAAGTGATTTCCAACGACAGGAAACACGTGCATACTATTTTTCCCATAAAGTCCAAAATAATATCCGGTACGCACAATGAATGTCCTCGCTATTGATATCGGTGGGACAAAAATCGCCTGTGGCACTTATGCATCAGATGGTAAAAAACTGACTCATCATGTTGCCGCCATTGGTGAGCGTTCCGGTAAAGAAGTAGGTGCTCTGTTAATAACACTGATCCGAAAAGAGATATCCACACTGCAGAAAAGCGGGAAGATTCTCGGAAGTGTTGGCATTTCCGTCCCGGGAATTTATACTCCGGAGAGCGGGACGGTGTGGGCACCAAATATATCTGGATGGGAATCATATCCGCTGTTGAATGAAGTAGCCGCCGCAGTAAAGCTCAAAAAAGAACATATTCGTATAGAAGGTGACCGCGCCTGTTACATTCTCGGTGAGGCGTGGCAGGGTTGTGCACAGGGATGCAACAATGCCATATTTATGGCAGTTGGCACCGGCATCGGAGCGGGCATTCTGGCCGATGGCCGGGTATTACACGGCCAAAATGATATCGCCGGTGCGATTGGCTGGCTCGCGCTGGATCGGCATTACCGGCCCGAGTACAAAACCTGCGGATATTTTGAATATTATGCCTCCGGTGAGGGGCTCTTACGTTTTGCCCGGGAACTTCTTCAGGCCAAACCCGGATATAAAGGTGCTCTGAGGACATTTCAACCTTCGAAAATCACAACACCGGATCTGTTCGCGGCATACGATCAGAATGACGAGCTCGCAAAGCTGGTCCTGGAACGGGCGATATCACTATGGGGCATGACCGCGGCCAATCTGGTCAGCTTATTTAATCCGGAAGTAATCGTATTTGGCGGGGGTGTATTCGGTCCGGCTGTGCGGTTCATTAGCCGTATTCGCGATGAGATGGAATTGTGGGCCCAGCCGATCAGTGTGCAAAAGGTACGTCTTGAACCTTCGAAGCTTGGGGGTGAGGCCGGTCTGGCCGGGGCGGCCTTCCTGGCCATCAGTTCCTTGACAAAATAATAATCAATGGGTTAATTATGTACAACCGTAATCTGGTTTTCATCGCTGCCTGCATGGGAATGCTCGTATTCGGAATCGTGATGACCACGATCGGGACATTATTACCCATGCTTATCCCAAAATTCCAGATTGATAAAATAGAAGCCGGATCGATGATGTCGCTCCTCTCGATCGGTATATTGACCGGATCCCTGATTTTTGGCCCGGTTGTGGACCGGTTCGGATATAAGATCATACTCGCGGTTGCCGCAGCAATGATTGTGATCGGACTTGAGGGTATCGCCTTTACAGGACTCTTCGGAATTTTACAGGGTGCACTGTTTCTGATCGGTGTCGGAGGCGGCATCCTGAACGGATCAACCAATGCACTGGTTGCCGACATCAGTGAAAGCGACAAAAGTGCCCGTTTGAGCATCCTGGGTGTATTTTTCGGTGTCGGTGCCATCGGCATCCCTTTTTTACTCGGCTTGCTGCTTGATTATGTTTCATATGAGACATTTATGACCGCCACCGGGGCGGCCATACTGATCCCGTTGATCTATTTTATTCGGATCGGTTTTCCTGCACCGAAACAGCCACAGGGTTTTCCGGTAAAAGAAGGAATCAAACTCACCGGCAACCTGACCCTTCTTATGCTGGGATTTATCCTGTTTTTTCAAAGCGGCATGGAAATAACCATCGGCAGCTGGACCACGACATTCCTTATGGAAAATCTAACCGTGAGTGAAAGCCGGGCCGTGTTTTTCTTTTCCTTCTACTGGATTGGGTTAACTCTCGCCCGTCTGGCTCTTGGCGTCGTTCTGCGTAAAATTAATGCCGGTACGGTATTGATTTCTTCACTGCTGGTTGCATTTACCGGAATTATGATTATGATCAATGCCGGCGGATTATCCCTGGCGGTAATTGCGCTTGTGCTTATCGGATTAGGATTCGCGGCCGTATATCCGGTAATCCTTGGATATACCGGCAGTTTATTTGCGCATCTTTCTGGAACCGCATTCAGTATTTTGTTTGTCATTGCTCTGATCGGCGGCTCATTGCTGCCATTGATCACGGGGATCGTAGCAGAGAGTTTTACGCTTCGCCTGGGATTTGGTGTTATTCCAGTCAGTCTGACTATTATATTTTTACTATTTATGCTCGTTAAAGGCAAACTAACCACCGGATAGACAATTTTTCAGGAGTATACCATGCTGGCTGAAGTCTGGTTAAAAAATGCACAGCACGTAATGAACAAAATTGAGAAGACTCAAAAATCAGCGATCGAAGATGCCGCCGTAATTATGGCCGATTCCATTGCCGCCGGGAGGTGGGTCCATACATTCGGCTGCGGCCATGCGACCATACCCGTCGAAGAAATGTACCCCCGGATCGGCGGATTTGTCGGATTTCACCCGTTAATCGAATTATCACTTACGTTTTTCACGCGCATCGTAGGTGAAATGGGCATCAACCAGTTTCTTTTTCTGGAGAGGGCGGAAGGATTCGGCAGAGAAATTATGAAATCGTATGCGTTCGATCCCCGGGATTCCATGTGGCTCTTTTCACATTCCGGAATAAACCAGGTTAATATCGATATTGCACTGGATGCGAAGCAGAAAGGGATGAAAATTGTAGCAGTCAGTTCCGTGGAGGGATACAGTTCGGTAAAATCCCGCCACAGTTCGGGTAAAAAACTGACCGACATCGCAGATGTGGTAATTGATTCATGCGTGCCCGCCCAGGATGCATCTGTGGATGTAAAAAATCATCAGGATAAGATCGGCCCTGTATCCACAATCGCCTTTGTCACCGTTGTGTGGATGGTAATCACAAGTGTCGCCGAGAAACTGGTCGAGCGGGGCATCAGGCTGCATATCCACCCGTCACATAACGTCCCCGGCGATACCACGGCCCGCGAACGTCTTGACGCCGCACTGGCTGAATACAAACGACGTGTCACCGGTGTTTGATTTTATTCTAAATTCAGGAGTTATTGTTTCACGAAGTAACACGAAGAATTACAAGGATATTCTAAAGCCATTTTAGACTGGATTACAGAAATAACAGGATTTTATTCCAAGGTATCCTGCTTATCTCGTTATCCTGTCAAAAATTCTGGTTCCTCAATAATCCTTCGTGCATTTCTAGCCTGCCTCGTGAATCCTCGTGTAAAACATCAAATTAGTATCAATGTTTACCTGGTTCTAAAGCCACGCCTCTCCGTTCATACATGATATATGATTCGAGTGCAATCATTTCCGGGCTGTCCAGTGCCAGTGTCGGTCCCTCCAGCGGATTCAAGATACACCAGTTGATCATATCGCGCAATGCAATTACCCGACCCAACTGCTGCTGAAATTTGGGGTAGGTTTCCGGATGGGTGTTCGCCGCATTCGGGTGACACTGGGCACAGGCGACACCGTTGGTCCCCAGTTCAGGACTGACCCATAACGCGCGTCCTCTCTCGACCACACTCATATACTCCTGTTGCCAGCGTTCGAGATCCTTCTGAGTGAACTCATCGGCATAGGCGAGGATAATGATCATTGCGATGGCCAGGACAGCGGTGATTTTCACGACTAACATTCTTTTATGCATGGACATGTTACTCTCCTTTAAAAATGTTTCTGGGGAGGAATGCGGTTGTCTTCAGGCTGGAATTTTGTGTCCTCCGGCCGGCCGGTTTTGGGGTTATAGGCTACCGTCCGGTTTGTGTTATTGTAAAGATTATAATCCATTGTTACACGTCCGGTTTTAAGATTGATAAATTGCCAGCCTGTGGCATCACGCTCGAAAAAAGGATCCGCCCGGTTCATGGGGACGGTCAATTTAGGCAGATTGGTTTCAGCCTGGGCGTAACTCTGCGGATAGGGCCAGGGCCACGCAGTAGCCATTACCGCATGAAAACTGATATTTTCAATCTGGTTGTACTGGATCTGATGAACATGACCGTAAATGACTGTGGTGTCCTTGAATGATTTCAGAAGCGCCTGCACCTCTTCGGCATCCTCGGTCCAGAAATTCCACCCCTTGTATATTTTTTGAATAGGAGAATGTGAGAACAGGACGACCGGTGTATCTTTTTTCACTTTTGACAGGTCCTTCTTGAGCCATTCCCGCTGTTTTTCACCGACCATAAAGGGAGATCCGTTAGGATTGTCCAGACCGGCCATTTCCAGCATGCGCTGCTCGGCGGTCGGCCACCTTTCATGGGTCCAGTCATCATAAGTCAGGATACTGTTCAAGACGACGAAATGAACCCCTTTATGATCCCAGCTATAATAATGGTCACCAAATAACTCGGACCAGTACTTCCCCAGATCAAGATAGTAGTCATGCTCACCGAGCACGCAATAGGTTTTATAATTCAATTTTGTCAGCATTTCGGCGCCATGATCCAGTTCCGCCTTGGTGCCGAGCTGCGCCAGGTCGCCGCCAAAAACTACAAAATCTGGTTTTGGCTGCAGCAGATTTGTCTCGGCAACGGCACGGATCAGTCCGCGATCCCAGTTTCTGACAAACTTTGTTCCGGAAATATGCTGAATATGGGCATCGGAAATATAAGCAAATGTGAAATTTTTCGCCTGATCGGCAAAGGCCAGCTCCACCAGACTGAGCGGCAAGGTTGAGACAGCGGTTAATGCACCCATCTGCTTGACAAAACTACGACGGGATATCTCATTTTTTTTCATGGCACCCTCCTTATTTCTTTCCGCTTTCCTGAGCCAGCGGGGCAAATTCCGGACTGGTAAGCGCCTCCATGAAGGCCACCAGCGCATCAATTTCTTCGTCTGTCAGGTTCAAGGGACGTATGCCGCCGCTCAGAAAATCATTTACCGGGTTGCCTTCCACGGTTACCCCGCCGTTGTTGTAGTGCACAACCACATCACGCAGGGTCGCAAGGCTGCCATCGTGCATATAGGGGGCCGTTACGGCAATATTCCGCAATGTCGGCGTTTTGAATGAACCGAGATCATCAAATTCGGTCGTCAGGGCAAATCGGCCCAGCTCAGAAGAACGTTTATCGGTCAAAACTTTTACATCCACTTCTTCTTTTGTCAGATCGGCTTTGATGTATTCACCGGCAAGTCCGGGAACATCCTGCTGAATGTCATTGATCCCCACGCCAACATTGTGGAACCGGTTGTCGGTAAAAACCGCCTGGGTCTGTTCGATCACATGGCAGGAGACACAACGGCCCTCGTTAACAAACAGATCAAATCCCTTTTTCTGCTGTGCAGTCAGAGCATCGGCATCACCCCCGTAAAAGTAACGATCAAACGGAGAATCCCCTGACACGATCGTCCGTTCGAAGGCGGCGATTGCTCTGGTAACCTCGGTCATGGTTATCTCATCCCCGCTTTTGCCAAAGACTTTTTTAAAGGCTTGTGTATATTCCGGATCCGATTTGACAATGTCGAGGATCGGTTGATGATCCTTGAGCCCCATCTCAACCGGATTGACGAAAGGATGCAAGGCCTGATCCTCCAGGTCCGGTGAACGACCGTCCCAGAACATGGTTTGAAAATAAATGGTATTGATCACCGTCGGAGCATTGCGTGTACCGGTCAGTTTATTGATACCTTCTGATACCTTAAGCGGCGAATCGGTGAACGCTTTTTTGGGATCATGACAGGTGGCGCAACTTATTTCACCGGTTGAACTGAAGCGTTTGTCATTGAAGAGCTTTTCCCCCAGCGCGATTTTTTCCGGCGTCTGTGGATTATTTTCAGGATAATTCACGGCTGGTAAGCCAAGGGGCGTTTTTACGTCCGGCATGTCTGACGCCACAAGGTGTACCAATCCAAAAACCAGCGCCAAGAGGAACAGCAAGGGACCATATTTTCCCATTGTTCATCCTCCTGTTAAGGTGAGATATTTAAGGTGATTTGAAAGTGTACAGAATTGGTTTAATTATAACCGTTCTAAATAATAAAGTCAAGAATCTTTTGATCAGGTGAACTATTTTTACAATTCGCCGCCGATCCCTGTGTTGTTACGGCGGTGTAATTGAGAGATTATCATTTTAATAATCCTATCTGTGATTGTGCGGTTTAAAGGTTCACCGATCACATAATTCAATAATCTGACGGTCGAGAAGTTCTTTGTCATCACACAAAACCAGTTCTCAACGATTTGCCTGACTTATATGCAATTTATGTTGCGTGGAATTAAATCCGTGTTTAGTTTACACAATTAATTTCCTATAGCGACAGACGGTTCTCAACAGTATTTCCTGCTGCCAGAATAAGAAACCTCATTCACCGACAGCTACCAAAAGCTGTAAACTGATCTAACACTGCACTTCCGACGATTGACGTCTACTGATCACTTAAGCGCATTTTCCTTTCGACAGTCATCGCCAAATAAACTGGAGGTATACTATGAAAAACTATCTTCTTGTCGGTAATGTAGTTTTTTTTCTGCTTATATTCTTCCGCAGCACTGATCCTATGGTAAATAATAACCAGAATAACAAACAGAAATCCGGGCAGGAAATTCCTCTGATAGAAAAGTATAAGGATCATTTAGTTGATCAGAATGAAATCATTGCCCGCCGTTCGGTTCACGCACAGCACTTTAATATTAACGATACCCTGTCGGTGGCGCTGATCCAATCCAGACCTTTGTTTTACCACAATCATAACGGAAATCTAATGAGGATTGACAACCAGATTATACCAGAGAAAGCGACTGGCAGCAGTCGGTGGGCTTACCGAAACACGTCAAACGATATCCTGTTTTATTTCTCGGGACAGGGTGATGAATGTTTGATCATGCAGGCTGAGGGGCCGGAATTAATGCGAATAATGATTAAACCGGCGCTGACAGCGGGCCAGTTATCGGTTAATAAGAATGAATTGCATATAGCGGCGGCTGATCATTCATTTCAGATCCGGTGGATCGTAAATGCCCGAAATTTAGCAGTAGAGTATCAACTACATAACCCCGCTGTTAATCCACACAACCTGGTAATGTATGATATATCAGGGCCAGACAATCCAAAATTAATCAAAGCATTTACGGATACCCGACCTGGTGAATGCGGTTACGTTCAGGTAACTGACGAGATATCTATAAACATAACCCGCATTAAACGAAAATATGGAACCGTGGATAATCTGGATAATAAAACGGGATCCTGGATTTATGGTACCTATTATAATATTCGCAGCGCAGGCGACAGCAGTATTGCGGCCAGCGGAAAGGTATATTCCGACGGTTCCAACGTTACAAAATATGAGGGGGAGCTACGTATTCAGAATACTTCACCGGCCGGATGTCTGCAGGGTTACAGATCCTGGGTCAAATTTGACATTTCTACGATACCCGATGAGTCAATAATAACCGATGTGGAACAATACATCTACTGCACACAATTGAAAGAAGACTTTTGGGATTATCTCAATTACAATATATATCGTGTTGATAAGGATCCTGTAACGGCGGAACCGCTGCAACTATGGCACGATATTTATGACGGGTCACTGTATGAACTGCGGGAGTGGGTGAGCAATCCACCTGCCTGGGAGTGGTGTGATCTCGATCCTCCGGGAGATGCGGACTGCCAATCAGCCTTGGCCGACGACTGGTTCGGTTTGGGGTATATGGTCGTCTGTGATGAAGACGACGATGATTTTTTTGCGACGTTCAACGGTGTGGGCGATCCCAATGCACCTTATCTGGCCATCGAATACAAACCCTCGGCAATCGAACAAATTACTCCTGAAGTTCCGGTCGGATACAGTCTGGCACAGAATTACCCAAATCCGTTTAATGCAACCACATCAATCGAATTTTCCTTACCCACGCCGGAATATGTTGAGCTAAGGATATTTAATGTACTGGGCAAAGAGGTTGAACCTCTGATTACAACGGAGATGTCACCCGGTACCCATCGTTATCTTTATAACGCGAGCGGCCTTGCCAGCGGTGTGTATTATTACCAGATTATTGCCGGACCATTCCGCGATGTCAGAAAAATGATTTTGGTGCGATAGTGTTATATGAGTATAGGTTCGATTGCACAGATCTGAATGTCTTTTATGTAATTTACTGAATAACATTATTTGCTCCGGGGAGTATACCGCCCATTCGCATCCGGCACGTCTTGCGGAATGCACCGAAAAACGAAAAAAATTGGTATTAAACCAGGTAGTATGCTTATTTTAAGAGACTATACGCAAACCACAGAACCGGTGCCTGGCCGTGCAGATCTCCGGTGGTCCTGGGACGCGTGAAATAGTATCCGATGTCTTCACTCTTGCCCGTTCCGACACATGCATCGGATACTTTCCCGCTTGCACAATATATCTAACCAGGGCATTCCAGGCCTTTTGATAAACCGGGGTAAACTCTTCCGGCGATAACAGACCTTTATTGACACCTACTGTTATCGCATAGCCAAACATGGCGGTGCAAGAGGTTTCTTTCCAGGCTTCTTCTTTATCGATCAGCTGCCGCCACATGCCATCATCAGCCTGATACCGGCGCAGGGCATTCATCATTTTATGACAGCCTTCAAAAATCGATGCGTAATGCGGATGGTGTTCAGATATTTCAGACAACAACTCAGCCAGTCCCGCCGCCACCCATCCGTTTCCCCTGCCCCAGAAAAACGGTGCGTTCTCCCCATGGTGGTATGCTATCTTGTTTAACCGCTGGCTGAAGACCTCACGATCCCGCCTGAATTCCCAATCCAGACTCTCGGGGATACGCCACAAAATTGTATACCGGATAGGGTTGTCTAATCCGTGATTTTAACCATAACCTGATTTTTCAGAAGGATTAAAACACAGGATAAACATTTAAGTCAGGGACGTATGAAAACACTGGGAACCACACTGATGAATGCCTGTCTGTACTATCGTTTTCCGGATCAAAACAGAATCCGTGTGCATTTTACAATCTCCTTTTGCATAAATACTCAGCCGGCAAATAACGAATACCACAGCGGGAATTCCAAACGGGCAATGAGCGTTTTATGACCAGTATCAAGGGCTTAAGAGTAATACCATTGCACATATCATAGTTCCTGCAACCCGAAAGGCTTGCAGAGAGGAATTATACAATAAATTGACAAAATGCTGTTCTACGATTAACAGAGGAGTATATACTATGGCTAAATTTCTGATCGAGGTTCCACACGAGGAAGATGTGGTTGCGTGTGCACAGGCTGTTCAGATCCTGCTTTCAACCGGTTCTCATTTTTTAACCAATGCTGACTGGGGATGTTGTGACGGTGAACATAAAGCATGGGTAATTGTTGACCTCGAAAGCAAAGAACAGGCAAAAGCGATCTTACCGCCGGAATACCGCCCGGTGGCAAAAATTGTCCAACTGAATAAATTTACCCGGGAAGAGATTGATGAACTTCTAAATAGTCATCAAAGCGCAATCTCCCAAACAGCATCCTAAAAAATATATAACAGATTGGACAGCATCGCCTCCAAATCAAAAATTCCGCAAACCGGTCAGAAGACGGCACTTTATCCCCTTCTGGCAGTAAATTTTGTCGGTACACTTGGACTGGGTATTGTCCTCCCCTTTTTGGTATTTTTAGTTACCGGATTCGGGGGGAATGCATTGATTTACGGAATTTTCGGTGCCACCTATTCCGCCTTCCAGATGCTCGGTGCACCCATTCTGGGCAAATGGTCGGATCGATTCGGGCGCCGTAAAATATTGCTGCTCAGCCATTTGGGTACGCTTTTTTCATGGATGATTTTTTATCTGGCATTTTTTCTGCCCACCGGCAATCTGCTTACCGTTGAGTCGGATTTTTTTGGGACCTTCAGCCTGACCATACCGCTGCTCGTCCTGTTCCTGGCCAGGGTGTTTGACGGATTAACCGGTGGCAACGTTTCAGTTGCCAATGCTTACCTGGCTGATATAACGGATGAATCCAAACGCAGTGTGAATTTTGGCAGGATGGCTATATCCTCCAATCTGGGATATATCATCGGCCCCGCTCTCGCAGGTCTGCTCGGGACAACAATAATGGGGGAAAAACTGCCGGTGCTGGCTGCTATTTTCATATCCATTATCACCACCATCATTATTGTGTATCTGCTTCCGGAATACCGGCCCCGGCCGCTGTCAGAGAATCCCGAGCCCATGAACGTACGTAAAATTATCGCTCAGGAACAAAAGGAATGTTTTAAACTCGAATGCCGGGAGAAGATCACCTTCCGGGACGTCCTTGGCTTATCACCGATTAATTTTCTGCTGATCATTTATTTTTTTGTATTTCTGGGTTTTAATTTCTTTTATATCGCCTTTCCCGTCCATGCCGTTGCGGTGTTAAACTGGAATCTGTCGGAGACCGGATTATTTTTCTCTTTTCTCAGTATCGCGATGGTTCTGATCCAGGGTCCGGTGTTAGGTGCACTTGCTAAAAAATGGACTGATCCGGTGTTGATTTTTGCCGGAAGTTCTATTCTTGCGGTCAGTTTTCTGTTTTACGTATCACCGAATAGCTGGATGGTTTACTCGGGAGCCGTTGTACTGGCCATCGGGAACGGAATTATGTGGCCTTCGCTACTGTCGGTGATTTCCAAATCCGCCCCTGAAAAATTCCAGGGCGCCATCCAGGGATATTGCGGAAGTCTGGGAAGTGCCGCCAGTATTATCGGCCTGCTGACCGGTGGTTTACTGTATACTCAGATCGGTACAGGCATTTTTGTACTTTCAACACTGGTCATCGGTATCATTTTCATCCTGTCGTTCCGGCTTCTCAAGGTGCCCGGCTATTCGTTGTCAGATAAGCAGGCCTGAAGACTATACCGTCAGCTGTGACGTGACTTCAGTGCAGACTGCCGGGATGACAGTGCACAGATAACTATTCCGGTATTGTTCCGGTATACAGTGATAAAATGACCGTTTACATCTATTTGACAGGTAAAAAGGTAAGGCGTCTTCAGAGTTCGACTACGATGGATAACGTCGATGGTTTTACGGTCCGCACTTCATCTTCAAGCTGGCATCGGGTTAAAGCCCGAGTGGAAATGTATAACCGGCTATGAATTGAAATCCCCTTGTGAATATTTTATCGGCTTCATCAGCCTCGGCCTGCTCGCGAAGAGTTTCCCCGGCTTTTAGCTCAAAAACACCACCCTTCAATATATCATAAAAGCTCTGCATATATCTTGCCTGAAAGAACAGATTTCCCCTCGAAACCGGTATGTCAATTCCGGCCCCAATGAGTATGCTGTAATTCAAATTTTCAAGAACCGTGGAAAAGTCACCCGAAAAGTTTACCCCGCCCATTTCCAGTTCCACATCGGAATTCAGCAGGAATCCGATACTCGGGCCGATAAACAGGTGCGGTCTGATCTCTGAACCGAATGACCACTTAAAATACAGCGGTACTTCAATATAGGAGGCCCACACATCAAATTCAAAATCTTCGATGGTCATTACCTTTATTCCGCTTCTCATATAGATAACATTCATACCCAACCTGATATTTTCAGTAAATGATTTTTCCAGCTGCAGTCCCCCGACAAATCCCGTTTGACCCGAAGTTGCCGGATCATATCCCCCATTATCTTCGATTTTGGCATTGGAGAGGTTCAGTCCGCCGAGAACACCGACATTCAGTTGGGAGAGGAGGCTAGCCGGAATCAGAAATACCAGTACGCAGATAACTATAAAAAAGTGACTATACTTCATATTATCTCTCCTTTGCAAGGGTTGTACCTTCAGACACGGCTCTCAGAATAAAATCGTACAGGAAATAAACCGGGGCGTTCTCCTGCCCACCCAGATTCCATGAGTTGCATACGACAACCATATTCAACTTCTGGATAACAAACAAAAACTGTCCGGCGTACCCCCAGCCGTGCATGATATCATTCTGAGCCGGGTTCGATTCGAGCATATCCGGAAGCGGTCTTAGCCACCATTGAAAGCCGTAATTGACATCCGGCCAGACATTCATGGCAACTTCTGCTGACTGCCGGAGCCAGTCCTCTGAAACAATTTGACGGTCACCCCATTTTCCTTCGTTAAGGACGACATACCCGATCTTGGCCAGATCGCGCGGGCGCAGATGCAGGCCGCCGCCGGTATGGGGCATGCCATTGTTATGGGGATACCATTGATAGGTCGAAATACCCAGCGGGGTGAACAATACCTGTTCGGCCCACAGATCCGCCTGCGTCTCACATGTGCTCTTGATGATACCGCCCAACAATATACTGTTGCCGCTGTTATAGGTGAAAGAAGTTCCGGGGGTTGTCGTCAAGGGTAATCGTAAGGTGTAACTTACCCAGTTTAAACTGCGCTCCATCTGATAATGGCTGTTCAGGCTGCTGTTATACGGGTATGACCATTCATCCCATTGGAGACCGGAACTCATGGTCAGCAGGTTCCGGATGGTGATCGATCTTTTCAGTGTATCAGCCGCGAATACTTCCGCATATTCGGGAAAAAATGGTTCGATTGGTTCATCTATGTTTTCAATATATCCACGATCCTTGGCGATCCCAACCAGCAGGGATACGATACTTTTTGTCACGGATGCCAGTGCATGAACTTTACCGGCATTATATTCCCCGTAGTATTCCTCAAAAACCAGTTTATTATTCCGGGCAATGAGAACCGAATGAATCTGACCGAATTGCCCGGCCTTAATAGCGCCTGAAAGCCAGGCAACACGCTCCGGATTTATCCCTTCGGATGCGAGAGAAGAAACTTCCCACCCATCACCCAGATCCTGCGGGACAGGCGGCAGTGTGACACTATCGGTCGGATTATCCGCACAGGCAAAGATAATAATACCCAGCCATAGCGAAAGCAGGCAATTGAGTCGGGACATGATTATCCCCTATAATGATATGTGTATTAAAGCTACGTTCCGATTTTGGATTAGTTGCGCAAAAATCACTTTTATTAATATCCTGATAAAAATCAATTTGGATAGGAATCATCCAGTTTATCTCCTTTATTTATAAAATGTTGTATCTTCTCCACGAAAGTACTCAACTGAAATCATATTCATTTATTGGGACGTCCAGAATTAATGTGAAGCAAAATCGGGTTTATAGTGATTAGAGGCGGTCAATCCAGTATTATCACGCCACTTTCGGGGAAAAACAGATTTTCGGAAGCGCGAGCCAGTGAATCCTAAATTTACAATCTTATCTGGACTGTTGATTTGGTATATCTTTATATCATTTATACCACTCTGCGGTCAACAAGCAATTTATCAAATCGAAAACGTAAGTGTCGAGGAAGGATTACCCCACAACCAGATTAATTCTATTCTCCAGGACTCGCTGGGATTCATCTGGTGCGGCACACCTTATGGCCTGGAAAGATATGATGGTCACACTATAATATGAACCGATCAGTGATATTCATATAACACGCTATAAAATATGGCTTACTCGCACTGCTCTTCGCGTGACAAAGAGAATACCAATCCGTTAATCGATGGTGTAATGAACGTATTTCGTTTAACAAAGGAATAAGATATGTTAAAAAAAATTTTTCTCCTTTCTGTACTGGCTGGTATGATATCCCTGCAGTCTAAGGAGATTCGTTCGATTCAGCCCCTATATACCGAACAGACGGCCGTGCTTGATGACAGAATTTTGGGCGAATGGCCTGGCATAATGAGAGATTCACTCTTATTCAGCAGATCCGGCGATAATTTTTACCGCCTCGAGCTGAGACAAACAAACAGGATCCAAAAATTTGAGGTACATCTGATCAGGACTGACACAACAAATAGCAATCAATATTATGTAAATCTGTATCCCTCTGTTACGGGTATAGAAAAGACTATCGATCCGACTTACAATTTGCCGTTGTGCAGTTTCTATAAGATCGATCTGGAAGTGAATAAATTTACGGCAAGAGCGCTCAGATATGAGTGGTTCCACAAGCGCATTGTTGCCGGGGAGAAAATTCCGGAATATGTCTGGATCCCCGATGGTCTGCTTTTAACCGATTCCACCGAGGAACTGCTGAATTTCATCATAGAGCACGATACCGTTAAGACAATGTATATGGAACCGTTCGAATTCAGCCGAACACCCGATAAAGAAAGAACAGGACAGCGGCAACAATCAGGTAAACATGATGCCGGGCAGACCAAAAAAACAGATTTTATCAAATATTTCCCGGACTGTCTGCCCGAATTTCCCAATAAAGACGGCTGGCTCGGTGGTGATGGGGCTATCTCGGTGCCGCTGAATGACCGTAAAGTATTATGGACCTTCAGCGATACATTCGTCGGTCAAATGGAACAGCGCACACGGGAAGGCGCGAGCATGATAGGCAACACTATTGCCATATCTACCTGTGATCAGGATTCAAAATGGGATATCAGATATTACTGGCGTGATATGTATAAAAATGATCCTTCCGCCTATTTCCAGACCTTTACTGACCGCTATCGCTACTGGCCGCAGGATGCATTCCGGTATAAAGGAGCCATCTATGTCGCGCTGAATAAGGTAGGACCGGCACCTGGTTCTGACGGCGGGCTCGGATTTGAAAATATCGGAGCTTCACTGGCCAGGATTACACAGTATGATCAAATTTCACCGGAAGAGTGGCTGATCGAATACCTCCCCTGGTCAGAGGTTATCGAAAAGCACAACTGGAAAGGTATGGTGGTTTACAATGATCACCTGTACCTGTTCACACAGTTCCCAGAAAGAAAGACAGTTTTACGCCGGGTGCCGCTTGATCACCTGGATCAACCGGCTGAATTCATGGAATACTGGTCGAGTGCGGGCAAATGGAAACCGGGTATGGATTTATTTGATGCGCAACCGGTACTGGAAGAACCGATAAGCGGCAGCGGCGGCAGTGTGCGCTGGCATGATGATCTGAAT
>Ga0209536_100008655_pt1 | contig 15239 bp, 18 predicted proteins | sample DeeMarSeWOR28_12_FD_187461 | JGI IMG/M metagenome (GOLD analysis project Ga0209536, IMG submission 187461) | Marine sediment microbial communities from White Oak River estuary, North Carolina - WOR-2-8_12 (SPAdes) (version 2) | ecosystem: Environmental > Aquatic > Marine > Intertidal zone >...
TCGGCAACACCGGCAATGAAATAGGTGCAGTCGGCGACAAAACTCTGATTGCAACATGCACCGATGAGACGACGTTTGAGATCCGGATCTCCAACGAAGATGAACTCCCAGTTCTGCCGGTTATTTGCCGAAGGGGCCAATTGCAGAGCCGTGAAAAGCGTTTGCATATGGTCTGCAGGGATGGATGCCTCGGCATATCGGCGAATACTTGAACGGCTGGCAATAGCTTCTTGAACCTTCATCAGGTTTTCCTCAATCAAGTTTCTCAAAAAACTCTTTTTCAGCCCCACACTTCGGGCAAACCCAATCATCGGGCAACTCTTCAAACGGTGTTCCCATCGGAATATTATTCTCGGCATCTCCTTCTTCCGGGTCATAAATATAACCACATGGGCATTCCCACTTATCCATCAGATCTCTCCTTCCAATTTTCCGTCAGACAATATCCCGCCAAACAGAAGTTATTCTTATCAAAGAAATCCCGCCGCGGTCTGTATAGCTGTTTTTTGTCTAAAAGAAAAGGGGGAAATCAACCCTTGCAAAAATGTTTGCCGGTTTGCCGGTTACCAGTTTAGCCGGTTACAAAAATGGATCATATCCGATTTATACCGGGCAACGGGCTCAACGGACAACCTGATATATGGTGAGCATCTCAATTCGCAAGATAAAACCGGCATTAGGCCAAGGATGAGTTTTTGAGATAGCAGCTTGCTATTGACCACTTTTTGTCATAATATGTAGGCAAAAAGATTAACAAGAAAGGCAGTTACAATGAAAAATTATATTGGATTAATATGTATATTGTTCATAATTATGGGAGGGTTGGGCACTGTTCATGCCGCCGATCTCAAGGAAGGTTTTATGGAGACCAAGTGGCAAACCGATTTGAACAGCTTAACCAACTTTTTGAAAATAGAAGAAAAGGGTAATATCAGCTATTTTGTGAATCCAACCGTGGTGCACGTTATCGATGATGTCAAAATACCCCAGGTGATATATGGCACCTATGAAAATAAGTTTTTTGCGGTATACATTCAAATCGATACCTTCGACGTTTACAACCAGATGAAGCACTATATTACCGAAAAATATGGGCGTCCCAAAATGACGATGCAAATAAACCCGGATCGAACCACCTACACCTGGAAATATAACCCTGCGAAGATAAAGCTAAAACTTAATGAAGAAACCGGCAAAATGAAATTGGCCTTCTATTACACCCCGTTGTCCACCAAAGTAAATGAAATTCAACAGGAAGCGTTTCAGGAGAAAACAAAACGCTTTTTGAATGTCGATAAAGATCGCGCCGTGCAAAGCCTGGATCTATTAAAATTTTAACCGCCACCGACAGTGAAACGTCACATCTGTTTTGTAGTGGAGATGAATGCTCATAAGGAAAGGATGTCCTCATGACAGATACGCCCAAGGTTGTGGACGGATTCCGGTTTATGCCCCCATCACTGCGTGCATGGATGTCCAAGGATATCCCGGCGGAAGATTTCAGTGGTGACATCCCATGGAGGCCCCTTACAAAACCTCTCAGCCAAATTAGATTCTCGCTCATGACCTCCGCCGGTATCAGCTTAAAATCCGATCCCCCGTTTGATGTTGAGCGTGAAAAACAGGAGCCGTTCTGGGGTGATCCGACCCACCGGGAGATTCCCAAAACCGCCACCGAAGCCGACATTGACGTCAACCATTTGCACATCAACACCGCTTACATTCACCAGGATATGAATGTCATCCTTCCGTTGGCCCGATTTCAGGATTTTGAAAACGAGGGCCTTATCGGCAGTTTGGCCCCCACCTGTTTTTCCTATTACGGTTTTCAAACGGATCCGAAAATTCTTTTAGAGCAAACCATGCCCAAAGTTGCCGCCAGGATGCATGCGGAAAACGTAGATGCCGTTTTACTGACACCGGCATGACCTTTGTGTTGCCGGTCCGTCGGACTGGTGGCACGCTTCCTGGAACAAGATGGGTTCTCAACCGTAATCCTGACCATGACCCCTGAATATCATCGCGAAATCGGCATGCCCAGAGTGGCGGCAATCGAGTATCCCTTTGGTCGCCCCATCGGACAGGTAAACGATCCCGATGGACAGCGCCGCGTATTGACACAGACACTTTCCGTCTTGGAAAAAGTCCAAAAACCCGGGCAGATTTTCAATCTTCCGTTTACCTGGCCCGAGGATCCCAAAAAAACCAACTGGCATCCACCCGAAATTTCTCCTCTTGTCAAATTTCTCCTTGATGAGATAAAGAAGGCAGGCGCTAATTCAAGAGCCTAGCTTAGCCTTATAGTTTAATCCAAAATGTTTCGATTTGAAGTTTCCAGGCCTCTTTCTGATGTCAGGTGTTCCGCCGCAGGCGGAACACCTGACACCTTGAATATTATATGATATGGAGACGATGTTATGCTTTACGGTGCCATGAATTTTCCGATTAAATCGGTACTGACTGAAATCGATGAAATCGCACGGCTTGGATTCGATTATCTGGAACTGGCTATGGATCCGCCCCAGGCGCATTATTCCATGATTTCTGAGAATAAAGATGCGATTCTTAAAGCGCTCGACAGTCATTGTATGCAGCTCGTCTGCCATCTACCGAGCTTTGTTTCAATCGCTGATTTAACCAAAAGCATCCGCGAGGCATCACTGACCGAAATGTTTAAATCACTGGAGGTAGCCGCCGGACTCAATGCCCTCAAAGTGGTTTTGCATCCCGGCTACATTGGCGGACTGGGCGTATTTGTTATGGAAACCGCTTTGCAATTTGGCCGGGAGAGCTTAGCGGCCATCATCGCAAAAGCCGACCGGCTCGGACTCTGTATTTGTCTGGAAAACATGTTTCCGAGACTTCAGACATATTTTAAGCCTGAACATTTTGAGGAGATACTAGAACAGTTTGCGGATCTCAAACTAACCCTGGATACCGGACATGCGAACATCGACAACCAGGATGGCAGAAAAATCCTTGATTTTATAAGACACTATAGCCATCGCATCGGTCATGTACATCTCAGCGACAACTTCGGCAAACGTGACGATCATCTTCCTCTCGGAGAGGGAAACATCGATTTTGACAGCGTGGCCAAAGCACTTAAAGATTGCGGGTACGACGATACCATCACCCTGGAGATTTTTGCCGAAGATCGTCGAAAATTGAAAGCCAGCAAAGAAAATTTCAAAGCCATGCTGGAAAGGACAGATTGACATGGCATTACTGATAATAGCTCCGGATATGGCGGTAGAACCTTATGTCGAGGTGCTGCTCAACTTGGACCCGAAACTTGATATTCGAATATGGCCGCAAATCGGAGATGCAGATGACATCGAATTTGCCATCACCTGGAATCATCCGCCGGGTGAATTTAAGAAATTTAGAAACCTTAAATGTATTGCCTCCTTTGGCGCTGGAGTGGACAGTATTCTGCACGATCCGGATCTACCCAGAGACGTTCCTATTACTCGGGTGGTGGAATCTTCCATGCCTCAATTTATGAGCGAGTACGTGATTCTGAGTGTTCTGAATTATTGTCGCCAATTTGATATTTACAAAAACGACAAAAGTAAAAAACGATGGCAGCCCCGGATTCCGTTGTTGGCTCGTGATATTCAAATCGGAGTCATGGGCCTGGGACAACTTGGCGGCGATGTGGCCACAAAATTGGTACAATTGGGCTTTACAGTAGCCGGATGGAGCCGAATGCCGAAAACGATTCCCGGGGTTTTATGCTATGCGGGCAACGATGCCCTGGAAGATTTCCTATCCCGGACCAATATTTTGATATGCCTGCTGCCCTTGACGGCAGCCACCGAAGGAATTTTGAATCGCCATATATTTGAGAAGCTTCCGGCAGGTGCCTACCTCATCAATGTCGCCCGCGGCCGGCATCTGGAAGAAACGGATTTGCTGGATGCCCTCGAATCCGGTCATCTATCCGGTGCCTGTTTGGATGTATTTAAAGTCGAACCGCTGCCCGAGGATCACCCCTTCTGGGAAAATCCGGATATTATTATTACGCCTCATATCTCAAGCTTGACAGATCCCAAGGCGGTGATGCCGCAAATTTTTGAAAATTATCATCGCATGAAATCCGGCGAACCCCTGTTACACGTCGTGGATGTAGAGCAAGGGTATTAGAAGCCGTCTCAAAAAAAATCATTGAGAAAGGAGTTTTAATCTTGACACAAGCGCTTCGAATTCGGCAGGTGGAATTTGTTGCCAGGGGCTGTTCGGGGTAAACCATAGGGTGGATTTTGCAGCTGGTGAAAACACTTTGCCGGACTGAAGCTCAGGCTGTCTGAGGAGATATTTAAATTCATCTCCAAAGTCTAAAATAATATCCAAATCATCGCTATCTTCAAGCAGTTCCACCATATGCAGGTTATGGACACGGCTGTGGCCTTTCAAATGTCGGTTACCCTGCCGGTCCGAATAGACTTCGATAATCGTGTTCTCAAGCGCAGTCGCAGAACCATCCGAGGCTGATAAAAATGCCTGGTCCACAAGATATTCTCCCTCGACAAACGGTATCCAATTGGTCATGTATACCCCCTCAAACTTAAATTCCTCTTGACTCCTTGGGTTGAAAATACTTAATTGGTCTTTGAACAGCCCTATCTATCAAGATAAAACAGGATCCCGAAACCGCAAAATAAATGAAAGTCAACTATAAAATATGCTTGGCAATCGTGATCCTTGGCATCTTAACTCTTAATGCGTTTGCTCAGGATGAACTATGGCAAACCCTAAATGCCGAAATATTGAAGTTAAGCCAAAAAGGCAAGTACTATGATGCGGTGTTGGTGGCAAGAAATGCCGTCAAGTTAGCTGAAAAAAATTACGGACCGAATCATCCAAAACTGGCTACATCCATGAATAACCTGGCAACCTTGTATCGGGTAATCGGCAGATATGATGATGCTGAAATGTATTACCGCCAAGCGCTGATCATCAGAAACAACGCATTGGGGTACCATCATCCGAGCGTGGCGACATCGCTCAATAATTTAGCCGGACTGTATCGGGTACAAGGTAGATACGCAGAAGCTGAACCACTTTATTTAAAGGCTTTGAGAATAAGACAAAACGCTTTGAGTTCGAACCATCCGGATCTGGGTCAATCGTTGAATAACCTCGGATTACTTTACAAAAACCAGAGTAGATACGCTGAAGCCGAGCAGTTCTACAAAAAAGCACTGGCAATCTGGGAACAGACCCTGGGGCCGAATAATCCCAATGTGGCCACCGTATTGGAAAACATGGCCGAGTTATACAAAAAGACAGACAGAAAAGATGAAGCCAATGCCCTGTTGGCGCGTGCCCAAAAAATCCGCACCATTGCCGGGAAATAATCAAGGAGAGATCGTCATGTTAAAAAAACTCACCGAAAAATTATTTGGAAAAGGATCGTCAACACCACAGCGGGATGGATTCTTTTTGAAGGTTCGTTGCAGCGAATGTGGTGAAGAATTCAACTTGTTTATTAACAAACAATTTGAACTGGTTCAGAATTTTCAAGAAGATGGGAGCGTTGACTATTCGTTGAAAAAAGAGATTTACGGAATGGGATGCAGGAATCATATTCGTGTGACCATGGAGTTCGACGGCAATAAAAATATGCTGTCTCAAAAAATCGAAAATGGTGAGTTTATTGAAGAATAAGGAGTCGTCCTTCATTTGAAGCAATCATCTCACAGCACCCGTTTTTTCTATGGCTGGTATGTTTTGACCGGCTGTTTTTTTCTGCTCTTTTTTCAATCCGGGGCCCGTCATTCCTTCGGCGTTATGTTTAAACCCATGATCTCCCAGTTAGGTTGGGATCGGGCTTCCATTTCCCTGGCTTTTTTCCTGAACATGACCATGTTTGCCCTGACACTGACCATTGCCGGAAGGCTTTATGATCGATATGGTCCTAAATGGGTTATTTTCATTTCTACCGTTTTTATGGCAGTGGGTTATATTTGCATCTCCCGCATCGACTCCCTTTGGGAATTTTACCTGTATTACGGTGTGGTTGTCGGTATCGGCGTGGGCGGTGCTTCCGTTCCCCTGGTGGCGGCATTAATGAGCAAATGGTTTGAAAAGCGCCGGGGTCTGACCATAAGCCTGGCGATCTGCGGTAATTGTGTCGGGCAGTTTGTGCTGGTCCCGCTTTTTACCGTTTTTGTGATTCACTATGATTGGCGGGCATCGTATTTTATCATCGGATTAATCATTCTGGTGATAAATACGCTCCTGGCGTTTGCCGTCATAAAGGGCGATCCGAGGGATTTCGGGTTGAAACCACTCGGCCATCAAGCGCAGGCAGGAGTCAAAAAAGTTAAAGACCAGACAATTCCGGAAGACAGCCCAAAAGATCTGGGCTTAAGGGACGCCATGCGAACCCATTCCTTCTGGCTATTTTTAATTGCAATGTTTATATGCGGCAGCGGCGATTTTCTGGTCACCGCCCACCTAATTCCATTGGTAACCGATTATGGTATTTCTCCGAGGACCGCCGGAAATATGCTGGCCTGGTTCGGGCTTATGAGTATGGGGGGCATCCTGTTCGCCGGACCGGTGTCGGATTGGATCGGCAATAAGACTCCTATCGCACTCAGCTTTTTTTTGAGAATATGTGTATATATTTTGATTCTAAATTACCAGAATCTGATATCCTTTTATGTCTTTGCAATGGTTTTCGGATTTACGTTTCTGATTACCGCGCCACTCACAGCGACCCTGGCGGGCAGGCTTTACGGATTCGGCCATGTCGGTCTGCTTTCAGGATTTATTACCACCGTTCATCATTTCGGCGGCGGTTTTTGGGCGTACATCGGAGGACTGCTCTTTGATAAAACCGGAAGTTATCGATTGATCTTTATCTCATCAGCCATACTGGCGCTAATTGCTTTGCTGTGCACCATTTTCATCAAAGAAAAGAGACATCTCAAAGAAGTGCCTAAAATTAAAAGTGCCTACCTTTAAGTGTTCTTTCTCCTGGGAAGACCATTAAGGTCTCCCCAAAAATCCAATTATGCGGGCGGTGTTGAAATATTCTCTAATTAGTCAAACGTATATTTATTCAACTTGACCATTTTGAGGGCTTTCGTAAATTAGTCGCGACCATTTTACGATATATCGTAAAATGGTCTTGCAGCTAAATTTCAATAAAACCGATTCCATCTAATTATCAGTCAAAACCGATTCAAGTCTTTCCAGCGCCCAATCAATCTCTTCTTTTGTAATCACCAGCGGTGGAGCAATGCGGATGGTGTTTTCGTGGGTTTCTTTGCAGAGCAGCCCTTTGGTCTTCAATTCCAAACAATACTGCCGGGCACCCCCGGCATCCGGCATGAGTTCAACAGCCAACATGAGCCCCTTGCCGCGGATTTCTTTGATGTGGGATCCGGTGATCCTCTGCTTCAATTTATTCAGAAAATACTCGCCCATGGTGGCGGCATTTTCAATCATGCCTTCATCGACCAGAACCTTCAAGGCGGTTCTGGCAATCGCGCAGGCCAGTGGATTGCCCCCGAAGGTGCTGCCGTGTTCTCCGGGCCGTAGCACGTCCATGACCTCTTTGTTGGACAGTACCGCCGAAATAGGATAGTACCCTCCGGAAAGCGCCTTTCCAATCAATGTCAGATCCGCTTCTATACCGTCGTGTTCTTCGGCCAGGAGCTTGCCGGTGCGGCCCAGCCCGGTCTGGATTTCATCCAGAATAAGCACCACGTTGTTTTGTTCACAAAGATGCTTGGCTTCCTTCAGATATCCCACGGGTGGAATAATGACTCCGGCTTCGCCCTGAATGGGTTCCACCATAAACGCCACCGTGTTGGGGGTTATCGCGGATTCCAATGCCTTTATGTCACCAAAGGGGATAATTTTAAATCCGGGCGTAAACGGGCCAAAATTCTCCCTGGAACCGGGGTCGGTACTAAAGCCAACGATGGTAATGGTGCGGCCATGGAAATTATTTTCACAGACGAGAATTTCCGCCTGATCCCGAGCGACGCCCTTGACCTTATAGCCCCATTTGCGAACCGCTTTAATCACCGTCTCCACAGCCTCGGCGCCGCTGTTCATGGGCAACACCTTGTGGGAATTGGTCAACTCACAGAGCTCTTTGTACAGCAGACCCAGTTGATCATTGCGAAAGGCACGGGAGGTCAGGGTTAACTTCTGGGCCTGTTCCATCATGGTTTTCATAATTTTGGGATGACAATGACCCTGATTTACCGCCGAATAGGCTGCCAAACAGTCCAGGTATTTATTGCCGTCCACATCCCAGACCCACACCCCCTGGCCTCTGGCCAAGACCACATCCAGCGGTTTATAATTGTGAGCCCCAAATTCCTCCTCTAATTTTATAAAATACTGCTGATCCATGACTAACCTACCCTTATTTTTGTCATTTTCGTTAAAGAAACGATATTTCATTATTTCATATTCGGTTTGCCTGGTCAACTTGGTCCTCTTATAATTCCGTATTCATTTTTTGCATTCGATTTGCTCCGTAAAATAGAGCAAAGCGTACTAACAAAAATTATCCTATTAAGATCTAGAAGCATTTTTTTATTGTTTATTAAACATGAATAGGCTAAATTTTCAGAAATTTCTTATCGTCCGCTCTAAATTCCACTTTGATTAGAAGCTCCCGTAGGTCCTAAAAGACAAAAACAATTTTCGTTCATATCAATTTTCGTTTATTTGTTAAGGATAAAGGAAGACCGACATGAATATCACCCGACGCGATTTCATTAAAGGATCTCTTATGCTGGGCGGCCCCCTTCTCCTGCGACTGAATTCTGCAGATGCTGCACAAACCAAAGATAAGCATTGGTTGCCGGCATACGGGAAGCTGGAAAACGAAGGCAAGCTGGCTCAACGGGTAGAAGAAGCCTACGCCATCTTTGAGGAATGCCGGCTCTGCCCCCGCCAGTGCGGAGTCAATCGCCTGAACGGCGAACGCGGCTTTTGCAAGGCACCATCGACCGTGATGATCTATTCTGCGCATCCTCATTTCGGTGAAGAAGTTTCTCTGGTGGGCAGAAACGGATCCGGCACCATCTTTTTTTCGAACTGTAACCTGAGGTGTGTGTTCTGCCAAAACTGGCCGATTAGCATTGAAGGCCAAGGAAGAGGCTTTACCGATGATCAACTCGCGCAAATGATGCTTCACCTCCAAGAGATCGGCTGCCATAATATCAATCTGGTTACCCCCACTCATGTCATGCCCAATATCGTCAATGCCACCCGCATCGCTTTTAAGAACGGGCTGCGAATTCCGCTGGTATACAACACCAGTGGCTATGAAAGCGTTGAGATGTTAAATCTGCTTGATGGTATTGTGGATATTTACCTGCCGGACATGAAATATATGGATTCCGAAAAGGCCGCCAAATATTCATCCGGGGCTTCCGATTATCCGAAAGTGGCAAAGGCAGCCATCATTGAAATGCACCGGCAGGTTGGCCTTCATCAGATCGATGCGCAAGGAATTGCCACCAGGGGTGTGCTGATCCGCCATCTGGTCATGCCCAATCAGGTGGCCGGAACAAAAGCCTTTGTCCAATGGGTTGCCGAAAATCTTCCCAAATCCACCTACGTCAATATCATGCATCAATATCATGTGGATTATAAAGCCTTCGAACATCCCGAAATTTGGCGCGCCGTTACGGTCGAGGAATATTTAGAAGCGATGCAATGGGCACAAGACTATGGCTTGAAAAATTTGGACCCCAAATCATTGGTAATCAGAGATTTTTTTGTCAAACATAAAGAGGAAAAAAATTGAAATATCTTGATCAATAAGTTTGCCAATCGATGATATTGATCAAAAATTTGAGCAATTAATTTGGCTTTCCAACAATGAATGCCGTTTCAATTTATTTATTGGTTTCAATTCCAAAAAGGGGTTGCTTAATAGAGGTCATCGTAATATTGGTTGAGTTTATTATGGAAGCCAAACTTATATGGGATAATTGGGGGACACGATCAGGAATAGACCGGCGACAACGCCGGGAGTCCTGCCCGTTTGCGGATAGAAGAAAGCGCACGGAGCGCAGAAGCGGCAGTGATCGTAGAAAAAACTTTTATATTCATAGGAGAACTGCGCTAGATCTACGAGAAGCCTTTAGAGACCTTTAAAGGGATAAAAATGGGCGGTAGATTTGGAAAATTTGACATAATGCAGATCGCAATCTATAATTGGTAGAAGGTAACATAATCTGTCTCTAAATATATTTCGAAGTGACAATTTAATTATCCAAAAAGGGGGCTCTTTGGGGTCCCCTTTTTACTTCAACATGTTAGGAGAAAATTCAATGTATTCTAAAACGGTAAAATGCGCTGTCGTGATAACGATGTCGATTGCTTTCATGCTGGTTTCTTTAGAGCTTCGGGCAGAAGACAAGGTTGCTTCAGGTGATCAAATTGCGATGGTAAACGGCGTCAACATTTCCAATACGGAGTTCCAACGAGAATTGGACTTTTACATGTCACGGGCTTCCCAGCAGGGACAACAGATACCCGAATTCATGTTGCCAAAATTAAAAAACGACATTCTAAATAGTCTCATAGACCGTGAATTACTCTATCAGGAAAGCCAGAAAATGAAAATCACGGTAGATTCAAATGCGGTTGCGGGCCAAATGGCCTCCATCAAACAACGATTCCAAAGCCCGGCCGAATTCGAGGCGGCCATAAAAAAGTTGAATCTTTCAGAAGCGGACATTCAATCGCAGATATCACGGGACTTGGCCATTCGCGAACTCATCGATAAACAGGTTACCCAGAAGGTCGTCGTCACCGACGAGGAAACAAAAGCCTATTATGACGCCAACCCGGATCAGTTTAAACAACCGGAGCAGGTTAAAGCCAGACATATCTTGATAAAAATCGATGCCAATGCATCCGAAACCCAAAAAGCAGATGCGCGACAAGAGATAAAAAAGATTCAGCAGAAATTACGAAACGGTGACGATTTCGCCGGCCTTGCCAAAGAATATTCACAAGGCCCCAGCAGTGTAAAAGGCGGTGACCTGGGCTTTTTTAAACGCGGACAAATGGTGAAACCCTTTGAAGATGCCGCCTTTGCATTGAAACCCAACGAAATCAGTGATATCGTGGAAACGCAGTTTGGCTATCATCTTATAAAAGTTGAAGAAAAAAAGCCCGGAACAACCCTCGCATTTACGGATATCAAAGATCGTCTCAACCAGCATCTAAAAGAACAGAAAATCGATAAAGATGCCAAAGAATATATCGATGGGCTGAAAAAAGACGCAAAAATTGAAAAATACCTATAGGTTTTGATGTCCGCTTCCATGTTGCCTGATATATTCATACATCACAATGGAAGCAGCAATGCTGACGTTTAAGCTTTCAACTTTCCCAAATTGTGGGATCCTCAGCGCCTTTATCTTACGAAACTCTTTTTTGCAAAAGCTAAAGCCGAACCCCTCATTGCCGAAAATAAATGCACTTCCAATGTTAAATCCCGGCTTTAAACCATCGAGCACAACCACAAATTCATGTACTCCGGGGGCGGATAAAAGGTTGGCCCGCTTGTGTTTCTCAAAGCGCTTTATGGCAGATAATCTTTCCTGGTGCAAACGCCGCCGCAGATTTCTCAGTCCCATTGACCAAATCCTAAAATATGTAATTATGATGGTCTAGTAAAAAATCTGAATTCGTCTCGAACCGTCATTCCGGGCTTGACCCGGAATCTATTGTTCTTTCAGAGCATTACGTTACGCGTTTCGAGATGCACGTTCCGCGTTAAAAATAGATTTACCTCCTCCTTTTACTCGCAACCCGTAACCCGCAATTCGCAAATTTTTTCAGCATTCCAAATGGGGCGAAGCCCATACGTTTATAGCTGAGTTAACAGACTATCAGCAAGTATAGAATCAATGCTATGCGTTGCTTCGCCAGACTTCATCATGTAAACAACTGAATACACGCGAACGCCATTAAACGTTGCAAATTTCCTGTTATAAGGGTAAGAATTAAGGGCGTCTTAAACCAAAGTGACGCAGGGGGTTGAAGATTCAGGTCTAAACCGTTTCAGACTAAAATGTGAAAGGTATTGAAAAATGAATGTAAATACAAAAAAAAATATCCAGCAGGAAATTAGAAGAAGAGCCTTTGAGAGGTTTGACCATCTGCAAGAAACAAAGGTCAATCTGCAGAATTCCAGACACACCTTAGATGCCTTGCAGGAGGTAACCGGATTGCCTCGCCGTGAACTGGAAACAATTGCCGAGGAAGTCAGGTGTTCTTTTGAGGCATATGAAGAAAAATTCTTCTCCGTAAAAAATCAAATGGTAATGGTGTTTGGTTCTTTTGGAATACTTATGATTCTGGTTTGGTTGGTAATTATCTCGATTTTTTAAATATCGACAGGATTGAAAACGTGTCCCCTAACTGGGGAGTTCGTTGTTATATCCCTCACCCGGAAGGCTTGCACGCCGGCGCCTGAAAGCCTCCCGAGCCACTGGCAATCCCACCGGGTCTCACACAACTGGCAGACATCAGCTTTTCAACATCTGCACATTCACATTCCGGACATTTTGGAGCAGGGTCACTGGCGCGTAACATAAGACTCTCAAAGCAATGACAGCAGGCTTTACACTGGTATTCATAAATCGGCATAAATGACTCCTTAAAAAGTTTCTAATATATTAGTTTTTATTCCGAAATTGTCAAGAGATGACAACCTGGTTTTTGTCTGAGTCATTCTCAAGCGGCATTGAATAAGACCAGATAGAGTTCCCAAAGGATAACCGTTGAAAAGACGATGATAATATAGGAAAAAAGTAATTCGACATGAAAATTGGGTTTCGATAAAAACACATTTTTATAGATTAATAAAATCACCACCCCAATACTGGTCAAAAAATATTTTGCCCCCATAAATGCAAACGGTCCAAATTTCAGAAAATAGGCCATCACAGGATTAATTTCCAAGAAGCCATGCTCGATGAGATACAGTGTCAGAAAAGCGTCCAATATACTCAAAAACAGAATGAGTACAATTGCGGCGAAAAGCTTGGAACTATATCGATCAAAAAAGAAAAAATTCGAGCTATCCTCATGGCGGCGTGTTTTGTGCCTTCGGCCCGGCAAAAAAATATATTTTAACATCGGCAACTTTCGGACACGACGCTCCTTACCGGATCTTTTTTCATAATAATTCGAAGATGTTGCGCTAGCGTTGATCTTTTTTGTATTTTCACGATATTCCGCCATAAATCCAAAGTTCCGAAATCAATAGATGAATAATATTCCGTCCGAGTGTTTTCAGATGCAATAATCGTTAGTTGATTTGGAATCCAAATTACAAGTATCTATGGAAGAGGGTGGCAGGGTGTTGACAAAGCCGAATTTTTGCTCGTAATCTTCCTTGATGGGTTTGTGAAGCGATGATAGTTGACACGCTATCCATAGGAGCGGATCTTTTTTAATTTCCTTGGAAGCGCAGACAAATTTGTTAAGGATTCGTTTTACCTTTTTGGTCTGTTTCTTTAGCGTTTTAATCAACAAATCGCCCGTAATCACCATACTTGAATCAAAAACCGACGTGGGTGGCCTTTCAACCACGGATTGGGGGGAGATTAACATATAAGACTTAATTTTGGGTTTGACCGCTATACCCATTTTTTTCGGAATAATCTCATTTTCACGCAGGACCGATTCCAAAACCTCGACCTGCTTCCGGGATTCATCAAACGGGGACTGAATCAACTGATATCGATTACCGTCGTAAATGAGAAATTCACCTTCTCCGGTGATTTTAATACCATAGGTAAAATTTTTTGACTCTAGCACAAAAAATTTAAACGCACGGTTGATCAGAATATGGTCAAAGTGGGCGGCACAACCATTATTTTCAATTCTCAAATCGTGTATCAATGCCCAATCGCGATTGTCCTTATAATAAAATTCGAGAAAATGCGTGGAATTCGGCTGACCGGTCAGGGTTGACTGCAAAACGCGCAGCTCCCTTTCAATCAGGAACTTTTGATGGAGGCTAAAATCTTGAGAAAGAAGATCCGTAAGTTTTTGGATATCTTCTTCGAAATACTCTTTTCTTTTGATTAGCATTCAATCCCTCAAGAAATATCGAACATGGACTTGCTATGCTTATATCGGCACAAGAGCAGGGAAACTTGAGCCCTTCGAGATGATAAACAAAGAAAAAGAATTGCGCTCAACGATAACCGATGATAAAAATAGAACTCAATTCATATTTTTTGGCTTAAATTTATTTATAAATATAAGAAATTATTAAAAAATTATAAAAAATGGGCCTGTTTAAGGGAATACGCTATAATTTGCGTGGTTTGGCGATGGGATTGAAAACACCGAGACTATTGGTGTTAGGTCTGATTCGCACTGCCGCCGTCATTGTTCTAACCATTTTTGCCGCGAGCTTAATCCTGGTATACCATCAGGAAATCTTAAGCCTCATCTGGGCAAAACCCGAAAGCCGATGGATTCTGTGGTTGTGGTACGTGTTTTCGTGGCTTCTTTCTCTGGTCCTGGTGGGATTGTCTGCGGTGATATCCTATCTCGTCTCCCAGATCCTGTTCAGTGTGCTCATTATGGATCAAATGTCCAGGATTACTGAAAAAATTATTACCGGCAAAATCAAAGAAACTCAAAACGTGTCCTGGTTGCATCATTTTATATATCTCGTTAAGCAGGAAATCCCCAGGGCCACCATACCCGTGTTGATTACACTTTTTCTGACCTTAGCCGGCTGGCTGACGCCGTTTGGCCCAATTGTGACAATTATCGCTACGGGGCTGGCGATGGTGTTTTTAGCCTGGGACAATACCGATTTGACACCGGCCCGACGTATGGTCGAATTCAAAAAGCGATTCAGCTTGATGTCGAGCGCCTTATTGTTTCACATCGGTTTCGGAATTCTTTTTTTAATTCCAGGGCTCAACATTCTTTTTCTTTCCTTTGCACCCGTGGGTGCGACTTTGTATTTTATTGAAAACCATGATGCACCTGCGATGCCCTGAACGTTTTCCTGCTTTCCTATCCCTTTGACACCCCAGAAATTTTATAATACTATTCCGATCAATTAAAAATGTGAGGGCAAAACAATTATGCTGGAAATTCGTTTTCATGGCCGCGGTGGTCAGGGAACCGTGGTGGCATCGATTTTGTTGGCAAAAGCATATTTTAGCGCCGGATATTATGTTCAGAGCTTCCCATTGTTTGGTGTG
>Ga0209536_100008656_pt1 | contig 15238 bp, 13 predicted proteins | sample DeeMarSeWOR28_12_FD_187461 | JGI IMG/M metagenome (GOLD analysis project Ga0209536, IMG submission 187461) | Marine sediment microbial communities from White Oak River estuary, North Carolina - WOR-2-8_12 (SPAdes) (version 2) | ecosystem: Environmental > Aquatic > Marine > Intertidal zone >...
GTTTGTAGCTAATGATATCCCGTCATACCCGTCATAAATAGTAAATCCTGCTATGGTCACGTTGTTGCTCTGCACCTTTAAACCTGCCGTCACATCAATTACGGTTGAATCCCTATCTTCCCCGACCAACGAGACCGATTTGTTGACTACTGGATTTTCAACATAGACGCCTTTCTTTACATAAATTATATCTCCATCCAATGAATTGCCAATAGCTTCTTGGATAGAAACACAATCGTCTGGAACAACAATTGTCTTGGAACTTGCCTTGACAGACTTAACATTGATGTTACATGAAGCCGTTAGAATGAAAAGAATCATTATGAGTATTAGTGCTAATGCTGTTCTTTTCATAACACCAAATCTCTTTTTCTTTGTATAATATTGGGCTGTTCCCGTGGTAAAAGCGTTTTTATCAAGGTTTCTTGACTAACCTGTTTTTTCTTAGTCAAGATTTCTTGACAAGACCACCCAACGAGCTATGGTTCAACTGAAAGGTGTCACGACCCCCTCAGCACATATTTGTACATAGGCTTGAAAAATGGCTCTGCGATATGGTTTTGAAAATTAAGAAATTATCAGCAATTTTCTATATTGAAGGCTTGTTATTTTGATGAAATAAGCTCTCCAAGAGCATAACAGTGAAGTAAAATCTGCCCAGAATCCAAAAAACTCTTTCTGTGTTCTTTTTTGAAAAGAGATATATGGCTGGGTTTGCTCGTGTTTATATGATGTAATGGACAGAGTAAAACGTCTTAAGGATATAATTGTTTTTGCATTTGTCGTGCATTTCATTATTATTATCAGTGTTGCTATCTACTTGCAAAGCACGTCACGGATGCTATATCCTGAAGAAATCCGCGACTATGAAGGTCAAGAACTTTCATCGATAGGCGACTTCAGGGAAAATTCCATAAGAGGACCACAACAGCTGAACGCCTCAACTTACCGCCTCGCAATAACTGGACTAGTAAACAAGACATTGGAATACAGATACGAGGATTTAATTACTGGATTTCAGAAATGGCAAAAAGTCGTGACGCTTCACTGCGTAGAAGGATGGTCTGTGAAAATTCTTTGGGAAGGCTTCTTGCTGAAAGACCTGCTTAATGAAACGGAAATCGACCCTAACGCAACAATTGTGATCTTTTATGCTTATGATGGCTACTCAACATCCCTCCCACTAGATTACATCATAAAAAACAACATACTCATAGCTTACAAAATGAACGGTTTAACTCTTCCACCCGAAAGAGGATTCCCTTTCCAACTCGTTGCGGAAAGCAAATACGGCTACAAATGGATAAAATGGATAACAAGAATTGAGCTATCTGCCAATGAAGTTTACAGAGGCTATTGGGAAAGCAGGGGTTGGCCCAATGATGCTGACATATAATAAAAACTCGAAACTAACGCATAATCCCATATAAAACAAAGCTGAATGTTGCGCATGGACATTTTCTTCAGAAACCTTAAAGAGTAAGAGCCTCAATTCATAAAAGTAATATATAGTAATAGCAAATAATCTCATGTATCGCGAACAAAGTAACGTCGCGTCATGCGATTAACCTAACTCAAGTAATTTACACCTTGGAGGTGCACACTTACGGGAGCATCCCAAACATTTACCATAAAGTATGTTATACAAGCTAAATTTGAGATCGACGGCGTAGTCGAAAAACCAGATGTTATAGGAGCCGTTTTTGGACAAACGGAAGGACTTTTCGGACCAGAACTAGATCTCAGAGAACTCCAGAAAACAGGTCGCATAGGCAGAATAGAAATCGACCTACACTCAAAAAACGACCGAACCACAGGCACAATTACAATTCCTACAAGTCTAGACCGTATAAGCACAGCCCTAATCGCCGCAAGCATAGAGAGCATAAACCGCGTTGGACCATGCTCAGCCAAAGTAACTCTAGACAAAATCGAAGACATCCGAGAAGCAAGACGAAAAGTAATCATCGACCGCGCCAAAGAAATCCTGCACAAATGGAACATCGAATCTATGCCCAACGTAGACGAAGTCTACAAACAAATTTCTAACACAATGAAACTCGGCAAAGTCGAAAAATACGGACCAGAAGACCTGCCTGCAGGACCAGAACTTGATAAGTCCAAAGAAATAATAATTGTGGAAGGCCGAGCAGATGTAATAAACCTTATGCGTTGCGGAATTCAGAACACGATTGCGCTTGAAGGAGCAAAAGTCCCAGAGTCCATCAAGAAGCTTACTAAAGAAAAAGAAGCGACAGCACTATTAGACGGCGACCGTGGAGGAGATTTAATTCTCAAAGAACTTCTTCAAGTTACAAATGTCCGCTACATTGGCCGTGCACCAAGGGGCAAAGAAATCGAAGAGTGTAATTGCCATGAGATCACTGAAGCTTTAGAAAAACGAGTTCCAGTAAAAGAAGTCTACAAGCAAGCGAAGAGGGAACGCCCAAAAATCGAAGTGCCAGACGAGATCAGTCAAGCAGCAAAAGCTTTGCAGGGTACACTTGAAGCGATTCTTCTAGACGCAAAGCTCAAACAGACTGAACGGTTGCCTGTTAGCCAGTTGGCTGAAAAACTGCAGCAGACAAATGGTGTTGACACGGTGATCTTTGATGGTATAATAACTCAAAGAATAGTTGATGTAGCTGGAGAAAAAAACATTAAGCGAATAATTGCCTCCCGAATTTCGGAAGCTGTAAAGCCAGTGCTAACCGTTGAGCTCGCAACCTTCAAAGACGTCCTACAAAACTAATTGTAATTAAGCCCTTTTTTGTGTCTTAGGTTTTACATAACGAAATGTTGTAAGCGAGCGTTTCCTATGTGAATTTCGTACCGAGAGAGAACCGCAAGATAGCAACTTTCTCTAAAATTCAAAAGTAAAAAAATGAATGCTGAAGGGACAGGCGAACCTTCTCTTCGAGACATACTTTTTGTTTGTTCGAGGCTTCGAAGTACAGTCTTACGTTTCGCAGTTTCGCTTGAATTCTTGCAATTGGGTTTGCACATTTTACACAGGCATAACGAAGAGCCTGCCCGAGGCATCTTTCATCTTCACTATTTAGCAAACGAGCATTATTCTAAATTCCGTAGCAACCCAGCCACAATTTTGGTACCGATGTTGGCAAGAAAGTACAGACAAGCATTCACGAAGGCAATTTGAGCTACTTTTTATTGAATCATCAGCAAGGTAGATCCTCTACTAGTTTCTCCAACGAACTCTTACCACGCAACACCTTTGTCAATGACTCCAGGACTTCAACCAGATCTCTATAATGTTTTATTTTTAAGCAGTTTAATAACCTCTGGGAAGTCTATACCTAAGGCTTTGGCTTTTTCTATTGTTGGTACTCCGTTTTGGGTCCAGCCACGTCGTTTGTAAACTGCGTCTTTCAATTTCTCGTATTCTTCCTCGCGATGTTTTCTCAGTATAGCCAATTTCTCTTCCGTTGTTTTGCTTGTCGGCTCTATACCAAATTTTTCGTTGAGTTGCTTGTCGTAGCGTTCTCTGCGACTTTCATATTCCTCTTTTGTTACAGGTCCAACCGCTCGGTAAGGCACTGTATCATGCTCTCGAGTTCCATAACCCATGCGCAAGTTAAAAATGCGCTGAAAATCGTAGACTTTCTCGCTCATCACTATTAAATCGTCCACGCTCATCTTTCTGCCTGTTACTGCATAGAAGAGTTTGGCGTAGGTTTTAACATGTTCCATCACCTTAGCTGGCTCTTTCGTCCGCTTGTTGTCTTCGGGCACAACATCATTCCATGGAAGCTTGCACAAGCCATTGAGCCCAAACCAAGTACGCCACATTGGAAACCAATGTAGATTTTCAGCTTTTTGCTCGAAAGTTGGCATTAAATTATGAACCATGTCAAGGAAAATCAGCCATGCCTCATCATGCTGTGGACCCTTAAGCGTCAACCCGTAACCGCCTTGTTGCGCCAAAGACTCTTTGGTCACATACTCCGAAAACTCTAAGCCCTTCGACTCCATGCCTATGTCCCGTATAACTGACTTGTCTGCGCCGTATTTATCTGCAAACAGCTGTTTCATCTTGCGAATCCCTTGACCCACAACGACACCAAAGCCTTTGCCACGCGACATCTGATGCACAAGCTCCAAGGCTGCGTCTTTGTTGCCAAAGCATAAGTCTAAGTCTCCTATAGCTTTCTTGTCGATTAACCCCCTCTCATAGCATTCCATGGCGAAGGCAGTTGCAGTTCCCACGCTAATCGTGTCCAAACCATAAATGTCACAGTAGTAATTCATCTCAATAACGTGGTTTAAGTCGAAAATCCCACAATTACTGCCCACACCCGCGACCGTTTCGTACTCAGGACCAGTAACAAAAACCCGTTGGCCCTTGTACGGTCCAGTCTTGAGCTCGAAGTCCTTTACAACATGAGAACATGACATGGAACAGCCGAACCAGCAACCGTCAAATCCAGCATGGAACTTCCTTCTGCAAACTTCACGACCTAGCTTCTCCGCCTCTGGATGAGAACCGTACTTAAAATTGTTCACCGGCAACAAGTCAAAATTGTTCATTGAAGAGACAAGCTGCGAAGAACCAATAACTGCCATCTCATTCTGCTTCGGGTCAAGCTCCCTTATCTCCTTATTATAAGCGGTGCCGATCTCTTTTGCCAAATCAGCGTCGGCTGGACCATTACTCTCAATAGTGATTTTCCCTGAATACTTAACCACGATTGCTTTTATACTCTTATTTCGCAGTACCGTGCCTAATCCGCCTCTGCCTGCTTGCTTAAACCTATGCACGCGCCTTGCCATATCATACCATGAAATGTTCAAGCACCCCATCAAAGTGTGCTCAGCACCAGAACCCGATGATACAACAGATATGCTAAGCGGATTACCGTCGCCGTACTTTTCGTCCATAGCTTCCATTATCAAATGAGTATCCGAAGGGAGCGTAATTGCTTCTTCAACTTGGACTCGACCTTCATCACCGTTAATGAATATAATAACTTCTGACTCAGGCTTGCCTTGCACTTCAAGAGCATCCCACCCAGCAAATTTCAAGTAAGGGCCAAAATAGCCTCCTACATTAGAGTCTACTACAATGCCTGTTAAGGGCGAAATAGTTACGGCTATGCTTTTTCCCGCGCCGGGATAAACTGGGATGCCACTTAGCGGACCTGATGCCAAACATACCTCGTTCAGAGGGTCATCCCACTTCACGATTCTGTCTTTGGGTAACGCGTTCCAAAGTAGCCAAATGTTGAAGCCACGACCGCCAGTGAACGTGTTCTTCATTTTCTCAGAGACGAGCTTGCTCGTGATTTGCATTTCTGAAAGGTTAACATACAGTGTTCTGTTATTGTAACCTCTTTCCAACGTTTTCAACTCATACCTGAAATCAGCTTTCGCCACAGTTTTTACCCTCACTCGATATTCCGAAAAGAAATAACAGCATTACAAATAGGCTTTTTGCTAATCATCTGAAAAAAATAATGAGAAAGATCTGATGTTACTTTCTGATTTGACCACTGCCAAGAATGAAGTACTTTGCAGTAGTCAAGTGCTGAACGCTCATTGGTCCTCTAGCGTGAAGCTTCTGTGTGCTGATTCCAATTTCCGCGCCTAGACCGAATTGATTGCCATCTGTGAACCTTGTGGACGCGTTCCAGTAAACCGCTGCAGAATCAACTTCTCTAATGAACCGCATTGCTTTGTCAAAGTTCGCTGTCAAGATGGCCTCAGAGTGTTTGGTGCTGTACTTATTTACGTGTGCTACGGCTTCATCCAAGTCTTTCACGATTTTAACGCCAATAATGAAGTCCAAATATTCAGTATACCAGTCTTCATCATTCGCACGCTTCACGTCAGTGACGATTCTCGCTGTTTTCTCGCAGCCTCTAACTTCAACACCTTTCGCCCTCAAAGCCGCGATCGTAACGGGCAAAAAACGCTCCGCTACGTTACTATGAACAAGAAGTTTCTCTGCGGCGTTACATGTCCCAGGTCTCTGACACTTGGCGTTTATAATTATGGGCACTGCCCTGTCCAAGTCTGCGTCCTCTTCAACGTAAATGTGGCAGTTGCCTGTTCCTGTTTCAATTACAGGAATGGAAGCTTTCTCCACTACAGTTCGGATTAAGGCAGCGCCTCCCCGGGGAATAAGCACGTCTACATACTTGCGCATTCGCATTAATTCTTCAGCGATGCTTCGGTCAGTTGAGCTAACAACCTGAACGGCATCAACGGGAACTTTAGTGTTCGCCAACGCGCCACGCAAGACTTCGCCTATTGCAATGTTGGAGTTTATGGCATCGGAGCCGCCTCTTAGAACCACTGCATTACCAGATTTTATGCAGATTCCCGACGCATCCGATGTAACGTCTGGCCTGGACTCATAAATTATACCCACAACGCCTAAAGGCACACGCATCTGACCAATCAATAACCCGTTGGGTCTGGTCCAAGTTTTAACTATCTCGCCAACGGGATCATTCGTTTCAGCGACCTCTCGCAAACACCGCGCCATGTTTGCAATTTTATGATTATCCAGAGCCAGCCTATCAAGTAATGCAGCTTTCAAGCCTTTGGCTTTAGCCACTTCAGTGTCTTCCTTGTTGGCTGAAAGGATTTTGTCAGCGTTTGCTTCAAGTGCCTCACCCATTTTCAGGACTGCTATGTTTTTTTCTTCGGTGGACAGTTTAGCGAGCTGAACTGAGGCTGCTTGCGCTTTTTTGCAGATTTCCAGTATCATTTTTCTTCCCTTACAAGCTGTATGTGTTTACGTTCAATAACTTCTTTTTGGCGGATATATCCAAGTTTCTTCTTGACTTCGTTAATTTGTAGGCCTTTTATCAGATTTACCTCGCCACTGTTGTAGTTCGGGTTTCCCTTCGCAAACTCCAAGTTATCAGGATCAACTATGGCTACTACGTCGCCCATGTTGAAGTGTCCAATTATCTTGCTTACACCCACCGGCAGGAGGCTTGAACCTTCCAATATCGCTTTCTTGGCACCTTCGTTAACATGAATTTGGCCTTTAACTGAAGCTCCGTACGCTATCCACCGCTTCACAGCAGGCATCCTACATTGTGGTTTAAAGTACGTGCCGACTTCCTTACCCGCAAGAATGTCTGTGAGAACGCCTTCTCTTCGGCTACTAGCCACTATTACAGGTATGCCACATGTTGTGGCGATTTCAGCAGCCTTCACTTTGCTTTGGATTCCGCCTCTACCCCACTTACTTTTCCCATCAAGCGTGCCTTTCATTTCAGCGGTGATGTTTTCAACGGTTTTTATTACTTTTGCCCCAACTTTCCGAGGGTCAGTTGAATATATGCCATCAACATCAGATAATATAACTACAAGGTTTGCTCCTACGGCATTAGCCACGAGAACTGATAGTATATCATTGTCACTGAAGTTCACTCTGTACCCTTCGGTTAGTGGAATGAGCTCATCAACAGATGTCACGTCGTTCTCGTTTATTATTGGGATTACGCCCGTTTTCAGTAACATCGCTAAGACGTTGCATGTGTGTAGGTAAGAGCTTCTATTGGATAGGTCCTCTGCAGTTAGAAGGATTTGGGCAACTTTTAACCCATATTCTTTGAATAATTCACGATACTTTGCCATTAGCACGCTTTGACCCGTGGCTGCAGCAGCTTGTTGGAAAACAATGTCGTTGGGCTTCGGGGCTATACCTAGCTCTGCTATGCCTGCGGCTACCGCTCCAGATGTGACTAGGATTATTTTGTCGCCTTGCTTGTGCGCAGCGGCTATCTGAGCCGTTAACTTGTGCATTTCTTCCTCGTCAAGTTGACCTTGGCTTGTAGTTATGCCGCTAGTTCCTACCTTCACTACGACTAATCTTTGAGTCACTAAATTTCATCTTCTGTTTGCCGTGCAAGCGACAAAGGTTTTTTCCTGTTACTGCATTATTTCATCTAGCTTAAAAGGCGATCCATGGAAGTTTTTCAGGAGTGAAGGTTAATTACGAGTTAGGAGAATTTAAATGAGGAAGCAACGGAACATGAAGATTACAGGCAAAAACCTTAAGCAAGGCTTCGTTAAGGTGGTTCCCAGCTCTGATGACGACCTTTGGCACCTTTACAACGTCGTCTACAAGGGCGACGAAGTTTATGCATACTCCTCGAGAGCCATAAAAACCGATCAAGAATATTCCCGGCCAAAAAGCGCCGAACGCGTCTCCGCTTTCATGGGCGTCAACGTGGAATCCGTAGCTTGGGATAAATTTCTAGGCAAACTGCGAGTTCATGGAACAATTATCCACGCGCCAGACATAATGCCGACAGGTGCTCACCATACTCTTAGCATAGCTTTGAATCAGCCTGTGACAGTTGTGAAGAAAGAGTGGCCAAAGCATCTCCTTGACAGGTTGAAGCGGGCAAGCAGAACCGAAAAACCCATGATAATTATCGCCATAGACGACGAAGGCTTCGCGGCAGCCGAAACTAAACAATACGGCGTTGACGTCAAAGTGGAAGAACGCGTGAAGCTGCCTGGAAAACTTGAAGCTGATAAACGCCTAGCTGCTACAAAAGCCTACTTAAAACGCGCGTTGGACAGTCTAAGGCAGTTGTGGTCGCCAAATCACAGTCCCATAGTGATTGTGGGTGTGGGTTTCGTGAAAGCCGACTTTACGAAGTTCTTGGCGGATGAGGCTGCGGACATTGCAAAATCAGTGATAGACGTGAAAAGCGTCAACAACGGAGGCGTAAGCGGCATCTACGAAGCACTGCGCTCAGGCGTACTTTTGAAGGCGGCGAAAGAGTTGCGCATTGTTGATGAAACCGAGGTTATGGAGGAGGTTATGAAGCGGTTGGGAAAAAATGAAGCCACAGTCACTTACGGGCTGGAAGGGGTTGAAAACGCCGTTATTATGGGCGCAGTTGAAAAACTGGTTTTGGCAGACACGATTTTGAGGGAATCAGGTGAAGAGCAACGCCTGCAATTGGAGAAGCTGATGCGAGAGGTAGAAAAGAGAAGAGGCAACATAACCATAGTCAGCACAGAACACGAAGCAGGCGAAAAACTCATAGCGCTGACAGGAATTGCAGCGCTCCTCAGGTTTCCCATACATGATGCTTATCAAAAATAATTGTTAGCATCATCAAAAATTGTAGGCTCCACGAAGCTGTACTCTGACCCCTTGTATATAGAACCTGTTGAAGTCTGGAATTTCTTGTTAAAGCGAAATTTTAATACTATTTTTGTTTGAATTGTCTTCTTACCATTTCTAGTTTTTCGCCTATGATTTGTGCTTCACTTTTTCCCAAGCCTTTTTCGTAGGCTTTGCGTATGTGGGTTATTTCGTAAGGGTCAAAGCCCATGGCTCTGGCCGCTGTAGCGTCTGTAGCGACAGGGTCTGTTCCCGCGATTATAAGGTTCATTAGTACGGGTGTGCCATTTATGGGACCGTTGCCTTCCATGCCTACGAATCCGTCTATAACCGTTATCACGGGCTTAAGGGCGGTGTTGATGTCGACCAATACTTTGTTTATGCCTATAATGTGGTATTTGCCTTTGAACTTGTCAGGAAGCAAGCCAAACATGTTCTTCATACCCAGCGTCACGTCAGTATCCATATGTGTTTTGAGTTTGGCGGCGCTAATTACTGCGGATTCAGTGACGAGACGAGGCACGGTTATGCTTTTCAACGTTTCACCGTTAACCACCGCAAGCTTGACCTTATCTTTGACGTAGCGTAGGTTGAGCCATTCGACGCTGTTGCGCCTGCACATGTCTTTCATGCCTGTTACCTCAAAGGCTTTGTCAGCATTGGTTATTGTGGCATCTGAATCTACAACGTAGACTTTCACAGGTAAATCTGCAAGCTTCTTGATTATGGCTTCCACAACAATTGGGTCTGTAGTTGCGCCCGTGTCCCATGTTTTGGTGGTGATGAAATTAACTTTGATTAGAACTTTTTTGTAACCCGCAAGCGCATTTCTATAGTTAATAAGGTCAAGAGCTTTGAAAACTGGAGCGTGACCCCGCTCGCCTCTAACAACAGCCACAATTGGAAGCTCTGATTGCATATAATTATCAACAAGGTTCAGCTTATAAAATGTTCATCCAATTCGTCCAGAAATTAACGTCCAAGTAGCATGCATTGCCGCTAAAATAGCCTCAATTCTATCAGGATAATTTCCATTCACCACATAGCAGTCAAAAGGTGCATTCAAAAGCAGTTTAGGCAAAAACCGATCAACGCTGGTTCGCGCATTGAACTTAAACAGTTCCTTAGCTGACAACCGTTCAATTAGCTTAGCACCCTCATTCTTCTTAGGATCTTTAGTAAAGACTCCATCTACATCAGTAACTAAAACCAGCTTAGTAGCCTGCAATCTGCTGGCAACATACGCTGCAATTGAGTCAGAGGTTACATCCCACGAGTTTTTCAGCGGGTCTTCCCTAAATATCAGACGAGATGGCAAAAAAACTGGAACAGCCTCACTCTCAGAAAGTTGCTTTGCGTCATTAAGCAAATGGGTAGCGCAGGAATTAGGCGTAATTTGGGCTAGCAATAGACCGAACTGATCCATCCCCAGAATTGCCATCCTGTGAGAGATTCCGCTGGATAAATTGAAACGCTCATCCGAATTCCGCACTACATCAGCGAACATCCCACCTCCAGGCACCACAACCAACTGATAGTCATTAGCAAGCCTGCTTAACTTGGCACATAGGGCTATCAGCCTTTCCGAATCTTTGGCTAGACTTCCGCCCACTTTTATGACGGCGTCCACTTCACTTTTCTCCCTTCAAGTTTGCTTGCTACCATCAACGCGACCCCAACCGCAGGCGAAGCCTTAACCAAATCGCTCTGCAACGTTGGAATAATGGGCGTTTGGTATACAAAAGCATCACCGAAACATACTTTTTCAAGGTCGATAATTTCGTCAACCCCTATTTTTTGCCCAGCAGCTCTTGCGATGAATTCTTTGCCTAAACCTGTGACTACAATAGGAACTTTCTTATGTGTAAGCGACTTAACTCGAGAGTAAACTTGGTTTAACCCCTCAGCAACCTGCTCCACTTGCTTGTCATGCAGGTATTTTGCGATTTGCACTATCTCCTTTTCAGTCAACATTTCAATGTCAGCGCATACAACTCGAGCAAGACGCGCTAAAGCTTCCCTTCGCGTTTTTCCACGCCCATCCGCCGTTTCGGTAGTGTACTCTCCTTCACCGATGTTGTCCAGAACTAAATGGACATCACCTGACTGTGCAAACAGTTCAGATGAGATCCGCGCCGTGCCGCCTCGAAGTGGAATAGAATCCACGATCGTGGCGACGTTGGTCCGCAGGCTTCCCGAGTACACAAGCTCTCCAAACATAAGCTTTTCCAAATCAGTTTTGCCTGCTGCTAAAACATGTCCGTCGACCACGGGTATGATGCTGGTGCTTGTGCTTCCAACGTCTACTATAACGCAAGTCTTGACATCGTGAGCAACCATCCAGCCAGTTGCAGCCCAATTCGCCGCAGCCACCCTAAGTGGCGCGGATTTAGCAGCATTGATCGACCTCAGTGAGGAGTCTACGTCTAAAATGAAAACAGGCAAACCAACAAACGCCTCCTGAGCACAAGATAAAATGTGCGCAACGCCTTCTCGTTTAGTCTGATACGCGTCAGACAACTCAGCAGTCATAGTTAAGCCAACAGCGTCAACCTTAGACTTGCTACTTACTTTTTCTTTGAGCTTTAAAAGCACGTTAACGAGCTTCTCTGGGTCTCTCCATACAGGAAAATACTGTGCTGCCGTTTTGATCTCTTTGACGTAGCCGTTTTCGATGCGAATGAAAACTGCTTTTGTGTTGGCGCCTCCAATTTCCCAGCCGACGACTGTTACCAAAGCTACTTTCCTCTGCTTATACTGTTAAGGACGCGCTTTTTAGTTTCACGGAACCTTGTCGAGGCTCTTTGTAATGTGGCAGCGTTAGATGCGATTAGTGCCGAGGCAATACCGCTTTCTGAAATGGGAAAAGGCGGAGAGACGACCTCGTCCATTTCGCAAGTTTGTTGGAAAACATCGTGCGTCGGGTTAAGCGTCTTTACTTTTGAAAAAACAGTGAAGCCGCGGCCTTCAACCTGAGTTGGAAGTTCAGCTTTCAAAACTGCGTTTACGATGGCTTGAGCAGGATTATAGTTGACACTTCTTCTTAATCCTACATATGATGTTGTTAATCGCGGGTTCATCTCTATAGCTGCAAGCCCATTTTCGGACAGAACAAAATCAATCCCAATATATCCTCTTAATCCAGGTACAGATTTAACAATTTTTTCGGCTACTTTAAAGCTTTCATTCTGAAAGGGGTGGTCAAAAGGAGTCACACCGCCACTGTAGCTTGAAAAGTTGTTTGGCGTTCCAATTGTAACGTCTTGGCGATTCAGGCTAATTGACACAGCGGTGCTACCTGAAGAAAGCAAGCTAACACTTGTAGCGGTGCCCTTGACTAATTCTTGAATCAGAAAATGCTTCTTTGATGACGACTCCCTAATTTTGTCAATCGCGCCGGCTATCTGTTGTTCATTTTTTACAACGCTTAATCCAATACAGCTAACGCCATCGGCAGGCTTGAAAATTACGGGAAGATTCAAATCGCTACGAATAGCTTTTTTAATTTCCTGCAAGTCATCAGTTATACTGAAAAACTTCGTCTCAGGCAGAGGCACCCCAAGATTCTTCATGAATTTATGGAAGACGATTTTCTCTGATACTTTTTCTATACAGGCGGATGTGCAGTTCAAGGAGGCTACTCCTGTCTGTTCTATAAGTTTCACAAAGGACTGCAACATACCGTCTGTTTCGGGCGCAATCACGTAAGCAGCATCAGCCGACTCAGCAATCTTTTGAATGGTAACTTGAGTTTTATCGCAAGAAAAAACAGGCACTATACAATCAGCGGCGATTGGCGGATTCAACCTTGCAATACGTGAATCAAGCGTGGTAGTAACTTTGTGCCCAGCAGCTTTAAAATCTGAAATCAGCGTCCTCAGCATTCCGAACCCTTCGCTCAAAACGCTGGTTGTAATCAGCTCGTCAGCAAAACCACCGCCCGAAACATGTTCATAAACCAGAAGTCTCAATAGCGCTCCTCAGCAATTCGATGAGAAGAATCTTGTCTTAAAGCTTTTCTGCGCGTTTAACGATTTTAACGAGTTCAAGCACTTTTTCGCGTGTGATTTGACCTTTGACTCGATCTCTTAGGGTGCAAGCGGCGCCTCTTAACCCTACCACGTCAGCGCCTAATGCGTAAATTGTAGGCAAATCCTCTTTTTGCAATGAACCTGCCAACGCTACTCCTAAACCATAACTGTGTGCTATATCGACAAAGCGTTGAAGCTGAGGTCTTGTGAGAAAGTTGAAGAGTGTTTTTCCGTCTTTAATTCCTGTGTCAAGCATAGCTATGTCTGCTTGGGTTTCACGGGCTATTTTGGGAATGAGTATCGGGTCAACCGTGCTGACTCGATTTGAATCAGCGTATCCTGAAGCAACCACCTTGATTGAAGGGTTGTATTCTTTAGCTGCTTTGGTGACGCTTCGAATCAAGTACACTGCTTCTTCAAAGGTTTTTAGTCCGTAAAGTCCTGCTTTAATGTAGTTAACACCTGTTGTTGCTGCGCCTAACGAAGCCAACGCCATCGATCCAGGCTGGTTCGGCGCTTCGCCTATGGTGCAGCTTACTTCGATGTTTGCTGGCGTGACCTGCCTTATTCGTCGTATTATCCACGGAAAATTTGCGCCTAGCGGACCCTCCTTTGGGTTTTTGACATCTATTATATCTGCGCCACCAGCGATAGCCTCAATGGCTTCCGTTTCGTTCTTCGGACTGATTAATAGTTTCAAGTATGCTCATATTGATGCGGAATATCTATACCTTTAAAGTTTTTGTTGAAAGGTTTCGGTCAAAACATTGCAACTGGAGGTTGCAGTCATGAGTAGACTTTTCTATTTGTTAATAATCATTGCAAAGGCAGAGGTGAACAGATTGAAGATAATCCCTGTCATTGACGTTCTCGGCGGGATTGCAGTTCACGCCATAAGAGGTAAAAGAAAAGAATATCAACCGCTCAAAAGTGTTTTATGTGCGTCTGCTGACCCATTGAATGTCGCTACGTCGCTTAAGGCGTTTGGTTTTGGCAAGCTTTACATGGCAGATTTGGACGCCATTATTGGGGGACAACCAGACTTCTCTTTGTTCAAGAGAATCGTGGATAAGACTGGGCTTAATATGATGGTTGACGCTGGCATAACGGATCTCGGAACAGCAGAAAAAATTTTGAAAAATAGCGTTTCGCAGTTAATTATCGGAACAGAAACGTTGCAGAGCATTAGTTTTGTAGCTGAAGCAGTTGAATCTTTCGGAAGCGAGAAAATTGCAGTAAGCCTTGACTTGATGGGACCCAGGATTCTCAGTGGCTTTCAGCTTGGCAAGCTTGCGGATCCTATGACCTTTTTACGGGAGATAGAGAAAGTGGGAGTTAATCAAATCATAGTGTTGGACCTAGCAAAAGTCGGTAGTAGTGAAGGGGTAAACATTGATTTCTTGAAAGAAGTAATTAGAAAAATTAAGGCCAAAGTGCTTGTTGGTGGAGGCGTGCGAAATATTAAAGATTTGGCGGAATTGCGAGATCTTGGTGTGTTCGGAGTCTTGATGGCTACATCATTGCATGCGGGGAAAATCTCACCTAAAAGTTTGAAACAGGCGAGGCTACTTTAAGTTCATTATGTTTTCGTAGCAGTCTTCTCTAATTTGTGAGGTGCTCTTGATATAGTACTATGATATTTTGAGAACTTGACGTTTGCTTTTGTGTCAGATGATGATGTTCTGACTAGTCTTTAATAATTTTAATTTGTTCAAAATACTTGTTCCAATAAACTTTTAGGAGAAAGAAGAAAAATGCAATTTTCGAGAAGCAAAACGACGATTATTGCTATTGCGTTATTTCTATTGCTAGCTATTACTGTTTCCATTGTTGCTTTACCAAATGCCAGCGCACAGCAAAGTATCAAAACCTTTCCTTTTATTGGTGCTACGCCAAATCCAGTAGGAGTCAACCAAGAAGTGCTGTTCCACGTTGGAATAACAACACCTTTATTCAGCCAAGAGATGGGTTGGGAGGGCTTGAGCATAACTATTGAAGGTCCTGACGGCACTACTGAAACGATCAGTAACATCAAAACTGATTCGACGGGTGCAACAGGTCGAAATTGGGTGCCTGAAGAAGCCGG
>Ga0209536_100008657_pt1 | contig 15237 bp, 12 predicted proteins | sample DeeMarSeWOR28_12_FD_187461 | JGI IMG/M metagenome (GOLD analysis project Ga0209536, IMG submission 187461) | Marine sediment microbial communities from White Oak River estuary, North Carolina - WOR-2-8_12 (SPAdes) (version 2) | ecosystem: Environmental > Aquatic > Marine > Intertidal zone >...
GCGCGCGCCGATCGCCTGCTCCTCGTCCGTATTCAGCTTGGCCACTCGAACCGTGGGTTCCAACTGGGAGGCGGCTTCCACGAACGCCGGTGCCATGGCCCGGCAGGGTCCGCACCAGGGCGCCCAGAAATCAACCAGCAAGGGAATCCCGCTGCGTCCGAGATGGCGTTCGAAGGACGTGCCCGACAACTCCAGCGGTCCGCCTCCGAACAGGGGTTCACGGCATTTGCCGCAGCGTGGGCCGTCGCCCAGGCGTTCGTCCGGCAACTGGTTGATCGTGCTGCAGTGCGGGCAGACAACGCGTGTGTCCGTCATAATCCCTCCCTGACAACCATGGTTCCGGTCGGCGCGAATCCCGACCTCAGAGGGCCGCCCTTATTTCGGTCAGCTTTGACTTGACCCGGGCCGCGTTTTCCGGACCCATTCGAATCAGTATTTTCTGCCCCGCCGAAAGCGACTCGAGATCCTTGTCGGCGAACAGGTAATAGGCCTCGGGCTTGATCAGCCGCACCGGCGGCGAAACGTCCGGTGTCGCCAGCAACTCATCGATGACCGCGCGCAATCGCTGCTCGAAGTCGCCGTCCTTGTAACCCAGTTGCGTGAACGCTTCCTCGAACAAGGGCTGATTACTGCGAAATTCGGCAACGGCCCGCTGAGCGTCGACAGCCTCGAGCATCTCGACGTAGGGGGTGTAGCGCTGGTAGTTTGCCGGATCGACCACATACTGAGGAATGGGGTCGCCGACCTCGTCGAGGATGATCGAATCGGGCTGCTCGTCCGCCGTGGCCTGGAATTCACCGCCCGGGCCCTGCACCGACTGGATCACGGGCGGCACCTGCCGACCGCTCAGCGCGTCGACGGTGGCCACGAATCGCGAAATTACGGCTTCCTGCGCCACGTACCGGGCAACCGGCTCGGGGCCGACCATGCCAGTGAGCGCCTCCAGCGCGGCCGGGTCGCTGTCCGCCAGGTCGGGCAGCGGCGGCTCCTCGGGGATGGGTTCCTCGACGGGAACCGGTTCCTCGACGACCGTTTCCTCGACGGGCTCCGGCGCCGGGGCGGGTTCTTCCTCCTGCACAGCCACGACCGGCGGCGGCGCCTCCTCGACCACGGGCTCCCTGGAACTCAGAAAATACCAGGCCGCCAGGCCCAGCAGGATCACGATGATGCCGGTAAGCCAGACTTTCATGATGGTCTCCCTGATTGGATGGTCATGAGAAGAGCATGATCCATTGTGTCATTTTCGACCGGGGTTGCCTACCGTGGTTCACCGTTTAAACCCTGCACCGGAGCCCGCATGTCTTGGCTGTGATCCGCTTGCCTTACATCGAACCCGTGTTCCGGCCCCCGTCCGAGGCCAACAGCCTCATCCTGCAAGTGACAAACGGCTGTTCCTGGAACCAGTGCACGTTCTGCGAGATGTACACGCAGCCCCAGAAGCGATTCAGGCTCAAACCCCAATCCGAAATCGACAGGGAACTGGCTGCCGTGGCGAGTACCGGCGCGCCGGTGCGGCGCGTGTTCCTGGCCGACGGCGATGCGATGGCTCTTTCGGCGCGCCGCCTGCGCCTGATCCTCCAGGCAATCCGTCGTCATCTGCCCGGCGTCCAGCGGGTGGCTTCCTATTGCCTGCCGCGCAACCTGCGCCACAAGAGCGTGGACGAACTGGCCGAACTGCGGTCGCTGGGTCTGGAACTTTTCTACGTCGGCTGCGAGTCGGGCGACGACCTGGTGCTGGACCGGGTGCGCAAGGGTGAGACGTTTGAGTCCTCGCTCGAAGCCCTGCAGAAAATCAAGGCCGCAGGCGCCAGGAGTTCGGTCATGATCCTCAATGGGATGGGTGGCAGACGGTACAGCGAGCAACACGCCCTGAATTCAGCACGGCTGATGAACGCCGCCCAGCCCGAGTACCTCTCCACGCTCGTGGTCAGCTTTCCGGCCGGCGAGGAACGTTACCGGGCCGGGTTCAGGGGCGAGTTCGAGCCATTGGACCAGCCGGGCCTGTTCCGGGAGATCCTCTGCCTGCTCGAAAGCCTCGACCTGGACCGGACCGTCTTTCGCAGCGACCACGCCTCCAACTACCTGGTCCTCAAGGGCACGCTCGACCGCGACAAGGAGCGGCTGGTCGGCACGGTCCGCAGCGCACTGGAGCGCCCCGGCTCCATCAGCCTGCGCCCGGAGTGGATGAGGGGGCTCTAAAAAGAGAAATTGGAATGCTGATTGGCCGAAGGACGACGCTACCGAAATGATCAGGGAACCCGGACGAACCGGGTTCCCGAAGCGGGTGATGGAGCGGGAAATTACTTCAGCTTGAGCTGCGTCTTCTTCTTGTCGCCCATGAACCTGGAGATGTCCTTCAGCGCGCTGTCGAAGCGACTTTTCATCTTGCTGTAGTCCGAGTACTTGCTGACCCGGCTTCGCAGATACACCATCTCCTGGGCGTCCATTTCAACAATCATCGACACCGTTACCTCGCCTTTGTCCTTCAGCACGCCCTCGACGCCCTTCTTGTCGAGATTTGTCATGTTGACCGTTGTGCCGTCCGCCAACTGGCCATCGATGCGCGAGCCGATTCTCTGCACGTTGCCCATGTTGTAGATGCTGTTCTTGTAGACAATGGTCTTGTCCGCGGTATAGACCTTGGTGCTGCCACACCCGCCGAGCGCCAGCATGCAGGCGAGCAAAAAGCTTACAGCCAGGTACGCGGCCAGCGAATAATCGCGGTGCCGCGGAAGGGAGATCGTCGCTTTCATGGGAGTGCGCTCCTGAGGGTGGAATGATAGGCTCAAATTAACCCCTCCCCCGGCCGAATTCAACTGTTTCCAGGGTTTCCCGGTCAGTTGTTTTGGGAGGCCTCGGCAGAAGGCGCCGCGGTTGACCCCGAAGGCGGCAGGTTCGCGGGCAGGAACCCCCCGGCGGCGGAGATTTCCTCCTCCGTCGGCCAGCCGCCGCCGAGGGCCTTGTACAGGCTGACGACGGCGACAACCTGCTGCCGCCGGGTCGAGGAGGCCAGCAACTCGGCGCGGAACAGGGAACGATCCGAATCCAGCACTTCGAGGTAGCTCGTCACTCCCCCGTCATAGCGGGCCCTCGACAGTTCGGCGGCGCTGCGCGCCGCGGTTACCTGCGCCTCCCGCGCCTGCGCCTCGCGCTGAAAGGTCTCGATCGCGATCAGCGTGTCCTCGACTTCCTGCAAGGCGCGCAGAACCGTGAACTGGTATTGGTTGAGCAACTGTTCGGTGCGGGCCCGCTCGGCCTCGACCCGCGACTTGTTGCGCCCCGCGTCGAAAACCGGGCCCAGCAGGCCGGCGCTGATCCCCCAGGTCTTGTTGTCGCTCGATATGAAGTCATCCAGTTCGCCGCTGGCCAGGCCGAGCGTGCCGGTCAGCGAGAGTGAGGGGAAGCGCAGCGCCTCGGCCACGCCGATGCGCGCGGTCTGCGCGGCCAGTCGCTGCGACGCCTGGCGGACGTCGGGCCGGCGTTCGAGCAATTCGGAGGGCAGGCCCGCCGGAATGCCGGGGGTCTTCAGGACCTGTGAAGGATCGTTCGAGCTTCGTCGAACGGGTCCCGGACTGCGGCCCAGGAGCACGCTCAGGGCGTTCACCCCCCGCCGCTGTTCGCGTTCCAGGGCGGCCAACTCGGCTTCGGCGTCACCCAGTTCGATCTCCGCCTGGTTCACGTCGATCAACGGCACCGTGCCCTTGTCGAAGCGCGCGCGAACGATGCCGAGGGACTCTTCGCGCGTCTTTCGCGTGCGTTGCGCCACCGTCACGCGGTCGTCGAGATCAAGCAGCAGAAGATAGAGACTGGCGACGTCGGCAATCAGGCTGATGGCGACGACATTGCGGGCCTCGACGGTGGCCAGCAATTCCGCCCGGGCCGCCTCGGTCGAGCGCCGCAGCTTGCCCCAGAGGTCGACCTCGAAGCCGAAATTGGCCGCCAGGAGGAAGGACTCGCTGATCTCGCCCGGGGCGGACGCGCCAATGAGGTTGTTGCCCCGGGCGGCGCCGGCCGAAACATCGATCGCCGGAAACTGGTCGGCGCGGATGAATCCCAGCGAAGCCCGCGCTTCCTCGATCCGCGCCATGGCGATAGCCAGTTCCTTGTTCTCCCTCAACGCCGTTTCGATCAGCAGCACCAGTTCAGGGTCGTTGAACAACTGCCACCAGTCCAGGGTTGCCAGCGAAACGCCGGGGGGCGCGGGCGCCTGGTAGGTCTCCGGCATCGGCACGTCGGGCCGCTCGTAGTCGGGCCCCATGGCGCAGGCGGCCAGCAGGCCGACCGCCGAAGCAAGCAGCAGCGCGCGGGCAATGTCTCTCACGGGCCCGCCTCCGGCGAGTCGGCCTTCGCAACCGCGGCCACCGCCCCGTTCTGCCCGTTCCGTTTCTGGATCAGCACGTATAGCGCCGGGATGATCAGCACGCCCAGCACCGTGGCAGCCAGCATGCCGGAAAATACCGTCATGCCCATCACCTTGCGCGCCTCGGCGCCGGCGCCGGTGGCCACCAGCAGCGGCAACACGCCGAGGATGAAGGAAAAAGCGGTCATCAGGATCGGGCGGAAACGGTCCCGGGCAGCCGACAGCGCCGCGTCGAGGGCGGACAGGCCTTCGTCCGATTTCAACTTGGCGAACTCGACGATCAGGATCGCGTTCTTCGCTGCCATGCCGATCAGCATGACCAGGCCGATCTGGGCGAACACGTTGTTCTGGTAGCCGGGCAGGAACAGCCCGGCGATCCACAGGCCGGCCATGGCGCCGAAAATCGCGATCGGCGTGCCCAGCAGCACGCTGACCGGCAGCGACCAGCTTTCGTACTGGGCCGCGAGGATCAGGAACACGAACAGCAGCGCCAGCACGAAGACACGCGAGCCTGATCCGGCGGCGCTGCGTTCCTGGTAACTCATGGCGTTCCAGGAATAGGTCATGTCGGAAGGCAGCACCTCCGCCGCCACTTGCTCGAGCGCGTCGAGCGCCTGGTCGGAACTGTAGCCCGGCGCGGGCGAGCCGGTCAGTTCCGCGGCCCGGAACAGGTTGAAACGATTGGTGTACTCGGGCCCCTGCGTCGGCTCGGTCGAAACCAGTGCCGAGAGCGGCACGGTTTGCCCGCTCTTGCCGCGCACGAAAAAGTAGCGGATATCGGAGGGATGCGCGCGGTACTCGGGCTCGGCCTGCACGTAGACCTTGAACAGGCGGCCGAAACGGTTGAAATCGTTGACGTAGGCGCCGCCGAGGAAGGCGCCCAACGCCGTGTTGACGTCTGCCGGGGAGACGCCGAGCTTCAGCACCATGTCCTTGTCCACGTCGGCGAAAATCTGCGGCACGTTGGCGCGGAAGGTGCTGATGACATTGCCGATTTCGGGCCGCTCGCGGGCCGCCTCGATAAAGGCCTGCGCCTGGGCCGCGAGGTAACCGGGCGAATTGCCGCCCCGGTCCTGCAGCATCATGCTGAAACCGGAGCCGGTGCCCAGGCCCGGTATCGCCGGCGGACCGAAACTGAAGGCGATCGCTTCGGGAATTTCGGTCGCCAGCCGGCGGTTGACCTGCTGGATAATCGAGCTCACATGCAGTTGAGCGCCGCCCCGCTCGCTCCACGGCTTCAACGAAACGAACAGGAACGCGTTGTTCGGCGACAGCGACGAGGTCAGCAGGCTGTATCCGCTGATGGCCGTTACCGATTCCACCCCCGGCGTCTCGAGCAGCATCTGCTCGACCCGCATGTTGACACGGTCCGTCCGCTCGAGCGAAGCCGCGTCCGGAAGCTGCACGTTCACCAGGAAGTAACCCTGGTCTTCCTCCGGCACGAAGCCGCCCGGGACAACCTTGAAAAGTCCGCCCATCAGCACGGCCATGATCAGCAGCGTTCCCACGCTGAGCGCCAGCTTGCGCGTGAACAGCGTGGCGATACCCATGTAGCCGCCCGTGGCGCGCTGGAACGCGCGGTTGAACCCGTTGTAGAAGGGCGTCAGGAAACTGTCCTTGCGCTCCGACGGCGGCCGCAGCAGCATCGCCGCCAACGCCGGGCTCAGGGTGAGCGCGTTCAGCGATGAAATGGCGACCGAGATCGCGATCGTAATCGCGAATTGCTGGTAGAGGCGGCCCGTGATGCCGCCCATCGCGGCTACCGGCACGAACACGGCGATCAGGGACAGCGAGGTGGCCACGATCGGCCCGGATACTTCTTTCATCGCGGCCACGGTCGCCTCTTTCGGCTTCAGGCCTTCCTCCATCTTCGAGGTCACCGCCTCGACCACGACGATGGCGTCGTCGACCACGATACCGATGGCCAGCACCAGCCCGAGCAGCGACAGCGTGTTGATCGAAAATCCAAGCAGCGGGAAGACGGCGAAGGTGCCGATCAGCGACACCGGCACCGCGAGCGAGGGAATCAGCGTCGCTCGCGCATTCTGCAGGAAGATGAACACGACCAGGATGACCAGTGCGACGGCCTGGAACAGGGTGACGACGATTTCGCGGATGCCTTCCTCGATCGCCAGCGTCGTATCCAGGGACACGAGATAGTCCAGGCCGCCGGGGAAGTCCCCCGCCATCTCCTCCATGACCTGATCGATGGCCCGCTTGAGTTCCAGGCCGTTCGCGCCCGGCAACTGGTACACGGCCAGAATGGAAGCCGGCCCGCCATTGAGGCGGCTGAAGGCATTGTAGTTCTGCGTCCCCAGCTCCACGCGGGCGACGTCCTTGATGCGCACCTGCGAACCATCCGGGTTCGATCGGATGATGACGTTGCCGAATTCTTCCGCCGTGGACAGCCGCCCCTGCGTCCGCACCTGGTAGGTAAAGCGGGTGCCCGGCACGGCGGGGGGGCCGCCGATCTGCCCGGCGGGCGCAATCACGTTTTGCTCCTGGATCGCCCGCGTGATGTCAGGCACGGTCAGGCCCAGCTTGGCGAGTTGGTCCGGCTTGACCCAGACGCGCATCGCGTAGTCGCTCCCGCCCAGCACGCTGGCCTGGCCTACGCCCCGGATGCGCGCCACCGCGTCCAGGATATTGATGGTCAGATAGTTGCTGAGGAAATTCTGGTCATAGCTGCCGTCGGGCGAGTAAAGCGTGACGAGCACCAGGGGGAAGGAGAGCTTCTTCTTGACAGTGATGCCGAGCCTCTTGACCTCCTCGGGGATGCTGGCCGTGGCTTCGGACACCCGGTTCTGCACGAGCACGTTCGACATGTCGAGATCCGAACCCACCTCGAACGACACGGTCAGGTTCATGGACCCGTCATTGGAATTGACGGACTTCATGTACAGCATGTTCTCCACGCCGTTGACTTTCTGTTCCAACGGCGTGGCCACCGACTGCTCCACCACCTCGGCGTTGGCGCCGGTATAGCTCGCGGTGACCCCGACTTCGGGCGGCGTGATCTCGGGATACTGGGCAATGGGCAGGACGCCCATGGAAACGACCCCGACGATGACGATGATGATCGCGATGACCATCGCCACGATCGGCCGGCGAACGAAAAACTCGGCCATGCGCGTCAGCCCTCGCCGACTGTCTCGGCCGCAGACGATCTCCCCGCGCCGGATGCCTTGACCGTCATTCCCGGCCGGACTCTTTGCAGCCCTTCCACGATGACCCGGGCGCCGGCCTCGATGCCGCTCTCGATGACGACGTCGTGGCCGGTTTCCGGACCGAGTTCGACATCCCGGACCGCGACCGTGCCGGCCGCGTCCACGGTATACACCCGGAACAGCCCCTGGATCTCGGAGACCGCCTGGCGCGGGATCACGACGACGTCCTCGAGAACCTGGTACAGGGCGCGCACCCGCGCAAACTGCCCCGGCAGCAGAATCCGGTCGGGGTTCGGAAACGAGGCCTCCACCGTGTAGGTGCCGGTGTCCGCGTCGATGGCCTGCGAGGCGGCAACGACCTTGCCCTTGTGCGGGTGGACACTGCCATCGGCAAGAATGAGGGTCAGGTCGGCCGGCCGTTCGTCAAGGCCGTTGTCCTTGACGCGCACCTGGGCTTTGCCCTCCGCAAGGAAGGTTCGTGCGAGCACGAGGTACTCGCGTTCGGAAATCGAGAACCGCGTGTGGATCGGATCGATATCCGACAGCGTGGCCAGGACCACGGGGTTCGGCTCGCGGCCTACGAATTCACCGGGCTTCGCCTGGCTGAGCCCGATCAGCCCGTCGATCGGGGCATGGATGCGTGTGTAGCCGAGTTCGATCCCGGCCAGTTCGACGGCCGCCTCGGAGGCCTGCACGCCGGCCCGCGCCGCCGCCTCCTGCGCGATGGCGCCGTCCAGGTCCTGTTCACTGACCGCCTTCATTTCCGCCAGCGGCCGGATGCGCGCGAGGTCGGCCGTGGCTTTCGCCAGCCCCGTTTGGGCTCCGGCCAGCTGACTCTGCGCCTCCACCAGCTTCGCGGCGAACGGTTGCGGATCGACGGTGTACAGGAGGTCGCCCTTCTTGACGTAAGTCCCTTCCTGGAATTCCATGCTTTCCAGGAAACCCTCGACCCGGGTCCGGATCGGCACGTCCTGGGTGCCGCGCAGGCTGCCCACCATCTCGATCGACAGCGGAACGTCCCGCCGCTCGGCGGTCGCCACGATGACCTCGAGGAGGGGCGCCGCGGTCGCGCCGCCCTCGCGCTCGCAGGAGGCCAGGCCGAACATCGCGGGAAGCAACGCCAGCCAGACTCCCAATCCGCTCTTCACAGCCCTGCGCATGAACCCATCTCCCTCATGTGTCAGATTGCTGGCTCGCTCGCCACGGTCAGCGCAAACAGACTGCCCTAACTCCGCACCGCTGTCCAACCGGGGAATCACTGCCGTGACCCGGAACGCTCGCGGCCATCCCCCTTGTAGACGTTGCTCTCCGGCATGACGTACTTGCCGCCGACGACATTGCGGGGCCCGTACCGGTATACGCGCCGCTTCGATCCGTCCAGGCTCCATTCCCAGTCCGCTTCGCGCTTGTTCACCTCGAAGGTCTCGGAACGGTTGTAGCCATAGGACCAGCCATGGCCCCCGTAGGGTCCCCAGTAGCCATAGGCATGCGGGTAGCGCCAGTAGGCCGAGCGATTGTAGTAGCCGGGGTGGTACCAGCCGGTGCCGTATACGACCGTGGAGCCGTTCCAGTACCGGTTGTAGTAACCGCCGGTGCTGGTGTAGGCGGCCCGGCCGGTGGAATCGTCGAACGACTCGAGCCGCACGTAGGTCACGTTGTACGCCGGGTCGTTCGGCGGAATCGTGTAGATGGCCTCGGGCACTTCGCGCGCCGCTTTCCACGGCCCCTCCGGGCCGCTCGCCGAGTACCACGCGCCGTCGTGGCACAGGTAGTAGAAATTGTTGTGCAGCAGCACCTGGTAGGGGGTATTTTCCCCGCGTCGCAACACGGTGCCCTCGATTTCCACGAAGCGCGGCTCGCCGACCCAGGGTATAGCCAGCCCTGCGCCGGCCGCGGCATCGATCTCTGCCGTTGTCTCTTCGGTCGCCTCGAGCACGGCGCGGCGAGCGGCTTCCGTACCCGGCACCGCGGCCAGGACACGTCCCCTGGGATGCTCCTCCGGTATGTTGGCGAATTCAGGCGGCAACACCTTCACCGCGTACCACTTGCGCTGCAGGTCGCGCGTCGTGAACCAGCGCCCCGCCAGCATCAGGTAATAGCGCCCGTCGAGGAAAAACAGGTCGCTTTCGGTATTCGTGACGTAGTGCAGCGCGGTGCCGGCAATCCGCTCCTCCGCGGGCGGGCCGTCGAGCAGCACCAGTACGGTCGGCTCGTAGCTGATGATCAGGGGCAGTGGCGGCGAGTCGGGCTTGCGGGGGGGCATCGCCGCCGCGACTTCCGGCCAGTCGGAGCCGACCTGCAGGGTCAGGAAGTCGTCGGGCAGCTCGTTCGCGACAAGCCAGCCGCCGCTGGCCAGCATGTTGTTGCGTAACCAGCTACCCTCGTCGAGCAGATACCATGATCTGCCGGCGCGGTCATGGAACACCGTCCAGTCCGTATTCACGACAAACTCGAGTTGCGTGCCCTCGATCGGCACCGGCGCCGGGGGACCGTCAATCAGCATCAGCCTCGTGGGCTTCTCCGAAACGACGATGCGCGGCGGATCGAGGTTCAGCCGCCCCTGCGCTTCGGGCGCCGCGGCGCCGAGTACCGAAGCGGCCGCCACCCATATCGCCGCCGATAGCGTGACCCAGGAACTTGCTGTCATATGCATCGCTCCGTTAGCTCTTCACTCCGCGGCTACAGTTCGCGCAGAGCTTCGGACACAGGTTGCCGGGCTGCCCGAACCGCCGGAAACAGGCCGCCGATCAGGCCGATCAGCAACGCGAAACTCACGCCACGAATCAGCAACGCCGGGGAAACGTCGAACGCGAACGCGATTTGGCTGAAGCTGCTGAAGTTCAGCGTTGCGGCACGAAACCCGTCGAAGGCCCACCAGGCGAGGGCAGCGCCAATCAGCCCGCCCACCAAGGCCAGCAGCAACGATTCGATCAGAACCGCGATCACCACCGGTCCGGGCCGGAAGCCCAGGGCCCTGAGGGTGGCCATTTCGCGTCCCCGGGAAGCAACCGCGGTGTACATGGTGTTCAGCGCGCCGAACATCGCGCCCAGCCCCATGATGACCGCAATCAGGCTGCCCAGCCCCGTAATGAGGTTATACAAAACGGTCGATTGCTCCGCATAATAATCCGACTGGCGCATGGCCTTGACATTCAGCCGCGGATCACTGGTCAGCGCGTCCTTGAATTCCTGGAAGGCGCCGGGGGATTCGAGCTTCGCATAGACGGACTGGTAAGAGTTGCCGCGCCGGTAAGCCGGCTGGAGCACCGAGGCGTCGACCCAGATCTCGGTCTCGGCCAGGCTGCCGCCGGCCCGGAACACGCCGACCACCGGCCATTGCTCCTTGGCCACTTCAATGCTCGAGCCGATGTCCAGGCCTTCGAACTCTCGTTGGGCGCCCACCCCGACAATCACTTCGTTCAGGCCCCATTCGAACAGGCGGCCTTCGACCATTTCGAAACCGTCGCGGACCTCGAAGGCGGTCCGCGTCACGCCGCGCAGCGGCACGTTGGCATCCGTGCCCGTGTTGCGCTTGGGCAGATTGATGATGACAAACAACTCCGGCGACGCCAGCGCGCCCTGGTCGTTTCGGGCAATCCCCGGCCCCTGCGCGATAAGGCGCGTGTCGTCCCCCATCAGCCCGCTCATCATTTCCGAGTCCGCGCCGCTGCGCAACACGATCACGCTCCCGGGAACCGCCGAGTTCTCCATGGTCTGCAGAATGCCTTCGGCGATCGACAGCACGCCGACCATGACCGCCACGACGCCGGCGATCCCGAAAATGGCGGAGGCGGAAAAGCCCAGCCTCTGCGGCACCGTTTTCAGGTTGAACAGCACGATCGAGGCGATCTGGCCAATCCAGTTGAACATTCCGCCCATGCCCTATCTCCGCAAGGCGTCGGCGATGCGCAGCCGCTGCGCCTGAAGCGCCGGCAGCGTGCCGGTCGCCAGGGCCATCACCGCGATCAGGGCCAGCCCCAGGAGCAGGTCCCGGGTGGGAATGTAAAACACGGGAATCGAGCCGCCGGTCGGATCGCCCATCGCGACCAGCAACCAGGCCAACAACAGCCCCGTGACGCCGCCCAGGCCGGCAATGACCAGGGCCTCGGCCAGGATCAGGCCGAACACGCCGCGGTCGCTGAAGCCGATGGCCTTGAGCACGGCCAGTTCACTCGTTCGCTCCCGCACCGCGTAGGCCATCGTGTTGCCGGCCACCAGCAGAATCGTGAAGAACACCGCGGCGACGATCGCCATCATGATGAAGCCGATATTGCCCACCTGGTTGGCGAATCCCTGCAGGAAGGCGCCTTCCGGCTCGGTCTTGGTTTCGTTCGGCGAGTTGGCGAATTCCGCGTCGATGAGGGCCGCAATCTCGGCCGCCCGGTCAGGGTCCGCCACGCGCACCGTGTACCAGCCCACCAGGCCCTTGCCGAACTGGCGCGACTCTTCGAAAAAATCGTAGCGGAACAGGAAACTGCTCGTGTCCGTGCCTTTCTCGGCGCCGTCGTAGATTCCCACCAGGTCGAATTCCCAGGTTCGCTCACCGCCCTCGCGCGGCCAGATGGTCGCGTTGATCGGAATCCGGTCGCCGACCTTCCAGTCAAACCGGTCCGCGAGGCCGCGCCCGGCAATGGCGCCGCTGCGCGTGCCTTTCCATGCTTCGAATTCCGCTTCGCTGAGCAGAATCTCGGGGTACATCGCCAGGTACCCCTCCGGCTCGACCGGCAATTGGGCGAAAAAATTGCTGGGCTTCTGGTAGACGCCGCCGAACCACGTCTGGTGCACGGCGTCCACCACGCCTTCGACCTGTTCAATACGTGACTCGTAGGCTTCCGGCAGCAACTGGATGATCGAGATCTTGTCCCGGACGATCAGCCGATCGAGGCCGGCGACGTCGATTCCCTGGCTGAAACCCTGCTTGATGGCGGCGAGGTAGCCGAACAGCATGAAGGCCACCGTGATGGACAGCAGCGTCAGCAGGGTGCGCAACTTCTTGCGCTTCAGGTTGCTCCAGACCAGGTAGAGGTATCTCACGACTGCGCCCGCCTACTCTTCCGGCTCCGTCGACAGCCGGCCCTTGTTCAGGTAGAGCGTGCGCGACGCCCGGGCCGCCGCATGGATATCGTGGGTGACCATGACGATGGTCTTGCCCTGCTCGCGGTTCAGGGCCTGCAGCAGGTCGAGTATCTCGTCGCCCGACTTGCGGTCGAGGTCGCCGGTCGGCTCATCGCACAGCAGCAAGGTCGGGTCGGTGACGATAGCCCGGGCCACGCCAACCCGCTGCTGTTCGCCACCGGACAGCGTGCGGGGGTAATGGCCCGCTCGGTGGGCCAGGCCGACGATCTCGAGCGCCAGCGCGGCGCGTTTGCGGCGCTCGCTGCGGGACAGGTGGGTCAGCAGCAGCGGCAGTTCGACGTTCTTCTGGGCGCTGAGCACCGGCATCAGGTTGTAAAACTGGAATACCAGGCCGACATGCCTCGAGCGCCAGGCCGCCAGGCGGCGCCCGGACAGCTGGTCGATCCGCTCGCCCACCACCTCGACCGAACCCTGGCTGGGCAGGTCGAGGCCGCCGATCAGATTGAGCAGGGTCGACTTACCCGACCCCGATGGCCCCATCAGGGCCAGGAAATCGCCCGCCGGAATGTCCAGGTCAAGCCCGCCCAGCACGTGGATTTCCTCGCTCCCTCGCCGAAACGTCTTGTCCACGTTGCGTACCGCGACCAGCGGGCTGGAGTTTCCTTGCTCGGTCATTCGTTCGTCTCCCGGACAGGCGTGCCGTCCCGCAGTTGCGGCGGACCGGAAACCACCACCCTCTCGCCGGGCTCGAGCCCGGCTTGCACCAAAACTTCACCTGCGCGATCGGCGCCAGCGGCAACCGCCCGGCGTTCCGCCACGCCCTCGTTCACCACGAAGACATAGGCCCGGCCCTGTTCCCGGCGAATCGCGCCGGCCGGCAGCAGGAAGCCGGCTGTCGCCCGCTGTTCGGCCGAAGCCTCGGCGGCGTCCTGGAAAGCCACCTTGACGCCCATGTCCGGCAGGATACGGGGGTCCAGCGCATCGAAGCCGACCCGCACCTCGACAGTGGCCCGCTGACGGTCGGCGGTCGGAATGATGGCGATCACGTGGCAGGGGATTTTCCAGTCGGGATAGGCATCGAGCGTCGCGACTACCGCCTGGTCCGCGGCGACGCGGTTGATATAGGCCTCGTTGACATCGATCTCGATCTCCAGCGAGGCCATGTCCACGATGGTGCCGATCCCGGTGCGGGTGAAGCCGCCGCCGGCCGACACGGGCGAAATCATCTCCCCGGGCTGGGCGTTCTTGGCCACGACAACGCCTGCAAACGGCGCGCGGATGATGGTGTCCTCGAGCTGCTGGCTGCTGATGTCCACCTGGCGGGCCGCCACCTCGACATCCGCCCGCTTGCGCGCGAGCTGCGCCTCCAGCGAACGGGCCAGGGCGCGGCTGCGGTCGAGTTCCGACTCGCTGGCCAGCTGCCGCTCGACCAGCCGGCGGGTGCGGTCGAAGCTGAGGCGCGCCTCGGTCAGCAGGGCCTCGGTCTCCATGACGCCCTTCTGCGCGGACAGAAGCTGTGCTTGGGCCAGTTCGTAGACGGCGCGGATGTTGCTGTCGTCCAGCCGCGCCAGCACTTCGCCCTCTTCGACCAGCATGCCCTCCTCCAGCAGCACTTCGTCGACCCGTCCCGTAAATTTTGACGAGACGGTCGCCTGGCGGCGGGCCGTAACGTAGCCCGAAGCGTTGAGAACCGTCGCGGCCGCCCGGCCGCCCGACTCCCGCACGGCCACCGTCGTCACTTCGGCAATGGATGGCCGGCCGGCGAGGTAATACCAGGCCGCCGCCGCGATGAGAACGACCAACACGGCGCCCAGCAGGTATCGGGGCCAGCGCGATGGCGCAACCTCCGGCGCGCGCTCGATGCGTAACTGGTCGAGTGGACTGGGATCCATGCGGCCGGGATTCAGGTTTTGGGCTTCAGTAACATTTCGAGCTTGCCATCCGGCAGGAGCAGGCCGCGTTCGAAGGCGAAGCAATCGAGCATTTCATGCATCTCGATCTGGGAATGAGGATGGCAGCGCATCTGCTCGCCGAACCGCTCGCGCAGGCTCAGGGTCTCCTGGTCGACGACGCCGTAGCGGACGTGGTTCAGACGGATGGCCAGGTGGTGGACACCAAACCCATGGGCCCGCGTGCCCCCGTGCACCCAGGGCCGCAGCGCGGAATTGAAGGCGCGCAGCGCGGGATCGTCCAGGTAGGACAGAAAGTCCCAGAACAGGCACAGATCGAGCCTGGTGCCGGGGGGAAAGCGCAGTTGCTCTTCGAAGCCGTGCCGCAACTCCGCTTCCGACAGGCCGGCCTGCTCCCTGACGAAGGGCTCGCCGAACAGGTCGACGAAGTGCAGGCGGCACTTGAACTGTGCGAAAAAGTCGACCGTCTCCGGCAGCGCCGTGCCGATCTCGAGGACCGTCAGCCGATGGTTGATGTCGACCAACTTGAACAACGACCCGAGCAGCTTGCTCGGCAGGCGGGACGACACCGGGCCGACGCGCGCGCGGCGCGGCGCGTGGTCGAGTTGTAGCGCGGCCTCGCTCAACCGCTCTTCAGCGTCAGCCCCGGCTCTGCCCTGGCGCCAGCAGCGGCCGCGTCCGGACGCTGGGCCGCCGCGACGGCGGGCGCCTTGGCCGCCAGACT
>Ga0209536_100008658_pt1 | contig 15236 bp, 14 predicted proteins | sample DeeMarSeWOR28_12_FD_187461 | JGI IMG/M metagenome (GOLD analysis project Ga0209536, IMG submission 187461) | Marine sediment microbial communities from White Oak River estuary, North Carolina - WOR-2-8_12 (SPAdes) (version 2) | ecosystem: Environmental > Aquatic > Marine > Intertidal zone >...
TTCTTCAACAATTTTAGCCTTTTGAGAGACCCCCTCCTTTCCATGAATCTTCTGCAGGTGAGCTAATTTAAACTCAAAGAAGTCCGCTGCATCTTCTAGCAGAGCAAAAAATGCTGATTTGCCGTTATTTTTCACAAAGCTATCCGGATCTTCATTTTCAGGCAAAATGAGAATCCTTACTTCCAAATTTTCCTGAAATAGAATCTGTCCCCCCCGAAGAGCTGCCTGAACCCCGGCAGAATCTGCATCATAACATAAGATGATGTTATTCGTATAGCGCCGGATAATTTTAGCGTGATCTTCCGTCAGGGCCGTTCCACTGGTTGCTACAACATGTTTGATATCGTTTTGAAATAACTGAAGATAGTCCATATAACCTTCCACAAATATGACGCTATCTTCCTTTCTGATCCAATCTTTTGCATAATACAAACCGTAAAGAATCTGACTCTTGTTATATATTGGAGACTCCGGAGAATTGAGATATTTGGGAGTGTTTGGATCATCTCCGAGATCCCTTCCACCAAAAGCGACAATGCGTCCGGATAAATTATGAATAGGAAAAATAAGCCGATTGCGAAAACGATCATACTTTTTCTTAGAATCTTTTTCACTCTGCAGGATGAGACCGGTCTTTAAAAAAGGTTCGATTTTCAATTTTTTTCTATCAATTTCTTGCATAAGTAAATCCCATGAATCCGGGATATACCCCAGTTTAAAGAAATTGACTATTTCCTCAGAGATCTGACGTTGACGTAAATATGGGGAGAGCTTTTCAAGATTTTCCAAGAGCAGCTGATGGTAAAAATCCCCTGCGAACTGGTTTGCACGGTATAGTCGATCGTACTCTGATGATTTTCCTTCATCTATTTGAGTTTTGGGTAATTCAATTCCAGCCTCATCGGCGAGTTTTTGTAGGGCTTCCGGAAAAGTGATCTTTTCATAGCGCATCAGGAAGTTGAATACATTTCCACCGGCACCGCAGCCGAAACAATAAAAAATTTGCTTATCCGGACTGACCGTAAATGAGGGGGTCTTTTCGGTATGGAAAGGACAAAGAGTTTTGAAATTTTTACCCTGTTTGCGCAGATTTAGGTAACGCGAAATCAGCTCTACAATATCAATCGCGTCCCGAATTCTGTCAATAAGATGTTCAGGAACTGTGGGCATTTTATGGTCTAGGAATTACACTTATCTTGACTTAAATTTCTTATTGTCTTAAATTAAAAGCTTAAAAATTTTTAAAATCGTAAACGTTGGGAAAACCATGGACCAAAAAGATCAACCGCAAGCGCCACAACAACAAATTAATATCGAATTAGGCCCTGAGCAAGGGGAGGGAATTTATTCAAATCTGGCATTAATTACCCATTCTCCAGCAGAGTTTGTTTATGATTTTACACGGGTCTTGCCTGGAGTCCCCAAGACCAAAGTCTATGCACGGATAATCATGACCCCTCAACATGCCAAGAGCTTTTTAAAAGCACTTGAAGAGAATGTACAGAAATATGAAGCACAGTACGGCGAAATAAAGTTACATGGAACTCCCGGAGGAAACAAACAATTTGGATTCAAACCTCCGACAATCGCAGAAAAGTAATATTCTCTATTCGGTCATGTTATAGAATTTATCGCAATGAATCAGATTCAAGAAAATTTAAATCAGGTCCTGGCGAAAATCGAAAGAGCAGCCGTTAAAAGTGATCGCGACCCTGAGACCATAAAATTGGTTGCCGTCAGCAAAACGATCTCTCCGGAAAAAATCAACGAAGGTATAGCAGCAGGTATTAAAATCATTGGTGAAAATAAGGTGCAGGAGGCAAAAGCCAAAAAGGATAAGGTGAATGCGGTGACGTGGCACATGGTGGGTCATTTACAAACCAATAAGGTAAAACATGCGATCCAGATATTTGATATGATCCAATCGGTGGATTCTTTCCATCTCGCGCAGGAAATTGACAAGCGTTGCCAGCTTCAGGAGAAAAAAATTCCGGTACTGGTTGAGGTCAATACCAGTGGAGAAGTTTCCAAGTTTGGTTGTGACCCTGAAAAAACGCTCGAATTGGTTTCCATGATCAGTGAATTGAAACATCTTGAAATTAGAGGATTAATGACCATAGGACTCTTTACTGATCAATTGAATCTGGTTCGCTCCTGCTTTATAACATTAAGAGAGCTATCTGAAAAAATTAAAAACATGCGATCTGATAGCGTTTCAATGAAAGAACTTTCGATGGGAATGTCTTCAGATTATGAAGCGGCTATCGAAGAGGGGGCTACCATCGTTCGCATTGGGACAGCGATCTTCGGTCCACGTCAATATCACAATTAAATAGTATGAGTGAAAACCAGGAAAAAATCATTTTTAATATTCCTCGGAATAGAGGAGAGGTCTCATGAATTTAACACCACTTGACATACGTAAACAGGAGTTTCGAAAAGCATTACGCGGATTTGATCCGGATGAAGTTCAGGCATTCCTGGATATGGTGGGCGCTGAATATGAAAGACTGCTTGAGAAAAATAAGCAGTTAGGGCATCGCCTTATCGAACTTGAAACCAAGTTGAAAGATTATCAGGAATCTGAAAAGAATTTACGGGAAACACTTCTGAATGTACAGGAGGTTAAGAAACAGTCCGAGGAAAGTAGCCGTAAGCAGGCCGATCTGATTATTAAAGAATCTGAGCTAAAAGCGCTTGAAATTATTGAAATGGCTCGGAAGCAGGCCCGACAAATGCGGGACGAAGTTAATATCCTGAAAACCCAGAAGGAATCATTTATTAATCGATTGCGCCAGATATTAATCTCCCAGATTGAGTTATTGACAGTGCTGGAAATAGACGACGCATTACCGGAAGAGGCTTTCAAATTTTTGGAGAATGCAAAAACCCGAAAAAAGATTGCCCTGAAAGCTGAAATGGCCTCTGCAGATTCTCCGGATTCGGAAGATGAGGATACAGAGACAGATATCGAATTTGCAGAAGAAGATCAATCTAAACCGCAGGATTCAGATAAGAATAAGAGTAAAGATCAAAAAGATAAAAAGGACGAGAAGAGCGAAAAGGAATCTGATCAGGAGAAAGCGGTATCGGAGGTCAATGAAAAAGTTGATGATGAGATTAATGAATTTTTCAAGAAAGAGATTCAAATCGATGAGCTTATGAAGGATATTCAGAAAAAAGATAAAAAATGAGGGCAGGTTTATGGCATCGACCAGCAGAATATTTTTTAGTTTATTTTTGATTTCATTCTTTTTCTGTTTTTGCAGCAGCAGCAAAAATTTAAATCCACAAAAGGTAAAAACAGAACAAAGTGTAAAGATATTCTTTGTGGATGGTACCCAGGATAATGGTATCATTATAAAAAAAGAGGCTGAGAATATAATCTATGTTTCCGAGCTTACACATGAACGCAAGACGGTTGATTTAACAACCATTCGCAGAATGGAGAAATCAGATTTGGTGTTCGACTACTACGCCAATCCAATTAGTGATGCTGAAATCGCTCGGGTGAAGAGTAATCGTAATACCTGGGGTTATGCCATCGGGGGTGCGATTATTGGCGGTGCGGCTGGTTTAGCGGTGGGATTACCCCTCTGGTATGCGGATGTTGATGATGTTCCGCCGTATTTTATTGCGGGTGCGACTGCGGTGGCAGGCAGTATTTATTTTGCGTTTAAAGGTCAAAATAAAGACCGGGAGACTGCTATCAGGCAAATCCGGCTACAGCGGTTAGCTGAGACCGACTTGGAAAAAGAGGTCGAGGATGAGAAGAAAAAACTTCAGGAAATTGAACTTGAAAAGCAACAAATTCAGGAAAAATTAAAAGACAAGGATAAATGACCTCAAGGGATATGCGAATTTGAGCAACATGATGAGTGATCTAAGAAAAAAAATTGAGCAGACGCTGCAGTACATTCAGCAACAAACTTCAATCAAGGCACAAATTGGTATCGTTCTTGGTACGGGATTAGGAGACCTGGTCAAAGAGATTGAGGTTGAGAATGAACTCTCTTACCGGGATATTCCCCATTTTCCAATTTCGACGGTGGAAACTCATGCCGGCAAACTGATTACCGGATATTTGGCTGGAAAAGAGGTTGTTGCCATGCAGGGTCGTTTCCATTTTTATGAAGGTTACTCGATGCACCAGATCACTTTCCCCATCCGGATCATGAAATTTATGGGAGTTAACACCCTGTTAATATCGAATGCGGCAGGAGGGATGAATCCGCTCTACCGCAAAGGTGATATGATGATTATGGATGATCATATTAACTTGTTGGGAGATAATCCGCTTGTTGGACCCAATGACGATGCTTTAGGACCTCGATTTCCGGATATGTCCGAACCTTACAGTAAGAGATTGATCGATCTGGCCGAACAAATTGCACTGAAAGAAAAAATCAAAGTTCATCGGGGTGTCTATATCGCCGTTTCAGGCCCTAATTTAGAGACCCGTGCTGAATATCGTTTTTTAAGGTCAATTGGTGGTGATGTGGTTGGTATGTCAACTGTACCGGAAGTAATTGTAGCCAGACATATGGATATTGAAGTATTTGGTGTTTCAATTGTAACCGATGAATGTTTCCCGGATGCACTTCAACCAGCTGATGTTGCAGATATTATTAAAACTGCCAATGAGGCTCAGCCACGCCTAACTCTGATGATGAAGCGTCTGGTGGAAAAACTGTGATACAACATGGAACAATTTCAGGCATTAGGTCGAATTTTAATCATTGTTGGCATTATTTTTCTGGTTATGGGCTCATTTTTTATTTTCGGCAATAAAATTCCTTATCTGGGTCGTCTTCCAGGTGACATAATTATTCAAAAAAAGAATTTTACTTTTTATTTTCCTTTGACCACCATCATTGTATTAAATTTGGTAATTTTTCTGTTGATTTACTTGTTTAAGAAGCAGTGAGAATCCATTAAATGAAATTTAAAGAACGGACCGGTAAAGTAAATATTCCGGTTATTGAAGAAAATATTTTGAAGTTTTGGGAGAGCCATTCCATTTTTCAGAAAAGTCTGAAAATAAGGGCGAATTCTCCCCACTTCGTATTTTATGAGGGACCTCCCACGGCAAATGGTCGACCGGGTATTCATCATGTGATGAGCCGGACCATTAAGGATGTGATATGCCGCTATAAAACCATGCAAGGTTTTCTGGTTAACCGCAAAGCGGGATGGGACACTCATGGACTTCCGGTAGAAATTGAAGTTGAAAAAAAGCTGAATATTGAAGGAAAAGAAGACATTGAAAAATTTGGCATTGGAAAGTTTAATGAGAAATGTAAAGAAAGTGTCTTTAATTATAAAAAAGAATGGGACGATCTGACCAAACGTATTGGTTTCTGGCTTGATTTGGATCATCCGTACATTACCTTTCAGAATGATTATATTGAAACCGTTTGGTGGATTTTAAAAAATTTTTATGACCGGGAATTGATTTATAAAGGTTTTAAAATCTTACCATATTGTCCTCGCTGTGAAACGCCGCTCTCCAGCCATGAAGTATCGCAGGGTTATAAGGAGGTAAAGGATCCCTCAGTTTACATCAAATTCAAATTACAACAGGAACCAAATACCTATTTCCTGGTTTGGACAACCACCCCCTGGACGCTTATTTCCAATGTCGCTCTGGCAGTTCATCCTGAGGTAGAATATCTAAAGGTAAAATACAACAATGAAACTTTCTTGATTGCAGAGCCCCGTGCTACGGAGGTCCTGGGTGAAGAATTTGAAATTTTGGAGCGCTACAAGGGTTCGCAAATGGAACGCTGGAAATACGAACCTCTTTTTGATTTCGTTAAACCCGAACAGGAAGCGTATTATGTGGTTCTGGGGGATTTTGTGACCACGGAAGACGGAACGGGAATCGTTCACACCGCTCCGGCCTTTGGTGAAGATGACTATCAGGTTGGACTGAAATATAATCTCCCGGTGGTAAGACCGGTTAATCAAAGCGGAGAATTTGAAGAGCAGATAACAGATTACAAGGGAAAATTTGTAAAAGACGCAGATCCTGTGATTATCTCAGACCTCAAACAAAGGAATCAGTTGTTCCGAAAAGAGGTCGTGGAGCACAGTTATCCCCATTGCTGGCGGTGTGATTCGCCACTACTTTACTACGCCCGGGATTCCTGGTATATCAAGACCACCCAGTTTAAGGAAGCTATGTTGAAGAATAACCAGCAGATAGCCTGGTATCCTCCTGAAGTGGGTGAGGGCCGGTTCGGGGAGTGGTTAAAAAACAATGTGGACTGGTCTCTTTCGCGGGATCGATACTGGGGTACACCCCTGAATATCTGGGTTTGTGAGGAATGCGAACATCAGATTGCGGTAGGAAGTATTCAGGAATTGCAGGAAAAAGGGAAAAATGTACCGCAGGATATTGATCTTCACAAACCTTTCGTAGATGAAATTACCATAACCTGTGAAAAATGCGGTTCGGACATGCGGCGGGTGCCGGAGGTGATTGATGTCTGGTTCGATTCAGGGAGCATGCCCTATGCACAGTGGCATTATCCCTTTGAAAATAAAGAACATTTTGTGGGAAATTTTCCGGCTGATTTTATTTGCGAGGGGGTGGATCAGACCAGGGGATGGTTTTATTCTCTGCTCGCTATTTCAACCTTGCTTTTTGATAAGCCGGCATTTAAAAATATTGTGGTCAATGAGCTAATCCTGGACAAGGACGGCCAGAAGATGAGTAAATCCCGCGGTAATGCTGTGGTTCCGGAGCAAGTCATCTCTCAATTTGGGGTTGATCCCCTTCGCTGGTATTTTATAACGGTGAGTGCGCCCTGGGTCCCGAAAAGATTCGATACTGAAGGTATTTTGGAAGTCTATCGAAAATTTTTCGATACCCTGTTCAATACCTATAGCTTTTTTGCGTTATATGCCAATATTGACAATTTTGATCCAGCACAGAAGCCGGTTCCGTTCGCGCAGCGACCGGAAATAGATCGCTGGATTTTATCGCTTCTGTATACGACCCTGTCCCAGGTTCATGAGAAATATGAATCCTATGATACCACCCGCGCCGCGCGAATCATTTCAGATTTTCTATTGGATGATGTTTCCAATTGGTATGTTCGCAGGAACCGAAGACGTTTTTGGAAAGGTGAGATTAATGAGGATAAACTTGCCGCCTTTCAGACATTATACGAAATTCTTCTAATGATCTCCAAAATGATTGCACCTATTGCCCCATTTGTTTCAGAAGAGTTATTTCAAAATTTACGGACAAAAGCAATGCCAGAATCCGTTCACCTGGCAGATTTTCCAAAGCTCACCGAAGCGATGCAAACGTCACGGGATCCGGATTTAGAAAACCGGATGCGTATTGCCCAGCAGGTAGTCAGTCTTGCGCGCTCACTTCGGAACAATGCAAAAGTGAAAGTGCGGCAACCCCTCTCCGAAATGATTGTTGCTTCTCCGGGAAAATCAGTTCGTAAGGCGGTTATGGAATCAATTCCGGTGATTAAAGAAGAAATAAATGTGAAAAATATAGTTGTGATTGAACAGGCCAGCAACATTGTGATCAGAAAGGCCAAACCTCTTTTCAAAAAACTCGGACCGAAAGTCGGAAAATTAATGAAAAAAGTTGCAGAGATTATTGAAAACTTAAATGAGGAAACTGTTGCTCATCTGGATACAACCGGAGAAATTATGCTGGATGTAGAGGGAACCCAGATTCATATTCAAAAAGATGATGTTGAATTTTATGAGGAAATGAAGAAAGAAAATCTGGTGGTTGGTCGGGAAGGCCACATCCTGGTCGCCCTCAATACAACCATCAATGAAGAGTTGGAAATGGAAGGGATTGCCCGGGAGTTCGTTAACCGTGTACAAAATCTTCGAAAGGAGGCGGGTTTTGAAGTCACGGACAGAATCATCATTTCCCATGATGCACCAGAAAAAATACGTAATGCAATTGATAAATTAACCGATTATATTATGTCTGAAACTCTTGCAGTAGAAATCAATTCAAACATGGATGGTGAAAATATCAGGAAGGAAATAGACATTAATGGTGTTAAATTGATTGCTTCATTGAAGAAAAAAAATTAAAGTTGTATGATATAAACAGGGAGTTGATTATGGATGCGGAAAAATTAGCATTTTTCAAAAAGCTGCTTCTGGAAAAGCGTAAGGAAGTTCACGAACGGATCGAGCATCTCAGGGAAGTTGCCATGGAAAGTCCCGCAGCTTCAGGGAATAATTCCAGTTACTCATTTCACATGGCAGATCAAGGAACGGATGCCATGGAGAGAGAGAAGGCATTTTTATTTCTTTCCCGGGAAGAAAAATTTTTCCAGCAAATTGAACGGTCTTTAACGGCTATTGAGCTGGGAGAATATGGAATTTGCCGTGTTTGTGGAAAAGAAATTGACGAAGAACGCCTCAAAGCTGTCCCAACAACTCGCATCTGTGTCCCCTGTAAACAGGCTGAGTCTCGGAGAAAATAGTTGCTCGATAGACTTTTTTCACGAAATCCCCACTTCAAGTCGGTTTTTATCATTATTGCCACTATTCTAATCCTGGATCAGGTTACAAAATACCTGGCCAGGATCTTATTACAACCGGTATATAGTGTACCGATTATGGGAGATTTTTTCAGATTGACCTACGTTGAAAATCCCGGTATCGCCTTTGGATTACGCATTGATAACAAAGTTCTATTTACGATCCTTTCTATTGTTGCTGTTATGGTTATTTTTTACTATCTTTTTCAGCTTAAAAATCATACCCTGTTGAGATTTTCATTTGCGCTCATTTTAGGGGGCGCTTTTGGAAATTTAATCGATCGTTTTTTGTATGGTAGAGTCGTAGACTTTTTAGACTTCGAATTTTTTGATATTCATATATCTCCATTTTCTTTTCTTTTTTTTAATTTTAGCGGCTATCATATGGATCGTTGGCCAGTGTTCAATGTGGCTGATATCGCAGTGACCGTAGGTATGATTTTGATTATATTCAATGCAATTTTCGATCGAAATCACCTCCGAAAAGAAGTTCCAGATGAATCTCCTCAAGAAAATTGAAATAACTGCCGGTGAAAATGAAGAGGGTCTTCGCCTGGATATCTTTTTACATCAAAAGATTCCCCAATATTCCCGCTCCTATTGGCAAAAACTAATTAAACAAAATCATGTATTGGTGGATAACCATCCCCCTAAAGTATCTGACCGTATTATCCCCGGACAGAACATTCAATGTCTCATTCCGGAGCCTGAAACTGTAGAAACGCGTCCTGAAAAAATGATCCTTAAGGTTGTGTTTGAGGATTCGGATCTGATTGTCATCGATAAACCTGCCGGCCTGATTGTACATCCGGGTGCCGGGGTGCGCTCGGGAACTTTAGTAAACGGCTTGCTCTATCATTGTAAGGATTTATCCGGAATTGGAGGACGATTAAGACCGGGCATCGTTCATCGACTGGACAAGAATACTTCTGGACTCCTGGTGGCGGCAAAAAATGATCATGCACATCAGAGCCTGGCCCATCAACTCATGGAGAGGGAAATGGTCCGAAAATATCATGCTCTGGTCTGGCATATTCTTACGGATGACCAGGGAACCATAGAAACATTCTTAACAAGAAGCAAAAAAAATAGAAAACTGTTTGTAGCATCGGGTTCCGGGAAAATAGCAATCACTCATTATCAGGTCATAAAACGATTTCAGTTTTTAACGCTTATGGAACTTCGATTAGAAACGGGCCGTACCCATCAAATACGAAGTCATTTAAATCATATCCATCATCCGGTCTTTGGGGATCCGGAGTATAATGGTCGTCTTCGCCAGCTTGGACAGCTGAGTGGTCAAGAAAATCGAAATTTTTCAAAAAGATTACTGAGCATGCTGGACAGGCAGGCTCTGCATGCCCAATACCTTTCATTCCAGCATCCCCGGCATGGAAAGGTGATGGACTTTTCTTCGGAATATCCAGAAGATTTAGCATCGGTTATAGATATCCTTGAAAAAAATAATGTTTGAAATGGAAATAATTTTTATATTGGTCGTTATGGAATGTATGTCCTAGCTTAAAACTGACTTTTGGAGGAATTCATGTTTGGCAAATATAGCATTATAATCTTTTCGATATTGACGATTGCAATTTCCGGTATTACCCAGGAATTTGAGCTCCTGACTCCACACCAGGTTGATCTGGGGACAGTGATGCAAGATTCAGTCGTCGAAGCGGTGATTCAGTTCCGAAATTCGGGTGATGCACCCCTCAAAATTAGCCGCGTCCAGACGAGTTGTGGCTGCACAGCTGCGGATCTTCAAAAACTGGAATATCTGCCGGGAGAAGAAGGTGAAATCGGGGTAAAATTAAATACCAAAGGGTTCTCCGGCCTGATTCGAAAATATGTAACAATCTACTTGGAAGATGGGGACCCGATCAGCACCCGGGTGGTACTCCAAACCACGGTCAAAAGCCAGTTTGAGATTGAACCCGCTTATCTGGATTTTCAGAGTATCGAACTGAAAAGTAAAGAAAATGGACGCTCACTACGGGTAACAAATAATTTTAATGGTCCGCTAGTTATTGAGGCACTTCTAACAAATATAAAAAATCTTGGCATTTCTGCCACACAGATGACAATACAGCCAGGTGCCACTGAGGAAATAACGATTACCTACGAACCTCTGCAAGTGGGACGTGCTGACGGTTATATTGACGTGAAAATTAAAGATCCAATTGAAACAGTTAAACGCATTCCGGTCTTTATCTATGTAACAAAAGATGATCAAAGCTGAGCATCTATTCTGGAAATTTAATGCCATATTCTTCTTTTCCCACAAAACGGATTCTGACTCGTATCATTTTAATCCTATTGATATCAATGGTATTTGGTTTACTTTATAACCAGTTTCATCCCAATGGTCTGCATTGGCGTTATCTGTTTAATTTTACTGCCTATAATCAGGATTTAGTCGGATCACACTATGTGGTTATTTCTGCCGATTCGGCCATGGTTCTGATGGAAGTTAAAAATTTGAACATCATTGATACTCGCCTGGCAGAAGATTACAGTCTGGACCATATCATTGGTTCTGTTCATGTGCCACTGCAGTATTTCTTGACGGGGCAATTTGTCAAGAAATTACCGGAGCAAGGGTCATCTGTGTTATTGTATGACGAGAATGGTGATCTGGATATGCTAAAATTTACCTTTTCCCTCTTATCAGAGCAGGGGTATAAAGAAGTATATTTCTTGTATGGTGGATATTTTTCCTGGTTAGCAAAAGGTTTTCCTATAGAATAAGAGATATGATATGCAAATCAAAAGTGGCGTTTTATTATTATTGAGCAGAATTATTCTCGGTATTGTTTTTCTCATCTCAGGTATATTGAAGCTCATCGATCCGGTTCAATTTTCGGAAGCGATTCTGAATTATCAGGTCGTGGGTAGAGTGTTATCCGGGTGGATCGCTGTGATCATACCTACGTTGGAGATTGTCTTGGGATTGGGGCTGGTAAGCGGTGTCTGGTTACCGGAAGCACTGATAGCAACCGCAGGATTATATGTCATATTCGATGTTATGATTGCTCAGGCATTGCTTCGAGGGTTGGATATATCGTGCGGATGTTTTAATCCCTCAGAGAGTGGTCCCATCGACTTTTTCAAAATAATGCAAAACCTTATCTTGACCGGCCTATCTTTCGGGTCCGTATTTTTGCTATTCCGCCAAACCGATAAGATTAAAATTTAAGATGATTAATCTTCTATATGTATTCCTGCTAGAACATTTCTCTGAGCACCGTCTGCAGGATTCCGCCATTTTCATAGTATTTTACATCGATTACGGTATCCAACCTGGATTGTACATTGAAAGTAATTCTCACTCCCTCATCATTTACTGTATTTACCGTAAGTTCCTGGCGGGGCTTTAAACCTTCTTCAATTCCTGAAATGGTAAATTTTTCTCGTCCGGTGAGGCCAAGCTTCTGCGCATTGTCACCTGCTAAAAATTGAAGAGGCAGGACACCCATCCCTACCAAATTACTCCGATGAATTCGTTCAAAGCTTTCTGCGATAATCGCCTTAATTCCAAGCAAATATGTTCCCTTTGCTGCCCAATCCCGAGAACTGCCCGTGCCATATTCCTTGCCTGCCAGCACAATGAGCGGAATATTTTGCGCCTTGTATTTCATGGCTGCATCATAGATTGGCATATCCTCTCCGGTCGGGAAATATCGGGTAAAACCGCCTTCAATTCCCTCCAGTAACTTGTTTTTGATACGAATGTTGGCAAAAGTACCTCTCATCATCACCTCATGGTTACCGCGGCGAGAGCCATATGAGTTAAAATCTTTTGGTTCAACACCCTGAGCAATTAAATATTGACCTGCAGGACTTTTGACCTGGATGGTCCCTGCGGGCGAAATATGATCGGTCGTTACCGAATCCCCAAGTAAAGCCAGAACACGCGCATCTTGAATATTTGATAGTGGATATTTTTCAAGAGTTATATCTGTGAAAAAAGGCGGATTTTTGATATAGGAGGAGTCAGGCTCCCAATCGTAGAGTTTCCCACCCTCGACACTCATTTGCTGCCAACCTTCATCACCATCGAATACTTCACTGTATTTTTGTTTAAACATGCTCGGATCAAGTGCCGTTTTTAGGGTATCAGCAATTTCTTCCTGGGTTGGCCAGATATCTTTCATAAAAACCGGCTTATTGTCTTGAGAGGTACCGATCGGTTCATTCAACAGGTCTATGTCTACTCGCCCGGCCAGGGCATAGATGACGACCAGCGGAGGAGAAGCTAGGTAATTGGCCCGGACTGAGGCATGGATCCTGCCTTCAAAGTTCCGGTTTCCGCTGAGTACAGCAGCAGCAATGATGTCTTTTTCCCGGATTTCTTTATCAATCTCTTCTGGTAGGGGGCCGCTATTTCCAATACAGGTGGTGCAGCCATAACCTACCAGAGTGAATCTCTGTTTTTCAAGGCTCTCCATCAAGCCCGCTTTTTCCAGATACTCTGTGACAACCCGACTCCCGGGTGCCAGACTGGTCTTTACCCAGGGTTGGGTTGTGAGGCCTTTTTCCAGAGCTTTTTTTGCTACCAGACCGGCGGCAATCATGACAGAGGGATTGGAGGTGTTGGTACAACTGGTTATCGCTGCAATTACCACGGAGCCATGGTTTATTTTATTATTTTCTGTAACCTTGGATGGTGCAGATATATTAAAAGTGTTCTTCAAAGCACTGGAGAACATGGGTTTCATTTTATTGAGTGGAATGCGGTCCTGGGGACGTTTTGGTCCCGCCAGACTGGATTCAACCGTAGAAAGATCTAACTCTAAAGTGGCATGATACAAGGGGTCAGGGGTGGTATCGGTCCTAAAAATTCCTTGTTCTTTAGCATAGGTTTCTACCCGGGCAACTAATTCAGGCTCTCTGGCGGAAAGTTTGAGATAACCCAGTAGCACATCATCGATGGGAAAAAATCCCATTGTTGCTCCGTATTCGGGCGACATATTGGCAAGCGTGGCTCGATCCGGCAAAGTCAGATTAGATAAGCCCTCCCCAAAGTATTCGACAAATTTTCCTACCACACCAAATTTGCGGAGCATTTCTGTAATGGTCAGCACCAGGTCTGTTGCTGTGGTGCCTTCAGGAAGTGCACCCCTAAATTTTACACCAACCACTTCGGGTAAGACCATATAATAGGGTTGACCTAACATGACGGCTTCGGCCTCAATTCCTCCGACACCCCATCCTAAAACACTGAGACTGTTAATCATGGTGGTATGGGAATCGGTCCCAACCAGTGTATCAGGATATACCAGGGATTTCTCATTTTGATTGCTATGCATCACCACCTGGCCTAGATATTCTAGATTAACCTGATGAACAATGCCGGTACCAGGTGGGACGACACTAAAATTTTTAAAACTTTTCTGAGCCCATTTCAGTAATTTATACCTTTCCCCGTTCCTTTCATATTCTCTCTGAACATTACGTTTAAACGCATCAAGTGTGCCGAAGACATCTACCTGCACTGAATGATCAATAACGAGATCGGCGCGTACAATGGGATTAATCCGATCCGGATTACCGCCGAGGGTTTTGACTGCATCTCTCATCGCGGCCAGATCGACCACAGCGGGTACTCCTGTGAAATCCTGGAGGATAACCCGGGCGGGCATAAAAGGAATTTCCTGAGCAGAGACTTTTTGAGGATTATAGGATGATACTTTATCAATATCCTCCGCAAGCACCACATTGCCATCTTCATTTCTGAGCATATTTTCCAGTAATATTCTAATGGAAAAGGGTAATTTATCCAAAGAAGTGTTGCCCCGTTTTTCTAATTCAGGCAGACTGAAATAATGGTACGTAGTTCCGGCAACTGTCAGTTTTTTTAACGTCTGATAACTGTTTTTAATCAGAGTTCCCATGAATGCTCCTTTCAGGAAAATCAACAAAATAAAATTTTTTAGATCAAATAAAATTAATGAATCTTCACCATCTATACAATATTTCTTAAAATATTTGGGGTATGTTTTGGTTTTTCGGGATCTAAAATGGGTAAACATGAGATGACTTACAGGCTGAGGACGGTTGACAACTTGCTCAAAAGATACAGATCAAAAAAGGGACATCGCGTGATGTCCCTTTATGGACAATGGGGCGAAACTAATGTTTTTGGGAGGGAGGTTTTGAGGGGAGAGCCCCATTGCCCGATAAAATTTATATTCGCTAAATTTTCAAATCAAGACATTTTTAATAAGATGTTTAACTTATTGTATTTAAATGAATTGAAGAGCTGGTGAGGGATAGATGTATTGGATTTCAAGTACTTCCCAATCCATACTCTTTTTTACAATATTGGCATGAAGGATGTCACCTTTGTGCAATTTAAAAATGGCACTCGAATTTAGTTTTACCATTAAATTTGTCTCACTCTCGTAAATATTCCGAAGCTCTAAAATACGGGTGAACTTATCATGAACCGCGATAACTTCGTAATAACCCAGTCGATGTTCGTAATCCCTCTGTTCGGATAATAAAACGGCATCAAGCATATTGTATTCTGAGATAAATGTATTGGTAGCCTGTATGGTTCTTACCAGATCCAGTTTGAGCCGATCATAAAGTCTCAGGAATTCCTTTTTCAAATTTATCTGGTGATGATGATACAAAAAGGTAATAAATCGTGCAGTCGTTCTGAATATATGAGTAACTGGTTCAGTGTCCGAC
>Ga0209536_100008659_pt1 | contig 15236 bp, 9 predicted proteins | sample DeeMarSeWOR28_12_FD_187461 | JGI IMG/M metagenome (GOLD analysis project Ga0209536, IMG submission 187461) | Marine sediment microbial communities from White Oak River estuary, North Carolina - WOR-2-8_12 (SPAdes) (version 2) | ecosystem: Environmental > Aquatic > Marine > Intertidal zone >...
AAGCAGGATCCCGGTCTTTGAATTGCGGCAATTTTTCACGTTCTGCATGAGCGAATCCGCGAAATCTTCGCCATCGATCACGAACTTATAAATAGTATAAAACATGTATATTTACTTGACAAATTATTGACACACGCTATAATGCCAAATCATAAGTGATCAAAGAATAAATTCACCATAGGCTACAGTGGGACAAATCAGTAACAAAAGGTAACAACGCAAAAGGCTGACGTGCGTTACAGACTTGCTTATGTGCTAGCCGATTCCAAACTTACAGCAAGTAAGACAACCAAGTTTGAGTGTGGAGAAATGGTTGGTAAGTCGGCTGTCGAAGGAGATCCGTAGAATAGCAACTTATTGACCCCACTCATCCCCTATTTTAACGGTAGTTGAAAAATAAGAGGCCGGTCGTAGAGACCGCAACCCAAATGTTGAATTGCACTCTGTGGTTGGCTCCCTATCTTGTAAGAGTCAATCGATTGGAGTAAAGAATTATGCGAGTTAGAACCATCTTTATGATAACGACCGGTCTAATATTGTTGTTACTATTAGCCGCCTGTGCCGGTGGAACAACACCCGAATCGACAGTGCAGCCCACAACCGCGCCTGAAGAAGAACCAACGGCCGAGCCAATACCAGAACCGACAACAGAACCAACCGAGGCGCCAACTGAGGAGCCTGTCGCTGAAACCGAGGAGGTCGATTTGACCGCCCTTACGGTCACTCCCTGGCAGTGGATCTCCTTCACCAGCCCTGTCGAGCAGTTTGAGGTTGAGATGCCCGAGAGTTACCTGCTTACGTTCAACGAGGATGGCACGCTTAGCGTCATGGCCGACTGCAACAATGCCAATGGCTCCTACACGGCCGATGACAGTAGCCTGACGATTGCAATAGGGCCGATGACCATGGCTGCTTGCCCAGAAGGCTCTCGCAGCGACCAGTTTGTGCAGCTTTTGGGTGGAGCAGCCATCTACTTCTTCGAAGATGGGAACCTTTTCATCGATCTGATGGCTGACGGCGGCACCATACGCTTTCAACCATCGGCCAGCGCCGATGACGAACAAGCGATGGGTGGTTTGCTACCTGAGGATCTGGTCGCCCAATTAGATACTTTCCTTCAATCTCAGGTCTACTTCGAGGGCGGTGATCCAGCTGGCGCCGCGCCAGGTGTTGTACTGCTGGTCGATACGCCTGATGGTCGCTATCTAGAGGCCACCGGTGTCGCCGACATGGAAGACGGCACCCCTGTTCAAGTCGATGATATCCTGCAGATCGGCAGCAACACCAAGTCGATGGTCATCGTACTGCTCATGCAGTTGGTGGAAGAAGGCGTTCTTGATTTGGACGATACGCTCAGCCAATGGTTGCCCGAGCAGGCGGCTATTGTGCCCAACGCCGACCAGATTACCATTCGTCAGATGGCGATGCACACAGCCGGCATCCACGACTATGAAGAGGGCATCATCACCCAAGGTCTAGCTGATCCAGCAAGATTGCAGGCCGCCTACACGCCGGCAGAAATTGTCGAGTTTGCTATGGCTGAGGGTGGACCAGACTTTAGCCCCGGCGAAGAAGGGCAGTGGAAATACAGCAACACCGGTTATATCTTGCTGGGCATGATCATCGAAACGGCGACCGGCGAGTCACTGGACGATTTACTCCAATCGCGCATTTTCGATCCTTTGGGGCTGGAAAGCGCAGTCTTGATCGAAGACGTGCCCCAAGAAGGGGAGATCACCACCAAAGGCTATATGTGGACCGAGGACGGCGAAAGACTCGACACGACCGATTGGAATGGCTCCCAGGGTTGGGCGGCTGGTTCGGTGGCCATGACGGCTGAGGACCTGGCCACTTATGGCCAGGCGCTGGCTGCAGGCGAGTACTTTCAAAATCCCGAAACTCTGACCGAGGTGCTGACGTTTAATCAGGATGCCTTAGATTCAGGCTTTCCATATTCAATGGGCTTGATAGATTTCGTGGGAGACGGCACGGTCTGGGGGCACGGAGGCGCAACGCCTGGATTCCAATCGCTGTGGTATACCGATCCGGAAGAGGGATTTGTGGTCGTGGGCTTAACCAATTCTGGCACCTATTCGGCATTGTCTTTCCTCAATGTACTCAACATTCTGGAAGGCAACGGCGCCCAACCGTTTGGCCCCACTGCAATGCTCCCTGGCCAGCTAATTGGCACGATATGGGCATGGGAACAGTTTATCACGCCCGCTGGAGCAGACGGGATTGATGAAGCAGCCGGCCTGGTCATTCTTATCAACAGAGATGGAAGCGTAACGGTAAGCAGCACCAACTGTGGCCAGGCATTGGGCACCTACACCAGTTCCGGGATGGGGAACATCGAATTTGATATTGACGCTTCTTCTCAGACCTGCGCTGCCGATTCCCAAGCGGGGCAACTCGTGGGGTATCTCAACGAGGTGACATCCTGGAGTTTCAACAATGGCAAGCTACTCGTCGAGCTGCCCGCGGATAGCGGCACGATGGTCTTTAAGTATGTGGAGTTTTAATTACCTGAAGAATCGAATATTTGAGAGACGTGCCTGGAACAATGAAACATCAAATCATCATTCTGTTACAGTGATGAGAATGGCCTGGGCAATGCCGCCTTTGATGTCTCGAAAGCACTAAGTCTAGTCCAAACGGAATAACGGATTTGGTAACGCTACAAAATTCGGATAAGGAGACAAAAATGAAAGTTGACGTACGTTACAGACCGGCCTATGCATTAGCTATGGTCACACTGGATAAGGATGAGTCCATCCAGGTAGAGGGTGGAGCTATGGTCGGCATGTCGGCCGATATGGAGATGGAAACAGAAGCTTCGGGTGGCTTGCTCAAGTCGCTTAGCCGCAAGATGTTTGGCGGCGAGAGCTTCTTCCTGAACACTTACACCGGCGTCGCCGACGGCGATTCGGTCGCCCTGGCACCGCCTTTACCCGGCGACATATCGGTTATTGAGATGAAGGGCGAAACGCTGATGGTCCAGTCCGGCTCCTACCTGGCCTCGTCCGAAGGGATCGAGGTCGAAACCAAGTGGAGTGGGGCCAAGACTTTCTTCGGCAGTGAAGGGCTGATCATGCTCAGGATCAGCGGCACCGGCACCCTGATCGTCTCCAGTTATGGCGCCATTCACTCAGTGACGCTGGCCCCAGGCCAAAGCTATGTCGTCGACACTGGCCATCTGGTTACCTTTGAAGAGCATCTTAAATTTGATGTCAAGAAGGTTGCCGGTTGGAAGAGCACACTCTTCAGTGGCGAAGGGCTGGTGGTTGAACTAACTGGCCCTGGCGATCTAACTTTACAGAGCCGCAGCCAGGACTCTTTCCTGTCGTGGCTCATCCCCAAGATCCCTAAGCAGACGACTTACGTCTCGTCGGGTAGCTAAGGTGTGCCGCATTCGACAGATCACACTATTGATGATGACAAAGGATCCCTTTGTCCGTTAACCGGGAATTAGTTTAGGAGGTTTGAAATGAATTAAAGGCCGATTGCAAGGTTGGTCATCACTGGGTTGCAGCTTTTGTAGCTGTTTCGCCCCAATGGACAACAAGCGCTCGGCAGGCAACAGTGCTTACACGGGATATTCGTTTTCAGATTACTTTAGACAGGATATTGATACATAAAAGGAGAATGTCAAATGTCAGTAGATATGCAAATCATCGTCGCTAATTTCGACACCGAGGATGGCGCCAAGGACGCGCTAAAGGCCGTTAAGCATGAAAAGGTCAATCGAGGTGATGTCGCCATCCTTTCTAAGAATGAGAAAGGCAAGATTCGGGTGAAAGAAACGGATGATTGGGGTGGCGGAAAAGGTGCTGTGGCCGGGGCGGTCGTAGGATCCTTTATCCCAGTTGTCGGGACAATCGGCGGCGCAATCATAGGCGGTGTCGCAGCCAAGCTCCGAGATGGCGGCTTCCCCAACGATAAGCTCAAGGAGATGGCCGAGTCCCTCGAACCGGACCATTCAATGTATGTGATGCTGACCGATTCTGACTCGGTTGGAGCGGTCGAGAACGTTCTAGTGGGGGCTGGTGGGCAACTTGTCAGCCATCCGGTGAGCGCGGATCTGGCGGGCGAGTTGGACGAAGCGGCCGAAGCCGGTGAGGCGCAAGTCGAGGTGGCGGCCGAGGATGAGGACGAAGAGGCATAACAGCTCGGCAACGCCACTTAATCCTTGTCATGACGGCAAGTAATCAACTAGGAAGCCGACTGAATGGGTTTCCAATTCAGCCGTGAAGGATTGGTGGTTAAGCTGTCCTGCCAAGGCGACCTGACGTTTCGGATCCACAGACAGGATTAATTCTTGTCTGTGGATCATGTCCAAGATTCTCAAGTAGATAAGGTGCTTTCTCACGATATTCGCGTGGTTGATTTCGCTAACATACAGAAGTTGGCTATTTGGCTGTGCATCATTACAGCTACTGGCCCCTTGTTCTCAGCATTGTCGGTACCGTGATGTAATTGGTGGCTACCTTGCTGGACTTGCAAGAATCATTACGCATTGTAAAGTGGTGGGCTCTGTTGATTCCGCTGTCAGCCCTGGTCATCGCCGTCTTGGGCGTCGCAGCAATCCATCTCGTTCTCAGCGGAGTTGCACTGATGGTTGAGACAATTATAGACCAACTGGGACTCTTTGCTGGCTGAGCTCCTATGTCTTCCTAATTCCTACAGATGCATCACGCCAAGACGAACTGGCACTTTCAGACAAGCACACACAAAAATAAGAGAGTTTCCACTTAGAAGTGATCCTGGAAATCGGATCTTGACTCAGCAATATATCGAACTAGTATCCCTTAGCGAAATCTGTTTGGAATTATTCAGGCAATCGAAGGATTAACTATATCATGAAAAAAACAGCATCATTATTACTGATTTTATTACTCATTTTGCTTGCGGCCTGCCAGGATGCAGCCCCGGAAGCAACTGCCGTGCCTGAGCCGACCGTGGCTGTAGAGGACACACCTTCAGAAGAAGCGCCGCCAGAAGAGCCGGAAGAGGCAGCGGATGCAACAGAAGCCCCTGAACCGGCTGCGGCGCCAACGGAGACGCCCACGGAAGAAACGGCTCCCGAGCCTACGGCCGAGGCTGAGCCTGCTGAAGAAGCCTCTGAAGAAAAGCCAATGGAAGAGGCCGCAGAAACCGGTGATCCAACCACAAACATACCCGCTGAGCAGCTCGAGATGATGGCCGCCATTGCGCCGCCGCCGCAGCTGTCGGAACGAGAGCTTGGTATCTACCCCGTCCCTTGTTCACCAGGCGTATTATCGGGCAATAACCTTGTCGAAGGCGAAGATTACACCTGCGGCGTCTTCACCGTGCCCCAGAATTGGGAGGAGCCGGACGGCCGTAATCTCGACCTGAGCTTTGTCGTCGTCCAGGCGACGGGCGAGAACCCTGAACCAGATCCTCTGCTCTTTCTGGAAGGTGGTCCCGGCGTATCTGCGATTTTGGGAAAGGATATCGAAAAATACCAGAAGCTGCGGCCAGACCGCGATCTCATCTTTTTCGACATACGCGGTCTCGGACTAAGCCAGCGCCTGGGCTTTGAAGAGTGCCTAGTATTGGCCCTGCAGAATGGGGCCCCCGCAGAGCAGATCGCGGCTTTGCAAGTAGCGGCCCCAAACCTTTTGACGAAGGTTCGAGGCGAAACTCCGGTAGACCAACCAACTCCTGAGGAGCTAGATTTCCCTGTTCTTAACGAGATCTGCTGGGAGCAGTTCACCGCACAGGGTCTTGACCTCAACCAGTTCAGTACGGCATCCAATGCTCAGGATGCCGTTGAGCTCATCAAAGCGTTGGGGTATGAAAGTTTCAATATCGACAGTGTCTCCTACGGCACGCGCCTGGCGATGACGATTATGAATAATATCCCCTCCTTCGACGGCGCGCCGCAACTGCGCTCCGTCGTCCTGGACTCGGCATTTCCACCATCCGTATATTTGATCAGAACCATCGTGCGCTCTGACCACGACTTCCTGCCACAGCTGCTGGACGAGTGCCAGGCCGATGCCACCTGTAACGAAGCTTATCCTAATCTGAGTGAACGCCTTGCTGCACTGCTGAACCAGCTCGAGGAAGCGCCGCTCATGACGAGTGGGGAGACGGTCACGCTTGATGATCTCGTAAAACAGCTTAAGCCAGGGGGCACGCGGGCTGCTTACGTGCCGAAAATGATCGCCGAATTGGAGATGGGTGTGTTGGATACTTATCTGGCCCTGCGTGATGGAGAAGTCGGCGCTGACCCTCCGGAAGCCATACCGATGTCGGCACCGGCAGTGACAGAGGAGCTGGATCCGAGTGACCCGGTGCAGGCGTTTGTTGCCGCTGCCCTCGATCTTCTCAGCCCCACGGAGGCTTTGTTTTTTCCGGAATATTTAAAATTCCTGGTGGTTGAGGAAGATCCACTGGCTGTACTGCCGGAGTTCATCGCCGAAACTTACACAGACGAAACCGCAGACCAATTGTTAGCGTTATCGGGGACGCTGACTCCCGAGGACTTCGCCAATTCCCCCTATGTCGCTGAACTACAAGCCGAGATGGCTGCTGCCAGTGATCCAGAGGCTCAGCTGGTCTCAATGCGTGAGAGCAATGCTAGAGGAAATGCTCAGTTGTTGTATAGTTCGATTCATTGCATCGATGACATCCTGAATGAAAGTTTTGAGGATGCCGTTAACAGCTACAATTCTCTGGCGTTTCCGCAGCTGACGAACCTGGACAAGTCGCAAGCATTTGCTAACCGTTGCCAGAATTGGCTGGTTGACCCGGCGCCCATTGAGGTGAAAGGCCCGGTAAGCAGCAGTGTGCCGGCTCTCATTTTACAGGGCGCTTACGATAAACCTACGCCCATCTACATGGGCCAGACAGCAAACAGCGAGCTGGCAAACAGCACCTACGTCCTGATACCGCAGCAAGATCATTGGACCTGGAGGAATGCGGAAAGCTGCGTGGGTCAGATCGCTACCGCCTACTTGCTCGATCCAGAGACAGAACTCGATCTGAGCTGCCTGGATGCACGCCAGCCGCAGTGGGTGCTGCCCGGAGACGACGGGTCGTAAACGGATCAAGAAGGGAAAGGCACTTAAGAAATAGTCAAGGAGCAAGCCCTGGAGAGACTAAATCAATTTCCTGGTTGGGATGATTCTTGGTGCGGCAATCGGCGCTGTTACCGCTTTGCTATTCGCGCCGCAAAGCGGGGCAGAACTGAGGGCCAATCTGCAGGAGTAGGCCATTGCTGAACGCCAGCGGCTACAGGCGCTTTTTGCGCAGCAGATGTCTGAAGCTTAGAAGCGATACCAGCGAAGAGGCCGCAGCGTAGCCGTCTTTACGGTCGACTAGCAGTCTCGACGGCCTGGGAAGCATTCGTAGGCTTGAACTAAAACCTTGATGTATGTGCGATGATCACCATCGACCATATAGACTCGCGATATAGGAGTGTAGAGATTTAATGACGACATTTGAAGTAACCAACCAAATTCAGGGTTTGACAACAGAAGAAATCGAAGAGCGGTTGAAGAAAGGCCAGAGCAACGAAGTTCAGTCTCAAACCAGCCGCGCGTACAGGCGGATCATCTTCGAGAATGTCTTTACTTTCATCAACATAGTCTTATTCATTTTGGGGATTGCGCTGGTATTGATCGGCCGGCCTTTCGATGCCTTGATCTCTGTGGGCGTGTTGATCTTCAACAGTCTGATTGGAGCGATCCAGGAAATCCGGGCCAAACAGACCCTTGAGAATATTCAACTGCTTTACCAACCCAAGGCAATCGTCGTTCGTGATGGCGAAGAAAAGGAAATCTCCCCGACCGAAATCGTCCTGGATGACATCTTGAAAGTAGGACCGGGCGACCAGGTCCTGGTTGATGGCCCAGTGGTTGGATCTGGCGTCATGAACGTAGATGAATCGCAGTTGACCGGCGAATCGGACCTGATCCGAAAAGAGGCGGGTGATCAACTCTACTCTGGCAGTTTCTGCGTCACTGGTAGCGGCTACTATCGGGCCGAGAAGATTGGGGACGACAGTTTCGCCAACCAGCTGGCAGCCCAGGCGCGAGAGTCTCGACGGGTCTTGACGCCTTTGCAGAAACAAATCGATGTGGTCATTCGCGTGATCCTGCTTATTGTCATCTTCCTTGAGTTCTTGATCATCGCCAATGACCTGGTGCGAGCAGCCACCTTGCCTGAGGAAGTTGAGCACGCCACCATCATCGCCAGTGTTGTGCCGACTACTCTGTTGCTAACTATCGCCATTGCCTATGGGGTAGGGGCTGTGCGCGTGGCTCGCTTTGGTGCCCTGGCACAGCAAGCCAACGCCATGGAGGCGATGAGCAACATCGATCTATTGTGCATGGACAAGACGGGCACGCTGACCACAAATCAGTTCAGGATTCATGCGCTTCACCCAATTGGCATCAAAGAGGAAGAGTTCAGTAGGATCCTGGGTGTTTTGGCCGCCAGTGAGCAGGTGCAAAACAAAACAACGAAAGCGTTGGCAGCCACCTATCCCTTTGAAGCCCGGCAGTTTGTTACCGAGGTGCCATTTTCATCGGCTCTCAAATGGAGCGCGGTCTCCTTCGACGACGCCGACTTTCACGGCATTTATGCCCTGGGCGCGGTCGAGATGCTGCGGCCCTATTTAGGCAACGCAGGTGATGAAGACTCGCCAACCTGGCAAGCGATTGAGGAGCAGGTAGATGAATGGTCAGGTCAGGGCTTGCGCGTGCTCATAGCGGCCCACCACCCTGATCCCCAACTGCTGGTTGACCAGGGCGATGACTCTCGCCTACCCAATGACATGGTTCCGTTGGGTCTGATAAGCCTTGAAGATGAGCTGCGCGAGGATGTCCAAGAGATATTGAATAACTTCACCGAGAACGGCGTACAGCTAAAGGTCATCTCTGGCGATAGCCCTGAGACGGTTGCTGCCCTGGCCAAACAAGTCGGGTTTGACGAGGATATTAAGTTAGTGTCGGGTCTGGAGTTGGAGCAGATGGACGATGCCCAGTTGGCCGAAGCGGCCGAGAGCGGCACCATTTTCGGCCGGATTACGCCACAGCAGAAAGAACGGTTGGTGGATGCGTTGCGGGACAAGGGGCATTATGTGGCCATGATGGGCGATGGCGTCAACGATGTCCTCTCGCTGAAAAAGGCCAGCCTGGGAATTGCCATGCAAAGCGGGTCCCAGGCAACGCGGAGCGTGGCTGATATCGTCCTAATTCAGGATTCTTTCAGCTCCCTGGCCCCGGCCGTAGCCGAAGGACAGCGGATCGTGAACGGCATGCAAGATGTACTCCGTCTTTATCTATCGCGGATTTCAATCACGATAGTACTTATCCTGGCGGCGATGGTGATCGGTGTATTTCCTGTTTCACTTCGTCAACGGCCGCTGTTCACCACCTTTACCGTAGCCATTCCGGCTATCCTTCTGGCGCTGTGGGCCAGACCAGGCGCGCAGCCAAAGGGCAGCAGCCTGGGTAGAGAACTCCTTCACTTCATTGTCCCGCCAACGATTACTTCTGCTGCCATCGGGCTTGTCCTGTTCTACGGTCTTCTAGATCTGCGTTTTGACCAGGCCGGCATCACCGTAACAGGCGATATTCTGACTGCAGGGGCAGAGGTCATCCTCATGGCCCAGACCTCCCTGGTGACCTTTCTAACCATCACCGGCCTCTTGCTTATCATCTTCGCCGAGCCGCCCACTGAATGGTGGGTAGGCGCGGATGAATTTAGTGGTGATTGGCGGCCGACGATCTTGGCCGGTGTGATGTTCATCGTTTATCTGCTAGCCATAACCGTCCCAATTGTCCGTCCCTACTTCGAGGTTGTGTTGATACCATGGCAGGAATGGGTGTTGGTGATTGTTGCCAGCCTGATCTGGCTTTTCACAACCCGTTACATGTGGCGGAGACGCACGATTGAACGATTTCTCGGGATAGATGTTGGCGACTAGCTGGACCAGCAGCCGATTGAGGCGGCGAGCTCTCTTTCAAATGCCAGGTCCTGGTCTTTGTATTCATCTAATTGAAATGATATAGGGAAGATCAATATGGAAGAAGCTACCCTTGGCACTGGAAATGGAAAGGTCATCCAGGTCCGCGATTTGGTTAAGCAGTTTGGCTCGGTGACTGCCCTGGATCATATCAGCCTGGATATTCCTCAGGGTGCTATCTTTGGCTTCATTGGGCCCAGTGGTTGCGGCAAGACGACGACTGTCCGCTGCATGATCGGCAACTACCGGCCGACGGAAGGCGTGGTCAAGGTCTTCGGCCGGACACCCGATTCCTTCTATCTGTCCGACAAGAAACGCATTGGCTACATGCCCCAGCTGTTTATCCTGTATCCGGAGCTCAGTGTCTGGGACAATTTGAACTTTGCAGCCTCGATCTACGGCTATCCGTTGAAGCGTAAGGCACGCTTGCAAGAATTGCTGGATCTAGTTGAACTCTCCGGGCACGAAAAGAAGCTCGTTCGAGACATCTCTGGGGGCATGCAGCGTCGCCTGAGCCTGGCCACAACTTTGATCCACGATCCGGAGCTGATCTTCTTGGATGAGCCGACGGCCGGGATCGATCCGGTTCTCCGGCGCAAGTTCTGGGATTACTTCCGCCGTTTACGGGATGAAGGCCACACCCTCTTTGTGACCACCCAATATGTAGGCGAGGCGGCTTATTGCGACTATGTCGGCGTCATGGCCCATGGCGCCTTGCTGATGGTGGAGACGCCCGAAGATCTGCGTTATAAGGCCATGGGAGGCGATATTGTCCAATTTCATGCATCCTCAGCCCTTAATTCCAAGATGATTACTGACCTGCGTAAATTGCCCTTTGTTTCTGGCGAACTGGCCTTTTTGGATAGCCAATCAGTGCAACTGATTGTCGAAGATGCCAGCACGGCCATCCCGCGGTTGCTTGATTGGGGCGAAGACGAAGGTATCGAAATAGAAGCGATTAATCAGCATGTCCCGCCATTCGACGATGTGTTCGTCAAAATCATGGAAGATGAGAAAGCTGGTCAGAAGAGAGTCGAAATTAGTGAATAACTTAAGTGAGTTCCTGATTAGGGTTTCAGCTTTTGCCCGTAAAGAAGTGGCCGGCATTATTCGCCAGCCACGCCTGGTGGCCATCTTGATCTTGGGCCCGTTTCTGATTTTATTGATCTTTGGCTTGGGGTATACCAATCAGGAGCGAACGCTGGACACCATCATTGTCATTCCGGCTGGAAGCACGATCGAAGAGCGGATTACCGGATTTGCCGACCGGTTGCGAGGGGTTAACCTGGTTGATTTTGTGACCAGCGAGGCGGAGGCGGATAGGCGCTTAGACAATCGCGAGGTGGATCTGGTCGTCGTAACGCCAGTCGATCCGCTCGGTGATATTCGAGCGGGCAGGCACGCGACTTTAGAGTTTCACCATCACGAGATCGATCCTTTAGAGCAACTCTACGTGAGCACCCTGGAGCGAGCCTATATCGAGGCTATCAATCGCGAGGTCTTGACCGTCGCGGCCGATCGGGGCAAGTCGCAGGCGGGCTCGATTAATGAAAAAGTTCAAGACGCTTTGACAGACGCCAAGGCACTGCAACTGGACCTGGAGCGGGGAAATGGCCCGGCCGCCTTGAGGGATTTGGAGGCTTTAGCCGAGGATATGCAGGTTCTAACCTTTGCCCTTAGCGATGGATTGGCCGCCTATGAAGGGGTGGAGAGCCTTGAAGATGAGACAAATCCGGATCAACCTCGAAGCATTTTTGGCAATGTTGCTGAAGTGGATAGGTTGATGGCCTCCCTGGCGCTCCTTGATGAAAGACAAGGTAGTTATGCGGCTGAAGCGGAACAAGCGGCCGCTATTGTGACGGAGCTAACGCTCATTGACCTGTTCTTAGAAGAGATCCAGAAATTAGATTCGCGTATAGTAGCCCGTCCTTTTGAAGGGGTCGTCAGCAATCTGAGTGGGGTTGAATTAGGGCCGATTGACTTTTATGTGCCGGGTGTCATTGCTCTCTTGCTCCAGCATATCGCCGTCTCGTTGGCCGCCCTGGCTATCGTCCGTGAAATGCGGGGTGGCTCGATTGAGCTCTTCCGGGCCGCGCCCATATCTTCTTTTGAAACTTTGTTAGGCAAAAGTATCAGCTACCTGGTCCTGACGGCAATTTTGGCCGCTATTTTGACAGCCCTGGTGATTCTGGGCCTTACCGTTCCCATGCTGGGGAGTTGGGCCGGATACGCCGTGGTTATTCTGGCCCTATTATTTACATCGCTCAGCTTGGGTTTTGCCTTATCGGTTGTCTCCGGAACGGATACCCAGGCCGTCCAATACTCGATGATCGTGCTCTTGGCCAGCATTTTCTTTAGTGGCTTTTTTATTGCCCTCCACCGCCTGGCCGGATCAGTTCAACTGGTGTCATGGCTGCTACCAGCGACGTATGGCACGTTTTTGCTGCAAGATGTGATGCTGCGTGGTTTACCAGTTAATCCCTTGGTCCTGATCGGATTATTACTCTATGGTTTTATCTTATTCGCTATTTCCTGGTGGCGTTTGCGACACAAGATGGCCAGCGTTTAAAAATATTCATCAGCATGATTAACACAGCCGCTGGAACAATAATATCGAAGTTGGTTGAGTTTCCTAACTGCCCAAGTGACGAGATAGATGTTCATTGGCAAAAAATTTATTAAAAAGAAGATCGAAATTAATTATGAGCAAAGATGGAATTCGCAGGGCAGCCATCGTATCAATGCCCAGAATAATGCAAGAGTCATTACGAGCAATGCTCGAAGCGATGCCCGGCGTGGAAGTGGTTGCCCTTGCTGGTGGATGTCTATCGGCGGTTAGGTTGGTTCGGGAAAAACGAACTGATATTGTCGTCATCGACAGTAACCTATCCGAGGATGAAGTGCTTGCTTTTCTAAAAGACGTAAAAGGCGTGCATCCCAAAATTCGACTTGTTGTCTTAACTCATACAACCCGACAACTGCGGCGCATCCTTGAAAACGGTGCGGATGCTGTCTTGTCTCGTTGGAGCCCGGCGGAAGAATTCACCAACACCATTCTTGGCAGCGTTTTACAGGGCCACCAATAACCAATTTATGGGAAAGGCACACAAGTTGGTGATCATTGGACTAATCGGCCATAATTAACCAGACAGCCCGGTACAAAATAACTTCTGCACAACTGGGCGACGAAGGAAGAAATGAGGAACTTCATCCAATCACTCATTCGTTTACTGATCATGACTGTCGTGGAGGGTTTATCGCTCCTGCTAATGGCCTGGATCATCCCCGGCATCACGATCATAACCGATGGCTCCAGCAGTGTATTAACTGAAGCCATCTCCATTGCCATTGTTCTGGCCATCCTGAATGGATTAATCAGGCCGATCCTGGTCTTGTTAACCCTGCCCATCAGTATCGTCACCCTGGGCTTATTTACCTTGGTCATCAACGCCCTGATGTTGCTCCTGGCCAGTGCCTTCCTGCCGTTTTTTCAGGTGGACAGTTTTTGGGCGGCTTTAGGTGGGGCTATCATCCTCTCGGCCGTAAACACCCTGGTTACCGGTTTGATATCGATTGACGACGACCATTCTTTCTACGATGGGGTAGTCCAATGGCTCAGCCGGCGTAAATTGGAAACCAAGGAGGCTGATCCAGGCCGGGGCATCATCATGCTGGAGATTGATGGTCTCAGCTACCAGCGGATGCAGCGGGCCTTAGACGAAGGGATCATGCCCACAGCGAAGCGGTTGGTGGAGACAAATAGCTATAACTTATCCCACACCGACTGTGGTTTGCCGTCACAGACCTCTGCCTGCCAGGCCGGCATCATGTACGGCGACAACGATAACATCCCGGCCTTCCGCTGGTATGACAAAGAACAAGGACGGCTATACGTCTCTAATAATTTCAAGGATGCGGCTGAAATAAATGGTCGTTATTCAAATGGTAAGGGCCTCTTGAGAGAAGGGACCAGCATCAACAACCTGATGGCCGGCGATGCCAGCAAGGCCATCCTAACCATGAGTATGCTACTCGAAGGCCCCGAGGAAGTTGACCGGCGCAGTCCCGAAGACATGTACCTGGTCTTCGTCAACCCCTATTTCTTCACCAGAGCCTTGGTATTGACTATTTGGGATATCCTGGTTGAACTCTTCCAGGGGGTCCGCCAGCGAATACGTAATGCCTGGCCACGCATCAACCGCCTGGAAAAAGCCTATCCGCTCCTGCGCGGCGTCACCAATGTTTTCATGCGCGACGTCAGTACTTACACCGTGATCCTTGACATTATCCGGGGTAGCCCGGCCATTTATACCACTTACGTGGGCTATGACGAGGTAGCCCATCATGCCGGGCCGGATACCAAGGATGCCATGGATACGTTACGGGGCATTGATAAGCAGTTGGAGCGCATCCTTGACGTGATTGAGCGGAAAGCGCCCCGGCCGTACGACGTCTTTGTCCTTTCCGACCATGGCCAATCTTATGGCGCCACTTTCTATCAGCGTTATGGATTAACCCTGAGCGAATATTTGGAAAGTTTGGTGGCTGGCGAAGCCAAGGTAACCGAAATCGATGCCACAGAAAACGCACAGGGACATGCTAATGTACTCCTGGCGGAGATTAATAATTTGCAGGGTTCGAGGAAAACCGGTCGTTTCACCGATGCTGCGCTGGCCCAGGCTGCGCGGACGCTAGAAAGGCAGACGAAACCGGATGAAGTGCCGCCAGCCTTAATGGACTCGGCCGTGATCGCCTGTGTCAGTGGCAATCTGGCGAACGTCTACTTTGACCTGCATGCTGGCAAGGTGAATCGGGCGGAGTTGAACGTGGCCCATCCTGGCCTTCTGGAAACGCTGGTCGATCACGAAGGAATTGGTCTGGTGGTTGCTTACGATGAAGCTAGCGAACCCTGGGTATTGGGCAAACCCGGGGCTCGGAATTTGCAAACCGGTCAAGTAGTGGAAGGTGATCCTCTAGAACCTTATGGCGATCCCGATTTTCGAGCCAAGCAGTTGTTGCGGTTGGCCAAGTTCCCCCATGCCGGCGATCTGGTCGTTATCAGTACACTTTACCCGGACGGTCAAGTGGCCGCCTTTGAGGAGTTAGTCGGTTGTCACGGGGGATTGGGCGGACAACAGACAGATAGTTTCCTCTTCCATCCGGCCGATATGGAAGTGCCGCCAACCTCTAACTCGGCCGATGTCTTTCATATCCTTAATGCCCGGCGTGGTTTGCC
>Ga0209536_100008660_pt1 | contig 15235 bp, 13 predicted proteins | sample DeeMarSeWOR28_12_FD_187461 | JGI IMG/M metagenome (GOLD analysis project Ga0209536, IMG submission 187461) | Marine sediment microbial communities from White Oak River estuary, North Carolina - WOR-2-8_12 (SPAdes) (version 2) | ecosystem: Environmental > Aquatic > Marine > Intertidal zone >...
TATAGGGTTGCGGATGTGATGGGCCATCTGATCCACCACTTTTGCCATAGAGCGCACCCGCTCCGTTTCAATGGACTCGCGCTGAAGAGTTTTTAAGGTTCCAATATCCTGAATGGTTAAGACAATGACATCCCTCTCGTTGCCGCGGTATAGGAAGGTGGTGAGATAAGCGAAAAACTTTTGCTCTTTTCTGTCCCGGAGAAGGGCCTCTCCCTCAAAGCTTTTTTTATCCAAAGTGAGTTTTATTATGTTTGGCAGAAATATGTCATAGTCGTCTTCCAAAAACAGCGTGGAGATCGTATGTTCGCTGCACTCTCCTGGCTGAAATCCGAATAGCTGCTCAGCGAAATTGTTGGCAAATAAAATGTGTCCTGAAGGATCAAACAGGAGGATTCCCTGCGGTATAGACTGGATAACTGCTTCGAGTAAGCCCTGATCGAGAGGGCCGGAATCGGTCATCGCTATTTCCGAAGAGGGTTAGAAACCGGACAAATCACGGACACGGCACGATTGTAGAACGGAAAGGAGTTTGAGTCAACGGGCTAGCTCGAGTTATTCACAAGAGAAAATCTGGCCCTTTAAGCCAGTCGGTGTATGATCTGTGATTTCAGAATGCAGATTGAGGTGTATGCATTTGTTATCGAGGGTGGTGAATTTTTAAAGCTGAAATCTGCATGCTAAAATCTATAATCCATCTGGGGTGGCTAAGTCGTCAGGGCCCGAATTCTTTCATCTTATAAATCATGGGGATAGGCGATCAATGCAGCCTAACCACCTATGGCAACCATTGGTCGGTTTTGACATTTGCGGAAAACGTCAGGCTGCAGACCATGTTTTTCGGGCTTGTTGACAATAGAATCTCTGAGCAATTGAGACAGCTCAGAATCTGCAGCTCCTTGGCGGAGGGGTGCTTTAATGTCCATTTCCTGGTCGGAAAAGAGACAGTTGCGTAATTTGCCGTCGGCAGTGAGGCGTATCCGATTGCAGGAGGGACAAAAATGGTGGCTGACCGGACTTATAATGCCAATCATGCCTGGTGCATCTGGCCAGCGGAAATGGCGAGCAGGACCATTGGTGTGCTGGGCGACCACTGGTTCCAGTGAGTCCACCTGTCTGAGCTTTGCCAGGATCTCATCGGCGCTGAAGTAATGTTGAAGTGCCCATTGGTTATCGTTGTTGAGGGACATGAACTCTATAAAGCGAATGTGATAAGGGTGAAAAAGGCTCAGTCTGGCGAGATCCAGAACCTCGTCATCATTGATGCCCCGCATTACCACTACATTGATTTTTACTGGCTCGAACCCTACCCGCTCTGAAGCCTGTATGCCCCGCCAGACCCTATCGAATTCATCACAACCGGTGATGCGAAGAAATTTCTCACGCTGGAGAGTGTCGAGACTAACATTGATGCGGCGGATGCCGGCAGCGTAAAGGTCGTGGGCGAACTCTTCCAGGAGTACTCCGTTGGTGGTGAGGCTCAGACTCTGAAGGCCGGAAATTCCGGCCAAACGGCGGCAAAAGTCGGCGACCCCTTTGCGGACGAGCGGTTCTCCGCCTGTAAGTCGGACCTTGTTTATACCCATGTTCACCGCTATTTGAATAAGGCGGAGGAACTCCTCGTATGAGAGGATGTCTTGATGCTTCAGCTTGGGTACTCCACCTAGGGGCATACAATAGATGCACCGCAAGTTGCAGCGGTCGGTAATGGAAACCCTGAGGTAGTCGATGGGTCGCTGGTAGCGATCAGTGAGCAGAGTCATTAAACCTTCCAGGAACTGATCGAGGATAATCCACGTGAACCCGAAAAAGAGGTTTATTTATGTCACTTTTGACATAGTAAAAGAGCTGCTTGAGGAAGTCAAGAAATTTGGGAAATTTGCATAGCGCATGGCGCATAGCGCAAAGCGAAAACGCAGCTGGCAGCGGACAGCAGGCAGGCGCCAGAAAGATCAAGATCAATGAAGAGTACATATATATAATTTCCTTACTGGTTAATTAGCGTCAAAACAAGTAAGATTACTATCTTTAGTGGGTAATAGGAACTGCCAGCTGCCGGCTGCCTGCTTGCCCTGAGCTTTGTCGAAGGGCTGCCTGCCCTTCCTCAGTCCAAAGGGAAGGGTGGAGCAGATTAGAAACTAGAGAGACAGAACTTGTGATCGTATTGGGAATAGAGACTTCTTGTGATGACACTGCTGCAGCGGTTGTGGAAGACGGGCAACGCATCCTCTCCAGTGTCGTTTCCTCTCAAGTTACAATTCATCGGCCCTATGGGGGAGTGGTTCCTGAACTAGCCTCTAGGCAGCACGTAAAAGCGATCATCCCGGTGATTTCAGAAGCCCTTGAACGAGCAAATTTGGAAATGTCCACCGTAGATGGTATCGCTGTTACTCAGGGACCAGGACTGGTAGGGTCGCTTCTGGTGGGCATAGGGGTGGCCAAGGGATTGGCCTATGCCACCGGTAAACCGCTGGTTGGTGTGAACCATCTCGAGGGTCACATTCTGGCTGGTTTTATGAATGAGTCGGAGCCTTCCTTTCCTGTTGTTGCCCTGGTAGTTTCCGGGGGGCACACAAACCTTTATCTTGTCAAGGATTATGGCAGTATTGGTTTGCTGGGGCGAACCAGGGATGACGCTGCTGGAGAGGCTTTTGACAAGGTGGCAAAATTTCTGGACCTTGGCTATCCTGGTGGGGTGGTTATTGATAGTCTTGCGCGAAAGGGAAATCCTCAAGCGATTTCTTTTCCGCGAGCCTATTTGGAGAAAGACTCTCTGGATTTTAGTTTTAGTGGGATCAAAACCGCAGTAGTCAATTTTGTCCGCAAATATGTGAATAGCAACCAGACAGGTGAAGCTGCCATGCCTGGAGATAGTGGGGACTTGGCAACACAACTCCCCTTGCCGGTTGCTGATATCGTGGCCAGTTTCCAGGAGGCGGTGGTTGAAGTTTTGGTGGAAAAGACCTGCATTGCAGCGAAAAGATTTAAGGTGCGCCAGGTGGTGGTGGCTGGTGGAGTGGCGGCCAACAGCCGTCTGCGCCAGCGGCTCCGGGAAGAGGTGGCCGGCCTGGGGTTTGCCTTGAATCTGCCCGCGCGGGAGCTGTGCACTGACAACGCAGCCATGATAGCCGCTGCCGGTTTTCATAAACTCAAACAAAGGGACGGTCGCTGGAACCTGAATTTCGACGCAATTTCTCGCTGGCCGGAGGTTGGTGCTGACTAAAATCTAGGCGTTTCCAAACCCTTTTCACTACTAACCACTTAACTCACAACACAGCGACACGGCGACGGGGAGATGGGAAGATGTCTAATAGCAACGCAAAGATACTTTTAACCGGTGCTACCGGATTCGTGGGGGGGAGGTTGCTCCATGTGCTTACAGGACATGGTATGAATGTGCGGTGCCTTGTACGCTCGCCTGAAAAACTCAGAGGCAATCTCTTTGCAAAGGAAGAGATAGAAATAGTAAAGGGCGACTTACTGCAAAAGGACACCTTGGATTCACCCCTCGAGGGGATTGAGGTGGCCTATTATCTGGTTCACTCCATGGGCGGTCGCACCATTGGTGAGAACAAGATCTTTGCAGAGCGGGACCGGATCGCGGCGAAAAATTTCATTCGCGCAGCGGATAGGGCAGGAGTGAGCCGTATTATTTACCTGGGAGGTCTTGGTGAGACGGGTGATCAACTTTCCAAACACCTAACCAGTCGGCAAGAAGTGGGACATATATTGTCTTCAGGCCGAGCACAAACTACCGAACTCCGGGCGCCCAATATCATGGGCGCAGGCGGTGCGCCCTTTGAAATGCTTCGCTATTTGGTTGAACGGCTGCCAGTAATGGTTTGTCCCAAATGGATTGAAACACGCTGTCAACCTATCGACATTCAGGACATGGTAGACTACCTTCTCGGTTGTCTTCGGGAACCTGCCACTGCCGGGCTTTCATTTGATGTCGGGGGCCCTGACATTGTCACCTATCGAAGGATGATGGAAATATATGCCAAGGTTCGCGGTCTCAAGCGGCTGATTATCACAGTACCGGTGCTTACACCTCGACTTTCCACCTATTGGGTTAACATGGTCACGCCGGTTCCTTCAGGCGTTGTCAACCCCCTAGTGGAAGGCTTGAAAAACGAGGTGATATGCAGGGAAAACCGAATCCGTGAACTCATTCCTATGAAGCTCACGACTCTTGAGCAGTCAATATGTATTGCTTTACAGGAGGTGGAAAAAGGTCCAGGAAAACTTATTTCTCGACAGGCCTGTTTGCTAAAGTAAAAATCCCAGATCTTGAATATCAGACTTGAATGGAGAGTATTGCAGGTGTTAGAACTCATTGGCAAAGAGCAAAGGATTAAATATTGTTAATTTCCCCATGCCCCATGCTCTATGCTCCATGCCTTAGCCATTGCCATATCCTTTGCCACAAAAAGGACTGGCTGCAAGGGTTACGTAAGGTAAGTAAAGTAAGCAAAGTAGTGGATAAAAACTACCGTTGGGACAGGGACAGTAGGTGGGTTCTGAGATTTGCCTTTTTGTTTTTCAGACCAAGTTTTTGTCGAATGTTCTTTCGGTGGAAGTCTACCGCATTCATGGATAGATTTAAGATTTCGGCTATTTCCTTTGTTGCTTTGCCTTCTTTGACCAGTGTGGCTACTTCAATTTCCCTCGGGGTAAGATTCAAATACTTGGACGACAAACGGTGCAGGAAGGGAGAGATAATATCATTGAGGTTGGACTCAACAAGTTCCAGATGTGCTCTTTGCTGAGGATCCAGTGAAGTATTTTTCAGTCTCTTGAGATAAGGATTTACTAGCTCTTTAACGTTTGACAAAACTTTTTCTTCCAGTTCCCCTTTATCTTCTTCCCGTTTTTTTAACAAAACTCTCAGGGCCGTATTGGCTTCCTCTAAGTTTTGCTTTTGCAATTCTAGCTCAAGCTCCCTCTCTCTCAGAGTTTCCTCAACCAGCTTGATGTCCGTTACGTCTTCGTGGCTTACAACCACCCTCAGGGGACGGCTACCCTCTAGTCGGGTGGCCCTCACGTAGCACCAGCGTTTTTCCGTGGGTGAGTGGCAGGGGTAATTGGTGCCAAACTCATCTAGCTCACCTGCGATGATCTTTCTTATGCCATCAGCAACCTCACGTGCTTTTGCCATTTCATCTGAAACACCTGCGGTGGAGTCGCATATTTGGAGATAATTGAGACCTATGGTGTCACCTGAACTTTCACTCTTGTTCTCCTGGCCGAATTGTTGCCATGAGCGATTGGTTTCCAGGATAACGCCATGCTCATCCAGTATTGCTATGCTGGCTGAGAGGGAATCTATTGCTGTATTCATGTATCGTCCAGTGAGCTTCAGTGCTTGGGAGGCTTCCCTGCACTTTGAAACTTCTTCCTCGAGCTCCTTCACCCGATTAAGAAGCTCCTCATAAGATGGGCTTGCCTTCATGGTTTGGAACCTTTCATACCTGAGAATCAGCCTTCTTTTGACTAATTGAAAATGGATGGAAATTTCAGGAGGCAGTTGCCAGGTTTCAGTTGTCGGGTTTCAGGGAAAAGAACAACAAGGGCTGAAACCTGACACCTGAAACCTCTATTCCACAATACCATCTTTCAGAGCGTGGAGATTCGGAACCGGAACGGACATGCACTGATCACGATCTGGATTGTAGGCGAAACGATAAGATAGTCCCGTGTTGCCCTGGCGATACATAACATCCCAGCCTCGGACTAAGTAGGGGCAATGATCATTGAAGCAGAGAAACATAAACTCTATGTCCCATTGAGTAAATGGGGTTTGAGGGACCTCCCACTTCCGGAGCTTCTCACTGCAGTAGGGACATTGTAAGGTGCCCTTTACAGCATCTTTTCTCTTTTCAAGTTCCTGTGGATCTGGAAGATCCGGCAGTGCCGAGTCATGTAATCTTTTGGGCCTTTTGCTCCTGCCGCCTCCAGTTTTCTCAGCATATAGAGCGTATATGGGGTCACTGGGTATACCAAGATGGGCGTACTTATCATCCCTGGGCCTTGGCTTTCCCTTTGAGACAAACACCTGTGGACTGCTAAAGATACCGGCCCGGCGGAAAAACTCTTCAACCAGCCAAGCACGCTCTTCCTCTCCAGATTGTCGCCAAATCTTAACCGCCTTTTGCTCGAACATGCGGTTGGAAAAAATCACCAGGAACAAACCTCCTGGTTTGAGAATTCTCCCCACCTCGCGAAAAACCTCAACAGGCCTGGTCATGTAGTCTACGGATACCACATTGAGAACAGCATCAAAGGTGTTGTCCGGGAAGGGCAAACAAGGGTCTTTGTTCAGGTCGTGGATGCAATGTTCGGTGAGAACACTGTTTTTCGAAAGCTCTCTTGGGTTGAGGCCGAGTCCCACTACTCTCTGAGCCACAATGGTTGAAGGAATATGGGAATCCCAGCCAGCCATCAAGTCCAAGATAACTGGATTATCCTCGATGACAAGTTCTCCGATTATCCTTTCCGCGGTGGACAGGGCGAGAGAGTCTATGTGTTGAACGAATCGATCAGTGGCATAGAACAGAGAATCATCTGATTCGTCAATTCTGGAGAATGAATCATCACTGTACATCCTACTCCTCCAGGGCCTCAAGAGCCTTTGGCACAGTATCTTTGGGACTGACCTTGTACCAGGTCTGCATTACTTTCCCCTCCTCGTCCAGGAGCAGAGCGGAGCGGATGATACCCTCGTATTTCTTGCCGTACATGGATTTCTCCCCCCAGGCGCCGTAGGCTTTGGCCACTTTGTTGTCCTGGTCGGAGAGCAAGGTAAATCCAAGGTTGTGCTTGCCATCGAACTTCTTCTGTTTGCCCGGGGTATCCGGACTGATTCCGATGACATCAACGCCGAGATTGGCCAGTTGCGCTTTGGCGTCTCTCACACTGCAGGCCTGTTTGGTGCAGCCAGGGGTATCCGCCTTAGGATAAAAATAGACAAGAACTTTTTTGCCTTTGTAATGCTCAAGACTCACTTCTTTTTCATTCTGATCTTTCAATACAAAATGTGATGCCCTATCACCAGGGTTTAGCTTCGCCATAGTAGATCCCCTTTCAAGTAAGAATTTACTCATATGTACTGGAAAATAAGCAGACCTGCTCATTTGTCAATGCTACTTCAGTCAGGCTCTGTTTTGTTTCGGCAGTCTATCTTGTAGCTGTCACCCCGGCCAAGTTCGCCGGTGCATGCGAGCCTGGATACAGAGAGAATCAAATGAAACGTTTCCTTCATTCCCCTTGGACGTCGCTCGGGGTGGTGAGCTTGTCGAACCACGGAAATCAGAGGGGGCTGGTCCGGAATCACGGGTTTAGCAACCCGCATCATGGTTTTCAAGGGGAGAAGGGATTCCAGCGGAGCTAACCTATGAGAAGTTACAAATAAAAAACGTTGCGGCCAATAAGAATGAGCAACGACTGATTCAAGAGTGCTTGATGACAATCCCCAAATATCCGTCTACGGTAATTTCGTCACCGGTGTGGATAAGGGAGGAAGCGTTTGGAATACCTGTCACGCAGGGAAGGCCGTATTCTCTGGCAATAATGGCGCCATGGATGAGCATTCCTCCCCTGCGCTCTACCACGCCGGCTGCAAGGGGCACCACAAAGGTTATGTTCGGATCCACGGCATCGCACACCAGGATCTCTCCTGCTTTGAAGGCAAAGAGGTCCGAGGGATCAATGATGACCCGTGCAGTTGCCCGGACCACCCCCGGACTTGCTGGTTGCCCCACGAGCTGTCTCGGCCTGATTTCGAAGTGCGCCGGCTTCTCCGGCGTAGCCATGACTTTCTTTGGCACATAATGTGGGTCATTCAGCGCTTCTATAACCTCAAGGGGGTCTAAGGTTTCAACTTCCAGATTGCCGCGATCTGTCAAACGGCGTTTGCTCTCTTCCAGGGCCAATCTTAATTGATGTTGAATCATGCCAAGATAGATGTTGTCGTCATCTCTCAGCCGGTAACTGGCCCTGCCAAGGTCCAAGAGTTCTTCCATCCTCTGTCTTTTCTCGCCCTCGAAATGAGAGAAAAACCTCTCTCTGAGATTCTCCAAGTCTTTTCTACGGAAACGTTCTTTTGCCTCAGGACGGGAAGCCAATTCCAGGAGTAGCCTTATGATGCCGTCCCATCCCTGAACGCAGAGCTCCGCTGAGCAGGAGAGATCGCCGAAATGCTCTATAAAACTGTCCAGTGCCCTGGAAAATACATGATCCACTCCTGGATAGTCACGGTTGCTCAATTTTTCGCCCAGGAACGGATCTTCTCGAATAAGAGCGGCCATACCCTCCAGCCTTCTATTGCGCTCCAGACTTGCCATCTCGGTTGCGCCCAGCAAGTCCATGAACTCATAGGGGTCATTTGGCCGAATCGTGTCGTTATAGACCTGACCAAAGAGCCGTATACCGTGGGCAAGGGGAATGAACTCGTCCCAGTATATTTTTATCCACCTATCCTGGGCCTCCTGTCTTATTGATAGCTCCTTGGCTAATTGTGCATCAGTGAGTTCAGTCACATTCCTCTGGGCAAATTTTTTAGCTTCATCCACCATAGCAGGTATGAGCTCGCCCTCCACCCTGGTCCGCAATGTTTTCAAATTGTCGAAGCTCCTCCTCAAGGTAAAGTACCAACCACGTTTATCACCCTTGTTATCCCCTGCCATGGTTGTGATGGGGCGAGATTGCAAAACATACAGATCATCTCCCAAAAAGGTCCATTCCACATCCTGGGGAGAACCGAAGAGCTCTTCCAACTCGAGAGCGAGGCGAAAAATTCTGGCCACCTCATGGTCACGAAGGGGTGGAACACTCTGTTTTTCAACTGGCAATTTTTCCAAGCGCGTGGCCTCTCCATGGGCGCCAACCGCCATGTCCCGTTTTGCTGAATGGTGATTTATAATGGTGCCACTCTTGCGGTCAAGGAGCCAGCGATCGGGTTCGATGCTCCCGTCAACCAATCCCTGGTTCAAACCAAAGACGCTTTCAATTACAACCTGTGACGGGTCATTGGGGTTCCTACCAAAAACAACGCCCGAGCGTTCTCCAGCTATGAGTTCCTGGATAACAACCGCCATGGAACTCTGGTGAACATCCAGCCCCAGTTCTTGCCGGTAGAGCAAAGCCCGGTCTGACCACAGGGATGCCCACACAAGTCTAATGTGCTCCACGATGGAATCGATCCCTCGAATGTTTACAAAAGACTCGTGTAGACCAGCAAAAGATGCGTGAGAGGAATCTTCGCCGGAGGCCGATGAACGGACCACCACAGATTTGTCAGAAAGTTCGGATTCCAAGGAAGACGCGACTAAACTGAACAAGTCTCCTGGCATGGGTGTTTTAAGGAAGAGGTTGCGAATCCTCAAGGAGGCATCCCACATTTCTTCCCATCTTACTTCGGCAAAATCCTTGCGATCAAGCTCCATCAAAATTCTGGCGCAGAGCCCTGTTTCAGTCACATAACGCCTGTAACCATCCACTGCGATACAGAGCCCATCAGGTACTTTGAAGCCTTTTTTCAGCAAAGTCGCCAGGGCAAAGCCCTTGCCTCCGACGCGCTCTCGGTCACGAAATGTTATATGTTCCAGCCTAAGAACAGTTTCCATCACCTAACATGAAGCTCCATGACGTTTTGAAATCTTCTCACCAGGTAGTAGGTTTGCACCTCAACCCGCAGAAGAGCACAGGTTGGGGATCGGACAAACTCTTCCAGCATTGGATGTTTGGCCAGGTAAATGGCGAGAACCTCGTCGCGTTTTGAGCCCACCACCTCTTGAGCTGCGCCGGTAGCGGTAACCGCCGCAGCTTGCGAGAAGTCAGAGTCCTGATTGGAACGATTGTCAATCAACACCGTTACTCTGGCATCAGCCTCGATGTTGGCATACTTGCGGGTGGCGCGACCTGTGACAAAGTACAAACTCGTCAGGTCTTCGCTAGCGGCAAAAGCTATGAGGTTGGCATAGGGTTGCCCTCTATTTTGGGTGCCCAGGACTGCAAGTTTTTGGGACGCAAACAAATCTCTGATCAGTTGTTCAAGCTCGGACTCTTCGCTCAGAAGCATCTGCCTCCTGGAACCGGAATCAGTTATTTGTGCCACCATTTACCTCCATAACTCTCTTATCTTGCCTCTAGTTTAGCGAGAATCATTTTATAGAGCACGAGGAGTTCATCCCCGGCGGGGATACTTCCTGGCGAAGCCATTAGGTCTAGAACGTCCTCTTCATCCACAGCAAGTTGGTCACAGAGCAAACGGGCCTGATGGTAGGTTGGTAACCATACCAATCTCTTGGAAATTTCCTCGAGAGAATTGAAGATCTTGAGAAAGTGACCTATGTTCAAAATGAAATATATACGGCCGGGAAAAGGAGAGTCCACCTCGATGACTTCATCAGGATCCCAGACAAAGCAACCCACGTGGGGGGTCCATGACAAGCCCCTTTGTTTGAGTAGGGCAGCAGCCTGGCAGTGTCGCAGGTCAAAAGGAGTTGGAGGTAAATCGGTCTCAGGATTAAATGGAGTAGGCTTCATACAACGAGAGTGTTTTCCTTTCCCTGGTGGTATTCTCTCATAATCTTGATGGCCTTGGAGGCGCTGATTTCTTTATCCTTTATCTCCAGCATCAAATCAAAGTCTAACCCTTTGGTCTTTTGAAGAAACTTTTTGAAGTCTCCTATGTTCAGCGTTTTGGCATGGGATCCTGACCGCTGGCCTCTTTGCTGACTGCTGTAGTCTACCATGGGGATCCCATCTAATTCTTTCCAGGTCAGCGCAGATAGTTCCAGACCTTGACGCAATGTCTCACCATTTTTAAGGCATTGGTGGTGAAAAACATCGAATAGTATGGGTATGCCAATTTTTTCGTGTACGGCCAAACAATCCATCAAACTATATGATCTGTCATCGTTCTCGATAACCAGTCTATTTTTGAGCAGCTTGGGAAGGGAGTTGTATGTTTCGACAAACCTATCGATAGCAGAGGCTTTGTCGCCGTACACTCCACCTACATGGATCTGAATTTTTGCTGTGCGGTCCAAACCCATATTGTCGAGAACGGTACAATGATATTCGAGCTCTTTTACACTTCGCTCCACCACATCATTTTTTAGGGCGTTGATGATGACAAACTGATCAGGATGCATGGAAATTCTTATGTTGTGCTCTCTTATAAATCTGCCGATTTTTCTGAGTTCCTCCCTAAAATGGCCGGCCCAGTCGAAGGTGCAAACGGGGTGTGAGGCGAAAGGGACCAGGTCAGAGCTCATTCTGAAAAAGTAGAAGCTATTATGGACATTGTACTGCAAAATCTTAAAAAGGCAGTTCAGATTGTTCTCCACTTTCTGGATCAGCCGCTCCTCTGAATAAGAGGCTAATCTAAAGGTGGAATTGGTTGAGCAACCAATTCCACCATTTATGCAGGGATATCCTATTTTCATGCAATTTCCTCTGAGTCCGAGAAATACTGGATGAAATTAATATAGTGCCGGCACGCTCAACTTACAACAACCCTAATAGTCCCAGGTCTCAGTTTTGCTGCCAACCCTTGCAAACAGAAGCACCCGCCTGTCTCTAAATCCCTGCTCTGCTTGACATGAGCGGTGCAGTGATTACTTTGGCCGAAATCAGAAAATCAATTGGTGGAAGGACTTGCGGGGAGCGAATGAAAAATAGTAGTGCAGAGAACGTTCCACTGAGAAAAAAAGTGGCCTATGCGGCTCCTGCCTTTGCCCTTGCCATTGTAGGAATTCCGGTATACGTCTACATACCCAAATTCTACACTGACGTGGTGGGGGTGAATATTGCCATGCTGGGGTATTTACTCCTAGCGGTAAGGCTTTTCGATGCCGTAACTGACCCGGCAATTGGCTTTCTCTCCGACAAGACACAGACCCGCTTCGGCAGGCGTAGACCGTACATTGGCGTTGGGGCAATCTTTCTCTCACTTTCAATGTATTTTCTCTTTAATCCACCCGAGGCTTCTCCATATTTCGAGACCATCTGGTTCGGCGTGACCATTTTTTTGTTGTTTCTTTCCTGGACCGCCATCGTCGTTCCCTACGAGTCTTTGGGTCCTGAGATCACCTTTGATTATGATGAACGAACTACCCTACTGGGGATGCGAGATGGAGCCCTCATTGCCGGCACTCTAGCGGCAGCAAGTTCACCGGCAGCCGTAGCCTGGGCTTTTGGTCTGTCACCTACTGACGAAGGGGAGCGGGCGAAATTTTTCTGGATTGCTGTGCTCTATGCACCTCTGCTGATAGCCTTCTGTTGGTGGTGCGTTTGGTCGATTCGAGAGAGACCTCATCTCTTCCAAGGCGAAAAGCAAGGTTTGCTGCAGGGACTACGAAGGGTGTCACAAAACAGGCCCTTTATCATTCTCTTGATTTCTTACATAGTAGCTGCCTTTGGCAGTAATCTGCCGGCCACTTTGATTCTCTATTATGTGGAATACGTGCTCCAGTCGAAGCATGCTGATCTTTTCCTCCTTATTTACTTTGTCACCGGGGTCCTTTTTCTGCCTGGCTGGATTTATATGGCACGAAAGCTGGAAAAAAAGGTTGCCTGGCTCTCGGCCATGGCTATAAATACCGGTGCTTTTACCGGTGTTTTTTTCCTCGGCCCAGGAGATGCTCACATCTACGGAGTGCTGGTCTTTTTCTCGGGAATCGGCTTTGGTGCAACCCTTGCCATACCCTCTGCCATGCAGGCTGATGTTATAGACTATGATGAGCTTCTCACAGGTCAGAGACGAGAGGGCCAATACATCGGCATATGGTCTATTACCAAGAAACTCGCCGCGGCTTTAGGAGTAGGGGTAGCTCTATCTGTTCTGGGTGCCGTTGGTTACACCCCCAATGTTGAACAGTCAGAACAGGTGCAGTTCACTCTCAGGATACTTTATGCTTTAGTACCTTCTCTGTGTAACATTGCGGCTTTCGTTATCGCCCTGGCCTATCCCATTAGCCGCACTATTCATAAAGATATTCTCTCGGCCATTGAAGGGCGGCGCGGGGGACAGTCTGTTACCGACCCACTCCGTCCGAGCTAGCTAGTCAAATAATAAAGGGTGTAGGAGCTTTTGCCAAAGGAGAAATGAATGGAGTATGCATTGTCCATTTTCATCACCAACCTTTCGGCAGTAATGATCATGATGGTTGCAGTCTGGGTACTGAGTCTTATAAAACGAGATGCAAGCATAGTGGACGTGTTCTGGGGACTGGGATTCGTTGTGGTTGCCTGGCTCACGTTCCTGCGAGCGGACGGGTACCTGAGCCGAAAAATTCTCCTCACCTTACTCGTCACCCTTTGGGGTCTCCGTTTAGCCCTCTACATCCTCATCCGAAATTGGGGTCACGGCGAGGATCGGCGCTACCAGGCCTGGAGAGCCCACTATGGCCCTCGATTCTGGTGGGTTAGTTTGTTCACCGTGTTCGGACTGCAAGGAGTCCTTTTGTGGGTCATCTCCCTCGTGCTGCAAGTTGGGCAGCTGTCAGCAATTCCTGCGAGGCTGGTGGTGCTCGACCTTTTGGGGGTAATTATTTGGGGTGTTGGCTTCGTCTTCGAGGCTGTGGCAGATTGGCAATTATACCGCTTCAAGGCAGACCCAGAGAACAAAGGTAAGGTGATGAACAAGGGACTGTGGGCTTACTCACGACACCCCAATTATTTTGGTGAAGCTCTGGTTTGGTGGGGGCTATTTCTCATTACTCTGGCCACACCAGGGAGCGGTTGGGTGGTAATAAGTCCAGTGCTTATAACTTTTCTCTTGCTGAAAGTCTCAGGGGTTACTCTGTTGGAAAAAACAATAGGAGAAAGTCGTCCTGAATATGAGGAGTATATCAAGAGTACGAGTAGTTTCATCCCCTGGTTCCCGAAAAAGGAGAAGCCATGAGAGTTGCCATCGAATTAGCAGAACGTGGCCTTCTGCCAGACAGCCTTATCCGCTGGGGGATACGAGAATTGGACAAGAAAAGATTGCGCTTGGAAGATCTTGGCGACAGTGAAAAGCAGCGGCAGGCTTTGGAAAAATTTGTCAACGACCTGAGGAGCAGTCCCATCGCCGTGCAAGTAGACAAACCTAAGGAACAACACTATGAACTCCCTCCGGCTTTTTTTGAAAAAGTCCTAGGAACATGGATGAAATACAGCAGCTGCTATTGGCCCCAAGGAGTCGAATCCCTGGACCAGGCAGAAGAGGCAATGTTAGAGCTAACCTGTGAACGGGCTCAGCTTGAAGACGGCATGGAAATCCTGGAGCTCGGAAGTGGCTGGGGTTCTCTTTCTCGGTGGATTGCAGAAAAATATCCCCAGAGCCGAGTGGTAACCGTTTCCAATTCACGGCCGCAGGGGGAATTTATCAAGACGAGATGCGCAGCCTTGAAACTCCATAATGTGGAAGTGATAGGCGCTGATATGAATGATTTCGACACGAAGCAAACCTTCCACAGAATCGTATCAGTGGAGATGTTCGAACACATGCGCAACTGGGACAAGCTTCTGGGCCGCATATCAAAATGGCTCAAGCCAGGAGGAAAACTCTTTCTTCACATTTTCACCCACAGAAAATTCGCCTACATTTTTGAGGAAGACGGAGAGGATAACTGGCTAGGGCGCTACTTTTTTACTGCCGGGCTCATGGCCTGCCATGACTTGTTATTCCACTTTCAGAAAGATCTTACCGTGGAAGATCACTGGCGGGTGAACGGCATGCACTACAAAAAAACAGCCGACGCTTGGCTGAGCAACCTCTATAAAAGACGAGACCAGATCTTGCCCATATTGGCAGAAACCTATGGCGAAGGCCAGGCTGAACGCTGGCTCCAGCGCTGGCGCATCTTCTTTCTCGCCTGTTCAGAACTTTGGGGCTTTGGAAATGGCGAGGAGTGGCTGGTATCTCACTACCGGTTGAAGAAGTGAATAATTTAAAGAAAGCGTGTAGCAACGAGAAACCCGCCGGCTGAAACAAGGCCACAAAGCACCATTCCCCAAAGGATATCAACCACTACGATTTTCACCGGCCAATCTTTGAGGGTAGCCAGATTGGTGAGATCATAGGTTGCGTAGGTGAATAGGCCGTAAAGCACACCGAGGGTGACAGTGCGGCCCAATGAAGCACTGCTGATACCCGGCAGGATGGCGAAGATCATTATTCCAAGAATGAATAGGGAATAGAATATGATGGCTGCAGTCCAATTGACTCGCTCTCTGAAAAAGCGCCCCA
>Ga0209536_100008661_pt1 | contig 15234 bp, 10 predicted proteins | sample DeeMarSeWOR28_12_FD_187461 | JGI IMG/M metagenome (GOLD analysis project Ga0209536, IMG submission 187461) | Marine sediment microbial communities from White Oak River estuary, North Carolina - WOR-2-8_12 (SPAdes) (version 2) | ecosystem: Environmental > Aquatic > Marine > Intertidal zone >...
TTCTGGTGCCCATCTATTTCATTGATTTCTCCGATCAAGCATTGGCGTATGCCCTCCATCTGGCAGAGAACTTTCAGTCCAACCTCACCATCATGCATGCAATTGTGCTATTTCAGGATGATGTGGGTGAAGAAGAACGACTTCAGGAATATGAGGATTGGATACAACGCAGAGAGAAAAATATCCATCAGCAAATGATAAAAAATCAGAAAAAAGGTAAAGAAAAAGGACTTCAGGTAGAATCGGTGATCCTAAGGGGTATGAATGCGGCTGATGTCATTTTAGAATATCTGGAAAGCCATACTCATGATCTGATTGTGATGGGTACGCATGGCAGAACGGGCTTGAAACATATTTTACTGGGCAGTATTTCTGAAAAAGTGGTTCGTCTCTCCCCTGTTCCGGTGCTCACCATCCATCGGTCAATTAAAGATTTCAAAATAAACAAAATACTGGTGCCCATCGATTTCTCACTTCCCTCCAAAGAAGCTGCGGATCAGGCCATTCATTTCGCTAGATTCTATGAAGCCTCACTGGAATTCATTCACGTCATCGAACAGGATATTCATCCTTCGTTCTATGCTTCCGGAATCGATTCCATTTTTCAAATCGATAAAGGATTACAGCAGCGGGTTATAGAAAATTTACATGATTTTTTGGCTGATCAGCTCCCGCCTAATATCCAGACTGATTTCCTGGTCCGGGAAGGAAAATCCCACAAAGAGATTGTAGACTGGGCGAAGAACCATGAAATTGATCTTATCGTGATAGCCACCCATGGCCTGAGCGGATTGGATTATGTCTTGCTGGGAAGTACCACTGAAAAGGTAGTACGATGGGCAACATGTCCGGTGTTGACGGTTAAACAGCAAAGGGAGGATTTAGGATAGAAAATTTAGGATTTAGGATTTAGTGTAAAATAGGATAGAAAGTAGTCTTGTTGAAAGGCAAATATTTCAAAGTTAGCGTGGGGAAAAAGTTGAACTCTCACGAATCTTATATCCCGCATCTGCTTTCCAGTGGCCAGTGTCCCCGCCTCCCTTTCAACCTCCAGTTGACTCAGCCGGACTAACCCGTCCCCGGTTTAACCAGTATCTTGTATCTTGTTTTTTGTCTCTTGTGTCTTGTCTCTTGTATCTTGCATCTTGTATCTTATTTCCAGTATCCATTTTTCCTTATCCTTTAGCCTTCAAATAACATTCCACCGAGTCCTCATTCTTGCAATTTCCGATTGATCTTTTCCCGAAGTAATCTGATGATGAAATGTCGATAATTCCCCTTTCTCCATCTGTTTCACTTTGGAGTAAATCAGATCTCCATAAAATACTTCCCGGCGGTATCCTACCTCAATTTCCACCGGATATGCCTTTAATAACACGGATTCAGGGATTGCCTCCAATCCCCAGTCAATATAGGCCACATGATTTACATGCCTGTTGACGTCCAGATCGGAATAACGCACATGGAAATCTTTTTCAAAGTCATGATCGTCCAATTCAGGCAACGGAAGAAATTCGTCGGGCAATGCCCGTTCCGAGTTCAAAAATAGCCGGGAATCAAATAGACTTTCAAATTTTACCGGTTTACGGTTCTCGATATCAATGACCATCCAGGAGCTGGTGCCCACCGCAATCTTTTCTCTGTTGCTATTGAATAATTGAAAATCCCGCAAAGCATATCGTCCCTGTGTTCCGGAAGGCCAGGTTCGACCAAGTAGCTGATCTCCCCAATGGAGCATAGCATTAAATTTGAGGTGGATTCTGGACAGGACCCAGGTCATTTTCTGTTGCATTAGTTTCTGCACAGAAAAACCCAATAAATCTGCATGATGGGATGCCAGGTCCTGCATAAAATCAAATACCGCTAATGGAGAAAGCCTCCCCCGGAAATCACATTCATAAGCCCGAATCTCGTAGGTTTTTTCAAAATATGGTTTTGTCATCGTTGATCCTGAAGTATAGAAAACAAAATTAAATACTTGTTTAAAGAAATTAAAAAGATTAAATCTAAAATGAACAAAAATTTATATTAAACAGTATTTTTAAAAATTCAAGTGGGTCGACCCTGACTGTCTTAATCTCATCATTTCGAATCCTATTCAGGTCATTTTGAGTCCCGCTAGAGCGGGAAAAAATCTGCCCCACTTCAACAGATCTCTCCGCTCCCCGAGCACCCTTTTCCAGAATATGAACGCACCATTTTATCATTTTGGAGTGCCCGCTCGGTCGAGATGACAGATGATTTTGGCCATATTCATAATCCATATCATTTTTACACGAAAATGTCATTTCGAGCGAAGTTCCGGTTGGTCGGGACGAAGCCGAGAAATCTAATTTTTATTAGAACAATTCTTTATAGAGATCTCTCCAATTCAGATTCATCGATTCAATAAGACTAATCTTCTTATCTCTCCGCCATCTCTTTAATTGTTTTTCCCTTTTTATAGCAGTCTCGGGATTATCATAGATTTCATAATAAACCAGAGTCTTCACATGATATCTTTTTGTAAAACCTTCAACAATACCCTCCCGATGTTCCCAGATCCGTTTCCTCAAATTGCTGGTTATACCGATATACAACACCTTATTGAAGCTAGAGAGAATGTAGACATAGTAAGCTTTATCAGACATGTTGTAAAATCTTTAAAAAACTTGAGTCACAAAGATTATAAAGCTCGTGTTATTTTCATATTTCTTCTTATACATGTCATTTCGAGTGGAGTCCGCCAGCCGGGGGACGGAATCGAGAAATCTGGTTAAAATTAATAGATCTCTCCACTCCCGAGCACCCTTTTCCAGAATATGAACGCACCATTTTATCATTTTGGGGTGCCCGCTCGGTCGAGATGACACCACTCAATACATATTTGTCTTTCTATTTTTTAAGTAAAAATAATACTAATCCAAAAAAATACCCCTGATATGAAACCAGGGGCACTAAATTTAAGATAAGTAAAAGTAGAGCGAAATATTTTAATTCTTTACACCGATAATCTGATGGACTTTTTCAACGATTTCTTTCACCTGAAAGGGTTTCCGAAGAAATCCGACTGCACCATTATCCAGCATGTCTTGTAAGTCTTCCCGCTGGGAATAACCACTTATAATGAATATTTTCTGCTTGGGATTGATCTTTCTTATCTCATTAAAGGCCGCCCTGCCATCCATTACTGGCATCACCATATCCATGATAATCAGATCAATATCCTTTTTATACTGCTGGTAAACATCCACCCCATCCTGACCATTTCCTGCTGTAAACACTTTTAATCCCGACATTTCCATAATTTCCTTCATCATACTGCGAATATTGTATTCATCATCAACCACTAGAACAGTTGCTTTTTGGACTTGACTTTTAATTTCAGGTTTTTCAGTACGAGGGGCTGGACTGATCACGACTTTTTCCTCCTTGAGAGGCAGAAATATATAAACTGCCGTAAACTGGTCAACATGACTATCTAAAAAAATGTGACCTTTCATATCCTTTACTAAATTATAAGCAATGAATAGCTCCAATCCAACCCCTTCATTTTTAATACGGGTGGAATAAAAGGGTTTTAACACCTGATGAATTGCTTTTTCAGGAATGCCCAGACCATTATCCTTGATACAAAGCTCAACATACTGGCCAGCTTTAAGATAATAGGGTTTATCCGGTAATAATCCATCCTTTTGTTGTGAAATGCGGGACGTTGAAAATTGAATTTCCGGGCGAATCCGACCCTGTAAAGCGATGATACTATTGCCTACGATGATATCCAGTAGTCGCCGGATTTTCAGCGGGTATAGAGTGGTGCTTTTAATGGTTGGATCGATTTCGAGTTTGACCTTAATATTTTGCGGAAGTTCACTCTTTTTTGAGCTCACATAAGCATTTAGAATTTTATTGATATTTGCTTCTTCCTTCTCTTCCAGTCCTTCCACATCATTATTTAATAATTTCTTGATCAGATTTGCAGAACGTTGTGCGGCCTTTTCAATCTGATCCAGTTTTTGATAATTGGAATTATTGGTTGAAATAGAGTCTTTAAGGAGTTTTATATTCGGGATAATGGTAGTCAGCAAATTGTTGAATTGACTGACCAGGATTCGTGAAAATTGGTCAATTTCATCCAGGATCTCATTACGATGTTCAATCATCTCTTTGTGGTAATTTTCAGTTACCTTCGCTCCTATAATCATGACGAGATCAGTTTGTGATTTTATCTCTAAGGGACTGATAACAAATTCAACTATTTCCTGATGTCCATTTCGTTTTATGATCGCGGAACGAAATATTTGCAGCGGTTTTTCCTTTATCCTCAGAAGAATTTTTCTCACAACCGGTCGCTCTGAAGTGGGAATAATTTCAAGAAAATCCTCACCAAAGATTGACTCTTCCGAATCTCCCATATCCCTCACAGCCGCTGAATTCGCATGCAAAATAATCTGACGACTATCCAGAGTAAAAACATACAACGGACCCTTTTCAAATAACTTCGAATAATTTAAATCTTCTCCAGATCTAAGCAGTTTTGACTGTTGGATAAGACGAGATTTCAAAACGGCAAAATAAAAATTTTGATACATTAAGAGCGATATGAGACCCAGGACCAGATTAATCAGATTTACATCCTGCATTTCAAAGTTTTCTTTTTCCCGAAGAAGGAAACCCAGCCCAAAAACATTTCCCCGGGCTTTCAAAGGAAAAACAATAGCTGATTTTGTATTTAATTCTGACCACTTAATTTTATCAATATGAAAAGATGCGGTGTCCGCTATTAATTTCGATAAAACTTCCCCTTCAAAATTTGATTTGAGGAATTCTATGTTCGATGATTCTATGAATTTCAGTATTTTTTGCTGAGAAGGCCGGTCAGGTGAGTAAATTTCATACTGAGGATTATCCTCTTTTAATTTGTAAATCACGAATCCATGCTGATAATTAATTTTTTCTTTCAAAAACTGAAAAATATGCTCAATTGTTTTTTCAGAACTTTTACAATGGATAACCTCTTTTTGAAAATCGAGCAGCTCAGAGAGTAAATTTATACTATCAGTAAAAGAATTAAACTGAGTATCAATGTGCTGGAGACCCTGATTGATATGGTTATGTAAAGCGGATAGTTCGGCTGATATCTTACCCAATTCCAAAAAAATGGCCGCATTTTCTTCCATCTTTTTTATTGAGGTAATGACTGATTCCAACTGAAACGTAATGTTTTCCCGGTCTTTCATGATATCCCAATCTGAATATGATTTAAAAATATTTGCTGATCTCTGATTTCGCTCAGAACTCTTTCGCGAACGCGTTTATATTCATTATCGGACATGATTATATGTTCTTTGGATGCAGGATACAATTCTGTTAATTCAGAATGATCCGTGATACCTTTTTCCAGATCATGAGCAAGGAAATTGCCTAGATACAACAGCTGATTTAAAAAGGCCTGTTCATCACGGGAGTCCTTATTTAAGTCCCCATGATGCCCCCCGATCATGGACACTAGATTTGACGGTAAATTCCATTGGGTGGCTAGTTCCGCTCCAATTATCGCGTGATTTACTCCCAGGTACTGGTTCTCCAAATCACATATTCGAACCACATCCTGCTCTTCTTTTTCCAGCAGTAAATAGTACTCTTCTCCCAATTTAGACAAAAGAACTGTTTTTCCAATATCATGTAATAAACCACCAAAATAGAGCAATTCCTTGTTTTCTGAATTGAAATTTTCGGCCAATACCTTTAACGAAAGTGCTGTTACTAAAGAATGACGCCAAATACCCTGAACCTGTTTTGGATATGGGTGCAATTTAAACAGACTCGTCGTTGATATTACAAGTGCTATGTCTCTTACCTGCTCAAAACCGAGTACCACCAGCGCTTTTTCAATAGAGGAAATCCTTCTGGCATAATTGAATAAACCGGCATTGGCAATTTTCAGAATATGAATCGTTAGAGTAGGATCGCTGGAGATTAGTCTTAAATACCCCGAAATATCTGATACCTTTTCATGACTGCGCCGAATAATCTCCTGGGCGATCTCGCGATTGTTGGGAAAAAGGGAGAATTCCCTGACCCATTGGGGCATATCAGCTATGATTGAGGTATCTTGGGCTTTCATAATATTTACTTACCTAGAAACATCTTAAAAATAGGAGTCCATAAAATAGCCACGTTTAAAAGTTATTATTTTATAATTTGTCATTCCTGCAAGTTTAATTTGCGAATTTTATTTCGCAGGGTGCGGATAGAAAATCCTAATTTCCTTGCCGCATGGGTTTTATTTCCTTTGGAATCCTTCAAAGCCCTGCGAATGATCTCTCGCTCACACACCACAAGTTGGTCCTTGTATGACTCCTTATGACTGCCAATTTCCGGCATGACTACAGTCGATTGAGATTCCTGCGCGAATTGGGATTGCAAAAAAGCGGGTAAATCTGTTGTATCAATTCGGTTCGAGTCGGTCATGACAATTGCACTTTCAATCGTATTTTCCAATTCCCGCACATTGCCAGGCCATTTGTACCGTAAGAGTGCATTCATGGCATCCTGGGAAATACCGCTAATTGAGCGTTGGTTCTTTTCAGAATATTTCTGGATGAAAAAGTCCATCAGAGGACCAATATCTTCCGGTCGTTCCCGCAGCGGCGCGATGGTAATAGGAATGACATTTAAACGATAGTAAAGATCTTCCCTGAATAATGATTTTTCCATTGCCTGCTCAAGGTTTTTATTGGTAGCAGCAATCAACCTTACATCGACCTCAATATTTTCGATGCCACCCACCCGGGTAAAAATCTGGTCCTGCAGAAACCGTAACAGCTTTGCCTGAACACCAAGCGGTAACTCTCCAATTTCGTCCAAAAACAAGGTTCCCTTATGCGCCAGCTCAAATTTTCCCTTTTTCGATTTATAAGCCCCGGTGAATGCACCTTTTTCATGGCCAAAAAGTTCACTCTCCAAAAGTGTTTCCGGAATTGAGGCACAGTTTATTTCAACCAGATTTTTACTGGCTCTGGAACTCTCATAATGAATTGCACGTGCAATCAGTTCTTTCCCGGTGCCACTTTCCCCCCGGATAAGGACAGTGGCTTCGGTATTGGCCACTTTAAGAATTTTCTTAAAAATCTCCTGCATTTTACCACTAACACCTATAATATTTTTAAAGCGATACGTCTGCTGTAACTTCTCTTTTAAATCAATATTTTCGAAGATCAATTGTTGTTCTTTGATGGACCGTTTAATCACAATCAGTAATTCATCCAAATCGATCGGCTTGGTGAGGTAGTCATAAATACCTAATTTCATAGCCTCAACGGCATTTTTCACAGAACCAAAGGCCGTCATCATTATAATTTTTATTTCAGGGGCCTGCTGTAAAATAAGTCTGGAGATTTCCAGACCATCCTTATCCGGCAATAGATAGTCCATCAGGACAATATTGAATTGACCTTTTTTTATCTCATCGAGTGCAATTTTTCCATTTTTAGCCTTGGATACGGCAAATTTTTCATGTTCCAGAATCTCTGCCAAACCCTCCAGGGTATTGAGGTCATCTTCGACAATAAGGATTTTTTCATTCATACCAGAAAACTCCCCATGAATTTACTTATTAACCTGTTTTACTAATTACTGTAAAACATCAACCTGCAGAATATTTGTTCATATTGTAGTATAATTATGTCATCCTATACTTGTTTCAGAATCTCAAAACTTCTGAAAAATATGCTGAAATGCCTGTCCGGCGGTCAGACAGGAATTCAGCATGACATTTGACTTAAAAATTGTCATATTCAGATGCTTTTTTTGTCTTATTAGCACAACGGGTTAATTAATATAAATGAAGTTCAATATCAAATCACTTCTCTATTTGTAATATAATGAATTTCCCCTTACTTTCATTCATTCCAAAAAAGCATAAGAAAAGCTCTATTCAGGCTTAAAATTCATTCGAAACCATTTAATATAACTAACTAATTATTCAATGGTTAAGTTCTATATTAAGTTCATTTCCCGGGATTATTTTTACACAATTCATCCGCCTGCCGGACAAAAATATATAGAATTTTCAAACATGAGGACTTTTTGTGTTTACTCGTTTCAATCCAATTTTTGAACCCGCTCTCTTTCTACATGTTTTACTGCAATAAGCTCACCCTTCCCATGGCAAGGTGATTATAACGGTGGTTCCAGATCCTTCCATGCTCTCGACCTCGATTTTACCCCTATGTCCTTCAATAATCTGTTTGGCAATTGCTAATCCCAACCCAGTTCCGGTTCGTTTGGTAGTATAATAAAACTCAAATATTTCCGACAGTTTTTGTTTTGGTATACCCACACCGCTGTCAATGAACCGGATCTGAATTCCCTTCACGTCGGTTTTTCCTTTTTTCTTGCCTGGATTAAGCACGGTTTGGACGATCACTTCTCCACCATTCTTCATTGCATCGAATGAATTCAAGAGTATATTCTGAAAAACCTGTTTCAGTTGATTATAATCAAACATACCATAGAATGAGTGATCAGAATATTCACGTTTAACTTCTACCCCAAGACTTTTTGCCTGACCCTCCAAAGTTAAGATGACTTCTTCCAAAATTTGATGTAAATCTGAACGAATGAGATTAAGTTCCGGCGGACGGGTAATGGCCAGAAAATTTGTTACCAGACTGTTCATCCTGTTAATTTCAGATGTGATAATATTCAGATATTTCATCTTTTTTTCGGGGGGTGAATCGGTTTGACTAATTAATCGGCGCAATATCTGCATATTGATGTTCATGGCGTTTAAAGGATTTCTTATCTCATGACTAACCAAAGAAGCAAAACGGCTAATAGCAGCTAACCGTTCCATACGCCGGAGCTGTCTCTGATTTTTTTCCAGAGATTCAGCCATTTTGTTGAACTCATCTCCCAAAACCACCAATTCATCTTGCCGTTCAATCTTAATTCGATGGGAGAGATCACCCTCTGCATACGTTCTCACCCCTTTCACCAGGGTTTCGATGGGTTGCGTTATCCGCCGGATGGTTCCAAAAGCCAGGAAGAGTGCCAAAATTGTGGTAATAGCCACAAAAATGCTCACCTGAGTTTGCATCTTCCGAACCAATTCGAAAGCCTCACCCTCATTTTGCTGGACAACAATACCCCAGGAAAATTCAGGCACCGGAACATACGTCGCAAACAAATTCACATCATTTTCGGCATAAAAACTCACCCCTTCTTCACCGTTTCTTAATGCTTCAAAAAATGGATACTGGGTGAAATTTTCTCGGCTTAAAACCCGTGGTTTATCAGGATGTGCAATGGCATTCCCCTCTGCACTGATTAACATAGCAAAACCGGTCTTACCAACCTGAATACTATCCAGCAAGGTCCAGATATTTTTCAGATCAATCTCACCCACCAAAATCCCTTCAACCGTATTATATCTTCTGATGGGCAGGGCGATTGACATGGCGGGAAAATTTGATGGCGTAAAATTAACATTTGAAAAGTATTCACTACCGGTAATCGCCACATAATATTCCGGTTCTCTCTGAAAATTCTTTAGCTCTTCTCCAAAGCTGGTGGTTACTACAGAAATACCAGAACGATCCAAAATATATATTTTGCGAAATATACTATAACTGTTTTGAATTTTATTGATATACCGGCTTTGGGTAAACCGTTCCATCTCAATAATGTCGCGGGATTGAGCCATGGTGTTCAAAATGGTAAGAGGTTCTTTGACAAACAGCGAGACACCGTTACTGGCACCGCGGGCAATTTCCAGGTTGCGTTCAAATATATAGGTTTGAACAGTATTTTCGGTTAAACCGATTAGAAGAAAACTGGCAATGAGAATGGGAAGCACTCCCAGGCCAACGAAATTGAGGATCAGTCGACGCTGGATTTTTCTCTCCAGATAGCGTCGAATATTTCGCTTGCTGATTTTTAAATATGTGCCAATCCTCAGGGAATTCATGAATCTAACATCTATGGATATTTCTGTAAAGATTTTGGGACAAACCAATTCTCATACGGCATAAGACGCCAAAAAGAGCGGCTATCTCCACTTTGTCTTATTCGGGCTTGCTCGAAACGATTGTAAAGGGCATAAAATATATGATCATCAAAATAGAGAAAAATTGCAGGTGCTTCATTATTGATAATGATCTGAAATCTCCTGATGTACTGTTTAATGAGGTCAGGATTGTTATCAGCTCTTCTAAAAATGGCTTCAATCGTCGCATTAGAATAATTCGTGACTACAGATTGATTCTTCAATATATCGGTATAGAATTCCTTGACCACTCCATAAAGATCTTCTTCGAAATAGGAATAATCCTGCAAAACCGCAACATATTGGTTTAATTCTACCAATCTCTTCTTTTCATTAAAAGAAACAGGTTTGGGCAGAACATTAATACCCAATTCAGACAGTTGGATTTTGATAATTCTGGCAATACTCTCCTCCAAAAATGAATTTTCTTCAAATAGCAATTCAAGATTCAGTGGCTCTCCATCTTTTTCAAGTATTCCACGGGGAGTGTTAATACGCCAACCCTCTTCTTGGAGAATATTTACACTGATACCCGGCTCATAATTTTGCTGAAATAAATCTCTATAAAAAAGTGGGTGGACAATGTCCACAATTGAATAAGCAACATGACCAATATTCTCTTTCACAATATTATCAACTATTTCCTTGGAATCGATGCCACTACGAATGGCCAGCCTGACCTTTGGATTATCAAAGGGCCTGCGATTCGTATTAAACAATATATAAAACAATTTTTTCTCGGGCCGCGGAGTAGAAAATATTTTAATCTGATCTCTTAAGACCTGATACAGACGATTGGCGGTGATGGTCTCTTTCACTTCAATAAAATCAAGCTTTCCCTGCAGAAAATCATCATTCATCAGTTGTTCATTTTCATAGAAACGAAAGACCACCTTGTTGAGAAAGGGTCTCCCAAATACATAATTTGAGTGGGCGGCTAAAATGATGTTCTCATCACTCAGTTGCTCCAAAATGAAGGGGCCATTCCCCAGAGGCCTGCTTTTTGAAAAGAAATCATATCCTCGTTGAGACAAATTTTGATAATAATCCTGAGATAAAATGGGGATATCCGATAGAGTTAAATCAAAAAAATTATCTTTCTGTTTAAGCACGATATTAAATCCAAGGTCACCGATGAGATCTATTCTTTCAATATTAGAAAAATCAAGCTTTCTGTTCAGAATAAAACCGCCATATTTTTTTAGAATCTCAAAAGTAAACCGAACATCGTTATTCAACAAATAGGAGCCATCATGAAAATATATATTCCTGTTTAAATCATATATCCATTCTTTCCCCTGTTTTGATGAAAGTGAAGAAGCTATTCGTCGGGAGACCAGATTAGAGGTTTGGCCAAAACGATCCACGTTCTGTTGCAAACCGATCCCAAACACGAACCGAATCAACTGTTTTTCCACAACATTATTCACCTGAAATGGATTCAAATAGAGTGGCGGTTCTCCGACAATTCCTATAACCAGCTGATCACCATAAGATTCTGCGGTTTGAAGAGGAATTTGACTTGTCAGGGAAGAGTAGGATAGAAGAAAAAACAGTGAAAGAAGTTGGAATATTTTCAAAGGCCTTCCCAGCTATTATACTATAGTTTTAAATTATAACAAATATAGCGCTAAAAATCAATTTCAATAATTCATACAAGTATAATTACTTTACTTGCTTTCCTTACAGACTCTACGCTTTAATTCATACGAAGTTTATAACACTTTTTTTCCAATAATTTACTTAAAAATCAAAAAAAATAGGAAAAATCCTGTGTAAATTATTTTTTATATTATTGTAAATATTGTACTTACTAAATTATTTAATACCTTGGCTGCTGATGGGGGTGCTTGCTTTCAGTGCAAAAATATTTTATATTTGGCGGTCAAATAATGAATTTGGAAGAGTCTACTATGGAAGAAACATTACAAGATATTCACTTAAAGCATCACAATGGGGAACCTATTTTTCGTATTGGAACTATCGATGGTCAGGAGTACATTGATTTTCATGTCTTTGGATCTTTTTCTGTTCTGGACTCCACAGACAAGGATCTTTTCTCCTCGATTAATTCGGACATGAAATGGCGGGTTAAGATCAAAGAAAGTAAAGTAGGAATTGAAAAATTCCGCCTCATTTTATATGAAACATTTGAGGCGAAAAGAATAGAAAATAAACTTAAAATCGCACAAAAATTTGATCCCGAAGCAAAAATCGAAGTCCTGGGAGGTAATATATTTCTAGAAGAAAAAAAGATTAACGATAATGTAAAATATGTGATTATTTCTGGAGAATATGAGACCGAAATTGAGGCACGAAAGGATTTTAAAAAATTTAAACCCGAATTTAATCCAACTGTGATCAAGGATGCTGTCAGGGAGCCCAAGGGAATTTTGGAATTTTTTGACGCTGAATATGAAAATGCAGGTGAGACGAAAAATTACTTTAAAATTGTACCCGATGATGTAAAGACTAAAACCAGGCTATATAATGTTAGAACATATGATAATATTTTACAGAAAGAGCATTTTGACGATCGGGTTTATAATGGTAGCCTGGAATTCCGGTTGGATAATCAGGGCAAATTGATGGTCATCAGTGAAATCCCATTGGAATCATATTTAAAGCGGGTAGTCTATTCTGAGATTGGAAAGGATTTGCCGATTGAATTCAGTAAAAGCCTGGCCATCGTCTGCAGGAGTGAAGTATTGGCCCGAGTAGAACACAAGCATCCCGGAGATCCGTTCGATATGTGCGATTGGGGTCATTGTCTGCGATATTACGGAAGCGACTTTGAAGATCCAAGTATTGATCAAGCTGTTGAGGAAACCCGGGGACAGGTAATATTTACCAATGGTAACATCTGTGATGCTTATTTCAATCTCATTTGTGGTGGACATACCGAGGATGCAAGCGGCGTTTGGGAAATAGATGAATCACCTCAATTCCATGGTAAATATGATTGGAAAGATCAACCCAAAGAATTTAAAAACTTGCATAAGGAGGATGTGGTCAGAAAATGGATTCTTTCTCGACCGGATGCCTGGTGTAACCTCAAGGGAGGGGATGTTCCTCATTCTCTTGAAAAATATAAGAAATATTTTCGTTGGGAAGTGAATTATTCCCGGCAAGAACTGGAAAAACTTATTTATAAAAAAACCGGTGAGGACATCGGTGTTTTATTTGATATCATTCCCTTACGACGGGGAAGATCTGGACGCCTGAAGGAACTGGAATTGATAGGAAGTCTTAAAAATTATAAGATCCGCGGAGAGCTTTATATTCGTGAAACCCTGGCGCAAGATTATCTGGAAAGCTCCTGCTTCATCATTGAAAAAGAGTTAGATGAAATCGGAACACCCATCTCATTTACTCTGGTGGGCGCCGGACAGGGACATGGTGTTGGCATGTGTAAGGCCGGTGCGGCAATTATGGCCTCCCATGGTCATAACTGGAAAGAAATTCTCCAACATTATTTCGAAGATTGTAAAATTTCAGCAGTCTATCCGGCTAAAAAGTAATTATCATTCGATCAACTTCAGGAAAACTGAGAATCTGATTTTAAAATAAAAAAGATGATTATAGAATAAATTGAATGGAATGAATTATGGTTGAAGAAATTCAAGACCGACTTGAACAATCGCGGGAAATCTTGCAAAATTTGCGGAGATATCTTTGACCTCGAATCAAAGGAAAAAGATATTCAGGAATTAGAAAAACAAAGTAATGATCCTGCCCTCTGGAACAATCCTGAAAAAGCCCAGACCCTGCTAAGAAAACTTAGCTCCCAGAAAGAAATCGTAAAAGAGTGGTCAGATTATCAAAAAGAATTGGAAGATCTTGCGCTCCTGCTGGAGATGAGCCAAGAAGAAGAATCTTCTGAGGTTATCGCAGAATTGGATGCAGAGAGTAAAAAATTGCTCCATAACATCGAAAGTCTGGAGCTTCGTGGAATTATGGCCGCTCCTGAAGATAAAAAGGATGCGATATTAACCATACATCCTGGTGCAGGAGGGACGGAATCGCAGGATTGGGCTGAGATGCTCATGCGAATGTATCTGCGCTGGTCGGACAAAAATGATTTTAAATCTGAAGTATTGGATTTACTTCCGGGTGAGGAAGCCGGAATTAAAAGTGTTACAATAGAAATTAAGGGATCACATGCCTATGGATATTTGAAAGCAGAAAGTGGTGTCCATCGCCTGGTCCGAATCTCCCCCTTTGATGCGAGCGGCAGACGACATACCTCCTTTGCCTCTGTGTTTGTGGTCCCGGAAGTGGATGAAGAAATCGAGGTCGATATCAATATCAATGACCTTCGCATTGATACCTATCGCGCCAGTGGGGCTGGAGGTCAGCACGTAAACCGAACCGATTCAGCTGTACGAATCACCCATATCCCCACCAATATTGTCGTTACCTGTCAAAGTGAACGCTCTCAACACAAGAATAAATCGAACGCGATGAAAATTCTTAAGGCCCGGCTTTATCAGAAAAAATTGGAAGAAGAAAGAGAAAAAAAGCAAAAACTGGAGGATACCAAGACCGGTATCAGCTGGGGGAATCAGATCCGCTCCTATGTTTTTCATCCCTATAATATGGTGAAAGACCATCGCACCGATTATGAAACCTCAGATATTCAAAGGGTTATGGATGGTGAAATAGAAGATTTTATCAATGCGTTTTTACTGGACAAAGATGAGATAAAATAAATGTGTGATTCAGAGGGGCTTGGGCGAAGGTTAAGATTCAGAGAAGAACTTTTGGTACTTAAAGCAACTCAAAACTTAAGCGTATTACTCAGCTAATCTGTTTTATATATCGTAATACCATAATGAATGGGATCACTGGGCGCATCGTCATTCCAGTCATTAAAACTGTGTGAACCGTCTGTGTTATAGAACAGAATATACTTGCCGGCCTGAAGTTCAATGGTCTGCTCTACCTTGCGATTTTTTTTAGCCCCGCCCGCCCAACGGGTTTCATTATAGTCCATCTTCCATACTTTCACGCCGGTATTCGCATTTTCAATCCAGCCATAGTCATACATCTCATCCCAATCTCCCTCCCCGATACCATAAATCCGTACTTTGGTGGATTCGGTGAGTTCAAATCTTTCCTGATATAACCGACCATCAGTAACCCGAATAATCTGGGCGATAACATTTTCTGCCATCAGGGCTTCTTCAATTTTTTGAATATTC
>Ga0209536_100008662_pt1 | contig 15233 bp, 10 predicted proteins | sample DeeMarSeWOR28_12_FD_187461 | JGI IMG/M metagenome (GOLD analysis project Ga0209536, IMG submission 187461) | Marine sediment microbial communities from White Oak River estuary, North Carolina - WOR-2-8_12 (SPAdes) (version 2) | ecosystem: Environmental > Aquatic > Marine > Intertidal zone >...
ACTGGATTATAAAACCCATCAGGTGATGATCGATAAACAGGTATTAAACCTGACGCCCAATGAGTTTGGGCTGTTAAAGATCCTGATGAGCCAGCCCAATCGTGTATTTTCCAGAAGTGAGCTAATCAACAGGGTTCAGGGATATGACTTTGAAGGCTATGATCGCACCATTGACACCCACATAAAAAATCTGCGCAAAAAGATTGCTCAGAAGCTTCCCGGTCAGGAAATCATCAGCACGGTTTACGGCGTCGGATACAAATTCAGCGCTTCGGCCGATTAATCAAAAGGGGAACTAAGCGGTGACATATTTTCTGAGATACCCTATAAGTTTAAAAACGTGTCAATCCGACAGTGGACATCAGAAATTAAAAAGCTTAAATCACATTTTTACTCAACGTCAACGGGAAGGTTAGTTTGCAATGAAATCGGGCGGTCCTAAAATTTTTATTCTGATAGTTTTTATTTTTGGAGCTATGGCGGGACTGAGCTGGCTAATTTACGGTCCATACCAGGAGAGAGCCGCCACCGGTAAAAGCGGTAGGGCTTTTCGACCGGTGCCGGTAGAAGTGGCTCAGATTCTGCGCGGGCCGATCGCGCTGCAGCGGACATTTAGCGGAGAGTTGGAAGCTCTGGCTGAGTTTGTTGTCGCGCCGAAGGTCAACGGCCGCGTACAGAATGTAATCGTGAATATCGCCGATACGGTAAAGCGGGGCCAGGTCGTGGCCGAGCTGGACGATGACGAATATGTCCAGGCTGTGGCCCAGGCCCAGGCCGATCTGGAAGTGGCCAAGGCCAAGCTGTCCGAGGCAGAAAGCGCCCTGGATATTGCCAATCGAGAGTTTAAACGCACCGAGTCACTTTTAAAGCGCGGGATCGCATCAGATTCGGAATTCGATGTCGTCAGCCAGGATCAAATGGCCAAGCAGGCTCAACTTAAAGTCGCTGCAGCCCAGGTCTCCAAGGCCGAATCATCGCTGGAAACCGCCAATATCCGACTGGGCTACACCAAGGTGACAGCGGGCTGGACCGGCGGCAACGAACTTCGCGTCGTGGCCGAGCGCTACGTGGACGGAGGCCAGACCGTAGCTGCCAATGCGCCGCTGCTTTTAATCGTCGAGCTAGATCCCATCGTCGGGGTGGTTTTCGTCACCGAGCAAGACTACGCTCGCCTGAAGCCCGGACAGCGTCTTTGGCTAAAGACGGACGCCTATCCGGACGAACAGTATGCGGGCCGAATAGAACGCATTGCACCCGTTTTTCGCAAATCCACCCGGCAGGCGCGAATCGAAATGACCATCGACAATCCTCAGCATCGGCTCAAACCCGGCATGTTCATCAGGGCCACAGTGGTATTGGCTCAGGTGCCGGAAGCCATCATCGTCCCGGAGCAGGCATTGACCATCCGTGATGATCGCAGCGGTGTATTCCTCGTCAGCGAGGATGGAAAATCGGTTGTCTGGCGCGCGGTAAAGGTAGGCATCCGCCAGGGCGGCGTGATGCAGGTGGAAGGTGAGGGGTTGTCCGGTCGGGTCGTAATCCTGGGGCAACAACTGGTGAAGCACGGCTCGGCAATCACGATTCCTGCCGAGCAGGACAAAACCGTTGCGGGGGGCGAAAGGTCTGACTCCCAATGAATCTGCCAAGTTTCAGCGTCAAACGCCCGATTTTCACGACAATGGTGACCCTGATCTTGGTCATCCTCGGGGCTGTGTCCCTGAGTAGGCTGCAGATCGACATGCTGCCCGACATCGAACTGCCGACTCTGAGCATCACGACGGTTTACGAGGGTGCCAGTCCCGAGGTAATAGAGCGGATGGTGACTCAGATTATTGAAGAGATTGTTGCCACCGTGCCCGGCGTGGAGGAAATCACATCGACATCGTCCGAGGGCCGCAGCAGGTTACGCGTCAGTTTCGTGTGGGGTACGGAGATCGACACTGCCGCCATTGACGTTCAGAGCAAAATCGAAGACGAAATCAACGAGCTGCCGGATGATGTCGTCAGGCCCAGCATCCGAAAATTCGACATCGCCAGTTTTCCGATAGTCTTATTGGGAATTTCCAGCGAACTCGATCCCGTGGAACTCACGGAACTGATTGAAGTTCAGATCCGTTACCGCTTTGCCCGCATTCCGGGTGTAGCGCAGGTTGACGTTTTTGGCGGCTTCAACCGCGAGGTCCGGATCGAACTGGATCCTGACCGGATCAAGGCTGCAGGTCTGCCGATGGATCGGGTACTCACGGCCATTCGCGACGCGAATCTCGATCTTCCGGCGGGCAAGATCGAACAGGGACGCTATGAGGTCATCCTGCGCGCACCGGCCGAGTTCATCAACCTCGATCAGATTCGAGACACGGTCATCGACCAGCATGATGGTGCTTCGATAACGATAGGGCAAATCGCTGAGGTCAAAGACACCTATGAGAAGCCAACCCGCATCGTACGTGTCAATGGCGGACGCGGACTGCGGGTGGGTATTCGCAAACAGGCCAATGCCAATACGGTCGAAGTGTCCAAGCGCATCCTGGCTGAAATTGAAGTGGTCAACCAAGCCTTTCCTCAGGTCAACATTGTCCCGGTCGTCAACCAGGGCAATTTCATCGAGCGGTCAATTGCCAACGTTGCCCGTTCGGTGCTATACGGGGGCGGATTGGCAATTTTGGTTTTGCTGTTTTTCCTGCGCAATCTCCGCAGCACGGCGGTGATTTCCCTGTCGATCCCAATTTCAATCGTGACCACATTTGTATTAATTTTCTTCGGAGGATTCACGCTCAATCTGATGACCCTGGGCGGGCTGGCCCTGGGGGTGGGCATGATGGTCGACAGCTCCATCGTCGTGCTCGAAAACATTTTCCGCCGCCGCAGCGAGAACGGCGAAGCGCCGGAGAAAGCATCGGTGGAAGGAGCCCGCGAGGTCGGCACGGCAATCATCGCCAGCACCATAACCACCCTGGTAATTTTCCTGCCGCTGATTTTCGTGCGCGGCGTCTCGGGCATCCTCTTTAAGGAGCTGGCCTACGTGATCATCTATGCCCTGATCTGTTCCCTGGTGGTGGCGTTGAGTCTGGTGCCCATGCTGGCGTCCAGGTTCCTGACGGCAAGCCAACAGCGCCTCAAGGGGCCGGCCCACCGAACGAGCCGCTGGTTCGCCGTCGCCGGTTCCGTCTTTTCGGGTCTCGAAAGCACTTACCTGAATTTGTTGCGCTGGGTCTTGGGCCATCGTCTGATCACGGTCTTGGCCGCGACTGCCATGCTCGGTGCAAGTCTGCTGCTCTTGCCCCTGATCGGCAGCGAATTTCTGCCCCCCAGCGATGAGGGTGAGGTTCGTGTAAGCGGTAAGATGGAAATCGCTACCCGCCTCGAGCTGGTCGATCGGCAGACGCGCATGATGGAGCAGATCGTTCTACCGGCCGTGCCCGAGGTAGTGAGCTCGGTCGTCAGTGTCGGCACCGCCGGCTGGCGGGCCAACGCAGGCCCCGAGGGTGAAATACGCATGTCTCTGTTGCCGGCTACCCAACGCAAACGCTCCAATGTGGAAATCGCCCAGGACCTGCGGCGCCGATTGGACGGCAGTGTGCCCGGCATGGAGATCCGAACACGGGCTCCCCAGGGGCAGTTTATCCTGCAACGACTGCTGGGCGGTGACGAAGGGCTGACCGTCGAAATACGCGGCTACGAGCTTGCCACCCTCGACGCCCTGGCCGCGAGCGTTGCGAGGTCGATTGCGGATGTTCCGGGCATCACGGACGTAGAGACCAGTCTGGAAGCCGGCATCCCGCAGCAGAATATCCGCGTGAACCGTGAAAAAGTCGCCGATCTCGGCCTGAGCGCTCGCGACGTCACCCAGCTCCTGCAGACCACGGTGGCCGGTTCCAAAGCCGGCGAGTACCGAACAGGCGGCAATTCTTATCGCATTCTGGTGCAGCTCAAGGATGCCGAGAAAAGCTCCCTGGATGACATTCTCAACCTCACGCTGACGACGGCATCCGGTGAAAAGGTGGCGCTGCGCAACGTCGTCACCTCCGAACCGAGCCGCGGTCCGATCCTGATCGACCGCAAAGACCAGCAGCGAAGGGTGACGGTCAGCGCCAACGTCGCGGGTCGCGATCTGGGTTCTGTGGCCTTTGAGGTAAAGACGCTATTGGATCAAATTCCACGCCCGGTCGGCTATGATCTAGTGGTTGCCGGTAATTTCGAAGAACAGCAAAAGGCCTTCCGGGAACTGATCATCTCACTCGTGCTGGCGTTGGTCCTCGTATATATGGTGCTGGCCTGCCAATACGAATCGTTACGGGATCCACTGGTCGTCATGTTTTCCGTTCCTTTGGCGGCGGTCGGGGTGCTGGTAACGTTGTTTATTACCAAAACGACACTGAATGTGCAGTCCTATATCGGTTGCATTATGCTGGGGGGGATCGTGGTCAACAACGCCATACTGCTGGTGGACCAGACCGGTCGATTGGTTCAGGACGGGATGGACACACGCGATGCTTTGACCGAGGCCGGTCGCCGCAGATTGCGGCCGATTCTGATGACGACGTTGACCACCATCCTCGGCCTGCTGCCGCTGGCTCTTGGCATTGGCGAAGGATCCGACGCTCAGGCCCCGCTGGCACGGGCGGTTGTCGGAGGCCTCACCGGATCAACGTTGATTACATTAGTACTTATCCCGGCTGTCTATTCATTGTTTCATACCGACCCGAAGGCGAGTCGCAAGTGATCCGTTATTTGGTTAATCAGACTCCTGGCATTTGCTGTGACTCTAAGTTTTTGTATTGTATCGCGGGTGTGCTTGAGCATGTCTTTATAACAATTTGAAGGTTGACGCATTGCCCAAGATCTCAAATACGGCATTTATTCAACACAATAGCTAAAATAAAAATCGGGTTACTCGATAGAAAATTTATAAATGCAATCCAAAAGATTGCAAAAGAAGGGATTGAGGCCATGCATCCACAATGGCTGTTTTTTCAATATCTTTTCTAAATCCAAAATGAATCGACGGGTTGAAACGAAGATTAATCATAATCTTTAGGATTTTTTGAGCACGCTCGCCCTCAACTCTCTTTTCAATATTTTGCCGGTGGGCCCCTGGGGCAGGGTGTCGATGAATTCGACCCTGCGGGGGGCTTTGAACTTGGCGATCTTACCCCTGACAAAATCGATGATGTCTTTTTCGGTGGCGGTCATGTCCTTTTTGAGAACGATGTAGGCCTTGGCCAGCTCGCCTTTGACGTCGTCGGGTATCCCGATCACCGCCGCCAGGGCCACAGCCGGATGGGTGTAGAGCACCTCTTCGATTTCCACCGGATAGATATTGGCGCCGCCGGTGATGATCAGATCCTGTTTGCGGTCCACCACATACAGATAGCCGTCGGCGTCCAGATAGCCGAGATCGCCGCTGTGAAACCAGCCGTTTTGGTAGACTTCCCGGTTTATCTCCGGACGCTGCCAGTAGCCGTGGACCGAGAACACGTCGCCCTTTTCGACAATTTCGCCCACTGCGTCGGCCGGCAATTCCCGGTCATGGTCATCCACAATTTTGACTTCGATATTGGCAAGGGGCAACCCGACGGATTCGGGTTTGCGGATGCCCTGCAGGGGGTTTATGGTCGTAAACCCGCAGCCCTCCGTCTGACCGTAGCCATCCATGTGGTCGACATCAAATGTCGTTTCGACTTCTCTGATCAAGGTCGCGGGGCAATGGGCGCCGCCGGAGTTTACGACCCTCAGTGAGCTGACATCATGCCTGGCCGGATCATAGGCCTGCAGCAAATAAACGAACATGGTGGGGGTGCCTGCAAAATAGGTGACCCGGTGCTGCGTTATATGGCTCAGCACTTTCCCGGCTTCGAATCGGTCGGTTACGATTAAGGCGGCACCGGTATAGAAAGCGGACATCATCACCACATTGAGCGCAAAATTATTAAACAGGGGCAGGGCGCACAGCAGCCGATCGCCGGAATCGAATCGATTCAAACGGCACAGGGCCGCCACATTGGACTGGATCGAGCGGTGGGTCTGGGTGGCGCCTTTGGGGCGGCCGGTGGTGCCGGAGGTGTAAATGATGCTGACGACGTCATCCAGTGAAACTTCCGAGGGGGCGTGCTTCGCACGCCTGGGGGTTGCGCCGGCCGTCAGGTCTTCAAACCGGTGCACAGACCGGGGGACATCTCTGCCATTGACAATGACCCTTTGCACCGCGGAGAGATTCGGTCGGACTGCTTCAAACTGCTTCAGGAAACTGCTGTCCAGAATAACGGTGCCGGCCGAGGTGTCATTCCCGATATACTGGATCTCATGGGCCACGTACATGACGTTTAAGGGGACCGCGATGGCACCGGCCTTGATAATGGCAAAATGGGCCATGATGATTTCCGGCCCATTGACCAGCTGCACCATGACGCGGTCGCCTCTGCGGACACCGAGGTCCGTCAAGCCATCGCTGAGTCGGTTGACGGCTTCGTTCAGCTCCTGGTAAGTCCAGGCTGAATTTTCAAACACAATGGCCTCGTTGTCAGGATGGCTCCCGGCCGCGCGCGCTAACATCTCACCGATCGGTTGCATGTCCGCCTCCGAATGGGAAAACCGTTTGTGTTATTAGAAGCTATCTCAAAAAACGGATTTTGGTTTTTATCCGCCTGAGGCGGACAAGTATCAAGGCGGCCGTGAGGTTTAAACCGACGGCGTAGCAGTCACTGCTATCGCAGTGAACACATCAGTATTTCGAGGATTTAAGGCCCACCAAAAAAAAATTAAAATCGATGGGTCATCCCGCACCGCGGGGAACCAAGCGCCCAACAAAGAGTTTGAGCCAAAAGACTTTTTTGAGATAGCTTCTAGTCAGGCAGCCTTACCAGCAAAACAGGCTTCTTGCAGCGCCGCACGACCCGTCTGGATACACTGCCGATGACCGTACCGGCGATGGCGCCATGCCCGCGGGCACCCATGATAACCATGTCATAATCATCTTTGGCCGCCTCTGCGACAATCTCATCCACCGGATTGCCGATCTCAACCTTGATATTTTTCACCAGAAAAGGACAGCCTGACATCTCAGACCGTGTTTGTTCGCAAAAATCTTCCAACCGTTTTCGGATGTTTTCGACGACGGCCATTTTGTTGCGATCGAGGACCTCTTTCCATTTTTTTTCACCGATGACATTGGTGACCAAATCTTCGGAACTGTGGGTGACATCCTTCAGGACATGCAGGATGACGATCGACCCGTCATAGCGATTGGCAAGGCTGGCCGCATAGCTGAAGGCATGATTGGAGGTCTCGGATAAGTCGGTGGGATACAATATTGTATTGATCTCCGGTATCATTTTGGATTTCCTCCTAAATAACGAATAACAAACAACCCGTAACAAAAACGGGTCGCAGACCCGTTTTTTACCAGAGCGTCATTGAATCCAAAAACAATTGCTTCAAATCTTCCGCGCTGGCCGGACGTGGGGAAAGCTTTGTCACCCGGTGCTGGGGCAATGTGCCTTCAACCAGCCGGTCGACATCTTCAGGGCCGAATCCAACGGCGGACAGCCCGTTGGGCATACCGACTTTGCGCATCAAATCGACCACCGCTGCGGAAAGGACCTCACCCGCCGCCTCCGGGCGTGCCGTGGAGACATCCGCACCCATCAAAGCGGCGGCGTGCAAATGCAACTCAGGGTTGGCCGAGGCCGTAAACCTGAATACGGCCGGGGCATGCAGGACGACCGCCATGCCGTGAGGGACAATGGGGTGACCGGGCGGGTAGCCTTCCGGCACATACTCACGCACCATGCCCGATACGGGATAGGACATGCCGTGGGCCAGATGGACGCCGCCGTTGCCGAACCCGATTCCGGCATAGGTGGCGGCCAGCAGAATTTCACCGCGGGCGGCATCATCTGACGGATCCGCGATGACCCGTACCAGGTTTTGGGCAATCATTTCAATGGCCCGCGAAGCCCAGATATCGCTGATGGGATTGGCGCCCTGGTAGGCCGGTCGCAACTTGGGATGTTCGGGCGCCGGCCGTTGGCTGTAAGGTATAGCGGTCATCGCTTCCAGGGCATGGGTCAACTGGTCCAGACCGGTGCAGGCGGCCACCATTCTGGGTAAAGAGCGCGTGTTGTTGGGATCGATAAGGCCCTTGGCCGGACGCAGGGCGCGGTGCGCAATCCCGGTTTTGGCATTCATTTCCAGAAAATCAAATATGGCCACCCCGGTGGTCTCGCTGCCGGTGCCGGCGGTAGTCGGTATGGCGACCAAAGGCTTCAACGGTCCCGGCACGGGGGTGCCTTTGCCGATGGGTGGATTGACGTAGGTCATAAAATCGGCCGGATAGGTGGAATACAGGTTGGCGGCTTTGGCCGTGTCCATGCTGGAACCGCCGCCGACGGCCACAAATCCGTCAAAGTTGCCGTCTGCGGCAAACTTGATGGCCTCCTGAAAGGAAATATCCGTGGGCTCGACACTGGCCTGATCAAACAGCACGGCATCGATATGATACTTTCGCAACGACTCAAGGGTGACGGCGACGGCCTCGTTTTCGGTCATGTAAGGGTCGGTCACCACCATTACGCGGCGGGCCCCCTGTTCTTCCATATCCCAGCCCACTTCACGGGTAACGCCGGGGCCGTATTTAATGCTGGATGTGTCCATTGAAAAGGCGGTTTCGAATGCCATAACTATATCTCCCCTTTATAACTTATATATATCTGGTTCTCAATTGAAGGCTATCGTTAAATTCTAATCATCGAGTAGCTAGTTCCTGAATTCTGGTCACTTTTTTCCAAGTGGATTGACTACGCGAAGTCTTCGCCTGTTAGAGGTTTGAGGTTTGAGGCTGAAAAGCAGAGGTTCAGGCCTCAAACCTCTAACCTCAAACCTTAAACCACACACCGGACCAATAACCAATAACTAATAACTCGCTAGTCGAGTCCTGACTGCTCCCGGATGACGCGTGCGATCGCGGATATGTCATCATCGCCGTAACCGCGTTCGATCAGCCCGTTTTCCATCTGGGCCACCAGGGCGGTGGCCGGCAGGGTGACGCCCAGTTCGCGGGCGGTTTCCAGGGCGATATTGAGATCTTTATGGTGCAGGCTCAGACGGAATCCCAGCGGATAGCTGTTTGCGATGACATTCCGGCCGCGATTGTGCAATACCCACGAGGCTGCCGCGCCGCCGCCGATAGCCTGCAGGACTTTATCCATATCGAGCCCGGCTTTCATTCCGATGGCCAGTCCTTCGGCCATGGTCAGGTAGGTGCCGGTGATCACGATCTGGTTGATGGCCTTGGTCACCTGGCCGGCCCCGATCGGGCCTACATGGGTGATGGTTTTCCCCATGGCCTCAAGAATCGGCAATGCCCTTTCAAAGGCCCGGGCCTCACCGCCGACCATGATGGAAAGGGTTCCGTTCTGGGCACCCTCGGATCCGCCGGATACCGGCGCATCCAGCATGTCGATGCCTTTTTCAGCGAGCCTATCAGCCATGCGGCGGGTGGCACCCGGGCTGATGGTGGAATTGTCCACCACCACGGCGCCCCGGCAGGCGCCGTGGATCACGCCGTTATCTCCCAGAATAATTTTTTCCACATCGGGGGTGTCGCTGACACAGATAACAATGACCTCTGCGTCGGCTGCGGCTTCCTGGGGAGAAGCCGCACGGTTGGCGCCTTCGGCCGCCAGGGGCTCCTCCTTTTCCCGGGTGCGGTTGTGCACCGTGAGCTCATGGTCGGCCTTGAGAATGTTCATGGCCATGCCGACACCCATGGTACCCATGCCGATGAATGCGACTTTCATGTTAATCCTCCATCATGATTAAATATATTGAGTTGGATGTAAAGCTATCGTCTTGGTGATCTTGAGGTGTCAGGATTCAGGTGTCAGTAACTGATGATCTGAAGATCCCCTGACACCTAAAACCGACTAAGTCCTGTTATCTGACTTCTAATTTTGTATATAAACTAATATGGCGGTGATCAAGAAAAATTCATAAATATGGCAAACACAGGCCCTATTAACCAATAACGAATAACAAATAACTCCCAATTGAGTTCACCTCAATTGGGTACAACGGGTTTCCCGGGTGAAAAACAGCAATACCAGAGACACCAGGGCCCACCCGAGCATCAGTGCAAAGCCGGCGCGGTAGGCGGCCATATCGTAAATGCGGATGCCCTGAAGCAATTCGCCTGTCCAGTTGCGGTCCAGCAACCATCCCACAGCGGGCTGCAGCAGGGTCGGGCCTGAAATTACCCCCATGTTGATGACACCGTTCACCGTGCCGGCCAGAGACGCCGGCACGGACTCTTTGGCAAAGGCAAAGCTGATAATCATGCAACCCGAAGCAAATCCGGTTATGATCAGCAGGATGGTGAGCAGGCAAACAGGCAACTCGGGTATAAACAATATGAAGATCCAGCCGATCACCGCCACTGCACAACCCAGAAAATAAAGCGGTTTGCGGCGGCCGATACGGTCGGAGAGTCCGCCGAAGACAGGCCCGCCGACTGCCCAGGCCACCAGCAGAGTTGAATTCAAGGCCGCCGCCTGGGCGGGCGGCAGGTTGTGGTGGGTGCTCAGATAGGGGACGCCCCACAGGCCGCCGAAGGTCAAGACGCAGCCGACGAGTCCCCCCGGGATCACGAACAACAGCCAGGTGGTGGGATAACGCAGAACCTCACGGATACCGGAAAATATTCCCGGCCGTGAATTGGCTGCCGGGTCGGCGACAGGATCCGTATAGCCCGCGTATCCCTTTTCGCCGGGGTGATCGCGCACGATTATCCATACCCCGGCGCAGATGACAAATGTTACGGCGGCCGATACCAGCATGGTGTTGCGCCAGCCGAAGGCGACGACTAAAATCCGCAACGGCGTACCGGCAAACACCGCGCCGACAATGCCAAAAAACAGGGCGGCACCTGAAACCATCGCAAAATAACGGGCCGGAAACCATTCGCTGGCCAATTTGAGATTGCCCACAAAGGCCACCGCCACGGCCCCCCCGATCAGAAACCGGCCGAGGTAGGCCCAAAAAACAGTTGAGGCCATGGCAAACATCAAGGCCCCCACAGCCGCCACGAATGCCCCGGCGGTCAGAAGTCGGCGCGGTCCCCAGAGATCCGCCAGGATACCGGTGGGAATCTGCATCGACACATAGCTGTAGAAATAAAAGGCTGACAAATTACCCAATGCGGTGGCGTTGAGATCAAAAGCCTGCATGAGTTCACCGGTCATGACCGCCGGCGCGACGCGCTGGAAAAAGCCCATGAGGTAAAAGGTGGCGCCGAAACCCCAGATGGTCCAGGCAAGGCGCAGGGGTGGTGTTGAGGCTCTAGATTGCATCATTCCATGTTGCTTTTATAGAGGATTATCAAAGATGAAAAACAGTAAATATATGCGCTTTGCCCCTTTTACGACTCCAGTATCAACACGATCAGCTCCCGGGGGCCGTGAACGCCAAAGGCCAGGGTCATTTCGATGTCGGCTGTTTTGGAGGGGCCGGATATCAAAACGACATTGGTCGGCATTTTCGTCGACCATTTCCCTGCCTGCATGGCCTCCAGAAAAGAGCTGTATATGCTGTCGGCTTCCAGCACCGCAATGTGAACGGACGGGACCAGTGACATCAGGCGCGGCTCCTTGTCCGTCGGCCACAGGATAAGGGCACCGGGATCGGCGATGGCGCCGGCAACGGTGGTGATACCGGCATCGATGGTAAACAGCTTTGCTTTGAATGCCTCTATTTCGGTTTCATACGGGATCAGCTGCGGCAGGCCGCCGGCGTCTTTTTCCCAATGGCTTTCCAGAGCTTCGCCCAGGGCTGTCTGAGGCGGATAAACCAGACTGTCCATTTCTCGCTGCTTCAATATGTCTTCTAACTGCTCAACCCAGCCGGAAGCATTCGTGATATGGACTTCGGTTCGCATCGCTTCCATCAGGGTTTTCAACCTGTCGATCTTTTCGGCCCGCTGGTAGGTCTTTGCCGGCATGGGATTCAGCGTTACCGTCTGCGTTGCAGCCTGCCGGCTGCCGGCCATTAATCGGGCGAAAATCCGGTCGCGTGACTGTTTACTCATGGTCGACTCCAATTTGTTTGACGAGTTCGTGCAAGCTCCGAGGGGCAAATTCAGGGGCCTTGCGGTAGCGGGTCCAGTGTTTCAACGGACCCACCTTCGGCAGTTTAGCTCCCAGGAAGCCCAGAATTCTGAGACCGATCGCATTGAGCAGCGGGTAGGTGTTGGCAACGGCCCACATTTTCCAGGTCAGGCTCTCGATCCAATTGCGTTTGTAGCCGTGTCCCGCCACGGCACTGTCGGGATCATTGGAATAGCTTTCATTGCGAATGCGGCGAATAAGCTCCGGAATAGGGATCCTGACCGGGCAGACCTCCTCGCAGGCATTGCACAAACTGGATGCCGTTGCCAGCACTCCGGCGGCTTCCAGGCCTTCTACCTGGGGATTTAAAATCTTGCCGATGGGTCCCGGATAGATATAACCGTAGGCATGCCCTCCGATGCGATTGTAGACCGGGCAATGGCTGAGGCAGGTGCCGCACCGAATGCAATACAGGGTCTGGCGCCGTTGAGGGTCGGCGTAGATTTTCGAGCGCCCGTTGTCCAGAATGACCAGGTGAACCTCTTTAGGTCCGTCCTTTTCACCCGGCTTGCGCGGTGAGGTGATCATGTTGACATAGGTGGTGATCAGCTGGCCGGTGGCCGAGCCGATCAGCAGGCGCAGCATGGGCGGCAACTCCTCTAATTTTTCGATGACTTTCTCCAGACCCATCAGGGCAATATGCACCGGGGGCGCGGTGGTGCACATGCGCCCGTTGCCCTCGTTTTCCACCAGACAAAGGGTTCCGGTTTCCGCCACGGCGAAATTAACCCCGCTGAGCCCCACATCGGCTTTTTCAAACTTTTTCCTCAGCGTTTGACGGGCGATGGCGTTGAGCTCATCCACGTTTTCGGTGTAAGGGGCATCCGGGATGTTGTCATGAAAGATTTTTGAAATCTGATCCCTGTTTTTGTGGATGGCGGGTACGATGATATGCGCCGGGGTTTCGTTGTTGAGCTGGATGATGAATTCACCCAGATCGGTCTCCAGGGCCTCGATACCATGCGCTTGCAGGTAGGCGTTCAATTCCATCTCCTCGGAAACCATGGACTTGCCCTTGACCAGACGCGTGGCCCCGTGGGATTTCATGATATCTAAAACCAGTTGATTGGCTTCGGGGATGGTCTCCGCCCAGTGCACCTGAATGCCGTTGGCGGTGCATTTTTCTTCCAGCTGTTGCAAAAGTTCCGGCAGCTTGCCAAGGGCGTTGGTTTTAATGGAATTTCCCAATGCCCGGAGCTTTTCGATTTCAGCTGCGTCGGAAAAAACGGTTTTCCGCTTCAGGACCAGCGTATCCATGGCGGACTGAATATTCCTTATGAGCTGGGTATCTTTCAGGGCGCGGGAAACGTTATTTTCAAAATCAACCGGTTGGTGAATTGCCATTGATCCTCTCCCAGATAAATTCGGCCAGGTGCTGCCCCCTGATCGATTTGTTTTGGTATTGCATGGCGCCGCTGATATTCATCAGACATCCACAGTCTCCGGTGATGAGCCGCGCGGCCCCCGTCTGCTCAATGTCCGCTATTTTGTCTTTGACCATGACAGCGGATATGGCCGGCTGCTTGACGGCAAAGGTTCCCCCGAAGCCGCAGCAATCGACTTCATCTTGCAGTTCAACCAGCTCTACGTTTTGCAGCTGACGAATCAACGCCTTGGAATCCTGCGTAACCGCCATTTCGCGCAAGGCGTGGCAGGATGAATGCCAGGTAACCTTGAGCGGCGGGCCCTGATCTTCCAGCTTTATGCCCAGGGCGTGAACCAGAAATTCCGACAGCTCATATATCCTTTCCGAAAAACTGCGGATCTCATCGAGGCGGGGGTCACCGGCAAACAATTTGGGGTAGTGATGCCGCATCATACCCGCGCAGGATCCGGATGGGACCACGATCGGGCAGTCTTTATAGAACAGGTCCATTTGTTTCCTGGCCACGCGCCTGGCTTCATCCGGGAACCCGGAGTTATAGGCCGGCTGGCCGCAACACGTCTGTTGCGACGGAAATATGACCTGGACCCCATGTTGCTGGAGCAGTTTAATTCCCGCCAGACCGGCTTCGGGATAGAACATGTTCACCAGGCAGGTCCCAAAAAAGTAAACTTTTTGCGGGTTTTCAGGATACGTGCGCATAACATTCCCGTTTCGATGTCGATGAATTCGTGAAAATTCGAATTAATCATGTGTTTGGTGCTTCGTGTTTGGTGTTTGGTATAACAATTTGTGCGTCAGATTCAGCTGTCAGATCCCTAAACACTAAACACCAAATACTAAACACTTTCCTGCTAAGGATCGCTTTTCCAACTTTTTCATGAAACCATCAATATTAAGAAAAAGATTTAAATACCCTAAATCGAAAAAAAATTAAAGGCTTATTATTCACCCTGGATTCTTTACAATCATCCAAGATATTGTTACATTTACATATTCCATGTTATTACCGTTATTAATGATGAAACTGACTGAATGCAGGAGTTCAAAATGCCGGTAAAAAGCAACAACTCTGTCTGGGTAACGTGTTTGCTGCTGCTTCTAATTGTGCTATGCCATCCGGTTTTTGCGGAAATGACCCTGTCGGAAGGATCTCTGCCCGCCGATAGGGTCATCCAGGACGCTTTTCAAGCCGGTACCGGGCTGCCGGTGGGCAAGATCCAGTCGGTGCGGGGTGAAATTAATATTTTTCATCGTGACCCTTCGGTGGGATACCGGGCCAGGGCCGGCCTGCCGCTTTATCGGGGAGACACCTTGCAGACGCGCAAAAATTCCCGCGTCCTGTTCCGGCTTGTTGACGGTAGCAGATTGGCAATGGCACCGGGGACCAGGCTCACCCTCCTGCAGACCAGCGCCAATTCGGCCCGAAAATCCAGCCTGTCGTTTTTGGCCCTTAAACGGGGAGGGGCACGGTTTTATGTTAATCCCCGGCATGATGTTTCTATGTTTGAATTCAAAGTTCAGACTGAAACAGCATTTATTCAGGCCCAGGCGGCCGATTTCGTCATCAAAGCCGACCCGGGGAGCACCGAGATCGCAACCTTTGAAAACAGCCGCCTCGAAGTCACCAGCCTGGCAGAGCCGGAAGAGGTCAATTTTCTCTCAGACTACCAGCGGACCGTCATTACAAC
>Ga0209536_100008663_pt1 | contig 15233 bp, 14 predicted proteins | sample DeeMarSeWOR28_12_FD_187461 | JGI IMG/M metagenome (GOLD analysis project Ga0209536, IMG submission 187461) | Marine sediment microbial communities from White Oak River estuary, North Carolina - WOR-2-8_12 (SPAdes) (version 2) | ecosystem: Environmental > Aquatic > Marine > Intertidal zone >...
AATTGCTGGATTTAACCGCGGTTTCATAAAACAAACCCTGCACATATTCATTCGGTTGGGCATTCAGGGCCCGGTAGGCTTCCAGAAAAACCGCAATTTTCAATACACTGGTGCCCGAAATCGCCATATCGGCGTTAATGGCAATCTCCTCACCGGTCTGTAAATCATGGATAAAGACAATGCCCAGCCCCTCAAACTGTTGCAACTGGCCCCGAATGACCTCCTCCAGGAGCGCAAAACTCAACTCCGGGGCTTCCTGGTTAGCTACCAATATGCGCGCCATCCGGTTCTCCGGCCGGTAAAGGGCCTCCGCCACAACAGGCACACTATTCTCAATATCGGTGGCAAAACCCGGTTCACCGGTCTGAAAAGTGCTATTTTCCGACAAAATTTGCGGGCCGCGGGCCGGCTCATCCTGGAAGCGGGAGACAATTTCAATCATTTGCCAGACTTGGGCATCATTGTGTTCGGCCAATAGCTCCACTTGCATCGGCTCCCAGGTCCAGCCCAGGAGGTTAAATAAGTACCCCTTCCAAAATTCTTGTTGCGTGCGGTACTGCTCCGCTTCGGCCAACATCGTTTCCAGGTCGATGGTAAACCCCACATCGGCCGGATCCAGGGACAGCGCTTCGTCCTGGTGCAGTAGGATAACCGGAGACATATAAGTTTCCCGGATCAACTCCCCCGCTTCTTCCAACGTCAGCCCGGTTACGTCCAGGCCGGCTATAGTCATCCCGGCCGGCAAGGTACTGCGCACCTGTAAATAGAGCACCATCTGGTAGCCCAGGTAGGCCAGCAATCCGAGCAACAACATCAATAGCAGGGTTCTTTTCAACCCGGCCCAGATAGTGGAAGCCATGCTTTGCCGTCTCAATTTGCCCTCGAGTCATCCAAATATGGTGCCGAAAAATTGAAGTAATTATAGGTGGCCCGGGCCAACTGGGCCATAAGCGGAGAACTTACTTCCCAGGGCAACCATTCCGGCTGGTAGAGAATCATGACCAGCACATAGTCTCCACCCGGCGAATAAACAATTCCCGCGTCGGCGTGGGTATCCCCCACCCAGGAATGCCGGTGCGCAACCGGCACATCCGGCGGCACCCCCTCTTCAATCAGGCTGCCAATCCGGTTTTGCTGCATGAAGGTCAATATTTCCTGGCACTCATCCTGGGTAAATTGATTCCCGAAGGCGGCGCGTAAGGAGCCACCGTTATGCTCCGCGCAATAATACAGGCTGGCCAATAAAGCCCCAATTTCTTCGGCAGTCGTCTGCATGGCCGGGTCCGGAGTAGTAAGCATCACCTCGAGCGAATTGGCCGGCGTTTCGTAGGTAGACTTACCCGCCCGGGGGGGAAAGCCGTATGGTGTAGCCATAAAGGTATTCTGCAACCCCAGTGACCATAACGATTCGGTCAACAAATCCGCTCCCAGGTAGGGATCGTCCTGCCCGGCCACCACGTTGAGTAGCCGGTTAGCACCATCCGGCTCATTACCGGTCACCGTCTCCATAATGAATTGGGTCTGGCTCAGAGTGGGTGTATGGCTGAGTACGCGATAAGTCTCTACCAGCACCGGCAATTTCATCAAATCAACAGCGGACATGGCCGCGCTGGACTCAATCCGGACTTCCTCCCCGCTGTTCAAGTCCATGATAAAAATGCTGGCTACGCCAGAAAAACGTTGATCCTGCAAATGATTCACGATGAAGCGGGCCAGGATGTTAATATCCGGCCGGACAGCATCTACCCGGCGTAGCGTAAGGTGTGCTTCCCGATTGGAGGGGCGGTAGAGCGCTGCCTCCACCTCGTCCAGGCTGGCCTCAATATCCGTTTCGATGCCGGGATCGCCAAATTGAAAACTGAGCGTCGCCGGTACTGGTTGGGGCGGTTGGGCGGGCAAGTCCATCCCGCTGGCAATGGTTTCTAATACATCACGCAACGCATCCGGATTGTGGGTCGCCCGTAAATCAATGGCTTCAACGGACACCGGCCGGTTCCAAAGAAAACCCCAAAAGCCGGCCCAAAAATCCTGTTGTGCACGCTGGTAATCGGCCTGGTTCATCATCGTTTCCATGTCCAATTGGAACTCGGCCCGGGCAGGATCGACGGCAATCGATTCTTCCCCATGGTGCACAATGACATCCGCTTCCAGATAGCGACTACTTAACAGGTCAGCCGCCTGTTCCTCCGTCAATCCTCCCACGTCCACGCCGCCCACCGTCAGACCGGCCGGGAAAAATTGCCGGAACTCACCGTACCGGTAAATGTTATAGAGTAGGAAAACCACTACCACCACAATAAAGGTCACTACAAACCATTGGCCCAAACCGGGGGAAGAACGCGTGGTCATCGTTATTAAACCTGTACCTGCTCGTCCACCAGCCATTGCGGATGGTAGTGCATCGCTTTTTCAATTGCCAGGCGTGAGGAAGCAAAGAGGCCGGGGGGTAATCCAAAAGGATCAACCCAGGCCGCCTCTAAAATCTCGGCGCTTAATTCCATCGACCCCGGCTGCAAACGGCCCAGGAAAAAAATGGTCAAAAACGCATTCTGTGCCTCCTGAGCCACATGGACCACCGGTCCGAGTTGGATATCCAGTCCGGTTTCCTCGCGGATCTCCCGCTGGATACAGTTTTCCGGGCTTTCATGGCGACCCATCCAGCCTCCAGGCAGGCCCCAGGGAGCATGGGGACGAAATATATGATGGAGCATAAAAACGTGTTCATCCTCGTTAAAAGCAATCAAAGCCACTCCTACCCGACGTCGGGGCACAATTATGCGGATACCCAAATTCATGAGGAACCGCGTTAACGGCCAGCGGATGACGCGGGCTAAGGTTTTTTTCCATGGCCACATTTCAACGGGCCAGTATAACATAAACAACTTCACAGCCTGTAATCAGCGCAATTCACCCCGCTTCCTACTCAGATCGTTCTCATTTTATAAACTTTGGCCGTTCCGCGCGCAACTCCATCCGGCCGGTTGCGTAAAGAGAGGTAAGAATAAACGCCGGATTCCACTCCGGCCGGATGGAGAAAAAGATGGAAGTCAAATTAATGCGCAGCGAGAAAGACCGCATGTTAGCCGGCGTTTGTGGTGGGCTGGCCGTTTATCTGGGGGTAGATGCTGTTTTTGTGCGCCTCGCTTTTTTGTTGCTCGCCTTTGCCGGCGGGATTGGCCTGCCCCTCTATCTGGTGCTGGCCATTGTCCTGCCTTCAGAAGCAAGACTACACCAGGATCGCCCCCCGGTAGCAGAAAAACAGATTGATGAGTTCGGCAACGTCACCCGCAAACCGGTCGAGCCTTCGCGCCAACACCCCAATGGCCCCATTATTGCTGCCGTATTGCTCATTTTATTGGGCGCGTACTTCTTGTTGCAAAATTTCGGCTTTTCATTCCTCAGCAATGGCTTAATCTGGCCGTTGCTGCTCATCGGCGTGGGCATCTACCTGATTGCCCGGCGCAGGCGATAACCGATCGGCCAGCCTCCAGGTCCGTGATTGCGGCATTGCGACTTGCCGGCAACCAATGATAGCTACACTTGGTACTGGGTGGTAGCAGTTTCCAGGTAGCGCGGCCGGCCGTTCGTCGGCTGGACCTCGTGCAGCAGGGGTAAGGACACCGTAAATGTCGTTCCCTGGCCAACTTCACTGGTAACTTGAATTCCTCCGCCATGCGCTTCGACAATCGAGTATACAATTGATAATCCCAGTCCGGAGCCACCCAGCACCCGCGTCCGCGCTTTTTCCACCCGATAGAACCGGTCAAAAATATGCGGTAAATCCATCTCAGATATGCCAATTCCGGTATCAGCTACATAAATATGCACCTCTTCCGCGGTCCTGGTCAGGCCGACCCGCACTTCGCCGCCGGGCGGGGTATATTTAATCGCATTATCCACCAGATTTAGAAACAACTGCTTCAACCGGTCCGGATCGCCTAACACCTGCGCCTGATCTACTTCGTTCAACTTGACGCTCACCGGCTGTTTGACCGAGGCCACCTGCCGGTAAACATCAATCAGGATCGTGTCAATCTCCACCGGTTGTTGCATGATGCGCACGCTACCGGCATCCGCCCGGGCCAGGAGCAACAGGTCATTTACCAGCCGGGTCATCCGTTCCAGCTCAGCCTGAATATCATCCAGCAACTCCGGCTCGCCCATACCCATCCGCCGCATCAGGTCGACGTTTCCGCGAATAGTGGTCAATGGGGTGCGTAGTTCGTGAGAAACATCAGCCAGGAAACGCTGCTGGGTGCGGAATAAGCTTTCCAGCCGTTCCAGGGTCTGGTTCAAGGCAATCGTCAGGTCGCCGATTTCATCCCGCCGGCCGGTATCGGGCACGCGGCGGCTCAAATCATCAGCGCGGGTGATCTGGCGGGCGACAGTGGCAATATCGGCCAACGGTCGAAACAGGTTCGGCGTTACCCAGACGATCACACACAGGGAACCGGTCACAACTGCAGCCCCCACCAGTAGTGAGATGATTAATAAGCGGGTAACCGCATTGAAGCTATCAATAACCTCGGCCACCTGTAAAAAGGCCACCGGCGCGCGGTCCGAACGCCCTTGCAAACCCAGAGGAACCGTCAAGACGCGCAGCGACACATCTTCATGTATGACGGTACTAAATCTTTGTTGCGTGCCGGTGAGGGCCGTCGGATCAATGGGCTGGTTATAACCATCAAGATTATTAGAATTCGCCAGCACATTCCCTTGCGGGTCAGACACAATCACAAAGGTAGTTGCTTCTTTATATGTCGAGTCCTGATGGGGAGGATCGAGGCCGATTAAGTCTCTCCGGGCGGTGAAGACGGTATCCTGCAACATCTCCTGGGCGGTTTCTTCCAGGCGGTTATCAATTTCGGCCTGCAGCATCTGCAAAGGCAACACAAAAACCACAATCCCGAAAGCCAGAAAAGCCAGGATTAAGATAGCAGCATAGGAAAAAATCAACCGGTCACGAATGGACACAAGCGATCGTCACCTCACTTACTCTTCGCGCAGCACATAGCCCACGCCACGTACGGTATGAATGAGGCGCGGCTGGTCGTCTACTTCCGTTTTCTGGCGTAAATAACGCACGTAAACCTCAATGATGTTGCTTTCACCGCCAAAATCATAGTCCCACACCCGGTCAAAAATAACATCCCGGGTCAATACCTGGCGGGGGTGGCGCATGAATAATTCCAGTAATTCATACTCCTTCGCCGTCAGGTCAAATATATTGTCGCCTCGCATGCCCCGGCGTGTTCCGGTATCCAGTTCCAGGTTAGCAAAGCGATAGACTTGTGGTTGCACCGGCTGGGCCCGGCGTAACAAGGCCCGTACCCGAGCCAGCAGCTCATCCAGCGAAAAAGGTTTCACCAGATAATCATCGGCGCCGGCGTCCAGACCTTCTACCCGGTCGGTAATGGCCTCTTTGGCGGTCAACATCATAATCGGAACATCGGATGAAGCCCGTATTCGTCGGCACACTTCGATCCCGTCAATTTCACCGGGCAACATCAAGTCTAAAAGTACCAGATCCGGGGGGTCATCGTGAGCCAATTCCAACGCAGTAACGCCGTCAGCAGCCGTTTCAACCAGGTAATTCTCCAAAGTCAGACCACGTTGCAAAAATTGGCGTATGCGTTCTTCATCTTCAACAACCAATATCTTAAAGCTTTTTCCACTCATTGTGTTGCTCCATTAATTTTGGTTTCATTTCCTAGCGATTATAGTACGCCAGAAAGGGTATGCAACAGTTTTGTTGACGGATGTTACAAAAACCGGTTACAATCCGCTATATTTCATACCAGTTTTAGACACCGCTCACCAACAATTAGGACAAAGCACCCTTGATGGAATCATTGCTTGCGTGGGGCCTTAGCGTAACCCAATGGTTGCAGGATACCTATCCCCAACTAGAGCGGGTAATGGTTGCGGTCAGTGCTCTCGGTAAGTTTGAGGTATACCTGGTTTTTTTTCCTCTCCTTTATTGGTGCATTCACAAAAAGTACGGCAAATACCTGGCTTACCTGCTTTCGATAGCCGGGGTTTTGAATGCCGCCTTCAAGCATGGCTTCCGCCAGCCCCGGCCGTTTTGGCTGGATCCTACCCGGCAACTGGGCGAGGCCGATGGGTACGGTCTGCCCAGCGGGCACGCGCAAATGACCATCATTATATATGCACTCATTGCCTTCTGGGTGCGCCGGCCGGCCGTCTGGCTCCTGGCAGTCCTATTCATTCTGCTCATGGGTCTCAGCCGCATCTACCTGGGCGTGCACTTTGTCCATGATGTGTTCATCGGCTATGCCCTGGGTTTCTTAATTTTGCTGGCCTACCCCATTTGGATGCGCTATTTTCGCATCCGCTTCCTGAACCGCATTTTAGGCCAACGGCTCCTGGCGGTCATCCTGGTGCCGGTGCTCCTTGTCGCCCTTTACGTCGGCATGATTCTGCTCATCGGCGAGCCGGACCTGGAAGTAGCGTGGGCCGCCTATGTACCGGCCGCCGAACTGACTGCCTACGAAGAATGGTCACGGGCGCTGGGCCTTTTGGCCGGGCTGGGTATCGGCTTCATCTTAGAAGCCAGCCGGGTCTATTTTGTGGTAGCCGGCAGCTGGCCAAAACGATTATTGCGCTACCTGTTGGGTATGGCTACCCTGCTGGCCTTGTGGTTAGGATTAGGCGCACTATTCCCCGATGACCCCCTCTGGCTTGCCATTCCGCTACGCATCCTCCGCTACCTGATCACGGGATTATGGGTCGCCTACTATGCCCCCTGGCTATTTGTACGCCTGAATCTGGCCGACACCTCGCCAGAGTCGGAAGTAAAGCTCACCGTCAGCGACCACAGTATTATGCGCGAGTAGCCAACACCAACAGGCGCTCACTATCCTCGCTGAATGCCTTTCCACGGTAATCGCCGTAAAATCCTGACGGTGTGAATCCAGTATCCGCCAATAATAAATCCACTTCGTGAGCATAAAGATAATGATAGCTGCTGGTCACGACTTCGCGAGCCACCGGCCCACCTCCGGCCGGGGAGCGATCGTATATCCAGGTGATTTGCAAAGTTTGCGCCGGTGCTTGCAGATGATTCCGGGCAAATACCAGGACTTGCTCTCCCGTTTGCGGGTCATCCAGCACATGTTCCAGGGTAAGCATATGGTCATTCGGCGTCTGGGCCAGCGCATGAGGATTCGCTAAATCTAAAAAAAGCATTCCCCCTGGCTGCAGGTGACGGTGAATCGCATGCAGGGCCTGCCGTTTCTGCATCCCATTCAGGTGCAGTAGCGTGTTATAGCTGACCACCGCCAGCTTGAAGCCCGCTTCTGGCAACGCAAAATCGGTCATGTCTCCCAGGATCAACCGCACCTGCTGGCGGACCTCAGGCTGCTCCCGGCGCAGCTTCTGGCGTATCAATTGCAGCATGGCCGGACTGGAATCGATCCCTGTGACTACAAACCCGGCACGGGCTAACGGCAACAGTATCCGGCCGGTCCCGCAGCCACATTCCAACACCGGCGCCCCCACCCGGCCGGCCAGGGCCAACACATAGCCGATATCGACCGTCAATGATTTATGCAACGCGTCATAATATTGGGCAACCGTTTCGTACATTACCGGGGGATTGTATCATGTCCCACCCGCAAGCGGAACAAAAACAGTGATCTTCAAAAACGAGTTTAATCGCCTGGATAACGATCTCTGATTGTCCAACTTTTCCTCCAAGATTCAACAATTAGACCGATTGCACATATATTGTCCAGAATATTTCCAATTTTTTCTTGACAAACCGCTCGTAAACCTATATAATGCAATGGCTGTACAAAATCTATACATTTGGGTTACAATAATAAATGAGTTCGGCGCAATTTTGCCTATCCGGCTAACGCCAAAACCACAAAAATCAACACTTTTACTGGCGTCCCATCTGTACAGGAGCGCATTGCTATGTCGTTAGTCAACGAAACACCAACATTTAACTTAAAAGCGGTTGTCCAGGAAACCGGCCTCAAACCCGACACCTTGCGTGCCTGGGAGAGAAGATACGGGCTTCCCCAGCCAGAACGCACACCTGGTGGGCACCGCATCTATTCTCAGCATGACATCGACACCTTGAAATGGTTAATTGAGCGCCAGGATGAAGGATTAAGCATTAGCCGGGCGGTAGCTTTATGGCAAGAATTAGCAATTGAAGGGCGTAATCCATTAATTGAATATGGCGATCCGGAAGTCGATGGTGCCGTCCCGCCTCCCCTGGAGGTGGGCGAAACATTGGTGCAATTGCGTGACAATTGGATCGGCGCCTGCCTCGAATACGACGAAAAGAAAGCAGAGTACGTTTTGGCCCAGGCGTTCGCCGTATATCCTCCAGAAACCGTTTGCCTGGAGATTCTACAAAAAGGCCTGGCCGAAATTGGTATGCTCTGGTATGAAAGAGAAGCCACTGCTCAACAGGAGCATTTTGCCTCGGCATTAGCCATCCGCCGCCTGGAGGCTTTGATTGCTGCTGCCCCCGCACCGACTCGCACCGGCCGGTTGCTGGTGGGTTGTCCTCCGTTGGAAGAACATGTATTTAGCCCCCTGCTACTCACTTTGCTATTACGCCGCCGGGGCTGGGAAGTCGTCTACCTGGGGGCAAATGTCCCCCTGGACCGGATGGAACGCACCATTGCCATAAACAAACCCCGGCTGGCCATTCTGACCGCCCAGACGCTGTTCACCGCCGCTACCCTGATGCAAATGGCAGAACTACTTCATGCCGATGAGGTACCGGTTGCTTATGGTGGGTTGGTTTTCATTACCATTCCCGAAATCACAGAGCGCATTCCCGGCCACTTCCTGGGCAGCACACTGCGACAGGCTCCCCATATTATTGAACAAATATTGGCTTCACCCACCTTGGTTGATGCGATCAAAAAACCTGCCCCGGATTATATGACCAGCCTCTATGAGTTTCGGGAGAACCAGGCCCAAATTGAAGCGGGTATGTGGCGCATGATGAACAACGGCCGGCTCACCCAGGATGAGCTATGGCGGGCCAATTATAATCTAGCCCGGGACATAAACGCTGCGCTCACACTGGGGGATATGTCCTACCTTAGTTACGATCTAGAATGGTTGCAAGGGTTAATGACCAATCATAACTATACGGTGGACAAAAAACTTCTACAGGCTTACCTCCAGGCTTATTATCAATCCACGCGCGCCACGCTGGGAGCAGACAGCGATAATGCCGTCCTCATCTGGCTAGAAAAATTAATGGCCGCAGCTGATGAATAAAGCAATACCAACATTCATATTTCCCCAGGGAAAACATCTGGAGCGCTCATGCGGATAATCCTTACCGGTGGGTCCGGTCTGATCGGCCGGGTCCTGACCCAACGTTTAGTCAAAGCCGGCCATGAAGTCATCATTCTTAGCCGCAACCCCGGCCGGGTCAAGAACCTGCCTAGCGGCGCTCGCGCGGTACAGTGGGATGCACGCACCGCGGAAGGCTGGCGGGAAGAAGCCGACGGTGCGGATGCAATCGTGAATCTGGCCGGGGAAAACCTGGCCGGAGAAGGATTGCTCCCTGACCGGTGGACCCCGGCGAAAAAAGCAGCCATTTTACAAAGCCGGGCCAATGCCGGACAGGCTGTGGTAGACGCCGTTCAGCAAGCTACAAACAAACCAGGTGTCGTCATTCAGGCGTCTGCCATTGGCTATTATGGGGTGCATGCGGATGAACAGCTGGATGAATCCAGCCCGGCCGGAGATGACTTCCTGGCCGATGTATGCCAGAAGTGGGAAGCCGCTACCGCTCCGGTAGAAGAAATGGGCGTGCGCCGCGCCACCGTGCGCATCGGCCTGGTGCTCAGCAAGGAAGGTGGCCCCTTACCCAGCATCCTCCTCCCCTACAAATTTTTTGCCGGTGGACCACTGGGTAGTGGCCGGCAATGGTGGTCATGGATCCACATACAGGATGTAGCGGGGGCCATACAGTTTCTCATTGAACACCCCGAAGCGTCTGGACCTATCAATTTGACCGCCCCCAACCCGTTGACGAACGATGCTTTCGGCAAAACCTTGGCCAAGGTGCTCGGCCGGCCGCACCTTATCCCCGCCCCCGCCTTTGCCTTGCGCACCTTGTTTGGTGAAGCGGCCACCGTTGTGGTCGACGGCCAGCGCGTCCTGCCCGCCAAGCTGGAAAGCTATGGCTATTCCTTCCAGTTCACCCAACTAGAATCAGCACTCAAAAACTTGCTCACTTGATACCAAAGTATGAAAAATTGCTCAGAAAACGTAAGTTTTCCCTTGATCATCACCTCTATATTGCATAACCTCATGGAAACCGAGGCGGCCGGCGCCGGCTACCCAGCCCCACGACCGACCTCCTCCAGGACGGGTGTCTATTAGGGACACCTGATATTTTAATAAGGAAGCCCTCATGGATTTGATCTTAATCGGTCTCGGCAGTGGTGTTTTATCCGCCGCTACATTAGCCGCCCTCCTGCGCTTGCGCCAGATCAAAGAAGAAGAAGAAGCCAAAGCCAAACGCGCAAAAGTCCCTGCTCGTAAGAAAACTGAGTAAATAATCCCTATCGCCCCATGAGCGTTGCCATCTGGTGGCTTCGCCGTGATTTACGGCTGGATGATAACCCGGCCTTGGGCGCAGCCCTGAATCACGGAAAGCAAATTCTGCCGGTGTGGATCCTTGATCCCGCCCTGCTCGACTCTCCTTACGTCGGCGAAAAGCGCCTCTCCTTCCTGTGGGCAGGATTGCGTGCACTGGACCACGATCTCCGGGAGCGGGGTAGCCGTCTGGTTGTACGGCGCGGCGATCCGGCCACAGAACTGCGCCGGCTGCAGACAGAGAGTGGCGCAGACGCCGTCTTTGCTGTGGAAGATTACTCCCCATATGCCTACCGCCGTGACCAGCGCGTGCGGCAAATGGTGCCCCTGCAGGTTGCCGGCAGCACCGCAATCCATCCCCCCGGAACCATCACCAAACAAGATGGCGACCCTTACGTCGTCTATTCCCCATTCATGCGCTCCTGGAAAGCATTACGTCCGCCGGAAGAGGAAGACCTGCTCCCCGCGCCAGACAAAATCGAAACCCCCGTAGATGTTGCTTCTGTCGAAATTCCCGGGAAACCCGCCCGGCCGGAAGATAATCCTTTTCCGGCCGGTCCAGCCGCTGCCCGCGCACGTTTAGCCACCTTCCTGGAACAAGACATCTACCAGTATGACACCGGTCGCAATCAACTCGATATCGCCGGCACCTCGCGGCTTTCGCCCTACCTGCGCTTCGGCATGCTCTCCCCCCGGCGGGCAGCCGCAGCTACCGGCCGGGCCTGGGCCAGCGCCGCCGACAAGCAGGCCCGCAAAAGTGCCGAAACCTTTCTTAACGAGCTGATCTGGCGCGATTTCTACATCCACATTCTGGCCCACTTTCCCCACGTGCGCAGCAGCAGCTTCCGGCGAAAATATGATGATCTGGCCTGGGAGAACAATGAAGATCAATTCACCGCCTGGTGTACCGGAGAAACGGGATACCCGGTGGTGGACGCCGCCATGCGCCAGCTCCGGGCCCAGGGTTGGATGCATAATCGAGCGCGGATGATCGTCGCTTCCTTCCTGACCAAGGATTTGCTCATTGATTGGCGTTGGGGAGAACGCTGGTTTATGCAACACCTGGTTGACGGCGATCCGGCGGCCAACAATGGCGGCTGGCAATGGGCCGCCGGCACCGGCACCGATGCCGCCCCCTACTTCCGCATTTTCAACCCTGTTTCCCAGGGGCGCAAACATGACCCGGATGGTGAATTTGTGCGCCGCTGGTTACCGGAATTGCAGGCCGTACCTAACAACTTCATCCACAATCCGTGGGAAATGCCCGCGGATACGCAAGCGGGAGCGGGTTGCATTATCGGCGAAGATTACCCCGCCCCCATTGTTGACCACCGCGAAGCCCGGGAAAGAACCTTATCCGCTTACAAAGCGGTTGTATAAAAGGAATGAGTATGTCGGATGCACACCATTTTCTGGAAGAAATCAAAAACCGTTTCTTAGGTCGCGGCGAAACCGAACCGTCCGCGAACCAGGATGATCATGCCTGGCAGATTGTCGTCATCGACCTGGCCGGTTCCACCTTGCGCGTACTTAAAGAACTGGAAGAACCACAGGTGTCCTTCTTCGGTGCCACCTGATCAGGGTGACATTACCCGGCCGGTTTTCGGGCTTGCAGCGAAAACAAGAACGGGATCGTGCCGTGTTGGCCGGCCGGCAATCGCCACCAACCATCTTCACCCTGCTCCATAAAGGGAAACTTCGCCCGCGCCGCATAGGGGAACTCGTGCAGAAATTCAATCTGCAAGCCGGCCATTATCAACGCATTCACAATCTCGCCCAGACTGTGGTCCCAAACATAGGAGACGCCCTCTTCGCCCTGGTTCCCGGTGGCATAGGAGCCGGTTGCTTCAATCCGCTGCGGTTCCGGTGAGTAAAAGTAGGATCGCTCGGCTTTTATTTCCCCCCCTGGTTGTGGCCGGAACACGCGAAACATGGGGTGGTCCTCCACGATATAAAAGATCCCGGCCGGCCTCAAGAAATGCGCAATTACTTCGCCCCAGCGCCTGATATCCGGCAACCCGTGTAACACCCCATAAGAAGTAAACACAATATCAAACGTTCCCGTGAGCGCCTCCGGCAAGTGGTCAATGTCCGTGCAGACAAATTTCCCTGGGATATCCAGTTCAACGCTCAGTGCGCGGGCCAGGTCAATCGCCTGCGGCGAAAAGTCGACACCGGTCACCACCGCCCCCCGCCGCGCCCAGGCCAGGGTATCCATTCCAAAATGACATTGCAGGTGCAGCAACGTTTTCCCGGTCACATCACCTAATTCGGTTAACTCAATAGAGCGCAGCCGGTCTTTTCCGGCCTTAAAACCGGCCAGATCATAAAACGGCGACTCTTGGTGCGCAGCGGTTAACTGGTCCCAACGCTTTTTATTGGCCTGTAAATAATCATCCATGGTCGCCACCTATGCTTGCGCCAATACCACCACGGGAATTTTTCGTGCAGTCTGTGCCCGGTATTCATCATAGGCAGGCGCCGTATTCACCACTATTTGCCAGATTTCGGCCCGCTCGTCACCAACCGCTTCCCGGGCACAAACCGTGACTTCCTGGCTACCCACCTGAATGGTGGCTGTGGGGTCGGCCTGCAAATTGAGCCACCAGGCGGGGTGGAAATCGGCGCCCAGGTTGGAAGCAATCACCACATAATCCTCACCCCGGCGAAAGTAGGTCAGCGCTTTGGTGCGTGCCTGCCCGCTCTTCCGGCCGGTCGTGGTCAGGAGCAGCACCGGCAGCCCCATCACATTCTTCCCGATCCGGCCCCCGCTCCACTGATACAGCTTGGGGTGGATCTTCCAAAACAAGTTAATCATTGCGTTTCGTTCGTAAGCCATTGTCGATCCTTTCACTTATTCAATTCCTGATGCCGGCCTGATGATATGCTCATGGCGGATACTTGCAAACCGAAAATAGCGCTCAGGTCCGGCGCATCCCCATCGCGGACGGGATTCCACACCCAAGAGCGGGTCTTGATCGCCGGGCCGCCCCATCACTCTTGTTGCGAAAAGGCCTGGAAAGTGGCAAACTTGAGCGGCCAGGAAGACCGGTCGGCGGACGGTAACAGCGGAACAAACCCCGTTCAACCGCTGCCGGCTTCCTGGTTTTAAATCGCAAGGAAGATAAGCCGTGGAAGGTCAGGCCACTACCCCTATTCTGCAAGAAAAACCCCCGGCCGGGTCACCGCGCACCCTGTCCGCCGTCCTGGCTGGCCTTAACTGGACCCTGATCTTCGAGATCGGCCTGATTCTGCTCTGGGCCGCCATCGTCGCCTACCGTTATTTCGATTTCAACCCGGAAATGATTCCGGCCGGGCGCGAATTTAGTTCCGCTATCCAGGCGCACCACTTATGGACCCGTTTCACCGAATGCGGCCTGTGCGCCCTGTGGGACGGTTCTGAGCGCGGAGGCTTTCCCGCCTTTGTCGACCCCCTGGCCAGCGCCCTGCACCCCCTGGTGACGGTCACCACCCTGGCTTTCGGCGTGGTTAATGGGGCCAAAGTGACGGTCGTTGCCGCACTGGCTGCCGCCGGGCTGGCCCAACTCTGGCTGGGCCGGGAACTGGGCTTAAAAGCCCCGGCCCGCATCTGGGCGGCCTTGCTGGTCATTCCCGCCGGGCATCTCTCCGGGAAAATGGAGCTGGGCCTGGTCAGCGTGGTGCTCTCCACAGCCATGGCCTCCTTCACCCTCCCCGCCGCCCTTTACCTGGCCCGCAAGCGCACCAGGCGCGGGGCCGTCATCCTGGGGATTATTCTGGCCTTATTGGCTGTCGCCGGTCAGGGCTACATCCAGGCTGGTTTTCTATTCAGCGCGCCCGCCTATCTCCTGTTACTGTGGGGCCGCGGCTGGCCGATGTTTCGCCGTTACCTGCTCGCCGCCGGGCTGGGTCTTCTGTTGGCCGCGCCCTTTCTACTGCCTTTTCTCCATTTTTACCCCAATTTTGTCAAAGACAGCGACCCCACCCTCAGCGCCAGCCAACCGCTCGGCTACTACCTGCTGAACCTGGTTATCGACGATCCCGACTTCCTGTTCAGCACCGCCCTGGACAAGCTGCCTTACCCGCACCTTTATACCTTTTTCATCGGCTGGATCCCTTTGCTCTTCGCCGTGCTCTGCCTGCGCTACGCGCGCCGGGAAGACGCCCGCAAACTCCTTTTTCTGCTGGCCTCCGCCGGGCTGGCGGTGTTCATCGGCAGCGGCATTCCCCTGCGCTGGTTCATGCCCTTGTTTTCCGGCCTGGCGGCGCTGCGGTTTGCGCCCATGATTGGTGGGCTGGCCGTGCCCCCACTGCTAGGGTTAGCCGGCTACGGATTGAACGGCCTGCTCAACGAGAAATGGCCGGCGCTTACTTTTTATGTAGGCCTGAATGAAGACCGGCCGGCCGGGCGCCAGCTGGACCTGCGCTGGCTGATGGTAATCCCGCTACTCCTCTCCCTATGGCAAGGCTTCCGTTTCGCCCAGCATTGGCTCTACCTGACCCCGCAAAACCAGGATGTCGCCGGCATCCTGGACAGCCTGGAAACCACCGGCCTGGCCTGGGTACAGCCCCCTTTTGGCGAGCATCCCTTTATTGAACCGGCGGTGGCGCGCGGGCTTAAGCTCAGCCCCGGCATCATGACCTGGCGC
>Ga0209536_100008664_pt1 | contig 15233 bp, 10 predicted proteins | sample DeeMarSeWOR28_12_FD_187461 | JGI IMG/M metagenome (GOLD analysis project Ga0209536, IMG submission 187461) | Marine sediment microbial communities from White Oak River estuary, North Carolina - WOR-2-8_12 (SPAdes) (version 2) | ecosystem: Environmental > Aquatic > Marine > Intertidal zone >...
GCGCGATAGGTAGACCGGCAGCTATCGGCGCTGGAGTTCCAGGCACCGCCCCGCAGGACCCTCTCCTTTCCCTTGGCCGGTCCCTTTGGATCTCTTTCGGGGCTTTGTTTGTAGTAGTCCTCGGCGTAGAAATCATTGCACCACTCCGAGACGTTTCCGTGCATATCGTACAGTCCCCACGGATTGGGCTGCTTTTGACCTACAGGCCGCGTAGTCTTCGACGAATTGTCGGCAAACCATGCGTGGTCTTTGAGCTTCTGTACTGTTCTGCCGAAGCTGTATTGTGAATTCGTCCCCGCCCGGCAGGCGTACTCCCACTCGGCCTCCGTTGGGAGTCTGTAACCGGTAGCTGCGAAATTGCAGTCCCAGGTTTCCTCGTCGTAGCAGGGTTCGAGGCCCTCAGCAAGCGAACGTTCGTTGCAGTACATCGTCGCATCTGTCCAGTTGATCTGATCGAGCGGCTTTCTGGGATCCTTAAAATGGGACGGATCGGGAAACTGGAACTTCTTGAATTGCTCCTGGACCACCTCGTATCTGTCCATCCAGAAAGGGCTGATCCAAACCTTGTGCACAGGCGACTCGTCAGCGCCTCGGCCTTCGCTTCCCATCTCGAACCAGCCGCCGGGTACTGCGACCATTTCCAGGCCCGACTGTGTTGTGATCACCTCGGGCGTTTTGCCGGTGTCTCCGGTCCTGCGGCAGCCCTGATTGACCGCAGATATCGTAAATACTAAACAGGCTGCCGCTATTGCCTTGCTCGGTTTCATACGCTGTTTTTCCTTCGCAGGTAGTGCCTGGATTTGGTTGTTGTTCAATTGCTCGAAGTCTGGCGGGGTACCCAATCAGGCTCCTTGTTATGATTTCCATCGTCGGTGATTACCACCCACTTACCCGTCAGATCGGTCACGCAGATATTCCAACCAGGCGCTTTGCCGCCCACCATTGCGTTGCCTTCGGGGCCATGGCTGAAAGCGACATACCGGCCATCTGGTGAGAAGTCAGTGTGATAAGCCTTATATTCCTTTCGACAATTGACAACGCGGCGAACATCAGTTACTCGAGGCTCGCCGGATTTCAGGTCGATATTGCCCGTGCACAAATCCCAATCAGACAAGTTCCATACGATTCTGTCACCATCCAGGGTCAGTTCCGGCCTGCAGCCCGTGACCCCATACTCTGTCAAATCAAAGACCCTCGTTCCATCGGCTTCGAATGCCAGAACAGCATGTTTGAAGCCCATTCCTCCATGCACGGTGGCCAGAAACCAATTGCCGTCCGGGGACCAGCAGACAGCATAGATGTGATGCAATTCTCGATTTGGGTGTCTCTTGTGCTTGCCGGTGTCTATGTCATAAAGAAAGAAGTCGCCGGTGGCATTGTCTTTGATACTGTAGCGTTCGTATTCTGCCTTTAGATAAGCAATGGTTTTCCCGTCAGGGCTCCAGCATGGCTGCCGTGCATTGTCGGCAACCTTCACTCGGGCGGATCCATCAATGTTCATATAGTAGACACTTCGGACCTTATCTCGTCCTGTCCCTTCATCTGCGACGAAACATATCCTGGTACCATCACCGGACGCGTGGGGAAACATCTCATCTGAATCGCCAGTGCACGTGAGATTTACGGGGTCAGAGCCGTCGGCATTTACCAGGTACAGTTCCCAGTTCTCCCTTCCATTGGTCCGTCGATAGGTTTCGTACACAATCTTGAAGGGGATATCCTTGAGATTGAACTGGGATTTTGGTGAAGGTAACTGCTGCAGATTTGGAATATCTGGTGGCATTGTGCGGCAAACAGCGCCATCCACAGCAAACAGCCCCAGCGTGAGAGTCAGAACGGCATACAGTTTCTTCGGCATACCTTCTCCTTTGCTCAGCGGCCCGAAAGCCCGATCGGGACCCAATCGGGTTCTTTATTGTGGTTGCCGTCGTCGGTGATTACCACCCACTTGCCCGTCAGGTCGGTAACACAGATGTTCCATCCCGGCGCTTTGCCGCCTACCATTTCGACGGCCTTGGGACCGTAGCTGAACGTGAGGTATCTTCCCCTGGGCGAGAAGTCGGTATGATAGACTTCGTATTCCTTCTCACATTTGACCACGCGGCGCACGTTCGTCACCTGGGGCTCTCCGGTTGTCAGGTCGATGTCAGCGGTGCACAGATCCCAGTCGGTCAGACCCCATGTCATCCGCTTGCCGTCCGAGCTGAACTCAGGCCTGCAGCCCTTGACGCCAAACTTGGTCAAGTCGTAAACAGTAGTTCCGTCGACCTTGAAGGCCAGTATGGCGTGCCCGAAACCCATTCCTCCATGGACGGTGGCGAGGAACCACCTGCCGTCGGGCGACCATGAGATATTGTAGAGATGGTGCAAGTTCTTGTTCGGGTGTTGTCTAGATTTGGCTGTTTCTAAATCGTAAAAGACGAGACCCTTCGTGGCGTAGTCGTCGATTGTGTACCGTTCGAATTCCGCGGGCAAGTATGCGATCGTCTTGCTGTCCGGGTCCCAGCAGGGCTGTCGAGCGTTGTCGGCGACCTTCACCCGCCCGGTGCCGTCGACGTTCATCCAGTAGACATTTCTGACCTTCCTGCCTCTTACCATTTCATCGGCGACACAGCAAATCTTTGTGCCGTCGGGCGAGGCGTGAGGATACATCTCATCGCAATCGGGCGTATTCGTGAGATTAACCGGGTTCGAGCCGTCGGCATTTATCAGGTACAGCTCCCAGTTCTCCTTGCCGTTGGTCTGGCGAAACGTTTCATACACGATCTTGCATCGAATATCCTTCAAATTGAATTCAGCTCGTGATGAGGGCGTTAGCTTGAGATTAAGCTCGCCTGCCGGTTGCGCATCGCACACATCTGCGCTTGTCCAGAAGACACTTAGCACAAGGAAGAAGAGAACGAACGAAACTCGCGCAGATATGCTTTTTGTCGCTGTGTTGAAGCTGTTTGCCATTGAAGTCTCCTTGCAAAAAGACCAAGAACTAAAACTCAGATTTACCGCAGAGATCACAGAGATCGCTGAGATTCCGTAGCTTGTTCCGTCCCTGAGTTGCCTGCGGTTGATTCGTCTGCCTGCGGATCCGCCGACCGGATCGGTACCCAGTCGGGCTCCTTGTAGTGGAGCCCGTCGGTGGTAATCTTGACCCATCTTCCTGTCAGATCGCTCACGCACAAATTCCAGCCTTTCGCCTTTCCGCCAACCTGTTGTCCGCCATCCCACGGTCCGTAGCTGAAGACGATGTACTTCTTGTCCGGAGACAAGTCGACGTGATAAACCTTCTGAGAACGCCGGCACTCAACGACTTTGTGTACGTTGAGCACGCGGGGCGAGCGGCCGGACAGATCGATGTCGGCCAGGCACAGATCCCAGTCCGTCTCACCCCAAGTCATCTTCGTGCCGTCGGAACTGATGTCGGGCCTGCACCCCTTGACTCCCCATCGCGCCAGATCGAACACTCGCGTTCCGTCGGCGTCGAAAGCCAGGATCGTATCGCTGTAACCCATGTTGCTTCCATGAACGGCGCCGAGAAACCACCTTTTGTCGGGCGACCAGCAGATGGCGTAGATGTGATGCAGCGTCGTGTTCGGATGCGGCTTGTGCTCGCCGCTCTGGAGGTCGTAGAGGAAAAGCTCCGACGTTGCATACTCTCTCGTGCTGTATCGCTCGTACTCGCCCTTTAGATAGGCGATGGTCTTGCCGTCAGGACTCCAGCACGGCTGCCTGGCGTTGCGGGCGACTTGGACCCGCTCGGTCCCGTCGATGTTCATGTAATAGACGCTGCGAAGCCTGTCTCTGCCCGTTCCTTCATCGGCAACAAAACATATCTTCGTGCCGTCGGCAGATGCGTGTGCATACATCTCGTCAATTTCCGGGGTCTCAGTGAGATTGATCGGATTGGAACCGTCGGCGTTTATCTGGAATAGTTCCCAGTTCTGCCTGCCATCGGTCTCGCGGTACGTTTCGAACAGGATCTTGAAAGGAATCTCTGCCAGATTGAGCTCTGCCCGCGAAGAGGGAACTCTCTTTACCCTCACCCTTTTTGAGATCTGCCGCTCGCCAAATGCATCCTTGACGGTCGCCGAAGCAGCCAAGAGCAGCAGTACCGTGATCCCTGCTCGGGACAAGCTGTTGTGTGTGATGTTGAATCGCTTTGCCATTGCACCTCAGCCCAAGTAACCACATACGCCGACAAACCGCCGGCAAGTATATCACATTCTCCGGCAATGACAAGGGTTTACACGACGGCTGCACAGAAACGACTTTATTTTCGCAGCGATTTTGATACAGTAGCCGCCGAAAGAACAGGGATCTTGAAGAAAGGATGTTCCGATGAGTTTGAGACACATTGCAAAGAGCGTGCTGGCGGTAGTTCTCTCGACGATGTTCGGTGGCAGGGCCTTGTCACAAGGGCCTTATCAGGCCACCGGCATTAAGATCGGTGAGGTGACTGACAACTCGGCGATTGTCTGGACCCGTCTGACGCGGCACCCCGAACGTGTGGGATCGGAGGCACCGATGCCGAAGGTTTCCTATCGTGATCCGGCGACCGGTAGGTTGTCAGAGAGACGCGGCAGCGGACGGCCTGACGCCGAACCCGTTGTTGAGTTTCCCGATAATTCGACGATTGAGACGATTGAAGGGGCCGCCCCCGGGACGCTCGGGAAGATTCGGGTCCGGTACAGAGCCGCGGGGGCCTCCGACTGGAGGGGAACTGATTGGTGCGCGGTGGATCCAAAACGTGACTATACGCATCAGTTCAAATTGACCGGCCTTCAGCCCAACGTGCAGTATCAGCTGCGCGCTGAGACGCCGGCCGGCAGTGTGGTGGAGGGCCGATTCAAGACGGCACCACCTGTCGATGAAGCCGCGCCGGTGGTCTTCACGGTCTCGACCGGCCAGGCGTATCCGGATCAGGATGCTGCCGGTGGTGGCTACAAGATCTACGCCGCCATGCTCAAGCTCGATCTTAGTTTTTTCGTTCATACCGGGGACATCGTCTACTATGACCGACTTGCCAAGAGCCTGCCGCTGGCCCGGTGGCATTGGGCGCGGATGTACAGCTTGCCCACCAACGTCGAATTCCACCGTCAGGTCGCGAGCTATTTCATCAAGGACGATCACGACACGTGGATGAACGATTGCTGGCCCACACGAGAGACGAGGTTCATGGGAGATTTCACGTTCGAGCAGGGGCTGGCCGTGTTCCGCGAGCAGGTACCGATGGGAGATCGGACCTGGCGGACCTTTCGTTGGGGCAGGGACCTCCAGATATGGCTAGTCGAGGGGCGCGATTATCGCAGTCCCAATACGATGCCTGACGGCGCCGACAAGACAATCTGGGGCAAAGAGCAGAAGGCATGGTTCAAGCGGACCGTTCGGCAATCTGATGCGACATTTCGAATCTTGATCAGCCCGACCCCTGTAGTCGGGCCCGATCGCACTAACAAGCACGACAACCATTCAAACAGAGACTTTCAGTACGAGGGCAATGAGATCAGAGAATTCCTTTCGAAACAGAAGAACATGTACGTCATCTGTGGGGATCGTCACTGGCAATACGTTTCGGTGGACAGGACCACCGGTGTGAGGGAATACTCGTGCGGCCCGGCCAGCGACAAACACGCCGGTGGCTGGACCAACGACCAGCGATACCCCGAGCACAGGTACCTCAACGTGACGGGAGGATTCCTTGCTGTTATGGTGGACAGTCCGCAAGGCAGGCCAACGGTGGTATTTCGGCACCACGCAGTGGACGGCGATATTCTAAATGAGGACCGGTTCACAGCGCAATAGAGTCACCGATCGTCCCCGCCATCTCACATTGTCAGGGACCCCCTCTCACCTTGTCATGCGCGGGGCCAATCGTGCAAGTCAATCAGGTGATAGATCCTTCTGATACTCAAGATGTATGGGTCTTGGGGATGACATAAGTCTTTATATCAAAGTAGGATACGTCCTGGGCGGTCCTGGTGCCCCCGGCAAATCTTGCGAGCGAAGCACAATTTCCCTGTTTTGGGTTGGCTTTGTAGTGGACGGCAGTGCAGTTTCCTGGTAGCATTTTGCGCTCATCGTTGAGTACCAATGCTTTAGAGCCTCGTGTTCGGTGGATCTTCGGGTTGAAATAGAACTTAAGGAGTCTTGATGCGATTGATTCTGATTGACAGTCTGCGTGAGAACAGGAGCAACTTCTATCCTCTCGTGCTGGGGCGCCCCATATGGGAGCTTCGATGCGGCATCAGTTCGCTCGCCGACAAGCTTGTTGCCAAGATCAATCCCGATGAGATTGCGTATTTTGTCCCTGATTATATGGCGGCCTATTACAAGACGCAGGTTGAAAAGCCGGTAAACGATGTGACGACGCTGGCCGGCGATGATTTGCTCCTGTTAGATCCGTCGGTCAAGGCGGTGGATTTTGATGTTGCGGCCACAGGTCCGAGCGAAATCGGCATCAATGAGCAGGGGCAGGTGCTTTACGCCAGAATCAGCGAGAAAGATGTCGATGGATTGAAGGCGGCCGACATTGAGCAATTCGTCGCCTCGGCCAAGGCGAGTCTGCCAAACGTCAAGTGCAGGCTGTCCTGCTGGGAATACACCTGGGATCTCGTATTGGCCAACGCCGAAGAGGTTACCTCTGAGTTCGCTGCTCTTGGGCAACATGGACTTGAAGGAGATGTGGAAGAGCCGCTTGCCATCAGGGGCAGCAAGAAGGATATATACGTGGCGCCCGGGGCAAGGATCCATCCGATGGTGACCCTGGATGCCGAGCACGGGCCGATCTATGTCAACGAAGGGGCCGAGATTCACCCCTTCAGCCGTGTCGAAGGGCCCTGTTACATCGGCAAGAACTCGCTTTTGTTAGGCGCCAAGTGCCGCGAGGGCAACAGCATCGGAGATTTCTGCCGAGTTGGCGGCGAAGTTGAAGAGTCGATCATACACGGCTATTCCAACAAATACCACGATGGTTTTCTTGGCCACAGCTATGTCGGCGAGTGGGTCAACCTTGGGGCTCTCACGACTAACAGCGACCTGAAGAACGATTATTCGAACGTTTCGGTGATGCTGGACGGCCGGCGTTCGGTCGACACCGGTTCGACGAAGGTCGGCTCACTCATAGGGGACCATGCGAAGACCTCGATAGGGACGCTGTTGAATACCGGTTCCTACGTCGGGGCGATGGCTCTTGTTATGGCCACGGGCAAGCCGCTGCCAAAGCACATCCCATCTTTCGGTTGGTTTATCGAGGGAAATGTGACCAAGGGTTTCGGCAAAGGCAGGCTCTACGAGACGGCGAAGACCGCGATGAGCCGGCGCGGATGCCAGTGGAGCGAGCGGACAGAGGCGATGTGGGATGCGGTGTTCGAGATCACATCGCCCGTACGGAAAGCGGCTATCAAGAAGGGCCGCAGAAGACTGTCGATGTAAATTTACAAGGAGCAGGACATATGGCAACAGTAGAAGAACGCGTAAAGGCAATCACCGCCCAGAAACTGGGCGTCGACGATATCAAGCTTGAGGACAGTTTTACTGCCGACCTGGGCGCCGAGAGCGTGGACTCGATCGAGCTGGTGGCGATGTTTGAAGAAGAATTCGGCATCGAGATGGACGAGGATGCCGCCCTGGCCGTTCAGACCGTGGGCGATGCGATCACGTTCATCGCCAATGTCTGCAAAGAGCAGGGCGTTGAAATAGAACAATAGCTTAGAAAATGCAAAGATCAAAGATCAAAGCATGTCTCGAGCGAAGTCGAGGGATGCAAGATTGTGGAACCGCTTCGCAGATTATTTGAGAGAGCATCCGCCTGCGGCGGATTCCAAGGTTTTGATATTTACATTTTGATTTTTGATTTTCCTTTGAGATGAAAGGACTTTCTATGGTTAAAGCCAAGAAGAAGCATCGTCTGGTCGACACGAAAGCGCCGAATCTGATTGAGGATGTTTTTCCGTACAATCTGCCTCCGCTGATTCATCTTCAGGGCCCTGTGGTCGAGTACATCGACGGCGAGGCCGTTGAATTTGACTTTGCCGCCGTCAAGGACAGGCCGATACTGATAACCGATACGACCTTCCGCGACGGCCAGCAGGCCAGACCTCCCTACACGATAGAGCAAATGGTCCACATTTACGATCTGCTGGCCAAGCTCAGTGGACCCAATGGTGTGATCCGTCAGACCGAGTTCTTTCTGTATACCAAAAACGACCGTGAGACACTGGACAAGTGCCGTGCGCTGGGGCACACATATCCCGAGTGCACGGGCTGGATCCGTGCCGTTAAGGGAGACTTCCGGCTCGTCAAAGAGGCCGGCCTGAAAGAGACGGGTATGCTCACGAGCTGTTCGGATTACCACATATTCCAGAAGCTGAAGTTCCGCACTCGCAAGGAGTGCATGGACAGCTATTGCGAAGTTGTGGCCGCAGCGTTCGAAGCGGGCGTTCGTCCCCGATGCCACCTTGAAGACGTGACTCGTGCCGATATCGAAGGTTTTGTGCTGCCCTTTGTGGATCGCCTCATGGAGATGAGCAGCGAGGTTCCGCAAGAGCTGTCGGCGAAGATCAGGCTCTGCGATACCATGGGCTTTGGCATCAGCTATCCTGGTGCAGAACTTCCCAGGAGTATTCCGAAGCTGATTTACAAGCTCAACGTCGAATGCGGCGTTCCGAGTGACAGGCTGGAATGGCACGGGCACAACGACTTCAGCAAGGTGCATACCAACGGCGGTACCGCGTGGTTGTACGGCGCCGACTTCGTCAACACCACACTTTTTGGCTTTGGCGAACGGACCGGCAATCCTCCTTTGGAAAGTGCTGTTATCGAGTATATTGCCCTCAAGGGAGACATGTGCGGACTGGATACCAGGGTCATAACAGAGCTGGCCGATTACATGCGATCAATCGGACTGCCGATTCCCGACAATTATCCGTTCGCGGGCAGGGCGTTCAACGTCACGCGGGCCGGTATTCACGCCGGTGGGCTCCGCCAGGATGAGCGGATCTATAACATCTTCGATACCGAAAAGCTCCTGAGCAAGCCCCCGCGGGTCGCAATTACCGACAAGAGCGGCGCCGATGGCGTGGCCCACTGGGTCAATGAATTCTTCGGCCTGACCGGCGACGACCGGATCAACAAGATCAGGATCCACAAGCTGGCCCGCTGGGTCATCGACCAGTACGACGTAGAGGGTCGCCTGACTGCAATCAGCGACCAGGAGCTTGAGGTCAAGGCGAAAGAATTCTTCCCGGATTATTGGGAGAAGTACAAGAGCTGACAATTGACAGGCGATGTCCTCCTCAGGCTGACGAGGACATCGCTTCGACGTCGTCTATTGTGCGGGGAATTGGCTTGCCAAGTATTCGGCAGCCGGTTTCAGTCACTAAGATGTCGTCTTCAATCCTGACCCCCCCAAAATCACTGTATTTCTCGACAGCATCGTAGTTGATGTATTGTGCGTTCTTCTGCTCCGCCTTCCAGCGGTCGATCAATTCGGGAATGAAGTATATCCCCGGCTCAACTGTGATGACGAATCCCGGCTCGAGTGCCTTGCCGAGTCTCAACGACCGCCAGCCAAACTCGGGATTGCGCTTGATGGTATCGGTATAGCCGACGTAGTCTTCCCCCAGGCCCTCCATGTCGTGGACGTCAAGTCCCATCATATGCCCCAGGCCGCACTGAAAGAACAAGGTGTGGGCGCCGGATTCGACCGCTTCGGCTGCGTCACCCTTGACTAATCCGAGGTCCTTCAAGCCAGAGACGAGAACCTCCGATGCCAGTCTGTGGACGTTTCTAAATTCAATGTCCGGTTTGGCCGCGTCGATCGCTTTGTTCTGCGCCTCCAGGACGATAGCATAGATTTCCTTCTGTCTTTGAGAGAACTCTCCGCCTACCGGAATCGTTCTGGTGATGTCACTTGCATAGCCTAACGGCGTTTCGGCGCCGGAATCATTGACGGCTATATCGCCCGCCTTCATCATGTTACCGTGATGGTGGTTGTGCAGCGTTTCGCCGTGGATTGAAAAGATCGTGGGAAACGAGAGACGACCGGCGCGAGCAAGGACGATCTGCTCCATTGCCGCTGCTACTTCGCGCTCGTAGACGCCGGGTTTGGAGATCTTCATCGCCGTCGTCTGCATCGCATAGGACATCTCCAGTGCCGACTCGATCTGGGCGATTTCGTCATCGCTCTTCACAGATCTTTGCGCAACGACCGCCTTTATCAATGATTCAGAGACATGATCCTGAATCGCCGCTGGCGGCATGGCCAGCAGCTGTTGAATCTTCAGGACGTTCTCAGGCCGATACTGCGGGAGAATATGGATTTGCCTTGCCCGCCCAACGGCTCTTTCCAGCACAAGCCCCAGTTTATCCAGGCCTGCGGTCTCTGAGATACCCGCCTCTTGACATTTCTCGGCCAACGGCGGCTGCGGTCCTGTCCAGATGATATCGTCGACGGTCAGGTCATCGCCAAAGACACACTCGGCGCCCTGGTCTATGTCGATGACAGCGGCAAGGCCCGGGCAATCGAGCCCGAAGAAATACAGAAAGGAGCTGTCCTGCCGGAAAGGATACTGATTGTCCCGGTAGTTAATAGGGCTCTGCTCGTTGCCCAGAAAAAGGATCAGCCCGGACCCGACTTCAGATCGCAGGCGTCTTCTTCTTTCGATGTAAACACTGGGGGCAAACATCTATGAATTCTCTCCACTTTGCTGCTGATTCTGGGTCAAAAGGCTGACGACTATCAGGCAGATTACCGAGAGCGTTATCGCAGGCAGGACCGCGTCGAGCTCCGCCAACTGCGCTGGTACGAGCTCTACAATCACTTCTCCCCACAAGAGCGTGGTGACCGTCCCGGCGAGAATAGAGCTGACTGCGCCGGCCCTGGTCGCGCCTTTCCAGAAGAGTGCGGCGACCAGGCACGGAGTGATAGCAGATCCGTAGACAGTGAAGGCGTACAGAGCCTTTTCGAAGACGGTTGTACTCTCAGCAAATGCAAGCGAGATGAGCCATGCGATTACTCCGAAGGTCAGCACCATGAACCGGCTCATAAAGATGATCTTCTTTTCCGAGGCCTTGGGATTGATGTGTGCCTGGTAGATGTCCTTGATGAAGGTGGTCGCCGGCACGAGCAGGAATGAATCGGCGGTGGAAATGATGATCCCCACGACGGTTATCATGAACAGCAGCCCGAGGGCCAGCGGCATGAAGTGTCGCGCTGCATAGATGAGAACGTACCGTCCATTCTCGGGATCGGGTATCAGGCTGCTTGCAAACCATGCTTCGGCGATGATCAGTTCCTCGATAACGAGGGCGACGAAGATCATGACGATAACAGCCGTCCTGGCGCCTTTGGCATTACGGCTGGCGAAGATTCGCTGATACTGGTTGGCGTCGCCCAGTACAAGCAGGAACACCGGCAGACAGAAGTTAATATAGTCTACGGGCCTGAACATCCCCCAGAACTTCATGTGGTCGGGCCGATCGCCCATTTCCGCAAAAGCCGCCGCCATGCCGGCAAGCCCGCCTGCTTTGATCAACACGATGGGGAACGCGATCAAGAGCGTCCCCATGATGACGGTTCCGGTGACGATATCGGCAAACGCAAGACTCATCAGGCCGGCCAGCATGGTATAGGCCACGATGAAGGCTGCGGCGATGATCGTGGCTCTCTCCGAGGTCAACTTGGGCTCGTGCAAATACGCCGTTCCTACCTCCGGAAGCCCGGCGAGGCGGACTGTCTGCTCGTCGTTGGCAAAGCCTTCGCCCGACCCGGCGATTGCTACTCGCGTGATCGTATTGGCTTTGATGGCGACGAGATCATCGAGACTGTCCAACGCCTCTATCTCTGATGCGGCAATGCTGTCGATGGACGCGACGGCTTTGGCCAACGGTGAGACAGAATTGGCGTCTCGGGCCTCCTGCAGGGCGTCGTTGAGTTCAATGATCTCAGTTGAAGGCACTACAAGTATTATGAACTGCTTGGTGTCGTCAGACCATTGCCCCGTGCTCGCATCTCTGGTGTCGAAACCGATGCGCGCCACGCCGGTCCAGTTTCCCGGCGGTTCATACCTTATGTAGCCCTTTCGGGCCTGCCTCTTCGTGAGCGGGCTGCCGGCAGTGAGTGTGACTTTGTCCTTCGTGCCCGCAATTACTTCGAGCACCATGCCACCGGCGTTGAATTGATAGCCCACAATCACCATGTAGGCGAGGATCAAAGCTATGACGGCCAAAACGCGTGCGGCGCCGCCAAAGCGCCTGCCGATGATCTCGGGCACGGTCAGTGCCTCGATGTTACGCGCACGTGTGGCGATAAAGGAAAGCAGGATCATCCCCACAAAGGTCCCGCAGGGCAGCCAGAGGGCCGAGGCGCCGATCCTGTAGGTTTTGCCCGCGTTGCCAACGATCGAGCCTGTTCCGATCCAGACGGCGAGCATTGTACAGACCATAATCCAGGGCGATAGCGTCCGTCCGGCGACGGTAAAGTCCTCCTGGGTCTTTACCTGGCGGGACTTGTAGATGCCGATTCCGGCCAGGACGAACAAGTAGATGAAGATGGCGAACAAGTAGATCATGCTTTTCTCCACAGTGCCTATTCGGGATAGAGGTCTGCACGGGTGCTCATAGCGGCTCTCACCATTATTCGGCGAATTGCTCGACGAAATATTTGGAGGTCAGCGGCTCGCCGGTCGCCCGTTCGATCATGTCGTTCCAGTGATAACGAGCCCCCGGGCCCAGGACTTCCCGGCGCAGATAATCTCCCAGGGCTCTGTCCCCCACATAACTGACGTTGTCGTCCGAGTCAAGGCCGAAGACGTTATGAACAATGTGGTGATGCAGTTGAGAGGCCAGAAGCTCGCCCAACATGTAGTTGTGATAGTAACATGGCGCGGTGGTAAAGTGCAGCTTGGAGGCCCAGCCGGCATCGGCGGGCCCGGGCGGTCTTTTAATTAGCTGGTACTTCTCCACCAGATCCCACCAAAGGTTATTCAGATCCTGGTCGGGATCGGCGTAGAGCTGCTTCTCGAAGTTGTACATGACCATCGCCCAGCGGGCAAAGAGAACCTGCCCGAATCGCAGGTATTTCTCGCTGACCTGCTCAATCTTCCTGCGTTCGTAATCCGACAGCTCCAGCATCTCCTGCATCCAGGCTGCATTGCGGCTCAGCCGGCCGAAGAACATGGCAATCGCCTCGGTAGTGAAGCTGTGCGCCGGCTCTCTCAGCAGCCAGGGCTCGTCTGGGTCATGGTATTTGCTGTAGATTGCATGACCCAGCTCGTGCAGGATCGTTTCCATCCAGCGTTCGGTGTTCTGAAGGTTACACAGAATGCGGACGTCACCCTTGCGATCCAGATCGTGACTGAAGGCGTGCGGGTATTTGTCTTGTCGATCGTACAGATCGCTTCGAGCGAGGATATCGTCCACGCCCAGGCCGACACCGGCGTAGTACACCTCGGACAGCTCCTTGACGTCCTTGTCCTTGTAGTAGAGATCAAGATCCTGATCGTACACCAACGGTGTCCGTTGGAAGAAGGGATCATGGTAGTGCCAGGGCATCAGGTCTGCCGGCGCGATGCCGTAGCCGTCCGCCAGGATCTGATCAAGCTCGGCCTTCAATCGCGCGAACGGCTCGCCTGTCAACTCGTCAAGCTCATAGAAGATACGGTCCAGTTCATCGAGGCTCTGCTCGCCAGTGACGACCGAGAGAGTGTGGTAGTTGTCGAAGCCGAGCTCTCGTGCGGCCTGGTTGCGCAGCTTTACCAACTCCAGAAGATCATCGATTATCGCCTCTCCAACCTGTTTGCTTGCCTTCCAGGCCAGTTCCCTTTTGCGGATGTCCCTGGCCGTTGTCAGGATCGTATAGATCTCACTGTTGGTGGCCTTTCTGCCCTCGATGTTGCCGCGAAAGTTGTTGTACTTCTCCTGGATCCTGGTGTCTACCTCGACAATCCTCTCAAGCAGCCCTGGCTCCATCTGGTTCTGGAGGTACCCGTAGTATAGCTTGTCCAGTTGCCTGGCGAGTCTGGCGTCTCTGATTTTTCCGGATTCCCTGAGGTCTTTGAGGAAGGCGTGCTCCTGAGGATTACTCTGGATTCTGCGAATTCTGATCTGCAGCCTGCTGAGCTTGTCGTAGTATTCGGACTTGCCCGTTGTTGAAGCGTTCCAGTGGGCGAGATTGGCCTCGTCCGACAGGGGTTCGACCTTTGCCACGTGAGCCGTGATGAACTCCTGCAACTGCCTCTCCTCGGCGTTATGCGCACAGCCAAAAAGCAAAAGCGCCGCGGCGGACAGGCATACTGCAAATGATATTGCTTTCATAACGACTCTCCTGTAAATTCCAGGGCGACCAAGGCGAAATCACGTCGCAAGACAATATCATAAATTCCGCGCAGATGCACGGATTTTGCAGAGGTGTCTGCAAACGAAGATCCTGCAGATTAGAACGCCTGCTGCTCAGTGCGGGCGATGATTTCCTCCTGCAGGTCACGGCCTACGTCCACGAAATAATCGCTGTAGCCGGCGACTCTGACGATCAGATCGCGATGCTCCTCTGGATTCTGCTGAGCCTTTCTGAGCGTCTCGGCGGTGGTAACGTTGAACTGGATATGATGGCCGTCAAGCTTGAAGTAGGACCTGATAAGATGTGCCAGCTTTTCGATGCCGTCATCGCCGGCGAGCACCTGAGGATTGAATTTCATGTTCAGCAGCGTTCCCCCCGTGCGGACGTGATCGATTCGGGCGGCTGACTTTATCACGGCGGTGGGTCCGTGGCGGTCGCCTCCCCGGCTTGGCGAAATGCCTTCGGAGACCGATTGGCCTGCCTTTCGACCGCACGGCATGGCGCCTACAACTGAGCCGAAGTAGATGTGCACTGTCGTGGGCAGCAGGTTCACGCGGTATTTCCCACCTTTGTTGTTCGGTCGGCCGTTGAGCAGATCGTAATAGGCGTCGAACACCTCCTCGGTTATGGTATCGGCAAAATCGTCATCGTTGCCGTATTTTGGCGAGTGTTCGAGCAGCTGGTGCCTCAGACTCTCGTGTCCTTCGAAATCGGCTTTCATTGCATCAAGCAACTCATCGGCCGCAACGTCCCGTTGCTCGAAGACGTGATACTTCACCGCCGCCAGTGAATCGGTCACCGTCCCCATGCCGACGCCCTGGATGTAGGTCGGATTGTATCGTGCTCCGCCGTCATGGGAATCCACTCCTTTCGCGATACAGTCGTCCATCACTATAGACATAAA
>Ga0209536_100008665_pt1 | contig 15233 bp, 14 predicted proteins | sample DeeMarSeWOR28_12_FD_187461 | JGI IMG/M metagenome (GOLD analysis project Ga0209536, IMG submission 187461) | Marine sediment microbial communities from White Oak River estuary, North Carolina - WOR-2-8_12 (SPAdes) (version 2) | ecosystem: Environmental > Aquatic > Marine > Intertidal zone >...
CGCGGCAAGCCCGGGAATTGAGAAAGAATAAAAATAATCCTGATGATCCTGCTTGCCGTGCCGAAGCTTGTAAGCGAAGGTTGGTAGATCCTGTCAGAATTGGTAAATTATATTGACTGGTTGATTAGCATGAAGAAACGTATCGGTATTGTATCGACCCGGTTGGCCGGATTGGACGGTGTATCTCTTGAAGCCAGAAAGTGGGCGGAAGTGCTGGAAAATAGCGGACACAGCTGTTTCTGGCTTGCCGGGGAACTGGACACGCCCCGGGATAAAAGCTTTTTGGTCCCCGAAGCGCATTTCCGGCATCCTCAAAATCTCCGGCTCAATAAACAGATTTTCGGCAGACTGGGGCGAAGTGCCGGAGTTACCGATACCATTCATGCGGCAAGATCCAATTTAAAATCTGCGCTTCAAAAATTTATCGATCAATTTAAAATTGATCTATTAGTCGTTCAAAATGCCCTGGCCATACCGTTAAACATCCCTTTCGGCATCGCTCTCGCAGAGCTGATCTCGGAAACGCAGTTGCCCACCATTGCTCACCATCACGACTTTTATTGGGAAAGAACCCATTTGCTGGTTAATGCTGTAGGCGAATATGTGGGGATGGCCTTTCCGCCGTGCCTTCCCAATATTGAACATGTCGTCATTAATTCCATGGCCCGGGAGGAACTAGCCCGTCGTAAGGGAATTCAAGCGACCATCATTCCCAATGTACTGGATTTTGATAATCCCCCGTTGAAGGATAAAAAAGATCCTGAAGCTTTTCGCGCAATGTTTGATCTGAGGCCCGGTGATAAAGCCATTTTGCAGTCCACCCGAATCATCAAGCGCAAGGGTATCGAGCATGCAATTGATCTGGTTAAGGCCTTGAAAAATCCGTATTATAAATTGCTTTTCTCCCATCAGCCCGGGGATGAGGGGATGGCCTATCCTGACTGGATAATGTATTACGCCCGCGAAAATGGCGTAGATTTGCGTATCCCCAAAAGCCGTGTTATCAACCCCTGGAATAACGGGACACGTTATGCCGGATCTTCCCTGTGGAATGTTTACATGAATTCTGATTTAGTGACCTTTCCAAGTGTTAGCGAAGGCTTCGGTAACGCTTTTCTGGAAGCCATTTACTTTAAGAAACCCATTCTGGTAAATCGTTATGCCACCTTTGTGACCGATATCGAACCCAGGGGCTTTGACGTGATTGCCATTGACGGCCACCTGACACAAAAGACCGTTGAGACCGTCCGGGAAGTCCTGGAGTCTCCTTATCGCAGCCGCCGGATGGCCAATATAAATTATGAACTCGCCAAACGGCATTACTCATATACGTCGCTGAAACGGCAGCTAAACGCAGTTCTTGATAGATTATCCGGATATGAAAACGTCCCGATTTACCGTGATGAACCGGTACCCCTGCAGTATGCCTGCGATGCGTAGGGTTCAAAGATTAACAGGTTCAGGGGTTAATCGATTGCGGAATGCGGAATGCGGAATTTAAAATACCAGGAAAAAACTGGGTTCAGGGTTCAAAGGTCAACAGGCTTGGAGGCTGGAAAGCTGGCAGGCTATAAAGCCTGAAGGCTTGGAAGCTATAAAGCTGGTATGCCCAAAAAAGCTCATAGCTGATAGCTAATAGTAAAAAAGGCAGGAATGCCAGAAAGGTACCAGGCTTTCTGACCACATGGCATCCTGGCTTTCCAGCCTTCCAGCGTAAATGATTGGTTGATTAAGGTTTGGTGCTTGCGCTCTGCGCCATGACGCCACAAGCAAGGATACGGGGTCAATTCGTTTATTGGCGGTTTTGTGTTGAAATTATTAAGGTTTTTAATTATATTGGGTGAGCTTATTATAGAGGGTAGCTCCAGGTTTCAGGCAATGTTCAGCCGGTCGGGGAAAAATCCGGAGCGGAACACGCAATGGTGTTTTCGGGAAGCTGTTGGTGATTCATAGAGGCTTTGTTAAGTTATGAGTGATTCAACTTCAAACAAAGATCCGAACGTAAAGCAATATAATGTCACAATTTCAAAATTGATTAAACTTATTTTGGACTTGAATGAAGAACACCAGGAAGCGCTCCTTAAAAAAGGTCAGGAGCTGCTTTCAAAAGAAAAAAGAGCGCCCAGAAAATCATGCCGCATACCGGTAAGATACGAGACCTTTGATCGCGTATACTCGGATCGAATTATGAACATCAGCCAGAGCGGTGTTTTTATTGAAACCCGCAGACCCATATTTGTTGGAGAAGAAATTTTAATGGACTTTCAAATCGAAGGAATCAATAAGCCGCTGAAAATAAGTGGTAAAGTTGTACATACATCAAGTCGCGGAGTTGGTATTGAATTTAAAAATGTTGATCCCACCTTATCCCAGATTATGCCCGCTATCTTTGACCTGATGAAAGATTAATATAGAATTCAGGTCATAATCTACTGTGGACCGGATTTAATCAGCATTTTAAGATATTTTCTAACTCTTCTCTGGAAAAACCCGCCGTAATTCTAGCAGCTCTGACTTTTTCAAGGAGTTCTTCAGGGGGTTCCTCACCTGCCATTTTATATTTTGTAATTCTATAGGCCAATTTGAGGAACTCGAATTTGTTCGCAAGGAGGTATTTTTGTTTTTTAGTCATAAGGCAGGTTTTATCATCACCTAAATTGCGCGTTTCAAATTTTAAAAAGGTTTCATCAATCGCTCAACTTAAGTATAAGCTTATCATACGATTCGCTAATCCCATTTACTCGTATACATCCTGTTGCATTCCGGACATTTAACGATACAGGTCCGTTTTACCTGGTTTTCGTTTCTACCTTCCAGGGGTTCGACCTGTACCGGTTCCATTAGCACATTACTGCAGCACACCCCCAGTGGTTTGATAGGGCGAAGACTGTATGCGAGGCTTCGATACTCGGAAAGTGAAATTTTTTCTTTCATAATTAATCCTTATCAAAATATTTATTTGTAAATTCAGATAAATAGGAACAGAAAGAATCATATTTGACCGAACAATGGGTTATTAGGATTCTATTTTTAATATCGGCATTTTTACGAATTTATAAAATTATTTATGGGCAAGGGGTAATCGATTGTGGAATTCGGAATTCAAAATACTAAAAAGAAAAAAACAAGGGCAAAAGGTCAAAGATTTATTATTTGATTGGGCAAATCAGCTGATTGGAGCGAAATAGTGTTAGTAGTCAGTGGTTTGTTGTCCGTGGCCGTTAAGCCTGGGAGGCAAATATTAGCTCATAGTAAAAAAGCTGGAAGGCTGGGAAGCTAGAAGGCTTGGATTCTGTTTTTATTAATTAATCTGACAGGATCAACAGGATTTATAAGATTTTAAAAAGTGTAATTATAACAATCTGTTAAGCTAAAACCAATTGAGTGGTAATAAAGTGAATCAGGTCTAATAATACATCAGCCTTTATCTATTATTAAAGAAGTACGCTGGAAGGAACAAAATGCAAAGGATTATAAATTGTAGCGCAGATAAATAAATTAAAAAGTTCCGCTGAAAGCGGATTGAGTTTTTCCAGTTTCATCTGGAAACTGGAAAAGAACAAAAAATAATCCTGAAAATCCTGTTAATCCTGTCTAAAAAGAAGAATAAAGTAGAATCCATTCCGCATTTCGTGTTTTCGTGATTAAAATCTAATCGTCATCTGTGATAATTTTCAGAATCTGCAAAATAAGACGCAAAATGCGGGACGGGGTTGCTTTGTTGCACAAAATTGGCAGTTTAGTTGATTAAGTTGTTAGTTGGAGGTGGGGAATCAGCTGAAGCTGATCAGTTTATGGCTTTTGCTCTTCGTTGACCTTGACCTCTATTTCGACACGACGATTTTTTCTTCTTTCCTGCAATGTCATATCGGGGGCATTTTGTTTTTCGGTACCCATCCCGATTACTTTGATTTTCGATTCCGGAATGCCCTTTTTGACAAAATATTTTTTGACGTTGTTTGCTCTTTCTACGGCAATATAGTTGTTGTAATTCTCGTTGCCGAAGGAATCTGTGAATCCTCTGATGGTTAATTCTGCGGGCGGAGAATTGCGGTAAATATCAAAGATCTGGTTGAGCTTTTTTATGGCCGGGGGCTGAAAATCACTGGAGTCGTGTTCGTAGTAAACAACAAATTTCTTTTTCTTTTCAGCACTCAAAGGATCCTGAAGAGCTGAAGAACCTTCCACCAACTGCGGATGGCTTTCATTGTCGGATTCAAAGAGATCTTTCGAATCCAAATCCACCTGTGCGCGGCCGGTATTTTTATCTGCCGGATCTTCTTTGTAAGATTCCAGGGGACGGTAAGGCACCGGCGTTTTAACGGGGGAATTCGTCAGATTTGAAGAATTTACAAAAAGAGAGTCGTTGAAAAAGTAAACCACGAAACCGACGAGCAGCAACAGGGTGATAACTATCGGCATCATGCTGAAAGCAGGGCGCTCCGCCCGCTGCGGGCGTTTCTTTTCATTCACTTCACGCAACGGTTTTGCTATTTGCGGCCTGCGTTCTTTTCGTTGTTTCGCAGGATAACTGCCGATTGCAATCTTCAGTTCTTTGGCACTCTTTTTTACAATACCCTTGTCTATGATCGGTTTTTCCATGGTATAGCCGCTCAGCAAGGCACGATCACAGAGAATATTGATCAGTCGGGGATATCCCCTGGTGAGTAAAAAGATCTGATGAACGGCATCCGGGGTGAAAACCAGTCTGGATGTGCCCGCAACCCGGAGGCGGTGTTGGATATAACTGAAAACGTCGGCTTCCGTCAAAGGATTGATTTGATAACTGGCCGTGATCCTATCTCTGACAGATTTATTCCTTTCTTCCATTAACAGATCTTTGAATTCATTCTGCCCGACCAAAAAAATATTAATCATCATCTTGCCGCCGAAGTCGATGTTGGCCAGAAAGCGGATTTCCTGCAGCAGTTCATGGTTGAGCCGCTGAGCTTCATCGATTATAAGGAGTACCTTCTTTTGTTTACTGAAAGCATTCAGCAGAAATTTTTTAAAATGAATCAGAAATTCGGCTTTCGATTTAAATTGCGTCCCCATTCTGAGTTCATTGGCGAGGAAGTTGTAAAAATCCAGCCGGGTCAGGTCCGGGTCCGGAATGGTGACCACAAACGCCACCATATCGATTATTCTCACCAGACACTTGATCAGCGCGGTTTTTCCGGTGCCGACATCGCCGGTGATCAGCAAAAATCGTCGATCTCCAAGGATCCCGTATTTCATATGGGCAAGAGCTTCTTTATGCGTTTCACCGAGCCAGAGAAAACTTGGATCCGGGCTGATGTCAAAGGGCTTTTTTTTAAGGCCGTAGTGTTTAAGATACATCGGAAATCGCCTTATTGATTGGGTATTTTCAAACCGGGTGCTTTGCACCCGGTTCCACCCGCACCGATTAAGGCACTGGCGTGCCTTTGTTTTTTCCCGCCGATGGCGGAAAAATCCAAGCCACCCGCTCTGCGGGTGGTCGGTGACTCGCTCTTCAGTTTAAAAATGCATCCGACCTTCAATTTCACGTCAGCATCGCATTTGCCGCATAAGCCGCTCGTTATGCCGCTCGGCACCCCATCGTCGGTTAAAAAATTCAATTCTAAATAACCGCCTTGATGAGGGTATGTCATAGTATGACAACTTAACCACTTCAGTCAACAGTTACCGTTGCCGCAAAACAGTTGATTGGTTAATTGGGGCGGCGGTTTGACATTTTTGCGGATTAAGATATACTTTGTTCAGAATTTGATAGAAGTGGTTTCAAAGCCTCAGATCAGGTTCAAGGGCCCCTGCATCATTAAGTGGGGAGATGGGGTTTTGAAACCACTTCTAAATATGATTTCCGGGTTTTGATAACTTTTATGAACTTTGAATATCATTCAATGCTCACCAAATAAATCCCATTAAAATATTTGTCTTTGAATAACATACCTCCTAAAAAACAAATCCCTCTAAAGTGGCTGATATGCCTATCGGCTGTTTTATTATTAATCATTCTGGCGGCCGGCTTGAGGCCTAAATGGTTCCGATTTTCCAACGAGGTCGCCTGGATTGCGGATCAGCCCGGTATTCGGTTCAGCAGATTCGGTATCGCCTTTACGAATCCCTTCAATAACGCGATCAAAGAAAGTATCTCGGCTGCAGATGGTTTTTCCATTGAAATTGCCTTGAAGCCGGCAAGCTTTCATGGTCATAAATTTAGATTTATCCTGTCATTTCACAACGGCGATGATAGCGACCAGTTCATAATGGCGCAGTGGCTTTCAGACATCATCTTCATGAATGGGGATGATTACGACTATACGCGGAAAACAAAGCGGATCACGATAAATGCTGATTCAGCGTCTCCAGCGGTAAGATTTGTAACCATATCGACAGGGAAAGAAGGCACCTGTGTCTATGTCGATGGCAAACCTGTCCGAACGAAAAAGGATTTAAGACTAATAATACCGAAGGGTGAAAAAGTCAGACTCCTTCTGGGAAATTCCGTATACGGCAAGCATCACTGGCGGGGGGATGTTTACGGATTGGCGCTTTACAATTATCCACTTTCTCAGCAGGATGCAGGACTTCATTTTAATCGATGGTCTAATGACAGGGATTTTTCCTTTGCCGCAAATAGTAAACCGATCGTGCTGTATCTTTTTGATGAAAACGGTGGCACCCGGGCGCTGGACCATGCCGGTTTCGGCCATCACCTTGAAATACCGTCGAGGATTCAGATATTTAAACGGAGCATTCTGGCACCGCCATGGAAGGAGTTCGGTTTTACAAGAGGCTATCTTCTGGATGTGTTTGTTAATTTAGCCGGGTTCATCCCGTTTGGCTTTGTTCTGGTTGCGCTTCTGAACCGCCTTGGCGGTATTTATACGAAACGGGCTGTCCTGATCACAGTGGCTCTATGTTTCATGCTGAGCCTGTCCATTGAAATTATCCAGTCCTGGATTCCTTCGCGAAGCTCGCATACGCTGGACCTGATGCTGAATACGCTGGGGGCATGGTTGGGGACCTACGCTTACAAGTTTTTCAGCAATGAACTAGAGAAAAGAAAGAGGTTTAAGCCTGGCGTGTAAAGAGGGGTATGGGCTTAGCGAAGCTGGCCGCTGTTGCGGACAATGCAAAATGATACAATAAACAACGCCATTTATAATCATAGGACTCAGATTTTGGCAGATTAACGCAGATGACTGTTAGATTTTAATCACGAAAACATTGAAATCTTTTTTTAACACGAAAGCACGAAAGTTTTAAAACACGAAAAACAAATAAAATTTAAATAAAAAATCTATTCTTTCTGTTTCGTGTTTCTTTTTTTTCGTGCTTTCGTGATAAATTGAGTTTTTTTAATCTGTGTGCATCCGTGTAGATCTGTGTCCCATTATGGCTAAAAGATTTGACCTTTAGGATCTAAAGGCCAGTAAAGCGGTTCCAATTGAATTTTTTTAGGGGTCGGCTCCGGTGTTACTTTTTGGGGGACCTCTCTTTTCGTACTGCTCGGCTGTGCAGAGCTTTCTTTTGTTTCGATGGGAATTTCAATAAAGGCGCCATTAAACCAGCTCAACTGAATGGATTTTCCGGGTTCGACATAAATTTCGGTTTCAGAGTCTTTCACCTGGATGACATGAAATCCGGGCTCTACCTCCTGCAAAACAACCGGCGTTTCTCCGATTGCGGTTCCGTTCATTTTTACATCGAGCATGGGAGGGTCGCTGGATATCGTCAATTTCCCCATGCGTTTGTCCACGCTTTTTAAGGTTCGGCTGGGTTCGATCAGATCAGCTGCCAGAGAAAATTGCGCTATAAAAAAAAGAAGGAATCCTGCCTTCAAAACTGCTTTTAATTTCTGGATGCTTTGCATAACATGCTCCCCGTGGTAGTTTTACCAAAAATTAAATAATAATTTATAGGTTCAAGACGCGCCTTCTGTGGTTGAGATTACGATTCACCAATTGCGATATGATTCGTTACAGCTCATAATGAGAAGCTGAACTTAAAAGATCGGTTAAGCTTATAATTAACAATTGTTTATGCAATATGCAAGCCGAATAATCATGGATAAGTTGTTTGGTTGATTGGGTAGATAAGTTGAATAAGTTAAATAGGTTATTATACTGAATGGGTTGATTAGGGAATGAGTAGATCGGGTTGTTTAAAAGAATTGTGGCATGTAGTTCACATATATAGGTAAATGATTTCTCATTTTTGTTTGTTCCGGGGTGTTACTTCGAGTTCCCAACAGGGATTTTGTCAAGGCTCCAATTTTTGCTGTCGCAAAAAAAATATTTTAAAAATCAACAAGATACAATTTATCCTGTTTTTCTTTTTGACTCGCATTGACCGCGCAATCCTATTTTCATCCAGCTGGCATGCAACTTGCTTTTTTAAATACGATTTAGACCGGACCCGGTCTGATTCTTTTTGTTGAATGCAACGGGTTGAAGTGTAAATTCAACAGGTCCCATCAGGAATAAATACAAACCATGTACCTTAATCATTTCAATCTTAGGGAAAAGCCGTTTAACATTAGCCCGGATTTCAGGTTTCTGTGGCTGAGCGAGAAGCACAAAGAAGGCCTCGCTACCCTGAAATACGGAATCATGGAAGAGAAAGGCTTTTTGCTTCTCACCGGCGAAGTGGGCACCGGCAAGACGCTCCTGATAAAAAGCTTTACCAAAATTAGCGATATCGAAACGCTTATCGCCACCATTCCGGACCCCGATCTGGATAACATGGATTTTTTCAAGCTGCTTGCCGAAGAATTTAAGATGGATAAACCTTTCGCCAGCAAAGGTGAATTTCTGGTTCAGTTTAAGAAATTCCTGCTCGAATCCTATGGTTCCGATAAAAAAGTATTGGTGATTATCGACGAAGCCCAGCGCCTGAATTCCGAGTTGCTCGAGCAAATCCGGCTGCTGTCCAACATCGAAATGGACCACAGAAAACTGATTAATATCTTTCTTGTGGGGCAGAACGAATTTAAGCCGATGCTGATGGAAGAGAAAAACAAGGCCATGCGCCAGCGGATCGCCGTGAGCTACCAACTCGAACCGCTGACAGCCGATGAGACCGCCGAATATATTGATCACCGCCTCAAACTGGCCGGTGCGGTCGATGAGATTTTCAAGCCGGAGGCAGTGCGTGAAGTTTTTAGCCTGTCCCGGGGTTACCCGCGGCTTATTAATATTATCTGTGATTATGCCCTGATGGACGGTTATTCTGCCGGGTTAAAGAAAATAGATGTGGATGTGATAAAAAAATGCGGCAAGGAGCTTCAGATTTCAATTGGCATTGATAAAACCCTCAAAGAAAAAGCCGATCAACATCAACGCGTCAGGCCCTTGGAGGATGCCGCCGGGCGGGAAAGACCGCAAACCAGTATCCGATTCGGGTTTGCATTCATTATCGTTCTGCTATTGGGTTTTGTCGGTTACCAGGTATACGGTTCATTCAGCGAGAAATCTCGCAGCTGGGATCATGAGAAATTCACTTCTGAAAAAGAAAACTGGCTTTTAAGCAAACACAGAGAAACCTTTAAGGCTGAGATCGAAAAGGTAGAAAAGGCCGCGAAAGATCGGGCAGCCGGGCTCAGCGCCGCACCGGATAAGGAGCAAGCACAGAAAATTGAAACAGCGCCGCTGAATACCGAAGAAAAAAATGGCCAGGAAAGCGATAACACAAACAACCCGCAAAATGATCCGGCCGGGGAGCAGGCATCCGTTTTAGCTGCCGATCAAAAGTCGATCATTTATTTTAAACACAATTCAAATGAGCTTCTGCAAAATGCTTATCAAACCCTCGATAATATCGTTAAATTCAGCTCCGGGCGTCCCGAACTAACGATTACCGTCGAAGGCTATACGGATTCATACGGTGACCCTGTTTACAACAAACAGCTTTCGAAATACCGGGCTGAAATCGTGAAATATTATCTCATCGCCCAGGGCATTTCCCCATCTAAAATCAAAGCTCTCGGAAAAGGGAATGAAAATCCATTAAAAAGCAACGAGACTTTTGAAGGCCGTAAACAGAACAGGAGGGTTGAAATCATCCTTAATTCTAAATAGCCCACAGAGGGGGGTAACTGCGATCGCATTCTTCATCGGGCATGCCCGTTCCTGCTGACCCGGGTATTACTTCAATCAAAACATTCGACTGTTTTTTCTAGTACCTGTCTAGTCCAGGGCGGTTAAAGTATTATGAAAACTCATGCGATTGCCGTATTGCAGTGTGGCCGGTTTTAAGCTAAAAAGATCTCAATAATTCAACAGAATATAAATGTTCGGGCTATTTTGCCCTTATGCGATACCTATTGTCAGAATTAGAAACGGTTCATCCTTTCCTCTAAGGAACTCTGGCGATCATCCGTTCCGGGCGAATAGTCCGCTTTAGCATCTCATTTAAAATAATATCGCTATAAATGGAGTGCGACATGAAGAAGCTTGCTTTAAGCCTGGTTTTGCTGGCATTTCCGTTGGTGGTTTGTGCTGATGTTATTATTTTCAAAGACGGGATGCAGGTTGAAGTGTCGGAAGTTTGGGAACAAGACGGTGAGGTTAAATGTAAAATTGGCGATATCGTTTTCGGCTACCCCAAAAATGAAGTCAAGCGAATCGAGAAAGGTTATATCGACAGGAAGAAAGAAACCTCCCCTGAACAGGCCGTCCCTGAAAAAGTAACCGTAACTCCAAAGAAAGACGCGGCGGGTCCGAAAAAGAAAGCAGCCGTCTCCAGCAAAGAAAAACCGGCTGACAAAAAAGAAGTGTCGCCCCCCCGGAAAGACAAAGCGGTCCACAAAAAAACAGCAATGGCTCTCCCGGAAAAGAAATCCATTCCCAAGAAGCAAGAACCGACTCCTAAAAAAGAAAAAGCGGATAAAGTGGTCGCACCTGAATATGCTAAGATTCCCACATTTAAAGTCCTCATAAATGAAGATGAAAACAATTCTCCGGTTTATATTAAGCGCAGAAGGGTCCTGCTGGTTTCCCCGGGACTGGCAAAGGCCGATATTAGAGCGCTGCTGTTGAGTTATGAAAGAAAACTCAGAAATGAGCTTAACGCCCAAAAGGCCAAATACAAACTGATTGTGGTCTGGGCTTACGATGATTTTGTCAGGGCCGATGAAGGTGCGGCAGGATGGATCGGGAAGATATCCAATGGACAGAAAACAGGAAAGCTCTCCGATGATCCTGAGTTACTGGTAAAGTGATTAGAAGTGGTTTCAAAACCCCATCTGAGGTCCAATGACTGCGTTGCAGACCTCCGATAAATGCTCACATACCCACCACGTATGCTGCGCTTTCTCGATCGGTCTGCGCCTTGCCCTTGAACCTGATCTGAGATTCTGAAACCACTTCTGGATCGAATTGTCGGACCGGTTTCGCTCCGCGCACATTCGCCATCAGCGAATCGTTAAGCATGAATGGCAAGTACTGAATCTGATTTTTTTGTCATAACTTTACAGCATTTGACAGCTTTTTACAGGTGAGCTTTTTTAGATTTAGCTTAAAGGTTTTTTCTCTTGACTTGCCGATTCATATCGCTAACAGGAATAGCTGAACCGGTATTGTCATTTTATTCCGTCCATCGGGTCTTTGTTAATTACTTGCGGAGTTTTGGATATGGGAAGTCATTCTTTAAAAGAGGAACTCATAAAGAATTTAGAAGAAAGGCACGATGCAAGGAAGAAGTTTAACGAAACCCAAAACGTAATTGCAGCCTGCCGGACGAGGGATTCTTACTTTGAGGCATTTATCCAAGACTTAAGTTCCAGCGGCGTTTTTATTAAAACCAATAAGAACCTGTTCGCCGGCGAAGAAATCGCAATGACATTCACGTTCCCCAAAACTCTGAAAACGATTATGGTAACCGGAGAGATCGTTAGAATCTCGTATGACGGTGCCGGAGTGAAATTCAATATTTTCTTTAAAGATTGAAAACTGCAGGCTGGAAGGCTGGAAAAAAGCTCATAGCTCATAGTTTATTGCTCATATCAAAAAATCGGAATTTTCTGCTACAGATGATTCCGATTTTTTTTAGGCCTGCTGTGGAGCAACTGGCATTATGATAGTCCCAAATAAAATGTGAAATCAAATTCATAATATTCAGCAATTATTTTCATATAACATTTTTTGATATCATGATCGATTTCCTATATAAGTATTTGTAATTAAACAGGATAAAATTTTTATTAAAAAATTTAAATTGTGCACGATTTTTGCTGCTACGTATATCGGTAGGTAAGAGGATGAATCAGAAGACGGAATTATAATTCTGTAGCGCTTCAAACATTCACAACTCGGAAAGGCTGCGATTCATGGTATCTTTAAAAGAAATGTGGAGTCCCTCTCGAATTCGAACTGAAGCCAACGACATTGAAGGTCATCTTTTTAAAATAACGCAACGATTAATGCGCCTGGAACGCCAGTACAGACTCAAGAAAATGGAGTATCTGGCAAGCATTGAGGCTTATGAGGAAAGGCTGAAATGGTTAACGGCGGAGATGGAGTAAAATTGGAAATGAGGTTCAGGGTTCAAAGTTTCAGAGGTTGAAAGTTCCGGTCACAGGCCTCGGGTTTCCAGTACGGATTAGATCGGTTAAGGGGGAATAGGAAATGAAACCGATTGATAGAATAGACGAACAACCCACCATCGTCGACCAGCCACTTCTGAGGCTCAGAAACGTCTATCAAAACCGCAGGAGCGGAAAAGACAGGCGCATTGCTGTAACTTGCATGGACCCCGAGTTTGATAGAAGAAAAGGGGAGCGTCGACAAAACAGCAGGTAAGGAGATTCGCTTATCCTTCATAGCTTGGAGGCCGGGAAGCTGGAAAGCTTGAAGGCTCAATTGTTTGCGACCTTCCAGGCTTTCTGGCCTCCCAGCTTCCCAGCCTGCCAGCTTACGAACAATTAAAAACCGGAGTTCTCTTCGGCCTTCGTTGAAATGAAAGTTCAACGCGATTGGTCCATCGTTATTGAACCTAAACACGAAAGGTAAAGAAGAATTTCCGGTTTTTAATTTCTTTTCGTACGACGAATTGCAAATTTAGCAACGGCTAATAAGAGCAGAAGCAAGAACGCCGCTGCCAACCCTTTGCTTCTGATGACAGGTTTTACGATAAATTTTGAAAAGATTGACGATTCAGGACTTGCGGTGGAAATAAAGCAACCGCTGCTGCTGTGGCCCCCCCCGCCGCTGCCGCCGCCCCCGCCGCCCCCGCCGCTTGAGTCTGTGGAGGCGCTTATATTGTTGCTCGAGACGCAAGGTTCGATGATGTCATTTACAACCCTAACACATACATCATTTGAAAAATTGCTCTCGACGCCGTCTGTATTGTAAGCGGTAAGGGCGATATAGTATTCCTGGCCATCATTTAATCCTGTAAGAGTGACTGTTGGATGAAGCGGGTCTGCAAAATCATCTTCCGGCAAAGTCGTCGCATAATCAAACGGCGGCCCCGGAGATCCGCTGTTGCGGTATACAACGTAACCTTCAAGATCCGGTTCGGAATTGGAGTCCCAGCTTAAGGTAACGGTTGCATCATTTGCAAGCGAGTTTACAGGCTCAAGGCTCAAGGCTAAAGGTATGAACAGAAGACAGAGAATACTCCGGTGAAATGAGCTTCTCTCCTTTTTTACAAAAATTTCACGAAACAGCGAAGACAGAGGACGACCGACAGACACCAGAGGGCAGAAACAATCTTTTAAGCAGCGCTTGATAACCTTTAGAACCAGCAAAATAACATCTCCATTGGTTACATCTTTTTGACTGTTGCCAAACAGGATGCAATCAACTTTGTGTTGGTGCAACATTCCCGGCTGATTTAAAACAGCCGCCGCTTGCACGAATCGAGATTCTGGTTTTCTATATAGAAGATTGCTAAATTATATACATTTTTTTCGAATTTCTAATAGGAAAATGCCATACAGCCGACGACCTCGGTGGTATGCTCTATTTCAACATCGTGCGATTGTTCTTCGTCGATCTGGACCTCAACGGCGTGCGCATCTTTGTTTTGCCATCGAATATTGGCGGTATCCGAGCCATTGGCTGTCTGCATGTCTGCAAAAAATACGGGAGCGCTCTTGAAATTGGTTTTAAATTGGATGGTATGAAAGCTGTGGCCGACATCTTTGCCGGTTTTACCGATTTCGTATGTGATGCCGTCAACGGTTCCTGCCGAAGGCTCCCAGGCGATATAGGCGACAGATTCACCTGTGTGACCATCCTTAATTGACTCCTGCTCCTGCAACGTGTACTCAAATCCCCGCGTATCGACATTTTTGACTCTGCCGGTTACGGTGTCCGACTCGTTGAAACTGGTAATCGAAGTGACGACCACCGGCACCCTCTTAAAGCCCTGACTGAAGCTCACCCGCCCAAATGTGTCCACCTTATCCGTAGTAAATCGACCCGCTTCTACCCTGGCCCCGTTTCCTAAAGTAAAGCTGCCGCGCTCCATGGCCAGGTAACTTACATTTTCAACCCCATGGGTCCCATCCAGGTAATTCCATTCCTGTACCCGTATTTCAAATCCTTTGCTGCCCACGTTGCGAATGCGGATCACGGCCGGATCAGTGCCGTTTATGCTCAACGGATTTGCGACGACAATCGGATCCGCAAATGATTGGCTGAAATTGATACGCTTCCAGTTGTTATCGATCTGCACTTCGTCAAATTCCATTGGTAAAGAATTTGAAGACTCGATAGCAGGGTTTGTAGGGATAGTATAGACCAATTCTTCCGACAGGTTGCTTTCTTCAACAGCATTGTAAGCAGATGCAGCGAAATAGTATGTTTCGCCTTCCTGCAAACCTGATATGGTGCAAGCGGTATAATTGCCTACATCGACATGATAGTCATAAATTCCGCTGGAGCTGCCGTAGTGGACCAGGTAACCCGTAGCAGACCCCGAGGAAGGTCCCCATGCCAATTCTACCTGGGCAGCATCAGCATCAGGCAACGGTATGGAGCACAGCGCAATGAGCAGAGAAAGAAGTGCATAGAGCATAGAGCGAGGGGCAAAGGTTGCGCAGAATATTGGATTTTGGATTTTGGGTTGAAGATTAATCGCTAAATTCAGAATCTTGCCGATAACAGATTGTCGCTTTAGCAAAATTTTACCTCCATTGATTGCATCTTTTTAAGTGCCAAGCGAGATGCAACCAACAGAGACTGCTGTTCCCACTCGGCAGCCCTGCGGTCCGCCAGAAGCGGATCAGTAGCTTTGCG
>Ga0209536_100008668_pt1 | contig 15230 bp, 14 predicted proteins | sample DeeMarSeWOR28_12_FD_187461 | JGI IMG/M metagenome (GOLD analysis project Ga0209536, IMG submission 187461) | Marine sediment microbial communities from White Oak River estuary, North Carolina - WOR-2-8_12 (SPAdes) (version 2) | ecosystem: Environmental > Aquatic > Marine > Intertidal zone >...
ATGGAAGAGTCACAAAAAGAATTTGAAAAACAGATGGAAAAGGAAGTAGAAAGACGGGTGGAAGCAGGGGTGTCAACTGGAGTAGCCATACTGGTCTCTGTCGTTGTGATATTCGTCATTGCGATCGTCTTGTTCAAGTTCGTATGGGCATGGGTCATCCCTGACCTGTTCCCCGGAGCGGTCGCAGAAGGACTTATCGCTGCAAACCTGACATGGGTTGCTTCGTTGAAATTAGCTGTGCTTGTGGCTGTGCTGGGTGGCTTTTATCCTGCACTTAGCGAAGCCTTCAAACAAAGGGCGTAATTAAGCACGTCCTAAAAGATCAGTTTGGGCAATTTACACCGAGAGACTTACTCAACTCTTGCGATTCACTCCATAAATCGCTGCTTGTTTGTTTAATCAAATTCAAAACTGATGGACATATCGGACATCATTAAGTTCCACGCGTTCACCGGATAGGGGTGAAATTACCATCTTGAAGACGTCGATCTTGCATATATTGAGCATCTCACTGATCCAACGGTTTTCTACCAAAGTGCGTGCATTTGTTCTTGTGTGAGAAGAAAACTGCTTGTATACTGATTAATGATAATTTTCCCAAAAAACTGAGAATTTAAAAATAAAAGGTATTCGATTATTTATGTGCAACCATATAACTTATTTATACAAGGAGAGTGTTATGTAGTGGTCCCCTGAATCTGGATATCACCCAGGAAATTTAGTGATAACTGTGACAAATAACGATCACTGAGGAGGATGAATTATGCTAGATGTGAGGATAATCCTTTCAGCATTATGGGTAGCAGTTGAGTTTCTTTATCAGCATGGGGACACACTGCGATTATATAGCGGCGATTTTAAACCTGGGGGTGAAGATGATATAACTGGCGGGATTATGTCTCAGGGAACGATGTGGATGGTAGCTGCAATAACAATGACGATTCCGGTCGTGATGATCATTCTGTCGCTAATATTGCCTTACAACGCGAACCGCTGGGCGAACATCATCGTTGCAATATTCTTCTTTCTATATACTCTCATAGGTGTATCTAGATATCCTTCCACTTATGACAGATTTCTTTTAATTGTAACTCTTGTGTTCAATGCGTTGACAGTATGGTATGCATGGAACTGGGTCTAAACAGGAATGTCGGATCTAATCACATGCCTTCTAGCGACGAGAAGGCATTTTTACTTGTGTGAGAAGGAAACAGCTTGTATACTGGATAGAGAAATTTTTATTAAGGTGCTGAATAATCAAATGTATGAAGGAATGTAATCAGGTCTCAATTATTGCCATCGCTGAATTTATCGGGGATGGCAGATTTTATTTTCCAATTAATATCTGCAAATCCCAATTGGGGGAAAGGCACTGCGTTCGTCAGCCAAGTAAAACAAAAAGGGAGAAAGAAAATGAGCGAACCAAATCAAGCTAGTAGCGATTTGATGAAAGCGATTATTTGGACAAAGTACGGTCCACCGGAAGTTCTTGAAGTGAGACAAGTAGAAAAACCTACACCAAAGGAAAATGAAGTTCTGATCAAAATCTATGCGACGACAGTCACAGCAGGCGACTCAGAGCTGCGCAGGCTTGATTTTCCAATCTACCTAAGCCTGCCCATGCGCATGTGGACAGGTTTCACTAAACCAAAAGAAAATACCATACCAGGGACTGAGCTGGCAGGTGAAATTGAAGCAGTAGGCAAGTCTGTAACACGATTTAAAGTGGGTGACAAGGTATTTGGATCCACCGGTACGGAGTTTGGCGCTAATGCACAGTATATATGCTTGCCAGAACAACCAGGGGAGATGGAAGGTATGGTGGCGAAAATGCCGGTCAATATGACCTACGAGGAAGCTGCCACAGTTCCATTTGGGGGAAGGGATGCACTGCACTTCCTCAGATTGGGAAATATCCAGAGCGGACAAAAGGTTTTGATCAATGGCGCGGGTGGAAGCATTGGAACCTTTGCGGTACAGCTTGCTAAGCTCGATGGAGCGGAAGTGACTGCTATCGATAGCACAGCGAAATTGGATATGCTGCTCTCACTTGGTGCAGATCATGTCATCGATTACACCCAGGAAGATTTCACCGAAAACGGCGTGGTCTATGACGTGATTTTTGATGTGGTTGGCAAGATTTCATTTTCCCGTAGTGCAAGATCGATAACCGAAAATGGAACTTACCTTTTAGCCAATCCTATTAGGGGACAAATGCTTCGAGGACCTTGGACCAGGATGACGAGCAGCAGGAAGGTCATTATGGAGACAGCAAGCGGATCAACTGATGATCTAATTTTCCTTAGGGATCTGATCGAGGCAGGAAAGATAAGAACGGTCATCGATAGAACCTATCCACTGGAACAGATCGTCGCTGCTCACAAGTATGTCGATAAAGGGGGCAAACTGGGAAATGTCGTCATCACTGTGGAGCATAATGACAATTCCTAGCCGAACGTTACAAAGGAGATTCCAATGAACACTCCAGATAAAAGCACAAGCAGGTCAGTTAATAAAATGAAAGCAATTGTATACACAGAATACGGACCGCCGGATGTACTGCAGCTCAAAGAGGTAGAAAAACCTACTCCAAAGGATGATGAAGTACTCATACAAATACATGCCACATCGGTGAATTTCGGGGATATTGCCGCCCGAAATTTCGGAAACATTTCCCATCGTGAATTCTTTATGCCATTGCCCTTTTACCTGATCGGAAGGCTTCAATTTGGCTTTAGTAAACCGAAAAACTCTATCCTGGGTAATGAGCTGGCCGGGGAAGTAGAAGCTGTCGGTAAAGATGTGACTTCTTTCAAACCAGGCGACCAGGTCTTTGGATATCCCAGCCAAGGCATGCGTTCCTATGCCGAGTATCGATGTATGCCTGAAGACGGGTCAGTGGGATTGAAACCGGTCAATATGACCTATGAGGAAGCTGCCGTCGTTCCATATGGTGCACTCATGGCTTTGGATTTGCTACGAAAAGTAAACATCCAAAGCGGACAGAAAGTTCTCATCAATGGGGCAAGTGGAGGGATCGGTTCGGGAATACTGCAGCTCGCAAAGCACTTTGGGGCAGAAGTGACGGGGGTTTGTGGTACTCCGAGACTTGGATTCGTGGAGTCCCTTGGAGCGGACAAGGTCATTGATTACACCAAAGAGGATTTCACCCAAAACGGTGAAACTTACGATCTGATCGTTGACGTATTGGGAATGAGTTCATTCTCACAAAGCAAAGATTCTCTGAAGGAAGCGGGTAAATATGTCATGACCAGCTTCAAGATGAGAGACTTTGTTGACATGTTGCGAACTTCATTTGGCGGCGGCAAGAAAGCAATATGCGCGATTCTGGTCGCTAAACCCGAAGACCTGGTTCTCACTAAAGAGCTTGTTGAAGCAGGAAAGATTAAAGCAGTCATCGATAAACGCTTCCCCTTGGAACAAACTGCAGAGGCGCACCGGTATGTGGAATCAGGACAAAAGAAGGGAAATGTAGTCATAACTGTGGGACATAGTAGTAAATCCTAACAACGGGTTGCTAATTTGGCCCTATTCCCTGAGATTACCGTTGATTTTAGTCAATTATGTCGTCTGCAGCACAGAAGAAACCAAAACAACTTTTACCGACGTTGCCAGTAACGATCATGAATTTCAATAGCGAATGAGGAGCAGAAAAATGGACTCAAACGAAAAAGCCGCAAGGGATGCTTCCTCTTTTCAAACTTCAGGCGCTATATTACTCGGATTAAAATATTGGACCGGTGTTGTGGAACAATTTCCATACGGCCTAGGTGTTCTGATTTTGAATTATGCATTGTATCAATCCGAACTCGTTCCTCGATGGTTATCAGTCTGGGGTCTTGTTGGCGGCGCATTGATATTAGCAATGGGCTTCTTACGTATGTTCGGCCATTCCGTGATCTTTTTAGCTATTCCAATGATATTAAATGAATTGGTTCTAGCAGTTTGGTTTATTGTTTTCGGAATCAATTCATCAGTTATCGCTCTGGTAATTGTGGGGGTATTATTTATCACTGCGCTGGTTTCGTCGATGTCAAGTGGTCTTTCAGGATCTGTAGATGATCCAGATTATCTTACTACCGTTTCTGCAAATGAAAATAAAGTGTTGATAGGAGTGCTCTTTCAGTTATTATTAACCGCTTCTGTTGTTGCCATCCCAATTTTGATGTACCCAATTTTTAGAGAGCATAGCGAAAGTTTAGCCCTTGGATACGTTGGTGCCAGGATTTTTGAGGGCTTTTTCGATGCTGTTATTGCAATCAGTATCCTGCTGCTGTTGACATTAAGTCGGGAATATGTAAACGCGGGGACTCTGGATGCAGAAACAGAGGTAGAGGAGATAAATTGAGCACGTCTACTCATAAAGAAATAAACTCATTCCAGAAAATACCAAGTAACTGCCTGAGCCAACATGCGTGCAAAAGACTTAATCAAGGTGGAAAATAATAAGTCCCGACCCGTATTCCGTTGTTCTTCATAAGGGTCAGGTTCGCTTGGTCGATCTGCTTTTTGAATCTATAGAGATACAAAGAATGAAGAAATCAGAAAAGTTCTGGGACAGAATAGCCAACCAATGGGATAAACGGGGAAATGAAATTGAACAGCCTACCATTTTTGCCATGGAAAAATCAAAAAAATATCTCAGAAATGGCGATCTTCTTTTAGATTTCGGATGTGGGACAGGTTCAATTACCAATGATATTGCCCCCCATGTGAGAGAGATTCACGCCATTGACATATCGTCCAAGATGATCGAAGTGGCAAAAAGAAGGGCAATTGAAGAAAATATTGAGAATGTCCATTACCAACAAACAACGATTTTTGATGATCGATATGAAAAGAGATCATTTAATGTGATTTTGGCATTCAATATTCTGCATTTATTAGAAGGTACACCGATGGTCATTCAAAGGATAAACGAATTATTGACTGCGGATGGATTAATTATTTCTGCGACACCTTGTTTAGGGGAAAGATTGGCATTTTTGGGTATTTTCCTATCCTTGATCAGTAGAATTGGCATAGTTCCATACGTGAAAATGTTTAAATTCTCTGAATTGGAAAGTTTAATTACTGACGGAAATTTTCAGATTGTTGAATTTGAGCATTTAGATCCGTCTGAACCGGTCTATTTTATTGCCGCAAAGAAGATAAAATAATCCTGGAGGCATTCAATTGAAAGCGATCGTATGGACAAAATATGGGCCACCGGATGTGCTTGAATTAAGGGAAGTAGAGAAGCCTATTCCCAAAGAGAATGAAGTACTGATCAAAATATATGCGACAACAGTATTTGCTGGTGACTGTGAACTTCGAAATCTCAAATTCCCATTCTATTACAGGCTTCCAATGAGAATTTATAATGGATTTAGAAAACCAACAAGAATAACGATAATTGGGCAGGAGCTGGCCGGGGAGATAGAATCAGTAGGAAAAGATGTAGAACGATTCAAAGCAGGCGACCAGGTTTTTGGGACTCCCGGTTTCAATATGGGCACTTATGCTGAATATACGTGTCTTCCGGAAAATGGGGTATTGGCTTTAAAACCGGATAATATGACCTACGAAGAAGCCGCACCTGTTTCAATTGGGGGAATCGAAGCATTCCATTTTATGAGCAAAGCCAATATACAGAACAGGGAAAAGGTCTTGATTAATGGCGCCGGTGGAAGCATCGGAACATTTGCGGTTCAGCTTGCCAAGTACTTTGGGGCACGAGTGACCGGTGTGGACAGAACGGAGAAATTGGATATGCTGCGCTCGATTGGTGCAGACCAGGTGATTGATTACACGCAACAAGATTTCACCAAACTCGGAGAGACCTACGATGTGATCTTCGATGTAGTAGGTAAGAGTTCGTATTCAGGCAGCATAGGATCGCTGAAACAAAATGGACGCTTTCTTCTAGCTAATCCCAGTCTATCCCAGACGATTCGAGGTGGATGGACTTCGGGGAGAAGCGGTAAGCAAGTGATATCTGGAAATGTAAGCTATACGACAGAAAATTTAGTCACCCTCAAAGAGCTGATTGAGGTAGGGAAATTAAAATCGGTCATAGATAGAACATACTCGTTGGAGCAAATGGTCGAGGCGCATCGGTATGTCGAATCAGGCCAAAAGAAGGGACATGTGGTCATTACTGTCGATCACAATACAAATCCTGAATAACACTTGTAATGTAGAGCAGAAGGAATTGCTAGTTGAAAAGATCATTGCAGATTATTAAGTGGGTATTGTCAATTTTTGTGGGGGTATTGGTGTTTGTATTCAGCAGCTTACAAGCGTACAAATATTATTTGAAAGAGACAACGAAAATTAATACCCCCAATAGTATAAGTGCTTTAGAAGAGATTACACTGGGTGGATTAAAACAATGGATCTTTATCAGAGGTACTGATCAGAATAATCCAGTTCTATTGTTTTTGCATGGTGGTCCTGGCGCCCCTCTGATGGGAATGTCAAGTTCGCGTAAATATGATGCCGAAATGATCAAGCACTTTACAGTAGTTCATTGGGATCAACGAGGGGCTGGTAAATCATTTAATCGTGATATCCCAGTTGATTCAATGACTTTCGATAGATTTTTTGAGGATTGCAATGAGTTGATTGATTATTTACGAAATAGATTTCACACACAAAAAGTTTTTATTGTTGCGCATTCAGGTGGAACGATAATTGGAATTAAAACTGCACACAAATATCCAGAGAAAATACATGCGTATGTCGGAGTGGCGCAAGTTATAAACGAATCTGAGCAGCATAAAGTATCATACGATTATTTAGTTGAAGAAGCTGAAAAATCTGGAGATGCAAGCAGACAAAATGCAATAAAGGCAATAGGCCCACCACCTTACGAATCAGCGAAAGAGTTCCTGGAAATGGCAGGGCATGTTGCGCAACATGGAGGATTCATACGTGACAAGCGCGTGCGCACGAAAATAGTAACGTTAGCAATAAACTTCTTAATTTCACCCGAATATTCAATTTCAGAGGGAATAAGTACGTTCAGAAATAGAGGATTTGATTTTACTATTAACGCAATGTGGGAGGAATTGAAAAATGTGGATCTTTCAAAAGAAATACAATCTATTGAAGTTCCCATATACTTCTTTGAAGGTAAATACGATATGACTACTCCCACAGTTGTTGTTGAGGAATTTTATGACAACCTAGATGCTGAAAAAGGGAAAAATCTATTCATTTTTGAAAATTCAGGGCATATGCCAATGATAGAAGAAAAAGAGAAGTACCAGGATCTCTTAATCAATATCGTTCTAAATGAAAGTCAGAAAAAATAATAACAAAACCTGTCAAAGGGTTGTGGCCAACCCCCATATCTGATCAATTTTGAAGGAATCTCATGAAAGCAATTGTATACACAAAATACGGATCTCCGGATGTCCTGCATTTCGAAGAGGTTGAAAAACCTGCTCCTAAAGAGGATGAAGTACTGGTGAAAGTTCATGCGGCATCCATAAATGCAGGTGACTTAGAAACATTGAGAGGGGATTGGCCCTCTCGGTTTGGGGGACCTTTTAGGCCACAGCACAAGATACCCGGGACTGACGTAGCCGGACGGGTTGAAGCCATCGGGGTTAACGTCAAGGGATTTCAACCTGGTGATGAGGTTTGGGGGGATTTATCTTTCCCGTATGGTTTTGGCTCTTTTGCAGAATATGTGAGTGTTTCTGAAGATGCATTAGCGCTGAAACCGGCCAGCATGACATTCGAGCAAGCTGCGACTTACCCTCACTCAGCAATCATCGTCCTCCAGAATCTTCGCGATAAAGGACATATTAAGCCAGGCAAGAAGGTATTGATCAATGGCGCAGGCGGTGGTATGGGTACATTTGCGGTGCAGATCGCCAAGTACTACGGGGCTGAAGTAACTGGCGTGGACAGCGAAAGCAAATTTGACATTCTGCGCTCGATCGGTGCCGACCATGCGATTGATTACACTCAAGAAGATTACACTAAAACAGGGCAGCGCTATGACTTTATCCTCGATGTTGTCGCCCATCGCTCGGTATTTGATTACAGGCGTGCTTTGAGTCCCGAGGGGATTTTTGTCATCGTAGGAGGTTCTTTTTCAACATTTCTCCAGGTCATTACCCTGGGAACTTTGATTTCAAGACGAGGGAGTGAGAAAATAAGTCTCAATGTGTGGGACCAAAACAACAAAGAAGACCTGGCTTTGTTGGCAGAGCTATTTGAATCCGGCAAAGTAGTTCCCGTTATCGATAGACGTTACCCGTTAAGAGAGGTCCCTGAAGCTCTGCGGTACCTTGCAGGAGGACATCCTCTCGGAAAATTGGTTATCACTGTTGCAGATAACAACCAAACCTGACAAATTGTTGCTCCCAACCCCAATGCCAACCAACTTTGGAGGATACTCATGAAAGCAGCTGTAATAACCAAATACGGGCCTCCGGAAGGTCTGCAGCTAAAAGAGGTAGAAAAACCTACTCCCAAGAAGGATGAAGTACTTGTAAAAATCCATGCAACAACCGTAACATTTGGTGATGCCATGCTGCGAAGTTTTACCGGTCTTCGAAAAATTGTGTTCGGTCTCTTTTTTGATCTCAGAAGAAATAAAATCCTAGGGCATGAGTTAGCCGGGATGGTTGAAGAAGTAGGTAGCGGTGTAACCCGATTTAGGAAAGATGACCAGGTTTTTGCCTCTGCTGGAACAAAAGGGGGTGCACATGCTGAGTACATATGTCTGCCTGAAGACGGGATGGTAGCTATTAAACCGATCAATATGACCTTTGAGGAGGCCGCCGCCGTTCCTGTTGGGGGAAATACAGCACTGCATATTCTTAGAGATGGAGACATCCAGAGCGGACAGAAGGTTCTGATCTATGGTGCTTCCGGAAGTGTGGGTACCTATGCGGTACAGCTTGCAAAACACCATTTTGGAGCAGAGGTGACCGGGGTATGCAGCACAGCGAATTTAGAAATGGTGAGATCCATTGGAGCCGATAAGGTGGTAGATTACACGAAAGAGGATTTCACCCAAAGCGGTGAGACCTATGATGTTATTTTCGATGCGGTACGCAAGATTTCGGCTTCAGATTGTAAAAGTTCGCTCAAGGAAAACGGGGTTTTTCTCTCTGCTTCTGCATCCACCAGCGAAAAGGCTGAAAATTTACTATTCCTTAAAGAGCTGATTGAGGCGGGTAAGCTAAAAGCAGTCATCGATCGACGCTATCCATTGGAAGAAATTGTTGAGGCACACCGGTATGTTGAAAAAGGACACAAAAAGGGGAATGTAGTCATCACTGTGGTGCCTCACAACGTAAACTGACAAAGCGCTTTAACCGAACCCAGGCCTGAATATGATCTGGCAATTTTCACCGCCATGAATCGACAATAAACTTCTGGATCAACATAGCCGGGTTACGACACATATACCAGCTGGTGGATACGTTGAGGGTGGAAGAGCTTCTCTCAGACTTCGCCAAAAGAGAGTGAATTTCCCCTGAAATTGTCGACAAGGGTATGAGATCCTCGACTTTCAACCAGATATGATCTTCTTCACTTATTAATCTTACGATCATCACTATTCCTCCTCTGCCAACATCGCGAAGCTTTAAGCTGGCAATGCAGGATTGCCATCGTTGCGCATTGACCATGACCATTAAAGGATGCACTATGGATATGATATTTGCGGTAAATTCCTGAGCATTCAAATCAAAATAAGAAAGGAGTGAGAAAATCCCCAGCGCATCCCAAAAAGCCTTTGGCCTGCAATTTACCCTCTGAATAACACCTTGGGGGTATGACACTAATACTATCTAAGTATTAAGTTGTATTTGAGATTTCAAAATTGTGGAATGAGTCGAAATAAGGAGAAACCATGACCATCGAAGAGAGTCTCCAACCAACAGAGAAATCACCACCACCGACGGCAACCGGGAGGACTTCTCGTCTGTTCTTTATCGATCACCTGCGCGCTGCCCTGGTAATCCTGGTCGTCCTGCACCATGTGGCACTTGTTTATGGGGCGGCTGAAATAACCTTCTATTATTTTGAACCCCCTTTTACTGATCCACTAGCATACCTGGTACTGCTGGTATTCGTACTTTTCAACCAGGCCTGGTTCATGGGAGCCTTATACTTAATAGCAGGTCATTTCACTCCAGGATCTTATGACCGTAAGGGTCCTGGTTCCTTCCTAAAGGGTCGGCTTATTCGTCTTGGCATTCCTCTCCTAATATGGATTTTCGTGATCAGCCCGATCTCAGCCATTGGGTACTGGCAGATGCCAGCCGAAATGACCGGTATCACAAGTCCACTAACCTGGAGGGCGTATCCCTTCCTGCTAGGTCTTGGAGTTGCATGGTTCATCGCGCTGTTGCTCATCTTCGATTTAGGCTATATTGTATGGCGAATGTTGACCAGGAACCGCACATCCTCATCGGTGGGTGAACCTTCAACCCCCAGCTATCTGGGGATTGGCATCTTCGTTTTGGCGTTAGCGCTGGTAAGCTACCTGCTACGGATCATTATCCCGATAGGCAAACCAGTTAGCCTGTTCGTGAATATCCTCAGCTTTCCAACGCTCGCCTATCTCCCGCAGTACCTCAGTTTATTCATCGTAGGTACCGTCGCATACCGCCGTAACTGGTTCAGAACCACCCCCGGCTCTATGGGCATGGTAGGTTTTGTGACCGCGCTAGTGGCGACCGTGATCTTGTTTCCCCTCGCATTTAGCGGACAAATATTTTCATTACAATTTACCCCAGAGATATTCATCAACTTAAAGGGCAACGGGACCTGGCAATCTGCTGTATATGCGCTGTGGGACTCCATCTTTGTAGTCGGCATGTGCCTGGCCGCGATCACATTCTTCCGCCGCTTCTTCAACCAGGACAGCAGTTTCGGCAGGTTCCTGTCGCAACAGAGCTATGCTGTCTATATTATCCATGTACCGATTGTCGTTTTTATTGGGATCGCGATGAAAGGGGTTCAGCTTCCAGCCTTGCTGAAATTTGGCATCGCGGCGGTTATTGCAGTCCCGACCTGCTTCATCGTGGCCTACATCATACGCAAAATCCCTGGAATGTCGAGGGTTCTATAAACAAGTGTCACATAGAATCTTGCTATCGGGATTGTCTGCGCGAATCGAAGTGAATTTGGTAAGATAGAGAGGTTCCGAGCCTCAAGAGCGCCTCGGAAGGACGCACAAACAGGATCGAATGAGCGCAATTTCGCCTGTCCATCCAGTATTTAGCTAACAATTAGCTGATAAGGTGACGATGCGATCCTCGCCAGACAATAACCGAAGCGATCAATTTGCGAATTTCATAAACCTTCCCAGATTGCCCTGATAGGTGACATGATGAAAGAAACTTCATCCAGCAAAGTGGCAGCGCAGCAAATCTCCCGGCGCGATTTCATCAAGACGGCAGCTGTTGGTGCTACCGCCATGCTGGTTGCTTGCCAGACCCGTCAATTACCCACCCCCACGTCGCTTCCAGAGACGACAGTATCGGTGAGCAAACGCCCGGCGGTCAGTATTGTCAAGATCAAGGCGGGCGATATGGAGAGGGCGGTTGAAGCGGCAGTTGACCTTTTGGGTGGTATCGAAAGTGTGGCGCAGGGCAAAGAACGGATCATGCTCAAGCCCAATTTGGTGTCCAACGATCCGCGCGCCACGACTAAGCCCCAGGTGATCCAGGCGCTGGCCAAACTCATGAAGAATGCTGGCAAGGATGTATCGATCGGTGAGGGTTCTGCGGTAACTGGTGGTTTCAACGCCAAAGATGGAATCACTTACCGGACAAAGAACCGGGAGTTATTGGAAGCCATGCAGCAATTCGTCTTCGACGAGTTGGGCTACACGGAAATAGCCCGCTCGTTGAAGATACCATTGATCAACCTTCATTTGGGCGAGATGGTAGACGTGGAAGTACCTAATGGATTTGCCTATCAGAACATCACCCTGCACCACTTGCTGACCAAGATAGATCTGCTCTGTTCGGTGCCGATGATGAAGACCCATATACTTGCCACGGTCACGCTGGGAATGAAGAACCTGATTGGCCTCTACCCTGGGACGATCTACAGTACTGTCCGGGCAGGGGTACACGACCACGCTGCTGATGCTGGATCACCAGGGGTTGCCTTTGAGACTATTGACATGATGAGAGCCAACAAGCTGGGGCTGGTCGTCGTCGATGGTTCAACGGCTATGGAAGGCAACGGCCCCGGTAATGGAACGCTTGTGCCAATGGATGTGATCATCGCCGGTACCAATCCCCTGGCGACGGACATGGTCGCGGCCAGTGTAATGGGTTTTGAGCCAGAGGAGATTCCGACCTTCCTTTGGGCAAACAAAGCCGGCATACAGCCGCGAAGCCTGGATGAGATCGATATCAGGGGTGAAAAAGTGTCCAGCGTCAATCACCGTTTTGTGAGACCCCAGTTGAATTCCTGGAACGACATCCGTTCGGTCTGGGGCGTACAGGAGTTACCTTGAACAGAGAGATCTATTGAATCCTGATGATAATCAAAAGAGGTAAATAATGGCTGATAGGAATAGCCTGGACAGACTGGATAAATTGTTTGTTGTTTGGGCATTCCTATTACAAATTGTATTCATCATACATTTTGCACTGCGCGAACCTTTCTTTGAAAGTTATACGATTAAGTTTGGATGGATTGTTTACGCACTATGTATCCCAGCCGCGGTAATCAGTATTATTCTCTTGCGAGGTGGAAAAAGCTGGTCATTCTGGTTAGGGGGTTTTCTTTTCATTATCTTTGCTGCTTTCGGCTTATGGATTGACTATGTAATACAAATTCCTTGGAGAAACCCGCTCCGATTGTCGATAATGTTTCCGTACGTGATTTTATATCTGGCCACAGTAATGTTCTACTGGTGGCCGCTTGGACTTCTTAATCGCCGGTTGTGGTTTGCATACGCAATACTGTTTGTGATCGGAACCATATTGAATATAACTTCTCACTGATCAATGACTTGCGAGCCGCCCCTCTCTTATGTGCGATATTGACCCATAATATACAAAAGGAAAAAACAGAATGAATACCAAGGAAAAAACGAATTCATTGAAAAATCATCGCGTGGTCGTGTCGCGGCATGGCGGGCCGGAGGTTTTGCAAATCGTGGAAGAGGATCTCCCGGAACCCGGGGCTGGTGAGGCTCGGGTGAAGGTCCTGGCCGCTGGAGTCTCCGCCTACGATCTCATGTTCCGACGCTCAGGCTTGATGCCCGGGACTCCGCAGGTACCGTTCACCCTGGGCGAGGACGTCGTCGGCGTGGTGGAGGAGCTGGGCGAGGGGGTGTCGACCGTCGAGCCAGGGCAGACGGTTGCCGGCGCGACGTGGGCTGTCGGCGTCGGTGGCGGCTATGTTGAGTCCATCTGCCTGCCCGCCAGCGAACTGGTGCCCGTCCCATCGAATGTAGATCCTGCCGAGGCCGTCTGCCTGGTGGTTAACTACCTCACCGCGCACATGGCCATGCACCGAACCGCCAGAGTACAGAGCGGCGAGCGCATCCTTGTGCAAGGTGCGGCGGGAGGCACGGGGACCGCTCTGCTCGAACTGGGCAAACTGTCCGGGCTGGAGATGTACGGCACGGCATCCAAGCACAACCACGAGCTGGTATCCACGCTCGGAGCGACGCCGATCGACTACCGTAATGAGGATTTCGTCGAGCGCATCCAGGATCTTACCGGCGATGGGGTGGACGTTGTGTTCGATCCCATCGGCGGGGCAAGGCAACTCTGGCGTTCGTACCGAGCCCTGCGTAAAGGCGGGCGGTTGGTGTGGTTCGGCGTGGCTGCAACGAAGAAGGATGGTGTGCGGGTTATTCCCCTCACCCTACTGACGGTGTTTACCCTCAAGCTCATTCCGGACGGCAAGCAGGTGCCTATGACCCCGGATCTCAGTAAGGATAACGCCTGGTACCGCGAAACACTGGCAGAGCTGCTCGACCTGCTGGCGACCGGTAAGATCAAGCCAGTGGTGGCGGAGCGCATCCCGTTGGCTGAGGCATCTCGTGCTCACGAACTGCTCGAACGCGGTGGATATGCTGGAAAAGTGGTTCTCGTTAACCAACAGGAAGACTTCTGAGATCTCATATGAAAGGGGATCTTTTGTACATTTCAGAGAGACATCAGCATTTTCTGCTCATTTCCACCATCTTGATCCTGATCCTGTCCATGCTGAGCGGATGCGGTCCTTCGACTGAGGACCTGGAAGCGGTCGATTACACACCGCTGCCTGGAGACGACTGGGAGGTGTCAACACCAGCAGAGCAAGGGATTGATCCAAAGCTGGTGGCGGAGCTGTATTACAAGGCGGCTGAATTGGAGACCATAAAAGGGCTCTTGGTTGTCAAGAATGGCAAACTAATTGGCGAAGGGTACTTCAATGGTGGGTCAGTTGATGAGATGTTTGACCGAGCCTCGGCGACGAAGAGTTTTACCTCAGCCCTGGTCGGAATTGCCCTGGATCAAGGTTGTCTTTCAAGTGTTGACCAGATGATGATCGATTTCTTCCCAGAGTTCGCTGGTGAATTAGACGATCCGCGGAAGGAGCAGATCACGATCCAGGACCTACTGCAAATGCGCGGCGGATATCCCGATGAGGAGTACACACCTCCTTATATGGAAATTCTGTATTTCAGTGACAACTGGCACCACATTCCCCACCTGGTTGATTTTCCTCTCACCAGCCAACCGGGAACGGAGTTCGCTTACAGCAATCTGACCTCTCATCTCCTGGGGGTTATCGTGGCGCGCGCGTGTGATACAGATCTCCAGTCATTCGTTCAGCAGCATCTTTTCTCACCAATAAACGCTGAAGTAGGCGATTGGTACCCCGACGCAGATGATTACAGGCTGGGCAATATGGGAATCTTTGTTAAGGCACGCGATATGGCCAAGTTTGGCTCTGTATTCCTCCACGGCGGTGAATATCAGGGAGATCAGGTCATTTCAGCCAACTGGGTCATGGATTCACTACAAAGGTACTCTGAGGGTATCAAACGTGGTGGGGAAATATCCAGTAGATACGGTTCATTTCGGGACCTCGGGTATGGCTATCAGTGGTGGTCTGCCAGGGTAGGGAAGCATAATTTCAACTACGCAGCAGGTCATGGCGGAAACTACATCATTCTTCTGGATGAGCTCGACATGATCATTATCACGACGGCAGATCCAATGCATGGGGTATTTGGG